>Ga0307378_10011945_pt1 | contig 11149 bp, 21 predicted proteins | sample UN1MG_FD_202238 | JGI IMG/M metagenome (GOLD analysis project Ga0307378, IMG submission 202238) | Soil microbial communities from Risofladan, Vaasa, Finland - UN-1 | ecosystem: Environmental > Terrestrial > Soil > Coastal area > Acid sulfate soil | place: Finland: Risofladan, Vaasa | collected...
GGTATTGAGGCGGATAATATCCGCCCAAAAGGGGCCGGCGAGCCGGATGATGAGCCGGTCGACGAGAGTGGCGGCGACGATGAGACCGGCGAGCAGTCAGGCGGTGCGATGTGATTAGTAATCACAGGGTTTATAGTGGGTTGACCAATGGTTGCTTGAGTTTTGTGGTCGGTGATGTGTGTTTTGATGTTTATTACTATGGGTTTTCTGGGGTTTTCTGCGGAAATAATTTCGGCGGCATATAGGATTTTGGGCTCTGTAGATAGGGGGGGAGGGGGTTCGGTTAATGGTAAGCGTCTTATATACATATATGGGTCTGACCACACAGAATTTTGAGCAAAAGGGCCTTATGGGTCTGACTGGAGGAGAAAATGGCTGAGTATACGGTGTTTGAAAAGGAGCTGTCGGAAGCGTCCGGGGTGTTGAAAGGTGTCATTTCAAAAAAACGGCGCGAAATCCTGAAAGGCGGCGATGATTATAAACTGGTGAAAAACGCGATGGCGTACACCCCGGACGCTGCGTTGAGGCTTTTGGCTGAGCTGGGCGTCGCGTCACCGGCCAACGTGCTGGAATCGGCTGTCAGGGGCCTTCCTGACGATTCTAAAAAAAACGCGCCGATGATTGCGGAGGTGGTTCGGCGGTTTCAGCCGAATACGACGGTGATGGAGTGCCGGCTTGAAAAAACGGCGGAGCATGTGGTGGTGAAGGTTCGGGACAATTTGATGTTTGAGATTGGTCAGCGGATTCCGGTTAAAAAAACGGATACGGCGATTTATCTACTGGACGGTCAGCAACCCCGGCGGCGGGGTCAAATTCCGGGATTTAAGGGATAATTATGAAGATGCCTTTTCTAAAATTTTTCACGCGCGACTGGCAGGCTGATCCTGAGCTTCGGTTGTGCTCTTTGGAGGCGCGGGGATTGTGGATTGAAATGATCTGCATTATGACCTCGGCGAAGCGTCGGGGGTACCTTGAGTCACCCCAAGGGTCACCTTTAAACGACGAACAGCTAATTCGTTTAATCGGCACCTCTAAAGATACCCTTTATGGGTGCAGGAAGGAACTTCTTGAGGCGGGGGTTCCGTCGATTGAGGATGAAACGGGTATAATCTATTGCCGCAGAATGGTTAAGGATGATTGGAAATCAAAAAAATGCTCGCAGGCTGCCAAAACCGGCGGGGGAAATCCGGCTCTAAAAAACAGCGACACAATAGAACCTATATATATTCCAGAAGCCAGAAGCCATATAAGTATAAACGCCACCTTTAAAGGTGTAGATTCGGCGGCTGCGGCGAAGGTTGAGGAGATTCTCAACTGCCGGGATGAATTCAACCATCTTCCGCAAGAAGCCTTTTTCACGGCCATCCACAACAACAAAGCCAATCCGCTGTTTGAGCAGAATCACGCCGACTTCGTTTTTTCTATGACGAATGCCCGGACACTGCCGAAGTGTCCAGTTACGGCTTACATTGCGTTTTTAGAAAGCACAGGGAAGCCGGGCACCACCAACCCTCCACAAGCTACAAAGCGTCCCGGCCGCCCAAAATTTGATTAAACGGAAGGAAAACCATGCCAAGAGTAACAGAAAAACGAGAGCACGTTGTGACCTGCCCCAAGTGCGGGAACCAGCAGAAGACGAAGGCCGTCACCGGGTTTAAGTGCAGGGATTGTGGTCATTTTTTTGCGTTGCGCGGGACGCAAAAAAAAATGCGACCGCCGTTTGATCACTTTATCACGGTTCCGCTGGCGGGGTATTGCTCTGATTGCGGGTTGATGAGGATGGAAAATGAAAAAAAATGCGCGCGGTGTGGCGGGACGGGGATCACGAATGTGGCTCCGCCGGATTCAAAACTCAGGATTTGCGTCGGGGATGAGCTCCAGCGGTTTCAGAGAAGTTATCAGGGGTGAAAAAGATAGGAATCAATGAATGAGTTGGCACTTTTCGCAGGCGCTGGAGGCGGCATTCTTGGAGGAAAACTCCTGGGATGGCGAACGGTGTGCGCGGTTGAAATTGATCCCTTTTGCGCCCGACGACTCTGCCAGCGGCAAAATGAAGGACACCTGGCACCGTTCCCCGTTTGGGATGATGTTTGTACCTTCGACGGAATCCCTTGGCGCGGCGTTGTTGACGTGGTTTCTGGCGGGTTTCCCTGTCAGGACATCTCCGCTGCCGGAAAAGGCGCCGGAATCACCGGAAAGAGATCGGGGCTGTGGACGGAGTTCGCGCGAATTATCGGTGAGGTACGACCGCGATACGTCCTCGTGGAAAACAGTCCGCAGTTGCTTACGGCCAGAAAGCGTTGGGCCTTACTCATCCAAGTGGTGGCTTCTCTCTTTGGGAGAGTTCGGCTGCGCGAAGTCGTTGCTTTGCGATCACAGCCAGACGCTCTTCGAGTCTTGGGAGACCTTACCGAAATGGGGTTCGATGCGCGATGGGGTGTTGTCGGAGCACACCACGCCGGTGCTCCGCACAAACGCGACCGAATCTGGATTGTGGCCGACGCCAACGACACAGGACAACATTCAGCTCAAAGGAAAAGACAAACGCGGAACGACACTCGGCGGGGCCGCTCGATTCTGGCCGACGCCGAAGGCGAGCGCGGCGGGGCCGGACTTTGCGAAGCTGGATCGCTCCTCAACGGGGATCAGCCTGCAAACGGCGGCGGCGATGTGGCCGACCCCCTGCGCGACGGATCACAAAGGGGCGGGGAAAAACGGCCAGCTCCACGACCGGCTGGATTATGCGGCGGAGCGCGGTGCGACGAAGAGCAAGACCTATCCAACCCCGAAGACGAACGGCTTTTGCGGGGGATCGGGAGCGGCGGCGAAGATTCGGCAGAACGCGGATCTTTCGACGGAGGAGAAGCGGTCGATGCTGGCGGGCAATGGTGGGCAACTGAACCCGGATTGGGTCGAGTGGCTCATGGGGTGGCCGCTCGGGTGGACCGACTCAAAGCCATTGGCAACGGCCAAGTTCCGGCAGTGGTTCGACTCGCATGGAGGGTGCTGAGTAATGTTCAATGATCAATTTTCAATAATCAATGTTTAAGGTGGTGAAAATATGAAGATACATAAAATTGGATGGTTGAATGTTCCGGGGTTCGTGCCGGAGAGCTGGAACCCGATTGTGGGGTGCTCGAAGGTTTCTGAGGGGTGCGAGCATTGCTACGCCGAGCGGCTGGCGCGGCGGCTGGCCTCGATGGAGACGGCTGGCTACACGGACACAACGGGCCATCCCTGCCTTTTGGAATGGAAAACGATGAAGAGACTCGGTCCAGTTGCGCAGGTTGTGGCTCTGGTGCTGTTTGTTGCGGCGCTGGGCGTGGATGTTTTGGTTTTTAATGCGCTGGTGGAACCGCAGAAGCCGGTCAGGGAATTGAACGGCTATCGGCTGGTTTGCGCAGGTGGAGAAATCAGGACGGTCTATACCGCCCGGCCCGTTGGAACGGGGCTGGTGCTGAGTGTGGAATATTTGGATGAGGTGTCTGACTGGATGGAAGGCGGTGTGAAATGACGAATGCAATTATGGGAATCGTGATGGCGTTGATGCTTGTTGAAAACAGCGGGCCAACAGATCGTGGAGCCTGTGGCGGCGTCGGGGTGCTTCAGATTACGGAAATAATGTTTCGGGAGTACGTCCGGCTGGGCGGGTTGCTTCCGCCGGAGGCGAGGGAAAGTCCGATGCTGTCGAAGCAGATTGCGCATAAGGTTTTGAGCGAACGGTTTAAACGGCGGGGAACAGACCCCTCCACGTCCGAGGGAATCCGTTACGCCGCGTGGCTCTGGAATCCGCACGATCCGAAGTATTACTCAAAGCTGAAAGGAAAATTAAATGAAGTGCCAGCGTGGGACTGAACAGAACGGGGGCTTATGAACGAGGTTAATGAAAGAGGGCAGCGGCTTCCGCCGTGCAGTGAGGAGGCGGAACGCGGGGTACTGGGCTCGGCGCTGATTGAGCCGATCCTGGTGATTTCGATGTTGAAGGGGAAGTTTTTGTTTACAGCGGATCATTTTTATGTGCCTGCGCACCGGGTGCTTTGGGAGAGTCTGGACGAAATGTATTTGGCGAATAAGCCGGTGGATTTGATGCTGGTTGGTGAGCACCTGAAAGATAATGAAATGCTGGATCAGGTGGGGGGTTATGCGTTTTTGGAGGGACTGATTGACAGCACGCCGACCTCGGCCCATGCGGAGTTTTATGCGGAACAGGTGCGCGCCAAGTGGATTCTGCGCGGCGCGATCCGGCAGGCGAATCTGGTGATTGATAAGGCGTATCTGCCGGACTCGACGGAGAACGCGGAGGCATTTCTGGCGGAGATCCCGAACGGGTTTATGCAGATTGCCGGCGGGATTGTGAAGGAGGAGAGGCGCTCGGACGCCTTTGACGCTGTGATTGAGGAAATTGAATATTCCAAAAGCCGTCAGGTGGCGATCAGCCGAGGCGAGATCCCCCCTCCTCCGCGCTATGTTTCGACGCCGTGGGAGGAGATCAATCAGAGCATCGGCGGCGGATTCCGTCCCTATTTCCATGTGATCGGAGCGGAAAGTTCTGCGGGGAAAACGACGATGGTGGCGCAGTTGGCGGAGCACATTGCGGGGACACTGGGAAAGAAGGTGCATTTTCTGTCGATGGACGCCGATGCCGAGGAGCACGCAGCGCGGGATATGTCGCGCAACTCGGGGGTGTCGTTGCCGAAGTTGATGAGCGGGTTTGCCCGGCGCGGCCAGATGGAGTCGTTTAAGGCGCAGGCCGCGCGGCTGGTTGGCCTTCCGATTGTGATTGACAGCAAGAGTTTCACGCTGGACGCGCAAGAGGCCAGCATTCGGATGAGCCATATGCGCAGTCAGATTGGTGTGGTGATTATCGACTATTTTCAGCTGACCCGGTTGGGCGATCATAAGGTGGACATGATGGAAAACTACCGGATCAGTGCCTGCTGCAAGCGCTATAAGGAGCTGGCGCGCGAGCTGGGAATTCCGTTCATCGGCCTATCGCAAGTCAACCGCTCGGCACACACACAGAACCGCTTTATTATGAAGCAGGATCTGCGCGGATCGGGGGAGATTGATGAAGTGGCGCACACGATTTTGCTGATGTATAAGGACCGAGACATCACGGACAGCAAGGGCAAAGTGACCACGACGGGGGCTTTGGAGGAAAACCATATTCGGCCGGTCTGGTGGGAATGGGTGAAGAATAAGAACGGCCCGCTGGGCGCCTACGAAACGTGGTTGTATTCCAATTATTTTAAATTTGAGATTGCCGCCGAGGGCGCGTTTGAAAGGGCGGCGCAGGCCCAGTCCGAGGGTCGGCTGGCGCACGGGATTCCGGCACGCGATGAAGGGCCGGATGAAGACGACCGGGAACCGGAGGGGATGATTTTGTAGGGAGAAAGATGAAACCTGAAACCTGAAACGTGAAACTTTTGGGATTTTAAAACTATGACTGCGAAGCTGACAAGAGACTGGTGGGTGTGTCTGTGCGACGAGTACGGCAATGCGCATCACATGACCGTGGGGGAGTGGCTGGGGGCCAACCGGCTGGCGTTGCTGCAAGGCGGCTGTGAGGCGCAGGCCGTGGCGCTGGCGGACAGTCTGGACAGCTCTCAGGCGGCGGGTCGGATTGTGAAGCGGCAGATTGCCGCAGCGCGGATTGCGGCGGCGGATGCCGCCGTGGCGGCAGAGAACGGGGGGGAGCTTTGCACGAAACTTGAAACTGGAAACCTGAAACCTGAGGGAAATGTATGACGGAAGTTATTGATTTGAGGCGGCTGTGCGCGCAAAGGCGCAAAGGCGCGAAGGTTTGGAAGATGGCGGGTCGCATTTTTAAAAGTGAGCTGGTGATCAGCTATGACCGGGCGACGGGGCGGAGCCGGTTGTTTTTCCGCCTTCGCCCGGGCTATAGCGGACAGGGAGGGATAGAGGTTGACCCGAATTACGCGCCCCGCACGAGCGGGTTAAAAATGAACGCGAAAGGGAAGCAAGTAGATGGCGAAGAAAACTAAACTGCTGGATTTGATCGCGCCGGTTGAGCTGTTTGGAAACAGCTATGCGTCTTCGTGCGGGGAACGGTGGAGTGCGGGTCTTCTATATGCCGAAGTGAAAAGGCAAAAGATTCAACCAGAGCGGTTTCCCCTGCGCTTTGCAAACACCTCGGAGTCTCCATTCGATGGAGATCGGATGTGCGACTTCATCTATCACGCCCGGCGCATTCTGAATGCGGACTATAGTATTCCGATTGTTATCAGTCCGCAGGGCGGAATTGTGGACGGATTTCACCGTGTTGCGCACGCGATTCTCGACGGAAAAGATTTTGTGATGTGTTACCGCTTGAATGAAATGCCGGAGCCGGACGGAAAGGATGAGCAATGAGCATTGAGCGGGTGAGCCGATGGTTTGCGATGGGGTTCCGGGCGGGTGAGGACGGGAAGGATGAGAGCGCCCTGCCCTTGTCGTCCTGCCCGGATGAGTGGCAGGCGGCGGAGCTTCGGGCGGGGTACGCAACTGCGTTGCGGAAATCTGAAATTGGAAATTTGAAACCTGAAAAAGAAGGTGGCGCACATATTCAGTTTTGGATGGTTTCCGGGGATTGGAAACACGCGGATGTTGAACGGGAGATTTTGACCACGGAATACACAGAAAACACGGAAGGGATGAACGTGGAGCACAGCGGCAAAGAAAGCCGCAGAGAGGACGGTTGACATGAACAGACCACGCAAGCGCGGCTTTCTTTGTACGCTGATGCGTTTTGTTCGGCGTCACCGTCCCTGGGTACAGTCACAACTGATTTCCCGCGACGGACAGATGATCTACACCGTGCGAGATCGGGAAGGCGACGAGCGCCAGGTGCTACACAATCAACGCGGGTGGGTGCCGGTGAGCGCGGCGCGGTTCTCGATGCTGCCATGCTTCGAGGACTACCACCGCGAGAAGTTTGAGACTGCGATTCCATATACGCCGAACAAGGTAATGGCCGGAAGCGGCAACTAACCTAAATGGTGTAAGATGGCTGATACGAAGTAGATACGAAAGAGCGAACAACGATGACGAAGGCGACGAAACATCCTGTGTACCCGGTGGTTGAGATCCGGGACGCGCTGGCGCTTCTGAAGGCGGAGGGCAATTTGATGCCGTCGCAGGCGGAGCTGAAGGCGAAGTACAACTGGCTGTTCAAGATGCGGGAGGCGAAGATTTTCCGGGAGGTGAATAATCCGCTGCTGTACGGCTATAAGCCGAGTATCTGGTTTATCTGTATGGCGCTGGTAGGGCTGGACTGGATGATTCCTCCGTCGCTGTTTAAGGACGACGGGACGCGCGTTGAGGGCGGGGAGGCGTTCGGGCGGGTGGTGCGCAAGGCGTTTGGTCTGGAGGTGCCGTGGGATGTGCTGTGCGTGCTGGGCGGCAACGGGTCGGCGAAGACGCATTTTGAATGTTACTGCGCGATGGCGAGCATATACAATTATCCTGACTCCAAGGTGCAGATGTACCATTTGGACAGTGAGACAAGCCGGGATATTCATCAGGCGCGGATGCACGAGTTTTTGATGCCGGAGGATCGGGGAACGCAGCGCAGCGAGCACGCTTATATTGCGTGGAAACAGAAGACGGGGTTTTCGGATAATAGTTTTATTCTGCCGAACCGGTCGGAGTGCCAGTTCCGGTATTACGAGCAGAAGGATGCCAAGCCGGAGGGGAGTGAGCCCGGCGATAAGACGGGTCGCAACCGGGCGGTGGGCTATGCGGCCGACGAGCTGGCTCCGATCGGGCTGATCAATACGCTGGATTTACGGCTGGCTCGTTTTAATTCTGTGGGGCTGATCGGGTTTACTCCGACGGAGGGGTATTCGACGACGGTGGGGCGGTTTGTCGATGGGGCCACGGCACTGCATTACGGCAAGGCGTTTCTGGTTCCGAGGGATAATCAGGGTCCGCTGCCGGAGATGGCATTTCAGCATGAGGATTGTCTGGAGTGGTTTGATTTTGAAAACGGAACGCTGAAGGAGTCGGAGAAAAGTGTTCCGGCCAAGTTGGTGGATAAGCGGCGGCTGATTGGAACGCACGAAGGACGGGAGTTTGCGGTTACGCCGAGGGTGATGCGGAGCGCCAGTAAGACGGACGGGCTGGTGTGCTTTTTCACGGACGACAACCGGTTTTTGGATCCGTTCAATGTGTGGAAAAAGGTGGACGGGAAGTCGGAGGATTATGTTTTTGAGCGGTACTACGGGTTTACGAAGCGCAAAATTGCGGGGGGGTTTCCTCTGTTTGATGAGGATGTCCACACAATCGCGCCGGAGGCGATTCCGAAGGAGGGAACGAATTACATGATTTGCGACCCGTCGGGGACGCGCAATATGTTTATGCAGTGGTTCCGCTGCACGTCGGATGAGGATGTTTTCCAGACGCGGGAGTGGCCGTGTCCGTCTTACGCGATTCCGGGCGAGGGGTTCACGGGTCCGTGGGCGGAGCCGAGCGATAACTCTAAGCGTTACGACGGGAAGATGGGCCCGGCGCAGAAGAATTTCGGCTGGAGCCTGTGGCAGTACAAGAAGGAAATTGCCCGGCTGGAGGGGTGGGAGTGCTATCAGGCCGACGCCACGGCGGCGGAGGTGAAGAAGTGGGACGAGAACGGCCCTGCCCGCGAAAAGGTTTATATGCGCTATCTCGATGCGCGGTTCGGCAACGCGGATCGCGGGTACGACGACGGCGGCCAGACCAATCTGTTTGAGCAGTTCGACGAGATCGGGCTGACGTTTTATGAAACGTCCGGCGGTGGTCAAACGCAACGCAGCATAAAGGAGGGGGTGCAGTTTATTAACGACTGGCTGGCGTATGACACCGGCAAGCCGGTGGACTTTACGAACCGTCCGACGCTGCGGATCAACAAGGAAAATCTGAATTCGATTTTTGCGATGAAGGTCTGGACGGGGCTCGATGGACAGAAGGGCGCCTGCAAGGATCCGATTGACTGCACGCGTATGGCGGCTCTGAAGCACATTTGTTACATGAACGAGCAGCGGGCGATGAGGTCCGCCGGGGGGGGGTGCTACTGATAGATGAAACCTGAAACCTGAAACTTGAAACCTGAAACCTGAAACCTGAAACTTGAAATTGAACACAGAGGAAACGAAGGAAACGGAGGAAAAGATCATGGATAAGAACGTGGAAATGATAGACGCCTTGGTGTTTGGTGATTTAGTGCGAGTGTTTCTTGAAATCGAAGGGTGCCGCAATGTCGAACTCCGCCTGACGATTGAGAAAGGCGATCTGATAGACGAAGTATCGTCCGTTTATTTTGTAAATCAGGTGATTCTTGTGGATGGGGAGTTTAAATAACCGGAGTTCCGGGTGTTGGAAATTTGAACAGAAGGCAACGAAGAGAAAGAAGGTGCCGATGAGTAAACAAAAGAAGAAAGAGTCCCCTGCCCTGGTTCCGGTGGATTATCCGTCGTTTCAACGGTCGCAGGTGGTGAAGGCGCTGGGAGAGAACGCGAAGCTGCGGCCGGCGTTTTACGTTAAGCGGCGGCACATTATGGATGCGTACGGGATTACGCGCCATACGTTTCGTCAGTTGGTGGATTCCGGGCAGCTGGAGAAGAAGCATTTTGTTTTTAAAGAGGTTGCCGCCGTGGCGGCAGAGAACGACTAAGTGAGCGGCGGGATGCTCCGGAAAGGAACGTATGATAAGATTAACATTACCACCATGCGACCACGACCAATGCGGGCCAACAGGATGTAAGCGAGTTTTCGATGGGCGGGTTCGACACACATTGTCCGCGCACAAAGTCCAGCACAACAACGATCCTCGCCGAAGCAGACGGGGGCGCAAATGAAACAACCTGTCTACCGCGCTCACCTGTTAAAATACAAGACTGGATTTAAGGCCGTGGTGAAATTTGAAGACTGGTCGCACACGGCCCAGTGGTACAAAACCGAGGAAGAAGCGATGCGCGAAACAGAACGCTTCTCGTTTAAATATTGGGATGGCGCAAAAATGGAATGGCACCCCACAATCGATAAACGAAGGAAGTCGAACAAAAAAGATCAGGGGCTGGATGCTCCGAGAAAGGACTCTAAATGAAGAATGAAATTTTGCCGGAGCAGACAGTACCTTCTGAATCGTCTGGTTCTGTTTTGCAGCTTGAACTTCCGAGCATTGGACTTGGAATCCAAAGAACATCTGGAACGTACCTGGCATTACTGCTTCACCTCGAAGCCGATCAAGCTGCCTCCGTGTTGGTCGAAGCTGCGAAGGATGTCGGCATCACACTCGAACAGATCACAGAAATTTGGAACGATAAAATGTGTCATAAGTGCGGAATGGCAACTCGGTTTCATCACCCGATTACTGGGGAATGCCAATAAAACAGAACGTTACCAATGAGCCTCCAAGGCTCGGAAAGGATTCTAAATGAACGATAAAATTTCAGGCGAGCCGAAGGTAGGTTCTCCATTGGCTGGTTCGGCAAAGTGCGTCGATTGCGGGGTTGATGTTCGCGATGACGACAAGTTCTGTCTGCGGTGTTGTGGAAAGCAGATTCCTTCTGGCCCACCACTGAAACGATGCAGGAAATACGGATTCAAAGTGACCTATGCGCAACGCCAAACGATGAAACTTGAGAAGGAAGTCTGCGGAGCCATTCCGGTTGACGCTGACGAATCGCGACACGCTGTGAAAATGGGACATCTTTATGTGGCTTGCAACGGGAAAACATACGTTGGCTACACATGGTGCTTCGCTTGTGGATCAGATTTTGGATTCAGCGAGTCTTATCCGCCGAACGCCACCGATGAGGCTTTGCAAAAACAACAAAAGGAGAATGACCAATGAAGAAAATTAAAGCACTACTGAGCGGGTTAGCAATAGTCTCTATGGGCTTGTTATCTGGATGTGATGCGCTTGTTTATCCGAATGACAAGATGATCGTCGCCAACAAGAAACTGGTTAAAGATGGAATGTTTGATTACAAAATCAACATAAACGCATCTCGATGCATAACCGTAAGAACAACCAACCAATTCTGCGTTGGGGAAGAACTTATTTTCACATCCAGATAACGACTGAAATCAGTCTGAGGCGTAGCCGATAGATTCTGGATTGACTGGTTGGAAAGGAATGAGATGAAATATTTTGTAACACACACAACGGGAA
>Ga0307378_10011948_pt1 | contig 11147 bp, 8 predicted proteins | sample UN1MG_FD_202238 | JGI IMG/M metagenome (GOLD analysis project Ga0307378, IMG submission 202238) | Soil microbial communities from Risofladan, Vaasa, Finland - UN-1 | ecosystem: Environmental > Terrestrial > Soil > Coastal area > Acid sulfate soil | place: Finland: Risofladan, Vaasa | collected...
GCAACTGGGAATTATTTTGTCGGTCTGGACAGGTCGAGCCAGCTTGCCCTTATCAATAAAAACATCCGGTGTATAGGCCGGGTGATAGTGGAGCCGCGATTTCGGGGTCTGGGATTAGGGAGCCAACTTGTTCGCGAAACAATGCCAGAAATGAATGTGCCGATAATCGAGGCGGCGGCAGTTATGGGGCTGGTTAATCCATTTTTTGAAAAGGCCGGCATGACGGCTTATAAGGCGGAGATGCCGGTGAGGTGTGCACTGCTTATTGAGGCCCTTAGTCTTGTCGGGATAGAAAAGGAAGAATTCATCGACCCGGAAAATGTGCACCGGAAACTGGAGAAACTCGGCAGGGAGGAAAGGGAGTTTATTAACCTGCAAACGGAGTGTTTTCTGCAGCCTTACAGGCGAAGGCGCGATATGAAAAGCAGTTTTGAGCGGACGGAATTTGTTTTGAGCAAACTGACTGAGCGGCCGGTGTATTATATATGGTTCAATCCGGGGATAGCGTTCGGAGGATAGGGGAGAACAGATGGTGAATACAAAAAAGGCGAATTCGATACGGTCGATAAGGCTGGACAGGTTAATCGGTCATCCTGATAATCCGAACCGTCAGAGCGGGGGTAATTTCAGGAAGATGGTTAGTAATATAAAGCGGAGCGGGTTATACGAGCCGATAGTAGTGCGGCCGCACCCGACGAAGAAGGGGTACTTTCAGATAATTAACGGTTATCATCGCTGCAAGGCCTTACGGAAAGGGGATTACAAGGAGGCAGACTGCGTGGTGTGGGAGGTTGATGACGAGCAGACAGACATTTATCTTTCGACATTGAACCGGCTTGGGGGGAAGGACGAAGTCGGGAAGAAGCTTGCGTTATTTAAGCAGCTGAACAAAAAAATAGAGGTGGGAGAAATGGGGAAGCTGCTGCCTGGGACGGCCAAACAGATAGAGCTATTGAGCAAACTGGACAGGCCGAAACCGAGGTTAGCGGAGGCGAAGATTAGAAGGAAATGTTTTGCGAAGGCGATGGTGTTTTTTTTAGATGGCGGCCAGCGGCAGATTGTAGAGAATGCACTTTCGGCGGCAGAGGAAGTTAAAGAGGGTCGGACGAGGGCGGCAGTAAACGCAGCAGCGCTGACGACAATCGCACGGGGCTTTCTTAAGAATTTATAAAGTTATTGTGGAGGTTTTTAATAATGGGCAGACGAAGACGATTGACCAGGAAACAGCTATCGGTGCTGGATGATTTATTCAGCGGGGACTTCAATGATGAGGAGGCGGTTCTTTTGAAACACAAACTGAGCAGGAACGTTTATAACAAGTGGCTTTCGGAGGAAGGTTTTTCCGAGCGTTTCAGTAATTGTGTCAATGGTCTTAATCGGCAAAGCGAACTTATGATTGCGCGGTATGCGACACTTGCGGCGGCGAGGCTGGTGCATCTTACGGAGTCGAAGAACCAAGAAACGGGTCGGAAGGCGTGTCTGGATATTATATCTTTTTCATTAGCGAAGAAGACGGTTTCGAAGGCAAAGGGTGACGGCAAGGGAGTTAAGGAGGCAGATAAAAAAGCAGCGAGGCTACCGACGAGGACGGCCCGCAGATTGTTAGCTGCGCTGGCAGAAGATAAGGGATGATGGAACGAAAAGCCTGGTGTGTGCAGAGCGGTTGATTTGAGTTGTTTTCAAAACATAATAATTTTAATTTATGGCGAGATATAAGTCTAATGCAGGACGGGATTTGACCGACAGAAGAGGTTGAAGATGGGGCCACAGACTTGACAAGAGGTCGGTATTTTTGTATAATGTGTTCGTTGCGAGTGCAAATCGGGCGTTTAGCCAAAGCGCTTCCCGCAGTGGAGTGCAAAATGGCACATCGCAGCAGGGAGACAGGCCTACAAGAGCATTAATCTAAAAGAGCCTGTATCTCCCTTTTTTTATGGGTCGTTCATATCGCGAGTTTATACAGCAGCTACAAACCAATTTTTAAGAGGCATATCCGAAAATTCAAATCGGGGGCAATGATAATGGGTAAGGCGACTTTTCTGGAAAGCGATTTTGAGAATTGCGGTGAGATAGAAAAAGCGGCTGAGGTTTATTCGACGCTGCGGAGGATTCGGCCGGCGACGAGGGCAGACCTCAAAAGGTATGTTAAAGTTTTTTTAGGTATTGATGTACCGGCTAAGAAAATATGCGCGGAACACAACGTGCCGCTGGATTATTTGTGGCACAGTTTTTCGGCGGACTTTGGCGCAGAGAAAAGGACCAACGCCGATGCGATAGTTTGGGCGAACCGTTCGGGTGGCAAGACGGAACTGGCTGCGGCGGCTACGCTTCTGGACTGTGTATTCAAGGCGAACTGCGAGGTGCGGATACTGAGCGGTTCGGGTGAGCAGGCGGGCAGGATGTATGAATACCTGACGGGTTTTTTGCGAGGGGGCTTCGAGGAGTTTTTGGACGGGCCGGTATATAAGGGTAAAAGCAGTTTCATCAACGGTTCGGCGGTGGAGGTGTTGACACAGTCGGCGACGAGCGTTCGGGGACAACACATTCATAAACTGCGGTGCGACGAGGTTGAGCTTTTCAGCGAGGATGTTTTCGCAGCGGCCAAGTTTACGACGCAGAGTACAGAGGGTTTGACGGCGGGGATGGAAATGATAAGCACTATGCATCGGCCTTACGGTTTGATGCACAAGATAGTTACGGAGGCAGGTCAGTCCGGGACACCTATTTTTAAGTGGTGTTTGTGGGAGGTTATAGAAAGGTGCAGGGGAAGGAGCTGCTCACAATGCCGGTTGTGGGGGGACTGCGGGGGCAAGGCCCAAAAGGCGGCGGGGTATTTGAAGATTGACGATTGCATAACTCAGATGCAGCGGGCGAGCAGAGCGGGGTGGGAATCCGAGATGCTTTGCAAAAGGCCGAACCTGGAGAACATGGTTTTTGACGAGTTCGAGCCGAGCGTGCATGTTCAGGAAATAGATTATGATGCGAAGTTAGCCGTGTACCGGTCGCTCGATTTCGGATTTGTTAATCCTTTTGTGTGCCTTTGGATTCAGGTTGATGAGGAAGGGAGGGTGCGGGTTGTGGATGAGTACGTTCGCAGCAGGGCGACGATTGATGTACATGCAGAAGAGGTTAAGAGACGAACGCCGGGGGGCGAAGGGCATGTGGCGGCGACGTTTTGCGACCCGGCAGGCAAGGGTGTAAATGATGTTACCGGTACGAGCGCGGTTCGGGAGCTGCGCAGCTTAGGGGTAACGACGCGATACAGACGAAGCGGGGTTCTGGAGGGGATAGAACTTATCCGCAGGGCCATCAGGGCAGGGGACGGGACGAGCAGGCTTGTAATTTCGCCGAGGTGTGGTCGGCTGATAGAGGCTCTGCGGTGCTACCATTATCCTGAGAACACGGCTGGTAGAGGGACGGAACTGCCGCTGAAAGACGGACGGTATGACCATCCGATAGATGCGCTTCGGTACTTTTTTGTGAACTACAAATGCGGCGGAAAGGCTGCAAGCAGGCGTTATTAGCAAGCCAAAAACAAGGATTTGCAAAGAAAAAACCAAAATTCTTCTATTTTTCAGAAAAAATATGTTATAATTTGCCGAATTACATAGTATAATATTCTGGGGAACAGAAAAAGGAGGTAACTATGGATATTGGGCGTAGATTAAACGAAGCAAGAGTTGCTATCGGTTATACGTTAGAAAAAGTGGCACAGGAGAGCGGCATAGGTACATCATCTCTTAGTGATTTTGAAAACTCTAAACGTGAGCCAAAGTTTTCACAACTTAGCAGGTTAGCGGAGATTTATCAAAAATCCATTGAATTTTTTCTGACGGATGAGCCAATTACTGAAAATGTAATGCTTTGGCGTGACGAGCCGAATACTCAAGAGGAAATGAAAGAAAAAGAGACAGAATTCAGACAGCTTTGCGAGCAGTATCACAAGCTTGAGGTTTGCACAGGAGAACAAAAGAAAGCCAAACTCCCGGAACCGGATGTGACTAAGCCAGAAGAATTTGACTATTTGCAAGCAGAATCGTTCGCACGTAAAGTTCAAGGGGAATTTTTTCTGGGTGACGTGCCCATTGCTTCACTGAAGCAGATATTAGAGGAGAGCTATTATATTAAGATATTTTACTTGGATTTTTCTGGGAGCGCTATTTCAACTATGTCCCCAGAATTTGGCCCTGCTATTCTCCTAAACAGGAGGAATAAACAGTGGAGACGCAGTTACGATCTTGCTCATGAACTGTTTCATATTTTGACATGGAAGATTTTCAGACTTCAGAATGCAGACTACTGTATAGTCAACGAAAACGAAGAGAAATTGGCAGATGCTTTTGCAAGCCGACTTTTAATGCCACAAGAACCAATAGAGCGAAGAATTCGGTCAAACATTGATGAACAGGGCCACATCACATTGGACCAATTAGATGACATTGCAAGGGAATTCGACGTTTCTTTGCTCGCTCTAATTTATCGCATTGCGAGCATATTCAGACTTAGCAAGGAAGATACAGTAAAATATTGCGATGCTGCCGAGAGATATAGAAAATTTCTCAAACCGAGAGCATCATACAGGCCTGAAAAATTACCAGAAAGATACTGCGACTTAGCATTACGTGCTTTAAGAGAAGGGAAGTTGTCTCTGGTTCAGTTTGCAAAATATATGGGGATAAGTTACAAAAAGGCCCAAGAATATCTCACAGAAGACGAGGGTTTCACGGATGGGAAAATTTCAATTTCTGTTGCTTGATGCTGGGCCAATTATAAAACTTTTTGAGATGGGAATATGGGAAGCTTTTATTGAAAAGTGTGATGTTACGATATCACAAACAGTAGCGAATGAGGCAAAGTATGCATCTCAAGATTATGAAGATATTTGTATAGACCTTGAGCCCTACAAGGAACAAAAGCATATTAAAGTTGTTGATTTAGAACCATCTGAAGTTAAAACCTTCTACGAAAAGTTCAATCTGCAATATAAAGCCATTATCCACCCCGGCGAGAAAGAAATCTTAGCTTTTTTGATTAACTCTTCAGAAGATTGGAAATTGTGCGCTGCTGATGGGGCGGTTTTTAGAGTTCTTGGATTCTCTCGCAGAGCCGACCAGGGTATTTCATTAGAAGAAATCCTGGAAGAGACTGGACTATCACAAAGTGAACTGGAATGGCAATATACGAAAAAGTTCCGCGACAAGTATACGAAGATGGGGCAAATAGATTCCATCCAGGGATGAGTTCTGCTGTAGCTTTCAAGGTGCCACATCCGTTAAAACCCAAAAGATCGCTCGGTTGATTGAAATCTGTAGAAGGGCAAAATTTTTTGTTTTTCAGAAGAAAAACGGGGCGAACGGCTGAGTTTGTTGATATAATACCGGTCAAGCCAAAGGCATTCACAAAATAAATGTTTTCTATGTAAGAGCGTAGAGAATCTTTTCAACAACAGAGAGGAAGGACAGTTAATATGAAAGAAGAAATTAATCGAAGGCAATTTCTGCAGGCAGCGGCAATCGGAGGCGTTTTGTATTTCGGCGGTTCAAGAGTTTCGGCTTTGGGGGCCAATTTGAAAGGTTCGAAGCTTATAAGTCCGGGTTGCAGAGGAACAAAAGTTAAAGCAGCGAGGATTTTTATGGGGAAAGCGGGTAATGACTATTGGCCCAAACCCGGTCTGGATCTGGAAAAGGAAGTCCGGTTTTACAAATCAGAGTTTGCGAAATTAAAAGACGAATTTTCTGATGTAGAATTCGTTGTGGACGAACTGGTGGGTTCTGCGGAAGAGGTTTCTCGATTCAAAGACAGATTACAGGATGTCGACGGCATACTGGTGATTCATCTGACGATGCGAACGGATGGTGTTATCGAAGAACTTCTCAAATCCCAGAAGCCGACAATGGTTTTTGCCGTTCCGTATTCCGGTCATCAATGGACCGGCTTCGGTGAACTAATGAAGCAGCCTTTGGGCGCCAAAATGGAATGTATCCTGACCAGCGACTACAAACAACTGGCAACCGCTGTAAGACCTTTCCGTGCGATTCATCATTTAAGAGAAGCCAAGATACTTAACGTTAGCACCAGGTCGTTCGAAGAGTATGCCAAGGAAATGAAAGACAAGTTTGGCACAGAAATTAAGCGCATTGAACTTGAGCAAATGCTCGATGCTTATAATGCCATCGACGAGAGTGCAGCAAAAGCGGAGGCCGAGCGGTGGATAACAGGAGCCGAAAGTGTTGTGGAACCTTCCCGGGAAGAGATATTCAAGTCCAGCAAACTTGCATTGGCTTTCGAAAACGTGTTAGCCGACGAAGGCGGGACAGTCCTGACTGTTGATTGTTACGGCAGCTATGCGCCGGCTACCCGCAAGCTACCTGCTTTTCCGTGTATTGGTTTTACACGGCTGAATAATATGGGATTTGGAGGTATTTGTGAATCGGACCTGCGGTGTGCAATGACTCACATAATATTCCAGGGTCTGTCGGGCAGGCCGGGTTTTATCAGCGACCCAACGGTTGACGAATCCAATAACTCAATCATTCTTGCTCACTGTCTTGGCACCACCAAAATGGATGGTCCCAATGGTCCTTCAGCCGCCTACAAAATACGTACAATAATGGAACGTCAGGCGGGAGCAGTTACGCAGGTTGAAATGCGAATCGGAGAAAGGGTAACACAGGCGATACTCGTTGGTACAGACCTCCTGCGTTATTTCACAGGCCGGATTGTTGATACACCAGTTTCGCTTGAGCACGACAGAGGCTGCCGCACCAAAATTACGGTTAAGGTTGACGGCGATGCAGAGAAACTGTGGAAAAACTGGATGCATGGATTGCACCGCCAGACGTGCTATGGAGATATCAGCAAAGAGCTTGGGTATTTCTGCAGATTCAAGGAAATTGAAATGATAAATGAGGCAGTTTGACCAACAAAAACGAAAGGAAACAAAAGGTGCACTATGATTCGGAACTTTACTTATAAATATAATTTGCTGGTTATAAGTGTATTTCTGCTTTTGGGCTATGAGGGAACAAAGGCCGTTGGTGTTGAGGGAAAAGAAGGAGCAAAGCCGGCCAAAGGGTGGCGTGTGATAGGTCCGGGCGGCGGTGGTGGAGTTTTTCGGCCTACCATCAATCCGGCTGATGAGAACCATCTATTTGCTTCGTGCGATATGACGGGGGCTTATGTGAGTCATAACGGCGGAACGACTTGGCGGATGTTTAACCTTCAGACGGGTATTACCGATTTTGCATTTGCCGAGGGCGAGCCTGATACAATCTATGCAGCCACTAACGGTTCTTTACACAGCGAAGACAGGGGGAAACTTAACAGCGGACTATTTCGCAGCGAAGACAGGGGCGGTAAGTGGCGGCTTATTTACCCTGACCCTGAAAAGGTAAAAAGTAAAGGATGGCTCAAAGACACTGTCAGCAAGATTCGGGTTGACCCTGCCAACAGCAATAATATTTATATCGGAGTGAGTCCATTGGGGCGGTTTATGGGAGGCGGCAGAGAGGATAAAACTGCATCGGGGCGGCTTATGGTTTCGACAGACCGGGGTAAGAGCTGGCGATTATTGGCGAGACTTCCGGGGCGTTCGGTGCAGGCGATATTGCCGGGGTGCTGGTGGGGGAGGGAAGATGAGGTAATAGTATTTACGGAGAACGGGGGCGTTCGAGTTTCGAGAGAAACGGGGGAGAAAGGTAAGTTATCTCTACCGGTAAAATCCATATCCGGGGCCGACGGGGGCAGTAACGAGGACGGGAGCATTTTATACATACTCTCGGGTATGCGACAGTCGGCCACCAAGGTTATCGGGGGTGTTTACCGTTCAACTGATGGCGGAGAAAGCTGGACACAAGTCAATTCCGACCTTTCCAAGGGCAAAGGTTATCGGGGGGATTTGCCGCGTTTTCGAAGTATTGGAGTCTGCCGGTTCAAGCCGGAGGTGATTTATCTTTCGTGCGGTTCCTACCAGGGTCAGTATGGTACATTAAAGAGCGAGACGGCAGGGGACAGCTGGGACTGGGTTTACCATGCCAATGGCGGCGAAGTAATTTCCAATAATCTGGAAGGGTCGTGGCTTACGCGCGACCATGGTCCTGGGTGGGGCGGTTCACCGATATCTCTCGGGGTAGCTCCCACGAATCCTGATATATGTTACTCGAGTGACAACGGCAGTGCTCATCGGACAGTGGACGGCGGCAAAAAGTGGGTGCAGGTTTACAGCAACAACAATGCAGATGGGTCGGTAAGTACGAGGGGGCTTAATGTAACGACCTGTTACGGGGTTCGCTTTGATCCATTCGATAAAAAACACTTTTTTATCACCTATACGGACATCGGACTTTTCCACACTTTTGACGGTGGAGAAAGCTGGTACCACTCAATTAAGGGAATACCATCCGGCTGGGAGAATACGTGTTACTGGCTTACTTTTGACCCGGATGTTAAGGGGCGTGTGTGGTCGGTGTGGGCGAACGCTCACGATTTGCCTCGGACGAAAATGTTTTCAAAGCGCGGATTCGGCCGCTATACCGGAGGAGTGGCTGTTTCCAACGATGGCGGTAAAAGCTGGCTAAAATCCAACAAAGGTATGTCCGAGAACTCGATAGGTACGCATATTCTTCTTGACCCGGAGAGTCCTTCCGATTCGCGAACTTTGTATGCGTGTGTTTTCGATAAAGGAGTTTTTAAGTCAACCGATGGGGGGGCAAGTTGGAATGCGGCGAACAACGGTCTCGGGGACAACAAGTTTGCCTGGCAGATGCGCAGGGCGCCATCAGGCAGGCTTTATCTGATAGTTTCGCGCGGCGAGGCAGGCGGTAAAACTGTGGACGGTGCACTTTACACAAGCGACGATAAGGCGCAAAGCTGGGAAAAAGTGGGTCTGGCCGAAGGTGTAAATGCACCTGCGGATTTACTTATCGACCCTGTGGACAGCAAGATAATGTATCTCAGCTGCTGGCCGAGAACGGTGGATGGGCGGGACTTATACGGGGGAGTTTATCGCACGGAAGACGGCGGTAAAAACTGGAAACAGGTGTTCGACGAGAAGATACGTGTTTCTTCTGCGGGGATGGACCCTCGTCAGCGTGATACTATTTACATAAACACCTTTCACAATTCGGCATTTCGCAGTGACGACCGTGGGGACAGCTGGTATCGGCTGGGTGGATATAACTTCAAGTGGGGTCAGCGTGCGATACCTGACCCTCATCATCCGGGGATGCTTTATTTGACTACCTACGGGGGCAGCGTGTTTTACGGGCCTGCAGCTGGTGTGCCGGGCGCCTTCGAAGATATAGAGAACTATCCGGACCGGCGATGAGAGGGCTGGGATTCGGGTGTTGTCAGTTACAGTTTGCCTGATGAGTGGTGTATGAAGGCAAAGGATGTAAAACGAGGGGACAAGTGGTTTTTACATCATCAAAGAAATTTTCCAGTATTTCCCGAGTTTGCAGAGGGAACCAACAACATTAATATGTCTGATTTAAGGTAGTTAGTATAGGTAAAAAAGAAACAGGGCTGGGTCGCGGAGGGAGAGGAGAGAGCGAGAAAACCCCAGCCCTGCAATAGGTTTCTAAGTATTATTATCCCTAAAAAACGTTTGGTTTCCAAGTAAAATCTATAAAATATTTGGAGGCTTGTCAACTATTATTTCTTTAAGGCGTGGTAAATATGGCAGCCCGTGCTACATAGGCGCATAAAAAAAACAGGGCTGAGAGAGGAGGGAGAGGAGAAAGCGAGATACTCCCAGCCCTGTATATTGGCTAATTCCCAAATTTATATAAGTCTCTATTATTATATACCAAGAGCGTAAAAGTGTGTTCATATTTTAGAAAAAAATAAAGAATTTTTTTAAAAAATACCCTGACAAAGGGGATTTTTCAAGAATCGCGTTTTTTAATAAAAAATAAGGTTAGAGTAGTATTTGAAGTGTGATTTTGTTAATATGCCGAATTTAAGGCAGTAAATTTTTGAGCATTTTAAGGGTTATTTATGCTGACAGACAATGTTCTTGAACTAATCGGAAACACACCGCTGTTGCAGTTGAGAGGTGAGAAAATCTTTGCCAAGGCCGAATTTCTCAATCCGGGCGGGAGTATCAAGGACCGAGTAGCACTTGCGATGCTGGAGGGCGCCCAGCGTGACGGCAAACTGAAGCCCGACTCAATCATCGTCGAGCCCTCGAGCGGCAATACCGGAATCGGACTGGCTTTGGTTGGGCGATTGATGGGCTATACGGTGCGGATAGTGATGCCTGAGGGTATGAGCGAGGAGCGCAAGAAACTAATCAAGGCTCTTGGGGCTGAACTGGTCCTTACACCTGACGAAGAGAGTCTGTCGGGAGCGATTCGTCGTGTTGAAGAAATGGCGGCTGAGGACGAACGGATTTTTGTCCCTCAACAGTTCGAGAACCCTGAAAACCCTCGTGTTCATTATGAGCAGACCGGCCGTGAACTGTGGCGGCAAATGGGCGGCGATATCGGTTGCTTCGTAGCGGGGGTCGGCAGCGGCGGGACGCTGCAGGGTGTCGGCAAATTTCTCAAAGAACACAAAGCCGATGTGAAAATCGTTGCTGTGGAGCCTAAGGATGTGGCGGCTTTGCTTGGGCATGAGCCCGGTCTTCATCAGATACAGGGTATAGGTGACGGTTTCATTCCCGATGTGCTTGATGTCTCGATGGTTGACGATGTGGTGGAGGTGACCGACGATGATGCCATAGAGACCACCCGGCAATTGGGCAGGGATTACGGGCTACTGGTGGGAATCAGCTCGGGGGCAAATGTGTGGGCGGCCCGAGAGCTGGCCAAACGAATCGACGGCAATATTACCACGGTTTTGCCTGACCGGGCGGAGCGATATTTCAGCACAACTCTTCTGTAAAAACTGCGTTACGCGCATACATTGGGTAGGGAACTTCGACTGTTTAAGAATTGAAGCGTAAGTCATTTTCAAAGAAGAACTTAGAGCGGAAAAAGGTACAAACTGCGGAATTAACACAAAAAACCGTCCGGCGGCGATATTAAATAAAAAAATGGGCTGAGGTCGGGAGGGAGGAAGAGGAATTAGAAACCTCAGCCCGTAGTAAACCCTTTTAAATCTTAAGCGGTGACTCCGCAAATTTCCCTTAGGGGAAAACCCCTTAG
>Ga0307378_10011952_pt1 | contig 11146 bp, 14 predicted proteins | sample UN1MG_FD_202238 | JGI IMG/M metagenome (GOLD analysis project Ga0307378, IMG submission 202238) | Soil microbial communities from Risofladan, Vaasa, Finland - UN-1 | ecosystem: Environmental > Terrestrial > Soil > Coastal area > Acid sulfate soil | place: Finland: Risofladan, Vaasa | collected...
AATGCAAATCTTGAACACCTCTACCGAAAATTTCTCCAAGGATATAAAATGGTAGCTTTGGGTTGCCTGTCTCTCTGTTGAAGTACATATGTGCACGATCAATAAGATTCATTGAACCATTAGGAAACTGATCCTCAGACCATCTTGTCTCTTCAAGAGTTCGAACATACAAATTGCTTTCAGTGTTCTTTGTGTCAATCTGAAAAATTAATCCGCGGCCACTCAATCCTTTCGAAGTTACGATGTAAGGATAATCTGGATGTGATCCAAAGCAACACCATGTTCCGTGAAGCTTCTCGGTGATCACAACATATTCACCAGGTTCGAAAATATCTGGATATTTCTTAATGTTTTCGATATCAAACTTGATTGTGTAATTGCACCCTTCAACTTCACCCGACATCGAGGCTGGAATTATCGGTTCGTATTTTGTGATACCAAGCTCTTCGGTTACTACGTCGCCTTCACTCACTTCGATTCGTTTTTGACATAGCTCGATATGGGAATCGGAAAATACTTGGTAAACGATTCCTTGTGATAACACACCACGTAGCTTGATTGCTTTTACGCGGTCTTTGTTTGATCCTGCGAGGCGCCCTTCCAGTCCAAGTCGACTAATAAGCCATTGTGGCAAAATAGATTGTTCAGGAATGTATACACCAAGATCACCCGTTTTATATTGTCCTTTTTGAACTATAGAGCGGTAATCTCCAACACGAGCGATTTCTAGAGCGTCCGCATTTGGATGCTCTTCAATTTTTAGCTTGTATACTCTTACTTCAAATTCAGCCATTTTTTCCTACCACTAACGAAAAACCCGCCTCTCGGCGGGTATTATGTTACTTACTATTTGGGTGAATGTCAACCCTTGTTGGCCTCCTCAGAAGGACTCGAACCCTCAACCTCCGGGGTAGAAACCCAGCGCTCTATCCAGTTGAGCTATGAGGAGAAAACCTTCTTACGAAGGAACCCGTACTGTAAACGGCATCGCGCCTAGTCGTTGACTATTTGGATCCGTATACTGACTCATCGCGAACAGTCCACGACTGCGCCGACGACGAGGTTTTTGTAGCTTTGTTAATATTGGTGTTTCAACTTTTACTTCTGAGGCGAGTAGTGCGTTCAGAATTTCTTGCTCTTTAGTTTTCATGATTTTCCCTTTCTTTTTGACACAAGAAACTCCGACCCGACAAGGCCAGAGTTTCCATGTCGAGTTAAATTATTTTGTAGTAATTTCGTGTCTTATGACGTTTGATTTTTCTTCAAGATCTCTCTTGATTATAATAGACAAAAGTCCGTTGTCAAGTTCGACAGGTCCGATTTCGAATTCTCCAGCAACCGGAAAAGTTCTTTCAAACTTGCGAGTAGCGATACCCTTGTGTTTGTATGAGCTATTGTCGGTGCTTTCCTCTTCAATCTTTTCACCACGAACGATTAACTTGTTACCGTCTGTTTCAACGAAAAGATCGTCAGTAGAATATCCAGCAACAGCGAGTTCAATTTTTACGTCGCCGTTGTCATATTTTGTGAGATCGTAAGCTGGAAACTTACAGGTAAGGAAACGATCGTGCATATCTTCGAGATCGTTGAATAGGCGATTATAGCCTACAAGCCAAGAATCAAAGTTCTTTTCAAAATCAAATAGTGTTGGTAGTTTAGAAGTCATATCATATACCCCCTTAAGCAGTATAAAGTGTTATTTGCCCCTTACGGCAGCAAGTGTGTTTGAGTCCCCGAAGGCAACTCAACGGTATTTATCATACAGACTTAAAAAGTTAAGACAACAGAGAAAGTATAGTTTTTGGGGCGTCAGGGCTAACGACAACCTCGGTGTAGGGCTCGTTGTATTTGTTGAGAATATCCACGAGTTCGTCGTGGATTCGGAAGGATTCTTCTTCTGTATTATGTCGACCTTCAGTTACATACTTGTGGTCAGGACGACGATTTAATAGAAAAGATTGGTTATTAAACGTGTGGTGACTTTCCACAATAAGCGGTTCAAGACCCACCAGGAACCCATCTGCAATATATGGAATATGCATTAGTAATGGACAATCAACAATAATGTATTCGACCTTGTTCATCAAACGATATATTCGTCTATATTGGTGAGCAAAGACATATAATTGATCTGTTTTGAGAATGTCAGTTTGATTGTCCCAAACTAAGTCCTTGGCGAACTCGTGAGCAATCTCCACTTCAATTTGGTTTATTTTCATCAAGTGGAAGAGACCAGCTATTACTGTGCTTTTTCCAATACCAGGACCACCAAAAATGTTAATCAGCTTCGTCAATTTTCTCTTGCTTATATTCATCAAACTTAGTTTGAAGGTCTAAAATCTTACCCCACGGAACATCTATCTCATCAAACATTTTGGCTGTTCTGGTCATTGGGTTTGTAGAAAGGTATGCAATTATTTCGTCTTCCGCAACGATTAAATCATATCCATCTTTTTGTAGATATTGTTTTAGTTGATTGGTTGCTGCTTTAGGAAGCGAGCGAATAAGTTTTAACATCGTTCGTTTATATTTCGAATCAAGATAAAACCAAGCATGAGATAATTCGTGGTCAATTACACGAGCCTCTCCTTCTGAGTATGTTCCAATAATGTAAAACTTGTTTGTTCGTTTTTTGAGCTTGTCCTGCACGAGAGTTATCAGCTCACGTTCCTTATCCCACAGTTCGTGTTTTGAGAATAATTTAACCCATCTGTTAAATGCGTTTCCTGGAACATTGAATCCTGCCCAGTCTTCTAAGTAGGAAAATTTGATTTCCTCGGTACCAGACCGAGCGCTGCTGTGAGCGTGAATGTCCATGTATTGTTCGTGAGTAAAGAAGTGACCACGAATCTCTTTGAACGGAGACTCGTAGAACTCCTGAACCCTCATAAACGTAGAGGTTAGGTCATACTGTGTTACTGTTTCAATATTAAACACACCATCCGAAACCTCTGTTATTTTCACTTACTGGTTAACACCTTCTGTTTCTTCGGCGTCTTTAGCGAGCATATCCATAACAGCATTCTTATCAAAGGCCCGACTACGTAGGTTTGATGTATACGTTGAGGCAAGACCATACGCATTTTGTGCCCCTATACCAGTCGAGGCAAACGTTAGCGTCTCCCCAGCTTCGATACCGAGACTCGTACCAGTTTTCATAGCGTCTTGATTAGCAGCAAGGAACAAAAAGTCCCATCCAGCTGCTTTTAGATTTTCAATCCGTTCAAAAATAGTTTCTTGTCGCCACTCTTTGCTCGAATTCTCACCACCATCTGTAACAATCACGACGATCTTTTTTCCGGTCGTAGCAACGCTGTCTGCGTTAGCAAGCGTCATACCAATTGCATCATATAGTGATGTCATGCCGCGTGGCTCTAGTTCATACTCCTTAACATCTTTGATATCTGTTTGTTTGTATACAGCTTCAACAGTATCATCAAATTGAATAAAGGTTAAGTTTGCGTTACCTTCCTTCTGTTGCTCTGTAATAAAACTATTGATACCGCCTTGAGCGTCCAACTTAATACTGCTCATCGAACCCGACCGATCGGCGATCAAAATAATTTCATCTGCTTCCAGACTTGGTGATGCAGACTTTGGTGCACCTTTAAATAGGTCGTCTAAAATTTCGTTCATTTGTTTTCTCCATTAATTAAGCGTGAGTGCTGTGTGGCCAGGTTGGCCCGTAGAGCACGATGGTCCGCCGAGGCCGGTTGGACAATTCACCCGAGAACAGACATAGCCCATTACTGGTGATAGTTGTAAACCGCATTCACTACATCTAGGATCAGGAACGATTTCGCGAGCTGTTCCAGGATAAAATGGATTAAGAGGTGTTGGAACGTTAATATTCTCACGTTCCTGATTCAGGTAATCTTGTAATCGCTTCTCGACAGATTTTAAATCATCGAGAATATCTTGTATTTCATCGCTCATGTTGTCTCCTGTTCGGCAGAGGTATATATCATACCATATTGCCGCTGAGACCACAAGGTTGGTACTCCCACCAGGAATCGAACCAGGACTTCGAGTATATAAGACTCGCGTGCTAACCGCTACACCATGGGAGAATAAAAGTGGACCCCTCGGAAGGACTTGGACCTTCATCTCCGTCGTTAGGACCGACAGGCTTTTTCCTTTTAAGCTACGAGGGGCTTATATTGCATAATTGGCGTCCCCGGTAGGATTTGAACCCACGACTTCCACGGTCGAAACGTGGCGCTCTGTCCAGCTGAGCTACGGAGACAATTTATTGGGTATCATCATCTAACAATTCTGCGGCCATGGCAAGTTCCATTGTCCAGAATTTGTATTCTACATCATTATCTATTCGTTTTCTAAGTTCTGTTTTCGCTTCGTCATATGTGATCTCCCCTGCCTCAAACTTGGCTATGATGAAATCTTCCATACTTGTCTCTGTGTCTTCAGCTGGGTCGTCTTCATAGGGGTCATGCTCTTTGCGACGTAGTTCGTCTTGCAAAAAGTCATAATAGTTTTCGTCAAATACTTCGTCTAGTTTCATCGTTTCGTTTGGCTTCAAGCCTCTCCAAATACTCAGGGGTCACGTTGGTAACGTATTTACCCGAAAAGCACGAAGTATCAAATTCCTGTATATCCGAATCACTATGCCGCACAGCTCTCAATAACCCATTAATATCTTGATATATCAACTTATCGGCACCTATAATTTCTTCAATCTCAGCGATTGTATGCTTGTTTGCGATGAGTTCCGAGGCAGCCGGCATATCAATGCCATATACGTTTGGATATCGTACTGGAGGTGCTGCAGACGCGAAATACACCTTTCTGGCGCCTGCATCACGAGCTAGTTTAACTATCTGCTTTGACGTCGTTCCCCGTACAATTGAATCATCAACTAGTAACACATTTTTGCCCCTAAATTCAAGACCAATCGCGTTGAGTTTATGTCTTACTGATTCATCCCGCTCATATTGACCAGGCATTATGAATGTTCTTCCAATATAGCGATTCTTAATGAATCCCTCTCGATATTTCGTGCCGAGGTGATGAGCAACTTGTACAGCGGCTGTCCGGCTAGTATCTGGAATAGGTATCACAACATCAATGTCGTGGTCTGGCCACTCGCGAACAATTTGTCCAGCAAGCTGTTCACCCAATCGAAGTCTTGCTTTATACACAGATAATCCATCTATTATTGAATCGGGTCGAGCCAAGTATACGAATTCAAAAATACAAGGGGTGTAATTTGTCACTCCGTGATACTTTCTGCTATGAAGATTTCCGTCAACGTCTATAAAAACCGATTCTCCTGGCAACACATCTCTCATCAGTTTGAACTGAAGGATGTCAAGTGCAACACTTTCAGACGCAACCATATATTCATCGAATCCATTAATGTTACGGTGGCCTATAACGAGGGGTCGAATTCCATTAGGATCTCTAAATGCAACAACTCCATGACCAACAACTAATGCAACAACAGCGTAACCACCCTCAACTCGTTCGTGTACAGCATCAACTGTATCAAATATTTGCTCAGGTGTTGCTTGTCCATTCGCTCTGTGTTGTAGTTCGTGGGCGAATACATTAAGTAGGACCTCAGAATCAGAGTCCGAATTAAGGAATCTGCGATCCTTTTTGATAAGCGTATTAATCAGCTCATCGGTGTTTGTTAGGTTACCGTTATGGGCTAGACAAATTCCATACGGCGAATTAACGTAAAACGGTTGTGCTTCATTGGATTTCGATGTTCCGGATGTTGGGTATCGAACGTGACCTATCCCAACATTACCCTTTAGCTCAAGCATGTGACGACTGTGAAATACATCACGAACGAATCCGTTATCCTTGTGTTTGTGCAGTCGATCTCCGTTCCACGTTGCGATTCCAGCAGCATCTTGGCCACGGTGTTGTAAGACAATGAGAGCGTCGTATATCAGTTGGTTGACTGGTTTATTGCTAACAATTCCTACAATTCCGCACATTAAGTTTCCATACCTAGTTATCCCAGAACAATATAATCAATATTAGTAAAATTATCAACCACCCCATAGGGGTATTTAGCGAATTTATAAATATACTCATGAGTATGTTTACAGTAATGAACAGCACAATGACCATTAATAGGTTATCGTCGGTTCCGGCACTTCCGGCAGAAATCGTCACAACCGGTCTCGAGTTATATCTTGATGCTGGTGACGTATCGAGCTATTCTGGTACTGGATCAACGTGGGCTGACATTAGCGGCAACGGTATAGACTTTACGATTGCAGATTCGGTCGGCGTAGAAACTGCCCCCGATTATACTTCGGGCACCTCTGGATACTTTACTTTAGGTAATAACACAACAGACCTCTACTTCCATGCGACTGACGCAGCTCTTGCGCCAGGTACGGGCGACTTTACAATATCTATGTGGTTGATGAAGTCAAGCATTTTTGCTAATGTATATTGTTGGGATTGGGGAACAGGTAATGCAGCAGCAATGGCGGGTGGTACAGAAATTAATTCTTCATGGAGATATTATAATGCTACGATTGGAGTGGGATCTGATCTATATGACGCTGCACTCCCAGGTCCAGCGCCTAATGTGTGGTATAACGTAACAGTAGTTAGAACCTCAGGTTCTACTTCAACATATATAAACAATAATTTAGTTGCAACAGACGCAGGCGATACGTTTAATATGTCTCAGACAAAACTGTGGGTAGGCCGAACCGGTGTTGAATCCTTTTTATATAATTTTACAGGTCGCGTCGCTGCATTCTATATGTATCATCGCGCTCTCACTGTTGGTGAATTAGCACAAAATCAAACAGTATTTGATTCAAGATACTCCATTGACACATCTATAGAAATCGTTGCTACTGGTCTTCAATACTATGTTGACGCAGGTAAAGAATCGAGCTATACAGCAGATAACTACTGGTATGGTATAAGCGGTAACAGCGAGAGACTCGGCATTGCTGATTCTTCAGGCAACAAATACAATCCAGCACACACACCTGGATTAAGTGGGTATTTCACTAATACGGCACCAACAGATTTGTACTTTCAAGACAGCTCCACATTCTCAGCTTTCGGGACAAGTGATTACACAATGGGGTGTTGGATACGCAAAAGTGAAGTCGCGCTGAATGCGTATGTTTGGGAGCTAGGCCTAAATGACTATAGCCTGTCTACTGGCACAAATATTAACAATGGTTGGCGACACAGCAATGATACGATAGGGACTGGTTCAGCGGTTTCAGATTCTCAACCAGGCCCAATTGTCAACAAGTGGTATAATATGGTTATAGTTAGAGCTTCTGGAACAACATCAGTTTATGCGAATAATGTGCTTCTAGAATCTGTGACAGGCGATACAGACAACAACACCGAAACAACTCTAAACTTAATGAGAACAAGTATTAACTACCCGACGTTATATACAACCGCTGGTGATATTGCTGCATTTTATGTATATCACCGCGCACTTTCTACAGAAGAATTAGCAGCAAACCAAGCAGCATTTGAGACCCGTTATACAGTGGGCTCGCCGATTGTTTAGTTTGGTCGTGATAGGAGGAATCGAACCTCCGACGGTTTCCTTATGAAGGAAATGCTTAACCATTCAGCTTTATCACGAAATTTTTCATTGTAGACACACGAAAACTTCTCCAGGCATTGCGATCCGTACACCACACAAGAATATGATCACTAGATGGTTGTTGATTAATGTCGTGGTTGTTTGGAATAAGATCAGGATTTAGCGTGCATTCCATTTCTCTTATTTCGCCGGTGTCAATCTTTTCGTAAGATATCACGCAAAGATTTTCTTTTAATGTTTTGAGTAGAGTTTCCATTGGTAGTCCGTGTCGGAATCGGACCGACGTCTCCACCATGTCGAAGTGGTGCTAATCCCCTCAGCTAACGGACTAATTGGTACTCGATGTAGGAATCGAACCTACCTTAAACCTCCATGTAAAAGAGGCGCCTCCCCAATCGGCCAACCGAGCAATATTTTATTCAGGTGTTTTTTGGTAAGATTCTATCAGAAGATCATTGACGTTTATAAGATCGTCGCCCCGTTCAACCCACACCCACGCTAGAAGCCGACCATACTTACCGGTGCTGTCCATGAATGTTTGAACATATACTCGCTCAGCGTTATCAAGAAAGTCCTCAAGAAAGTCCTTTGCATCGTTCGCTTTTTGGCGTCGAACAGGATCAGAGTCACGAAGCTCCTCTGTATCTACATTAAGTAGACGTAAGCGTTTGAATACCGTAGTCTTAAATCCAACATCAATAAGGACGTCGATTGTGTCACCATCAACAACTCGGTCGACGGTTACCCTGTACGTGTAATCTGGTCTTGCAAAATCTCTTGTGTTAGTCATTTCTCATCCTTGAGTACAGCGAGTACCTTTCGAGCATACACGCGATCTTGTTCCTTGCTTTCTTCGGAAAGTTCAGCGTACGGAACGTATAATTTTTTCCAGCGTTTAACTCTTGCTTTTGAAAGTGTTTCGTTTTCTGCCAACGACTTCGCCCACTCAACCCATTGATCGTGTTCGATTTTAGCGAGTTTTTCAATCAACTCACTATCCTCTTCGTCAGACTCGGTTAGTGTTCCGTTAAACTTTGAATGCCATACTTTCATTAGACTCATTTATGTTCTTCTTATAGTTGGTGCCCCTGGAGGGACTCGAACCCCCACCCCTTGCGAGACTAGTTCCTAAAACTAGCGCGTCTACCAATTCCGCCACAAGGGCATTATCTTATTTATTCTGCTGGAGCTACAATGTATTGATTACATTGGTTGCTTTTTACTCGTTCAACTTCACCATCAGTAAGTGTCAGCCTGTGAACTCCAAATTCAATCAGCAGTTGACCGTCTTCGAGGGTTGTGTCTTCTCGAACTCTTGGAGCAAAATCATCGTAGCCTGGCTTGAACACCCGGCCTGATACGATTTTATATGCTTTTCCATCTACTGTGATTTCATCATCACTGATTATTAGAATGTTATTCATATTAATATAGGCGCTTCTTCACACTGCTGTCCATTTCGGACAGCTGACGCTGCCAACGCTTTCGTGCTGCGGCTGCTGCACGCTTTCGTGCCGTGGTAGGCTTTTCATAAAATTCGCGCTCGCGAAGTTCGTCAAGCAGGCCGTCTTTTTCTACAGCGCGCTTAAAGCGTCGCATTAGTTTTTCAAATGGTTCGTTCTTTTTTGCTTCTACACTTGGCATACATCACCCTATTAGGTTATAAGTTATCAATAAGAGTATACAACAATTTCGTGGAGCGGTATACGGGTCTCGAACCCGTCCCCAAAGATTGGAAATCTCTAATGCCACCAACAACACCTATACCGCATTCGTTTGTATTTATCTTGGCTGACGAGGAAGGGATCGAACCTTCAACCTCCTGTTTCAGAGACAGGCGTTCTGCCGATTGAACTACTCGTCAATTTGGCGGAGAGGGTGGGATTCGAACCCACGGGCCCCTTTCGGGGCCGACAGTTTTCAAGACTGTTCCGTTAAACCAGCTCCGGCACCTCTCCAATAAAAAAGGGATAATCTCCGTAAAGATTGCCCCTTAGTGTTTCCTGTACTTTTTCGCGACCGTCGTCGCAGTATGCCCGTCGGCAAATCGTTCTACTCCGGAAACCCGAACCTTCGGATTTATACTAGACGCATTTGAGTTTTATTTCTAAGATAAAAGTTTTTTGGTTTGCTGTTAGCGTCTTAAACTGTTTTAATCACCGATTGTGATTGGATCGTAACGTTCGCTGCTCAATACTTCGACCATGAGGTCATATGCACTTACAGCTGTGTTTGACAAAAGGCTTTTGAAGATGCTTGGTGAGCAACCACTTACCATTTGGAATCCACGCTGATCCATGCTCATTGGCTGCTGATTGTTACGTGAGTCCACGTTCCAGAATACCAAGAAAGGCATCTTGTAACCAGCATCTGCGTAGCGCTTCTCGATTGTTTGGAAAAGACGCTCGTTTATATTTGTTGCACCGCGACTAGTCGTTGCTGCATCAAACTCCATATCAGAAACAATGTACAAGTGTGTTGGAAGATCATCCTGTGATGCCTTCGTATTCACCGCTGTGTCGAGAATGAGATCGAATACTGCTTCGACGTTTGTGTTCATGTCCCACTTAGCTCGCGAAAGGTTCTTTACCTTATCAACAATCGTTTCGCCCTTAACAGTTTGTAGTGTTGGATGACCAGAGAAAGTGATGAACTTGCCAGCGAATGGTCCACTGTTTCGTTCTGCGGTATAGATTGCAAGCGAGATCGAAACATCCATTGGACGGCCACTCATTGAGCCTGATACGTCAGCCACAACAATGCCACGAGACTCTGTACCATCAAAGTAATCAGGTAGAGCGTTCCACAGCGCATCGAGTGTGCCAGTGTCAACCTGGTTGGCGCGGTAGCCGTTGTAACCACACTTCTCAACTACCTCGTATGGATAAAGCGTGCCAGCATTGATCGTCTTCTTACCGGACTTTACGTCAGACAAAAATTGTTCGTATCGAGCCTCATCGTGACGACGAAACGCGTTGCGGTACTGCAAACCAGCCTTCGAAGGAATCTTATCGTACTGGATTGCGTCCCACTCATTTTTGCTGAGCTTCTGCTCCAATACACCAAGCTGACGACGGAGAGCACTGAGCATCTTTCGATACTGCTTAGATGTTATACCTAGTCCCTTACGTGTACGGCGAGCTAGTTCACGTGACTTGTTTGACGAAGTGTTCTCGCTCTTCAACCACTTTGCAAGTAGTGAAGGCCTATCACTGTCGCGATCGGTCATCAACTGACTACGAATCAACGCATAAACATCATCCTCGAGAGGAGTGTCAACAAGAGCGTATAAATCGTCCCAGCGACCATATTCGGAAATGAGATTAATGTTGCTACGAGCAATTTCAGGATGCTCCTGAGCAAGCCATTCCAAGCACACACGAAAGGTGTTTCGCTCACCCTGACCACCGCGAATGTCACGGAAGTAGAACAGTGCCTTAGTAGCGAGGAGTGCATTCTCTGCAAATGCGCGTTGGAAAACGGCAAGAGCGTCTTCATTGCTTCGTGCACGGAGTGCACCTCCAGTTGCAAAGAAGTCCAGCACGGCTGACTTCGTCGAAGCGAAAGCTACCGCAC
>Ga0307378_10011954_pt1 | contig 11144 bp, 25 predicted proteins | sample UN1MG_FD_202238 | JGI IMG/M metagenome (GOLD analysis project Ga0307378, IMG submission 202238) | Soil microbial communities from Risofladan, Vaasa, Finland - UN-1 | ecosystem: Environmental > Terrestrial > Soil > Coastal area > Acid sulfate soil | place: Finland: Risofladan, Vaasa | collected...
AGATCACACCGAACGTCTGGAGGATCAGAGCCGTTATCATCGCCAAGGGAATCTCCTTGCCGACATGCCAGCGTGGATCGACTTCGATGTTGTTCATGCAGCAATACCTAGCATTAAGTCTCCTTGACGCATGCGCGCGCCGCAGCTTCAAGCAGACCCTCGTATGCGATCTTGCTCTCCAGTTCGGCCTCCATTGCACGGTAGACCGCCAGCGCATCGGCCAGCTCGACGCCGCTGAACTGCACCAGCGACACGTAGGGAACCGGCGCGAGAGGCCATTTGATCTTACAGAACACCGGCACCGGCACCTTCACCGTCACCGTCTTGACCGCGACGATGTCAGCCCCCGACATGCCGCCGCAGCCGACCAGCGAAATCAGCACGAACCCACCCAAGAGGGCCCGGATCATTGCGCCCTCCTGCCCTTCGCATAGTTGAGCGCCTCTTTCGCGATGGCCTGGCATTCGGTGCCCTTGGCTACTGTCCCACGCGCAAGTGCGGCGCGCGCCGCGCGACGGTGGTAAGCGGCCTTGTTGTTCGCCACCGCAAGGGCCTTTTCGGCAGCCTTCTCTCGTTCCAGTGCGGCCTGCGAGAGCGCCGTCACCGCCTTGTTCGATTCCTCCACATCGGCCTTGCACGTATCGTTCACGCCCTTCAGCGTCGCGATGCTCTGCTTCTGCGTGGACACGACGCCCTTCTCATGCTCGAGCGCCGCGCCCAGCCGCCAGCCATTCACTCCCCAGCCAGAGCCGAACCCACTGAGGAAGATCCCGGCCCCAATGAGTGCATAGATCGCGATGGTGGGCATTACTTCGGAGCCTCGACGTTGATGCTCTTAGCCACCCAGCCCAGCACGGCCATGATGATCGGCGCGACACCGGCCGCGAAATCAACCCACGCGATCCTGCCCATCAGCAGCGCCGCGCAGCCCGTGCCAACGAACGCCAGCACGACCACCGCGGCGAGCCCGGCCGAGTAGTTCCACTTGCTTCTGTCGCCTACAGACATAGCGTTCTCCCCCAAGAGACGTAGTGGGGTTGCCAGTGTTCAGTGATCCGGCGCGGGTACTCGCGGTTCTCTCGCTGGTTGCCCGGGAGAATCCCGGGGTTTATGTCGGACGTGACCTCGTAATCATGCGGCGCGGGCGAGCGTTCCTGACGCCTTTGAACCCACCCGAGCCCGCCGTTGTAAGACGCGAGCGCGAAGCGCATGCGATCGCACTCCTGCTTCGCGTGTTTGATCCGCTCGTAGAGCCAATGGTCGTAACGCACCATCGCGCGGATCGCCCACGACGGGCTAAACGGCTTCACGTCGCCCAACGCATCCGGGTAGACCTGGCCGATCCACTTTGACGTCGCCGGCATGAACTGGGTTAGTCCTTGCGCACCCGCCGGCGAGCGCGCGTCCGGCCGCCAGCGCGATTCCTGATGCACCTGACCGGCGAACACTGGCGCGGGTGCGTTGAGTCCCCAAACCATACGAGATTCGCCGATCAGGATGCGACGGTACGCTTGAGCCCCTACAGGCGAGAGCGGCGGCGGCGGCGGAGCCTCAACCTTCGGAAGCTCGGGCTCGATCACCACGACCTCGGCAACGGATCCCGGCGGGACCTCGCAGCCAGTGAGCAGGAAAGCGAGCAGCATTGCTAGTGATGTACCACGCGGTGCGCGCATTCGCATCACCCATGCGGGCTACCGGGCTCAGACGCCCAGCGTCCCGCCAAGGATGCAAGCGAGGATGATTGCTGCCCGTCGAAGCATGAGCAGCGCACCGACCGTGTGCTGACCCTCACCGAAGAAATCATGCGGGCGCGCGTAGCCGAACAGCGACCGATCCAGCCAGTAGCCGATCACCCCGAACAACGACACCATCGCCGCCTTGTAGATGACGACAGGAAGCTGCGTCGGCGCGAACACACCGATCACCACAAACAGAATGATGGCGGCCAGTGACCAAGGCCACATGCGTAACGCCGCGCTGATCTTCTTCAGCGTATCCATTTCTCACTCCTCGTTGTAAGCGGGCGCGCGGGTTGGTCCCTACGCAGGTACACGTATCAAAACGCTCCTGATTTTTCCGCCCGAATAAAAAGACCCGTATGCCGGCGGGCCTGGCGCATGGCAACGCCAAAGTTTGGAAGCGGGAGCCCGACTCGAACGGACGACCTTCTGGTAATGGGCCAGACGAGCTACCAACTGCTCCATCCCGCTATTGTTAGAAGCCGGTATGCGATCCGGCGGAACGCCGTCGGCGAGCCCGCAGTCTGGCAGAGGTAGGGTTAGGCGCCGGGTCGGAAAACAAAAAACCCAGCACTCGGCTGGGTTTAGGAAGAAGCCGCCGCTCCACGCCGCGACGCCACAGAGGGACATTACCCCAAGACCCACCCCATCACAAGGGCAACCCACGGCGCTTCACAGAGTGGACAAGTTGCCGCTCCGCAGCATCGCATAAGTCCTCGATTTCATTGATAGAAAGCTCTATCAGGCGGCCATTGTGATACACGGCCGGGCCCCGGGCATTCATGTACCGAACCGCCAGAGCGGCCCTACACAGCCGCAGCGAGTGGTTTTCGGATACCTCGTTCACGGACTCATCAATGAGGTTGCACACCCACGAATCCGGCCGCGCGTCCGCGTCGTAGTTATCCGGCACCAGCGGCTTCATCAAGTTCACGAACGGGACAGCACCGGGAAAGCCGCGCTCGAACCGACATAAGTCAACCCACTCGGACCACATCGGAAGGTAGTCCGCCTTCAGGCGTTCAAGTTCACGCTGCACTTCCGAAGTGTACGCGCCAGGCTGCGCCGCGAGCTCTGCGAGCCGAGCCCGGCCAGCCGCAAAGCGGATAGCTATGCCTGACGTCGCTTCGCGATCTGTTCTTTTTCGCCACTTATCTCGCCGACTCATTCACCCCATCCACCTTGCTAGAACCTGCTCGACCGCATCCTGCGGTGAGCGAACCGTGTAGATTCTTCCCGGCCATTCGGCCATGAAGTCGATCTGATCGTTGGTGTACCTGTTCTTGCCTTCGGGGTTTTTGACTTCCATGACCGAGGTCTCGCCGCGGTGGCAGATCAACAGATCCAGCGGCTTGCCTAGAATCCACACCGACACGCCGATCGCGCGCAGCTCGCGGACGATGGCAGTCTGGTTGGCGTCAACCTTGGCCGCGCGACGCATCAAGTACCCCGCAGCGCGTACCGCGCAATGTCCTCGTTGACCCACACCAGCAGCCCCTCCTCCTTCTCCCACGGGACCCGGTAGATTTTGCAGAACGTCGCCACGCCCATGCCGTGCAGCCCGGATCCCGACTTCATGGGGTCATGGTGTTCAAGGCAGAGCCCCACCGTCGCGAAGTCCGAACGCTTGCTAGAGCCCTCTGCAACATGGTGGACCTGACACGGTACGAGCCCGCGATCCAGCCGGCGGCAGATCACGCAGCCGGCCTCAGCAACCTTGCCCATGTGGCGCTGTGCTGGCGTGAGGCTCATTCATCGTCTCCTGAGTGGGTTTCGCTCCGCCTTCTGCAAGAACAGGTTTCCTGTTCCGAGGGGCCGATCGCCGCCTCGGTAGTCACATTTAACCTGAACCTTTTTCTTGCAAAAAACTAGAATGTCGGTCCCCGAACGCTGCACGTTCTCTCGATCGTCCTCTGCCGCATCTATCCAAAATGGGAATCTCCCCTCTTTCATGGCGGCAATAACGCAACCCACCGCAAGGGAACCCTTGTCAGACGTTGAAAGTTTTTCGTTGAATAAACCCCAGTCGGGCCAAGATGAAAAACGAAGTCGGCGAAGACCGCCGATCCACTCGGTACGAACAAGCCACCCCTCGGCAGTTCTTCCGTTGACGCCGTCTTGTGAGGCATCTTTCAGAACTGGGTTTTCGCGCTCAATAGCCTCCACCCCCATTCGCGTCTGGAAAACGTAAAGAACCTTGTTCAGAACACACACATGGGCCCGGATGTCACTCGACTCCGTGTGAATTCCATACTCAAAAAGTTCCTGATTTTCAGGTCTCGTTGCCATGCGAGTCCCAACCCTTAGCCTTCTTCCTAGAAAATAATTCTATCCGCTTCCCCTTCGGGTACATGGACCCAATGATCTTTCTGAATTCCTCGGGCTTCTCAGAGTGTTTTCCGGTGCGCTCGATGCTCTGAACGCTGTCGATCAACTTCTTGGAGTCTGGCGTACACGATCCCCGTGTGCAGACCAAAAGAAATTCGTGGCGCACGCTGTTGTAGTGCCCGAAGTTGTGCTTCACCTTGTCCCAAACAAACGAAGTCTTGTAGTTAAAGCCCCACGCCCGAATAACCGCGAAGCATTCTTCGAGCAGCGGTGACGTGACCCACAGAAACAGAACGGCGTTGGCCTGCGCCATCTTACCTACTGGCATGGCACACAACTCGTCGATGCTCATGCTCGGGTAATGGTGTGATGCGTGACCGTACTGCTGAAGGCCGCTGTTGCCGTAGCTCCACGGCGGGTCGGCGTAGATCACCCGGTAGGTCCCTTTGGGTACTGCAACTGGTTTGCGCCGTGCGTGCGTGACCTCGCGGATCGCCTGGGCAACGCTCGCGGTTCCGGCCTTCACCTGCTCGAACTGCTCTGGCGGAAGCTCGGCGAGCTTTTGCGCGAGCGAGGATGTCTTCTTGTCGAGGCCAAGTTCGGCAAGCGTCGGGTTGTCAGTAAAAGCCGGTCCCGCTTTGGCACCGGCTTTTCCGCGCCCCGGTCCAGCCGCGCCGGTAGCCTTCGGCGTGTCCTTCAGCATCCTTCCAAGTTGCGCGAGCGCCTCGATCTTGATGTCGTGCGCGTAGTCGATCGACTCCTGACTTAGCTTCTGGCGCTTCGCGTAAGTCTCTGCGGCCCCAGCAATATCAACGATCTTCTTCGTATCCTGAATGGTTTTTGCGTTGCGAAGCGCAACCAACGCAGTGTCTAAGCGAGCGATAACAAGGTCTTTCCTCACGTCACTCCTTTGTCATTCCGGTAGGTGCGCGCCGTGTTCGTTCGCCCACACTTCGACCATCATCATGTACTCGGTGAAACCGATCTGCCCAGTGTCCGTGTTGCCGTGCGTCTCGAGGTCGGCCGACGAGTTGGGTTGAACCATCGTCTTTCCGTTCGGTAGAGCGATCGTTTCTCCGCCGAGGTAGCGCAGCTTCATGTATTCGTGCCAGACCTCGCTTGAATACTGAACCCCCTTCGGCTTCACCGTCTCGGCCACAACGTGCAACAGCGCCCAGTAGCGCCGGTTCGATTCCGTAGAGCGAACCTGCTTCCGCCCGCAGGTAGGGCAGCGAACGATTTTGCTTTTACGCGCCATGCTCGAGCCCCGCGTTGTTAATCATCGCGTTCGATGCGCCAAGCTGCTCGCGAAGAGCCACGTTCTCCTGCTCGACAACCGTGATCCAGTCCACAGCCGCCGCAAGATCAAGCTCGGCCTGGTGGATGCCGCTGATGCAAAGCTCTGACGCTCCGCAGCGGATGCAGTGCATCACTTCCTCCTCTTCGGTTTCTTCACGGGCACGGGCACGGCATCGGCCGCGAGCCGAGCTTGCATTGCTTCCCAGCGTTGATCCACCGCCGGCGGGCCCCCAGCGTATGCAATGAACCGCGTAAGCATGTCGAACCCTTCCTCACCGGTCTTTTGCGGAACCGCGATACGGCGCTCGCTGCCGTCGAGTAGCCGGAAGTGACACAGCATCGTTGCGCCTTCGGGCATGCGCTCGTTCGATAGCACGTCGATGACAGGCTTGTCGTCATCAGTGCGGTCCATTCATCTGCTCCATGACGATGTTGTAGCAATCATCACAAATCAGAACCAGATCATCGTCCGGCACGTCACCCCACCCGTTCATCCTCCGTTCAGCTTGCGCTTGTTCATCCGACACCGTTTTAATAAACGTATCGCCGCATTGCCCGCAATTAAACTCGTTCCCCTTTGGCATCACGCCCCTCGCTTCGCGATGTAGTCTCTCGCCCACTCAATCGACTGAAGGACCGGCGTGTCCTGCGCGACGATCAGGTGGGCTCGCTCCAAGTTCGTCGGCGTCGGCATTTCCTGAATCGCTTTGATGCGCGCCGCAGATTGCGCCTTCGTCGGACTGCCGCGGTCGAGCCAACGCTGGTGACTCGCGGCTTGGTGTTCCTCCCCCGCGCGCTTCGCCGCCGCTTCGTGGTCGAACACCGTATCGCCCTTGTCGGGCCTGATCCAGCCGCACAGGCATGCGCCTTGCACAGCTTTGAGCGGTCGCTTGCAGGATGGGCACCTCACTTCTTCCCTCCGACGATCGGCTTGAATACACCAACGTAGCCGTCGCAGTTCTTCGCGTTGAAAAGCGTTTGCGGCCGCAAATACGGCTCCATCTTCTCGTTCTTCCCCCATTCCTCAACCTTGGAGTCGATGACGTCCCGTAGGTCTTGCAGCGAGTGATCCTTCAGCCGAGCCTCGATCATCGTCGTGTGCGACTTCGTCGGCTTGTAGTGGCGTCCTGCTTGCTGGTTGAGGTACTCCAAGACTTCAAGGGCGGCAGTACGTCGAGCAGCTTTGCTCGACATTAAAGTCCCTTCCAATCCTTTCCTATCCCCTCCTATCCCCTCCCTTCCCCCGACGAGCCCTCGTTGATCGTTCGTCGAGTCCTCGTCGAGTTCTCCCTGACCATTCAGAGATCCCTCTGAGGGAATGGTTGAGGGTTGCGGTCGGTCGATCTTCTGATGCTCCTTCCAGTTCGTGACTTGGAGGTAGCGCCGCACGCCGTTTTCATAGAGGCGAATCAGCCCAGCTTTCTCAATTTCCCTGATCCACTTGTCGACGTTCACCGGGGTAATGTCGTCATTGAACGCGAACACGCGGGCCTTCAGAAGTCGTGCGTCGTACACGCTGCGGCCCTCGTCGTCGGCGTGGGTCCACAGAGCAATGAACAACAATCTCGCCGTTATCGACAGATTGCCGATGGAAACACTGTCCCAAAAGGACGGTTTTATCGAGCGGATACGCGCCATCACGTTAACGCAGCATTGTGGACAAGTTCACCTTGAGCTTGCCCTTTGTCTTCCGTTCGATCTTGAACTGCGTTTTGAGCGGGACGCCGAAGTGTCTCCACTGGTCGACTGCTTGGCGGGATATACCTAGAGCCCTACCAACGGCGGCCCCGGAGCCAAAGTGCTTCAGGATTTGGTTTCTGGTCATGGGCGGGATATTGGTGCATTATTTTGGCGTTGTCCAATATTTATTGACACAAATTTTTTGCTGGCGTACCGTGCCGATATGAAAACCGAGCCCAAGAGTCCAGAACCGCCCAAGGACGTCCAACCCGTCGGCCAGGCCGAGGCGGACTATGCGAACGACTGGATCAAGCACGACAAAACCCCGCGCTGGGAGCGCGAGGCCGCTACTGGCGGACGCGAGCCCTACACCGGGCACGGACGCTGATGAAAGAGCCCGAGGGCGGCTGGGGCATGTTCATTATCGCGTGGTCGGTGATAATCGTCATCATCGGCTTCAGCATCGCGGCTGACGCATGATGCTCAACACCCAAGCAATCTTCTATGCTGCGGTGCGCCACTTCCAAGGCAACCCCACGATGGCGGCGAAGCTGGTTCGCGCCCACGAATACCTCGACGCGCGCGGCCTCAAGCCGAAGGTCTGCGTCGGCCCGCTCCCGGGCCCCAAACCACTCCCATTCACCACGGCCACGCCACGCACCACGCGCGAGGCCGGGCTATGAGAGTTCGATTTATCAGGATACCCAAATGACCACCCCAACAGACAAAGGAAAGCCGATGACCAAACGATCCGCTGCCGTTAAAGCCGCCAAGCGCGAGCCGATCACCCTTGACGCCACGCCCGCCGCAACAACGCCAGCCCTCCCGGCCGTAGTCGCGCCAGCGTCGATCGTCCCGATGGATGCCGACAAGCTGTTCGCCTCGGCGATCTCGTCCAAGGCATCCGTCGACACCTTGGAGCGCCTGATGGTGGTGCGGCGCGAGCTGCGCGCCGAAGAATCTCAACGCCGGTTCGTATCGGCAATGTCTGCCTTCCAGCAGGAATGCCCGATCATCAAGAAAAAGAAGAAAGTCTCCATCACGCCCAAGGACCGCGACGGCCAGAGAGGAACCCCGTACTCGTACAACTACGCGCCGCTCGATCAGATCGTGAAGGAAATCGCCCCGCTGCTCGCGAAGCACGGGTTCTCCTACACGCTCGAAACGAACATGCACGTCGGCGACGGAATGACGGCGGTCGAGGCCATCTGCACCGCCCATCACGTCGACGGGCACAGCGCATCGTCCGCAATGCGCGTCCCGGTGGACACCAAAGCAAGGATGAACCCGAGCCAGCAGGTTGCCAGCGCGCAGACGTTCGCCAAGCGATACGCCTTCCAGAACGCCTTCGGGATCCTGACCGGCGACACGGACGACGACGGGCGCGGAGCGTTCCAGCATGAGCGCGACGCCCAGCCCATAGCCAAGCCGACCGTCCCGGGTCCCAGCGCGAAGAAGCCTGGCGCCGCCGCGATCCCAGCGACCGCGCTCAAGCCGTCTCAGGTGAACATCATCCGCGCGAAGCTCAAGTCCGCGGGGCGCACCGAGATTGATCTGACGGCCGCGTTTCCCGGCAAGAGCCTCGAGCCCGTCGGCGGCAAGGAGCAGTTCACGCTCGCCGACTTCAATCTGATCCAAGACTGGATCACAGGGAACCCCGCAAACTGAGGGGGCTTCTGTGCTGACGTTCAAGGAGGCGGGCCACGAATACCGCTGGAATGGGGAGCGGGTTCCGAACGTGACCGGCATCATCGGCCACCTGACGGACCTGTCACGCATTCCGCCGAAGACGTTGGAGAACGCGCGGCAGGAGGGCGTCCAGATTCACAAGATGGTCGAAATGTTCTACCGGCAAACGCTCGACCCCGACTCGATCCCCGACTGGATGGCCGGGCATTACAAGGCGCTGCTCAAGTTCGATACCGAAACCGGCTTTGAGTTGTGGGGATCCGAGGAGCGCGTCTACCACGGCAAGCAGCACTACGCCGGGACGTTCGACCTTGTCGGGGTGCTAACCAAACTGAAGACCGTCCGGGGCGGCGCGATCATAGACGTGAAGCGCACCCTATACGGCGGCCCGGCTATCGGGCTGCAACTGGCGGGCTACGAGGGCGCTCGCAATCTCGAATACATGAAGGACCTGAAGACGCGAAATCGTTTCGCGTTGCAACTGAAGAAAGACGGCACTTACCGTCTCGTTGAGTTTGCGGACCCAAGTGACCACACCGCATTTCTCGCTTGTTTAACCATGTACCGATGGAAGGAAAAGCACCATGCCAAAGGGAAGTAAGCCAGCACCGATGCAAGTCACTCTCACGATGGAAGACGCGATGTTGGATCAGCTACGAGGCGCCGAGGGCGTCGTCGGTGAAGCCAAAGCGTTCATCATCACGTCCGCCGACACGGCGGAGTTCGCAAACACCAAGCTGCGGGGGCTGAAGGCCCTCAAGACTCAGGTGAACAAGTGGCGCGACGGCTTTCTCGAGCCCGCCATGACGATCATCACCAACGCCAAGGCACTGTTCAACCCAGCGCGCGACGCGATCGACACCGCAGACGTCATCTGGCGGGGCAAGCTGGGTGAATGGACGCAAGCGGAGGAGAGGCGGATCGCGGAGGAGCGACGAGCCGCCGAAGCGATGGAGCGCAAAATCCGGCTGGCAGCGGAGGCGAAGGCCGCCGCGGAACTGGCCCGGGCAGCGGAAGCAGCCAGAAAAGCACGGGAGGAGGCCAAAAAAGCAGAGGAGGCCCGTGAGAAGGCTGAAGCCGAGGCCCGGGCCGCCCGGGAGGCCGGGAACAAGAAAGCCGCCGCAGAGGCAGAGAGGCGGGCCCAGGCGGCGGCGGCTGAACGCGCGAGGCAGGAAGAGGTGGAGCAGACCCGGATCGCCGAGGGCGACAGGAAGGCCGCTGAGAGCCTTCTGGCGGCATCGGCCGCAGCCGAGGCCAATCGTGCCCCGGTGGCCGAATCCACCACGCCAAAGGGCTTCGGTATGCGCGATAACTGGTCCGCCGAGCTCGAGCCCGGGAAGACCGAGGACGACGTGAAGATGGCGCTCTGCACGGCGATCGCCGTCGAGAAACGCCGGGAACTGCTCCCGCTGCTCGAGATCGACATGAAGGCCGCGAACAAGCTCGCCAAGGCGCTGAAGCAGCACTTGAACGCCCCGGGTCTGAAGGCCGTCAACAACCCAACAACCGTGTCGAGGAGTGCCTAATGGCAAGCGTCAACCTAGTCATCATCGTAGGGAACCTCGGGAACGATCCCGAAACCCGGTACATGCCGTCAGGCGAGGCGGTCACGAACATCAGCGTTGCCACCAGCGACCGCTGGACCGACAAGAACAGCGGCGAGAAGAAGGAATCAACCGAGTGGCATCGCATCGTGTTTTTCGGCCGCCTGGCGGAGATCGCGGCCGAGTACCTGAAGAAAGGTTCCCCGGTTTATGTCGAGGGAAAGCTGAAAACCACGAAGTACGAGAAGGACGGAATTGATCGGTGGTCAACGCAGATCGTTGCGCGTAGTCTACAAATGCTCGGGCAGCGAGCGCCGGCGGGTGATTCTCCCTCCTCCTCTTCACCCGCTGAGACGCCGGCCCGAGCGTCTACCCCAGCGTCAGAGCCAGCCAAGAAACCGGCGGGCAAGTTCGACGACATGGAAGACGACATCCCGTTCTGATGAACATTCCCGGCGCAGGCGTTATCTGGATGCTCCCTCGTCCGGCCGTCAAGGGTGTGGTGACGTGCTTGGTGCGACTCCTGATCGGCGGAACGTGGCTCGCGATGTTCGCGCACTTGGCGGGCGAGGGAGTGTTTCTATGAAAAGACTTAAAGCTAATCGGCTTTCGCATCTTGCCTACGGTAGCGAGATCACCGCAGAGGCCGACCGGCAGCGGATCAAGGAGCTTGAGAACTTCGCCCGCAAACAGTTAAACGATATCAACCGGCTCACGACCGAACTCGTTAAAGAGAAGGCGGCGAACAGGAGGAAGCCATGACCACCGACACGAAGCTGACGACTCCACTAGCCGCAGAGCTAATGCGTCTACGCCAGAAATATATTGCTGAAGGTGGAAAGCTGTTTACGCTTGACGAGATCGA
>Ga0307378_10011955_pt1 | contig 11143 bp, 9 predicted proteins | sample UN1MG_FD_202238 | JGI IMG/M metagenome (GOLD analysis project Ga0307378, IMG submission 202238) | Soil microbial communities from Risofladan, Vaasa, Finland - UN-1 | ecosystem: Environmental > Terrestrial > Soil > Coastal area > Acid sulfate soil | place: Finland: Risofladan, Vaasa | collected...
CTCCAGGCGAATGCAAGTCAGGGCGTAGCTGCCACCTCCGGCCCAGCGATCCGCCGCAACTCGGCACGCATAGACGCTGCCAACGCCGGGCGATGCGGGACGCTACGGAACTCACTCAACCAAGTCCTGGCCGAGGAGTTCGACCTAGGCATAGGCGAGGTGCTGACAGTCGTGCTGGTCGCTGCCGTGGACTGGATCACCGCAGGGGCTGGAGCTCCTGCGACTGCCCCCATCTTCTCTCACAAGAATACAGGTGGCGTTGACGCCGGCTGGGAGCTGGTAAGCCTCGGTGCCGAAGCGGGCTTCAGGATGCTCGCCGCAGACGGTGCGACCCTGTCGGATAGCGGCATCCTGACCAGCTACCCGTACAGCTACGAGCTCAACGCCGGGGTCTTTGAGTGGGACGGCCCCGCTGGAGAGTTCCGGTCCAGGCGGGTCGGTGAGGCACCGGAGGTGGCCGTCTACAACAACGGTGGGGCGAGCATCTCCACCGAGGGCTTCCTCATCGGAGCCAACGGAGTCAACGTGGGCCAGATGGATCTCATGGGCGCGTTCGTCATCAAGCGAGCGCTCACTACAGGTGAGATGGCGACGGTCGCCACCTTCCTGTCGGCCGGGAGGCTCTAAGTGCACGCCGCGACCCTCTGGCAGATCACGCTCGCTACCGACACGCTCTGGGCGACTCCCGTGTTCAGCAGCTTCACGACGCTGCTCCTGACCGCGATCCCGTTCATCGATGGGCTACTGCCTGCCACGAACTACATCGCCCGGGTCGCCTACTACGACAACCTCGGTGCGACCGCTGGGTTTAGCGCGGACTTCCCGTTCACCACGCTGGCCGCTGATCTGATCGATCCTCCGGGCTCGTTTGCCCAGGCGGACCAGGGCTGCTCGGACTGCTGATGGGACTCAACGACCGCCGCATCATCCGGCTCCCGTTCGGCGAAGGCCTCCAGAGATCTGATGGAGTGATGGTCGTCGCGCCCAACAGCTTCGATGATCTACGTGAGGTCTACCAGTTCAACGGCAAGGCTCAGGTTCGGAAAGGACTCTCGCAGGTAGAGGTCCTGGTCGATGATGTTGCCGTTGACCTCGATATGACGCTGGCCCTCTCCCCGCTCCGAGCAGAGAGTGCGGCGCTGGGCATCGGCTTCGACAACGCGACCAAGGAGATCTGGGCGAACAGGCTGGCGATCGACGGCACGAACGCCACGAACCTCGGCCTGTTCGGGACGCTCGCGGTCACGGCGACCTGGGATCCTCCGATCATCATCCTGGCCGACACCGATGGCCGCTGCCTGATCACGCACGACGAGCCCAACCTCAACTCGCGCCTGGTCACCAAGTACTACGATCCGATCGCCGCTCCTGCTCTCCAGACCCTGCAGGCTGACCTGGACGGCAACGGTGACGCCGATGTCTACTTCCGCGGAGTCGTGCGCCACCTGAGCTACATCTTCGGCTGGGGGTACGGCAACGCCACCCCGGGCTCTCAGGATCGAGCTGACGTGGTCAGGGTCTCGACGGCTGGAAACCCCACGCTCTTCCGGGACGATGCCTTCTTCGAGGTCGGTCAGCGCCAGGAGCCGGTCATGGTCTGCCGGCCCGCTGGCGACTTCCTGGTCGTCTTCAAGGAAACCGAGAGCTACCAGATCTTCGGGTACAGCCCAGACACGTTCGGGATCAAGCCGGCTGACACCCTCTACGGCTGCGTGAGCTCGCGTCTCGCTGTCAGTGTGGGTGGAGTCGTGTTCTTCTGGAGCACCCAGGGCCCGCGGTACACGCAGGGCGGGCAGTCGCAGGACATCGCGGTGCCGCTCGACATCGGTGGTCCGGACCCGGCCACGCTGGCAGCTGAGGCAGATGTTCAGAACGCCTTCGCTGAATACGACCCCGTGACCCGTGTCGTCGTGTTCGTCTGGGGGCAGCGGGTGTACGCTCTCTCGATCCGCGACCCATCGAAGCCACGCTGGTCCTACTACGAGATCGGTGAGACGCTGCAGTGCGGAGCTCAGTTCTTCACCACGCAGAGCTCGGCTGGTGGTGGTGGCCAGCCGGCTGACGGCCCGGTGTTCGATGCGATCACCCCGGTCCCGACGATTGGCGATACCAACCTGGGGATCGACTGGGACAACACTGGCGCGACGGGCGGCGAGGTCATCGAGATCTGGAAGCGTGTGAGCCCAGCAGGACCCTGGGGGAAGCACACTGAGGTGGTCACCACCCTGGTAGATCCTCAGCTGCACCCGCTCACGGGCCTGATCCCGGACACCGACTACGACCTGGCGATCCGCTACCGCAGGGGCGGCCTGTACAACCCAGGCGCTACGAACACGGGCGACCCGACGACGTGGCCGGTGGCAGCTCAGACTTCAGTGACCACACTGCTCGGCGTGCCAGCTCCTGTGTCCCGCGGCGACAACAACGGGCTCTGGGAGGTCACGGGTGCTTCTACCGAGCAGATCACGGTCAACTGGACGATCCCGGCGGGCCACGAGACCCTACTGATCGAGGTCGAGCGAGCCATCGGGACAGAGGGTGACTCGACCACGCAGGCCATCGGCGGGGTCGCCATCGGACCTCCAGACACTGGTGGAGCGCAGGCCTTCGGTGCCTTCTCTGCCCTGGCCTCGAGCCCGCTGCCGGCTGGCACGACGCAGCTCGTGGACACGGCGATCACGGTCCACCAGTGGCATCGCTACCGCTGGAGGTTCGTCGGTGGCGTAGCATGGAGCTCCCTCCTGGACTGCTTCGCCGGCCCAGACGCACCTCAGACCGACGCCTGGTCCGCGGTCGGCGACGGGCTCCTGAACTACATCCTGCTGGAGTGGGCGAACGCTACGACACCTACCGGCCGTACCTCCTGCCCAGGCCCGACCGCAGCGCCTGGGAACCACAGCACGTTGGCCTACGCCAACAACATGACGCTCAATCCGAGCTCGGATGGCTGGGCCCCTGGGCTGACTGGTGATGTCGAGTTGCCGTATGGCACGCTGGGCGGAATCACGATCATCCCAACGCCAGCCGGTGACGGGACCACGGTCAGGGTCGGCCTGCGTCATCGGGTGACCTGCTTCGGGACGCAGTATCCGAGCTACTGGGCACGGTTCGGCTCCACCCCGAACTACATAGTCACCACCGCAGGGACGACTGAGTAATGGCTGGCACCCCGATTCCCACGCTCTTCTTCGGAGGCAGAGACGCCTCGGCGAACGTGCTGCAGAGCAACGTCGGGTTCACTGACAACACCGTCCCCTACGTGCCGCTACTGAAGACGAACCCGGTCGCTCCAGCTGGTGCGGCGGGAGAAGCGATCTTCCGGAACGTGTACCTGACACTCACGCACAGTATGCTGGTCGATGTGAGGGTCACCCCGATCGTAGACTTCATCCCGCTCGATGGAACGAATGGGCAGCCTGATGAGCGGACGATAATCAGCCTGCCCGACCTGACCGGAACGCAGCGCTTGACCGAGAGGTTCGAGATTGGCCTGTCGTTGCCGTTTCCCCTGACCGGCACCGAGCGATTCAGGAACGCTCTACGTGGTGCATGGTTTCAAGTGCTCATCGAGGCTATCAATGGGTTGGCCGCGGGAGACCTTATCTTCGAACAGGTCGAGCTCCAGCACGAGATCGTCCGCGAGTCGCTGACACCGGAGTAACAGATGCCGTCCCTTTTTCAGAAGAACCGAGATCGCAACTCTGCGACTGCCCAAGGCCTCATTGATGAGACCGGGACGCAGGGTGGAGCAGCTCGTGAAGCGGGCCTCGCTGGAGCCCTCGCATTCGACCCATCCAAGGCCGTCGATGAGTTCGGCAGCGGCTTCCTCGATGAGGCACGCGAGGGCCTGGGCCAGGACTTCGAATCGCTGACCGGAGAGGCTGTCGGTCGTGGTCGCCTCCGTACTGGGTTCTTCCAGCGCGACGGTGGCCGGCTCTTCCAGGACTTCAACCGCCGGGTATCGAACGCCATCGCACAGAGCTCCCTCCAGGCCAGTGGTCAGCAGCTCGCGAACATCCAGGGCCTCCAGGCCTTCGGTGGCGATATGCTCGGCCAGCAGACTGACCTCCTCGGTGGCGCTCTCGATCGAGCTACGGCCGACGACAACGCGGGAGGCGGCAACTTCCTGTCCAAGGCCCTCGGATTCGCTGGTGGCCTGGTCGCTCCAGGCATCGGCGACAGGGTCGGATCGTTCCTCGGTGACAAGCTGACGGGGAAGTAGGCCATGACCTTCCGCCCCTCAGTCCTCCCAGACCGCGACAACGACATCCTCTCGACGTTCACCAGGAGCTTCGAGAAGGCTCGCTCGCTCGTGCGCCAGGACCAGGCCGATAAGCGGGCGAGCCTGCTCTTCAAGCAGGGACAGATCGACCGCGAACGTGATATCGAGGACAGGGACTTCGAAGCCGCAGCCCGGATCGCTGAGGACCCGGGGATGACGCGGCAGCCCAGAGGGGTGTCTGCGGAGCAGATCCGGATACAGTCTGCGCTCGGCGCGAACATCCAGACGCCCGGAACGGTTGGCCCCAGGGGGACACCACGTGGTGGGCGCGACCAGGAGGCCACCGACATCGCGGGCGGTGGCATGATCCCGGCGATCCCTGGCCGCGCAATCGGCGCGCAGCTTCCGGGTATCGGCCCTCAGCAGGTCAACCGCGACCCAGAGAACCGCGCGATCGAGCAGCCGGATGACTTCCAAGACCTCGGAGAATTCCGTGGACAGCGCGTCACCGTGTCGGCTGCCCAGCGCAGAGCGATCGAGCGCTCGCAGGGAGACGAGGATGCTGCAGATGTCACCAGGCGTGCGGAAGCAGCAGGAGCTCCAGGACGAGCTCGTACTGAGAATGAGCTGGAGATCGCCAGGGATACGGTGCGTTCGATGGTGGGGGCTGGACTGCTCACCGATGCTCGGGGCAACAGGATCGAGCTCGCTGATCTGCCCGACAACTTTGATCCGGAAGCGATCCTCAGCATCATCGGAAGACAGGAGACCGCGCGTGGAGCTCAGGTCACCAGAGCTGTGACACCTGGTGCGGCACCTCGCCAGGCGACCCCGGCACAGCCAGGCGCAGTGGAGCGTGGATTCCAGGATGACCTGCGTACCCAGATACGTGCTGCGACGGCCGCCGAGCGTACCCGTCTGACGAATGAGGCCAGGAACGCCCCGCAGAACTTCGCCAACCCGGACGCACCTCCCCCGAACACCGAGCCTGATGCGGTGGAGATCGAGCGGCAGGTTCTCGCCCAGATGCGCCGGCTCGGATCAGCGGAAGAGATCCCGTTCATCGATGCCCGCATCGCCCAGCTCGATGGCGGTAGTGCACCGCCGCCAGGTGGTGGTGGTGGTGGCGCTGACGCAGCTGCTGACCAGGCGCTCGCCGATGCCATCTCGGATGCAGACGATCCAGCGCAGGAGCTCCAGGAGCTCGGCGTCACGGGAGAACGAGCTGCTAGAGTACTCGCGCTGATCGGAGGCTAGGGTGGAGCAAGATCCGGTACTGGAGGCCGCCCTTCTCCGTCGAGCTCGTCGCCGTCAGAGCCGTAGGTCGGCTACCCGGGACACCGAGACGGCAGCTGAGGGAGAGCGAACTGCTGCCGAGCTGCCTGAGTCGGTGGCACCTAGGCCTAGCGCTCGGGAGCAGATCATGCCCCGGCTCGACCTGGGTCCAGGAATTATCAAGGCACCGCCGTCTGCTGCTGCACAGCGCATCACGGCCGCTCAGAACGTCCGCATGGGCCGTACCCCGCCTCTCGCCTCCCTGGAGACCCCACGGCAGCGAGCGGCAGCCGCGCAGGCTGTCACGGGCCCTCGCGGCTCCCGCACGACCCCCGGCATGGAGGACAGGGCTGAGATCAGCGAGCAGGACCGACGCATGGCTCGGTTCCAGGCGCTAGGTGAGGTACCGGAGGGAACGAACCTCCCGGGTCCGGACGTGGTGGCACGAGCTGCTCTTCCTGTCCTGGCCGGCGCATCACGTGGAGCTGAGAACCTTCTGCTCCAGCCCGTCAGAGCAGCACGAGCTCGGATGGGAAGTGAGGCGGGTCAGGAAGCTTTCGACCGAAGTGTCGCGAGAGCTACCGAGATCCAGGCAGTCCGGAAGGAAAGCACTGGTGGCATGAACCGGCTGAAGCGTGCGGCCACGTTCACCGGCCAGGTCGGATCCGAGGTGGCCATGATCGAGGCCGCGCTCGCTGCCATGGCACCATCTCTCGCAGCCACAGCTGGGGCTGGAGTCGCGAGGTCGTTCGCTCGTGAGGCAGTAGTAGGTGCCGCGTCTGAGGGCGCTGTGGGGCTCGCAGAGACCGGCGACGTTCAGGAATCGGCCAAGCGGGCTGCGTTCGGTGGCGTTGCTGGTGGAATCGGAGGTGCCATCTTCGGTGCCGTCTTCGGGCGAGGAGCTCGTGGCGGTGCACGTGGAGCGGAGGAGGTCGCCGAGGAAGCGACTGACCATGTCATCCGCAGGATCGGATCCGGACCTGCCAACGAGGGCGTCATCACCAGGGCCGACCGGCTGCTCGGTCCAGCTGGTGGCACGCAGGATCTGCCGGCTGCACGCTCCCTGGAGGAGCAGATCATGCTGGCGCTGCGTTCACAGGCTGACCGTGCACCTCGTAGGATCCCCGCGAGAACAGGCGGGAACACCCCCGGAACACGTCGGGGAACAGGTGGCCAGATCGACCTGGGCCCGGGCAGAGAGAGCGCCCTGGAGCAGGCATCTCGGATCAGCAGAAGTCAGGCGGCCAAGCCCGGTGTTACAGGAGCAGCAGCCGACGCGATCCAGCGTGCTGAGGTAGATGCGATAGAAGCTGCCGAGCGTGGGCTCTCTCCGGAGGAGCGGCTCATCGCTGACAGGATCCGGGAGACCGGCATCGTACCGGACGATCTGCCTGAGAGCATGGTGGGAGTGCTGAGGCCTGGCGCTCGCATCCCAGGTGCAGCTGAGGCGGCCCCGTTCCCGCATCCCCGTCCTAAGACTGAAGGTATCCTGGCTGAGTCCGAGGGCGAGGTGACCCGCGGGCTCGAGCGTCGTGCTAGGGATCTGGCATTCGAAGGGGCGGAAAGACGTGGCGGTGACCGGAGGAATCTGCCGGGTGCCCGGGTGGGTGGTGAACTGGAGGAACTCAACAGGCTCATCTTGGAGGGTGAGAAGCCGCCGGGTTTTAAGCCACGGGCTCCTACTGGTACGCCGGTCGAGCCCCCGGCCAACGTCACCCGAAGCCTCTGGGACTCGCTGGACGATGCCGGGAAGGCTGGCCTGTCTGCGAGAAGCCGCACCATGGAAGCGACTGATGCTCTGCGTCTGGCGAGCGAGCCGGCCCCGATTGGGCGGGCTGCGCTGGATCCACCAGCTGGCGTGACCAACGGGAAGGGCGGCCGGATTGAACATGCAGTTGACCCGACGACCGGGAAGATCGTGCCCGACCCGCAGACCGCGCAGTCCGATCTCGGTCGCGTACTCGATGAGGGACCTGGTGGTGACCGCGGCGGCTACGTGGTCAACCCAAGTCGCGACATCCTGGAGCGTGGCATTCCGAAGGGTGCGTCTGGTGCGATGCGCCAGGTTCTCAGCAGGATCGACGTGGGCGGCAGGCCGTCTCGCTTCAAGCTTCCCAGCTGGCTCGATCTCTACACCAACCTGGTGGACCGCACTGCTGGCCTGAAGCGGCGAGCTCGCCAGCTCGGCGAGGGGATGGAGCTCGGATTCATGCAGCTGCCCGACGTGGCTGCACGTCTGACGGCCGGCGCAGAGCGGCGTGCTGAGTTCTTCATGCACAACGGTGGAGGACGCTGGACCCCGGAAGGCAACTGGGAACTGACCGGAACACCCGGGATGCTCCAGAACCTGGCTCAGATGAAGGGCCGGCTGCAGGAGCTCCGCGCGTACATGATCGCTGCCCGGTCGGGAGAGGTCGGGGGTCGTGGAATCGCGACCGGCGTCTCAGAGCAGGCAGCCAGGACTACTCGCCTGACCGCGGCACCTGAGGTGGTGGCCGCTGCCAGGAACCACACGAAGCTGCTCGACGACGCGCTGGCGTACTACGCCGAGGGCTCAGGCCTGCCTGCTGCTCAGGTCGATGCGATGCGGGCGCTCGGTCGCAGCTACGTGCCCCTCGATCGAGTTCTGGATGAGTCCGTAGCGATCGGTGGCAGGAAGGGCGGCGGTGGTGCTGATCCCCTGAAGGCTCTGGTGGGCAGCGAGACGAAGAAGATCATCGATCCACTGGAGTCCTCGGTCGATTACATCAAGCGCATGATCAGGGCCGGCGACAACGCCCGGACTCTCCGGACCCTGGGTGAGATGGTAGAGAGGAACCCAGAGCGGGCCCTGGAGCTCGGCATCGAGCGGATCGGTCGGAAGACCACGACCCGGGTGGACGAAGCGGCGCAGCGCCTGGTAGACGCAGCCGCCCAGCGTGGTCAGGTGCTCGACCTCGATGTCGCGAAGGACCTGGTCGAGCCGCTGCTTCCGCAGATCAGTGAGCTCAGTGATACGTTCACGGCCTGGGTCAACGGAGAGCGCCGCTCCTACCGCGTGCCTCCTGTCGTGGCGAAGGCGTTCCTGACGATGAACCCGGCTGGCGTGGGAGTACTCGCACGGCTCGCCAGGCTGCCTGCCGCGGGGCTACGTGCTGGTGTCACACTCGACCCGGCCTTCCAGTTCGTGAACGGCTGGCGTGATGCGCTCACGGCGACGGCCCAGTCTCGCTATGGGTTCAACCCGCTGACCGACTTCCCGCGTGGCTTCACTGAGTCGATGAAGGCCAACTGGTTCGGCAAGGCCTCTCAGCAGTACGATGAATTCGTGGCTGGTGGTGGTGGCTTCACATCGCTGCGCCGTGGATCCGAGCGGCACACGACGCAGGAGTCGCTGTCCGCAGTACTCCCAGGCGGCGGCGGGGTCACCAACCCGGTGTCAGCCCTGAAGAAGTTCGCGACCCCATTCGAGGAAGCAGCTCGGATCGGGGAGTTCCTGAAGGCCCGCAGTAAGGGAGCCAACGTGGCCGAGGCTGTGTTCGCAGCTCAGGACGTGACGGTGAACTTCCAGCAGATGGGCGCGTCGATGCAGGGCCTGAGCATGATGACGGCCTTCCTCAACGCTGGCGTCCAGTCGCTCGATGTCATGGCGAAGACGCTCGGACGGGCTGTGACCACGAAGCAGGGCGCGCAGCAGTTCTTCCTTTGGGGTGCCGGCTCGATGGCGATCCCTTCGATGATCCTGTGGCACGCGAACCGCGACGACCAGGAGATCCAGGAGCTCAGGAAGACGAACGCCGGCAACCTCTACTGGTTCGTGCGGCAGCCGTTCGTGCCTGGCTCCAACAACGGTGAGATCCTGAGGATCCCGAAGCCGTTCGTGTGGGGCCAGATCTTCGGGACCGGCACCGAGGCGCTGATGGACGCCATGCTGGAGAACGAGGGGCCAGAGGCTGTCGATCGCCTGCGCCAGGGTGCTCTCAGCCAGATGCTCGTGATGCCTATACCGAACGCCCTCATGACCGGCGTCGAGCAGTGGGCGAACAAGGACTACTTCTTCAACGCACCAATCACGTCGCCTGAGCTCATGAGGCTCGAGCCCCGCCAGCGTATCAATGAGCGGACCAGCGAGGTCGCGAAGATCGTGAACGAGCTCTCGCGTAGTGTCGGGCTGGACGTGCCGCCGACCAACGTGGACGCTGTCCTCAGGGATGTGCTTGGCACGCTGCCGGTGAAGATCATCACGGGAATCAACCCGGTGCTACGCCGTATGCGTGGTGAGGCGATCACGCCGCCGGCACCAGCTGCCAGTGAGAATGCGTTCTTCGGGAGGTTCATCGCTCGCAACCCCAGCATGGGTGTCCAGCCGGTGCAGGAATTCTGGGAAGCAGCGATCCCAGCGCAGGAGGCGCTCGATTCGTACCGTGCCCTGGAGAAAGCGGGCAATCGCAAGGACGAGCAGAGGGATCTATGGGAGCGCCGAGGTCCGGAGCTCATTGCCGCTGCCACCTACAGCTCGGCCCGTGGTGAGATCAGCGACATCCGGTCGAAGATGGAAGGCGTGACGGCGATGACTGACGACATGTTCGCCGAAGGGCAGGACCCGGCCGCGCGCAAGCGTGAGCTACTCGATCACTGGACCCGGGAGTATGTCCGGATTACCCGTGATGCCAACGCAGCGGTTGCCCAGATGCAAGCAGCTCAACGGGCTACTGGCACCCCAGGAGGATGACGAGATGGCTTCGTTCGAGAATAGCACGTACTTCAAGAAGTCTGAGTTCAACCACCCTGAGAAGCTTGATCAGGAACTGATCGCGAAGCTCGACGTTGCCCGCGCGATCGCTGGCGTCACTTTCCACATCACCAGCGACTGGCGTGAAGAGGGCGACGGCAAGAGCCATCACCTCGGGAAGGCAGTAGACATCAGGTGTAAGACCTCGGCCGACCGCAGTCGCATCGTGAACGGCCTAATCCGGGCTGGCTTCAAGAGGATCGGGGTGTATTATTCCGACGCTACCGACCACTCGGGCGGGCATGTCCACGGCGACATCAACTCTGCCGAGGACGGCTTCCCGCAGGACGTGATGTGGATCGGTAAGAGCAGGCACTGAGAACTCTATGGAGGTACCTGAATATGCCGATCGGTGAACTGATGCAGCAGCTCTTCTGGGAAGGGGTCGCCCGCTACCTGGAGCGCCCCGGAACGCAGGAGCAGATCCGCGAGCTCGTGGCCGACCAGGTCGCAGCTGTCGTGGACGCTGAGATCGCCAAGCTGGCCGCACCGCCAGTCAATTGACCCTCGCGCTCTCCTGCGGGAAGTGCCTGAAGGACCGAGCTCACCCGACCCACGATAAGGATCTGCCAGAGTACTTCGATCACGAGTTCGTTCGGATCGAGGTGATCACGTCCGAGCGGGAGTCCCTCTGGAAGAACAAGGGCTGGTGGACGTTCCTCGGGATCGTGGCTGTCGGCCTGCTCTTAGCTGTCCTGCTCGGGCGCTGAGAACCACTCACCCTTCAGGCGGCGGCTGGCCCACATCGAGTGGAAGCGGCGCTCGAATCGCAGTGCCTGGTTCCGGTCATCGAACCACCGCGTCTTCACGAGCTCGGTGGGTAGTCCGGAGCTCGACTGCACGCCAGCACGCCTCTTGTCGGGGTCCGACGAGAT
>Ga0307378_10011956_pt1 | contig 11142 bp, 8 predicted proteins | sample UN1MG_FD_202238 | JGI IMG/M metagenome (GOLD analysis project Ga0307378, IMG submission 202238) | Soil microbial communities from Risofladan, Vaasa, Finland - UN-1 | ecosystem: Environmental > Terrestrial > Soil > Coastal area > Acid sulfate soil | place: Finland: Risofladan, Vaasa | collected...
GAGATCGAACCTTATCAACAAGCAAGTAAATGGCTAACCTATCGGGCACTATATGTTTTGAAATTCTACCAACAATTATCCATTCAAGATTGAAAGAATTTTATCTCATTGATGGCAAATTACTGATGTAGAACGACTGAAAAACAAATTGGTACAACGCTCCCCTAGGGGTCTTTTAGAAAGTGGTTTTTTTTCTATGCTTTTCAATAATTTCTTCTTCTAATTATTGATTCATCCTATACTGTTGATATTTTTTATAGATTAGAATCAAGATGAAAATTCTCATGACTTCACAAGCACAAGGTAGCTTGTTCCTTTTAAGAAAATGAAAAAAAGAAAGTAATAACTACTTTCTTTTCCGCCAGATGTTACCAGCAATGATGCTTGTTACTATTGCTCCAAACATTATTACTAACTCAAAAATATGGACGCCACTTGTTTCAGTTGGGTTAGGAGAGGGTGTAGGAGTTGGTGTTGGGCTTGGAGTAGTGGTAATAGGATAGTCATCAGGATCAGTTGGGTCAGTTCCCTCAGCTATTTCCACATTATCATTGTATCCATCACCATCTGTGTCTGCATCTGTAGGATCAGTGATCCATCCATCTGAACCAATAATAATCTCTTCACCATCGAGAATGCCATCATCATCTGAATCACCATCAAGAGGGCTTGTACCATAGAAGCTTTCAGCACCATCTAGGATCCCGTCATCATCAGAATCGTTGTCATCAATACTAGTTAAGAGCCCATCTACTCCGGGATTTACCTCTTCCCAGTCATCGAGTCCATCTGAATCTGTATCAGTAAGTAAGGGATTAGAACCATAAGTATTGAATTCATCTCCATCGGTTAACAGATCATCATCGGTGTCGGCATCCAAAGGATCGGTACCATAATCGATTTCAAAACGATCTGTTAATCCATCAAAGTCGCTATCCGGTTCAAGAGGATTAGTTCCATAGGTGAAAACTTCCTCATAATCGGTTAAGTCATCCATATCTGTATCAATAACTGTTGGATTTGTGAAATAGTACTCTGTTTCTAAGACGTCACTTAATTGGTCGCCATCTGAGTCAAGCATAACAATTTCTAATCCACCATGTGAGTCAGCAAGATAAATTGTACCATTTACAGCAGAAACACCTTGGCAGATGCCATCATCATCATAATAGTTCCCAAGCTCGATAGGCGTGCTAGGATTAGAACAATTATATACATAAAGACCATCATAATTACAAGCTAGATAAAGATAGTATCCTTCAAGAGTTAAACTTTGCAAATTAAAATTAGCATCTCCATCTATGCTGGTAAGTTTGGTGGGATTTTTAGGATCAGCACAATCAATGATTTCACACCCATCATAACCATCGGAAACATAGGCAATGGTGCCATAAACTGACACATCATCGGACTCACTACCATCATTATAATACCCAAGATATTCTAACGAGGAAAAATCAGTGATATTAATGATTGCAAAACCAGCAGAATATTCACCCATATAAGCATACTTCTCATCAATAGCTACTGCTCGAGAGCTATTCCCATCAGTTATCTGATTTATTAGCACAATATTACTGAGGTCACTTATATTGAGGATGAGCAATCCCTGTGTCCCTTGAGCGAGAAAAGCAACATCTCCTTTAACTGTAACATCATATGTAGAGTCAGTGTAAGCAAAATTGGTTTCATAAGTAGGATTGGTTGGGTCGGACACATTTAAGATATACAAGTCATTTGAGCCACAAGCGATAAATGCAAGGTCATCACGAACTAAAATCCCTCGAATTTCAGATAAAGTATATTGACCAACTAGCTCAGGAGCAGACGGGTCAGTTATATTGATGATCTGCAAACCATCTATTGGTGAACCAGCATAAGCATAGTTCCCTTGAACAAAGATAGTTGAAAGTCTATCACCTAAGTCGATGAAAGCTAATTGGTAAACAGAAACAGGGTTGGTAATATCATGAAGAGAAATACCATAAGCATTGTGACAAACAACCAAAAGATTGTCATGGGTATAGACTGTATTACCTTGCACAATGGTATAATGTTTGATAAGGGAAAGTCCTCCAGGAGTGGAAATATCGAAGATCTTTATCCCGCCAGCGCCATCAGCAACATAAAGTTCGTCGCCATCTATCCAGACTTCAATAGTATAGCTTACAGCGCTATAGCTAGTAACCAATTCTGGAGCGGTGATGGTCGTAAGATTGACAACCTCAATATCTACCCCTGATGCTATATAAGCATAATTACCCTTGATCGCTACGTCTATAGCATAGGTATTATCATAATAATTAGCAACCTTAGTAGGATTATTGACATCGGAGATATTAATGATATCCATACCATAGTTTCGACAGGTGGTAAAGGCATAGCTGCCATTTACTGCTACGCGGTATTGTTGGGCAGTGACATTGTAATATTCGCCAACTTCAAATTGATTTTCCGGGTCGGAAATATCGATGATTTCAAAACCATTGGAAGTGCCAGTAACAAAGGCATAGTCACCTTCGATAGTAAAATACTCGACAATTCCACCATCATCCACTCGTTCAATCTCGGTTATCTGATCAAGATCCGAAACATTTAATGTAACAAAACCATTGCCACGATTAGCTACAAAAGCGAAGTCACCAGCAGTTTGGGCATAAGTCATGTACTGGTTATTTTCATAATTGGTTACGAAAACAGGATTGGTAAGAGAGGTGATATCCCAAATATCCAAACCATTATAATAACTGGCCACATATAGGTAGTTGCTTTCGATCCAAGCAGAATAAGCATTCCCATAGGAATGATCCCATTCCCCTAGCTCGGTAATGTGATCCGAATAGCCATTGATAGAAATCGGGTGATTGTCGGGAAGGGATAATTGAAGAGCTGTTGAAGTAGCTTTTCCGTCATCGCCAAGAGTTGTTGAGACAACAAGAAGCGTGAAGCTGGATAATAAAACAAGTATTAAATAAACTGATTGTTTTTTAAAACCCATATATAATAACCCTCGAGTGGTAAATAGATAACAGTAAGCTAATCAAAATATTGTTAATAAGACTTTTGTAAACAACATTAAAATCTTCTTTTTTCAACATCTTAGATTTTTTCTAGTAATTATTGTCTCTTCCCATATTGTTGTTAGTTTTTATAAATAGAAATCAAGATGAATACTCTCATGACATTTTCAATTGTAGCAGTAGACCAAGAAAATAAGGAAATTGGTTTTGCGATTGCTTCCTGTGCCTGGAATGCAGGTATGGTCTGTCGGGCTAAACCGGAAACAGGCGCCATAGCTTCTCAAGCGCAAGGTAGATTATTCCTTCTAGATGCTTTTTTTGAACAACTCAAGAAGAATAAATCATTAGAAGAAATAATGGCTCATTTCAGAGAAATTGATGAAGGTATTGAAAACAGACAAATCGGTATGGTAACCTTTGCTGATGAATCCTTTGCTTTTACCGGTGAAAATTGCACTATTTGGGCTGGACATAAAATTGGCAAAAATTATTCTTGTCAAGGGAATATTCTTGTTGGTCCTGAAGTTATTGCTAATATGACTGCTGCGTTTGAATCCACCCAAGGTACCTTAACAGCAAGATTATTTGCTGCTCTCAAAGCAGGCGATGATGCTGGTGGTGATGCTCGAGGCAAGCAAAGTGCAAAACTCTATGTGTGTAAGGTTACAGGTGGAATGCTTGGTGATGGTATCATTACGAATTATACCATTGAAGACCATGATGAACCGGTGCAAGAAATAGGTCGCCTTTTAGCAGTTGAGAATAATTTTCGCACATTAAATGGCTTTTATGGTCTCTTACAGAAAGCTGAAACCAATTTAGATAAGATTAAAGTGTTAGATCAAGCAGCTGAGTTTCTCAAAGATAAAGAAGATGCTCGCTATATCGATATTTTTGAAGAAGTAGCAACTACTTACTTACAATTAGGAGCAACTGACAAGGCGATTACCTACTTCAGAAAATATCTGAAAATTGCTCCTAAAATGGTTCGGGCATTTGAACAGCTTGCCAAAAAACTTGACTTACCGGATGATCTTCTTCAAGCAATTTTGAAGTAGTGTCTGGCTATTCCTATTCCCTTTTTTTTCCAAGGTACTTGTTTATTGGTATCTGAAATTCTTATAAATTAGTGGATTCTCTTATAAAATTATGAGTAGATTGTATTTCTTCCGTTGTCGACCACAAGACAAGATTATTCCTTTTTATGAATCTCATAGAGGTTGGATCGATGCAACTGGTAAAATTGGTCATCATCTGACCTTTGATGGAGTTCCTGATGAACAACATGACCGTAATTGGAACACAATAATACTGCATAATGCTTTGTGTCGTGTCTGTCATCAAATTTACCTTATAGTTATCAGATCCTATGATTGGAATAGCGAATTGGAATCTCGAGAACAAAAAGCTACACTATTTATAGATGATTCAATGATAGATTTCATTGATGGTCATATAGCTGATCATAAGGTTTTCAAAGTGAACGTTCAATGTCCAAATTGTGAAGTTGAATTACTCACAGCCTCAGAAATGGTCGAACACTCAATCTTTACTAAAGAATCCAAAATACTTGGTTTAAAACCCAAAGATACTTTGGAACCAAAGCTCACCTGTCTTCTCTGTGGTTCTCATGAACTTGAATTTGATCACGCAATAAGATATTAAGTAAGACCTTCAAATTTTTACTTTGTTTTTTCTTGCTAATTATCCCTCAATCGTACACCACAGTTAGGGCAAAATTCAGAACCTTTATCATATAGACTTTGACATTCTGAGCAAATTCCATATGTTGGGCTTATTTCATCACTTTTAATTTGTGACCGAATATTGTTAGTTACTTTTATTACTTGTTCTTCTGTTAACATCTTTTTATTGATCACGAATGGTTCCTCGATAAGGTAATCGGAATCATCTAAAAGGATTTTTTTGATTCGTTCTTGTGGAATCAAAGTCATATTACTTAGATACGAAAGACTAACTGTTGCCACATCAGGGATTTTGTTAACAATTACTTCTCTTTCTTTAGCAATTATCTTTCTATCAGAGACTTCAAAAGAAGCTTGTTTCTTTTCATCATTATTTTCCCTCAGAGCTTTGCTATCTTCTTTATCGACATCCTGACCATTTTTTCCAGGTATATCAGCTGATTTACAGCTCTGGGGGCCACAATAACAATGGGATAATACCAATTCATCACATGGTTTCCAACAACATACATATAGTAAGTCAGAGCAGCAACTGCAAAAACAACCCACACTAGATAAACCTAGAAAGTCGTTTGAATTTTTTCTTAACCTAGCATATCCAAAAATAAATTTCATCAAAGGTACTACTAGTAATGGAATCCCGAAAACTAAAACTGCTATTATTGTTTCATTCAACGAAACAATCTCCCTCACTTAAATTAAAGCTTAGAACTATATTAAAATTTGGCTGGAAATTCTTATAAAAGTAAAAAAGACTCCCGTAAAAAAGGAAAAAAACGAAGGAAAGTATCAATTGCTTCACTTTTGAATCTCTTTCTTTCGTTTGCTGATGATTGTTATTCCTATTATTCCTATTCCTACTCCCATCAGTAGTTCTGGCAAAGTTATTCCATTTAGTAGGGTAATGGAAAATGTGCCTATATCATACCAGTCTTTTTCTATAAGATAGTCGGCATTCAAATCCAAATCTATAGTAGATACCTCTCCACTCAATTCACCATTTATTTTAATTCCAAGTAATTCCCCATTAGTTTTTCCATAAGCGACTCTTAAGTGATTATTGAAAATGATATCAACAGAATCTTCTATAAACTGTGTTCCTTTAAATAACCACTCGAAGATGAGTTCTGTTTCAGTTGTATCATAATGCTCATACATATTATAGTCTAAGCTTATTGCTGTGACAGTTGTTATTGCCCCTTCTACTTTTGTTGGTATTCCTTCTATTATTTCCATAATTTGGCTAACATTATTGACTGGTAAGAAAAAGGTCTTTACTAGAGTGTCTAACCACATTCCTTGTGTTATAAGAATTGACTCATTACCATTAAAAACGATATTTTCTGCAATATCATGCATAAAAGTCAAATATAATGCAAAGTTTAGTTCTACCCAATCATCATAGAAATTCCAAATCTCGGTCTCCCCTTCATTTAAAGTAACAGAAGTCATTATCCAATCATTTACTACCATTGTAGCATTCACTTCGATTGCTGCTCCTTCGTCATAATGCTGATCATCAAAGGTTATTCCTTCACAATAATAATACTCTCCATTGATGTTTGCATCTAGTTTTGCATTTTCAATAGTATAATTGCACACTGTTCCTACAGGTGTCGTGAATGTTCCTTCAATCTGAACTGGTAAAAATAATGAACTACTAATAATAATCGTTACTAGCATCAATAAAATCATTTTTTTCTTCATCTTCCTCACCTTAAAAAAACCTTCCAATAATTCATTCTTCCGGTTTTATTAGTAATTAGTCCTTAAATTATTTAAACAATCTTTAAAAGCGGAATTTTTTTGAATTTTAGCTCCTTTCCTCAAGGACAAGACAAATTAATTTAAACAACAATTGTTAAAAATATGTCCAAATTTTCTATTCACAAACTAAAATTCTTGATAATTATTCTATTCACTATCTTATCACTCATTATCAGTCCAGCAACAAATTTCTTTACATCTGTTTTAGGGGACACTTACTTACCTCATGAATTGCACTCCCAATTAACAGGTGCTGCAGCTCTAACTGATACCACTCCCTATGATGTTTATGGTACCGATTTGGGCATTATCCTTAAGCATAATGGTCAGTATCATTACATTTTCGGTGATACTTTTAGTAGCGGTACTACGAACTGGCGTAGTAATACTATTGCTTATAGCACTGATGCTGATCCTTCTGATGGTATTTCACTTAATGGCTGGATCCTTGATCCTATTGCTGCAAAAGCCAAAGAATTGATTTCAAGTTTAAAAGAGGACAATGTTGAAAAGACTTGTATCCCTACCACTGCTCTTAGTTACAATGACATTATCTACATCTATTTTATGAGCGTTAATCATTGGGGAGTAATAGGTGGTGAGTGGCAATGCAATAACGCTTCAATAGCGATTTCAACTGATAATGGTCAAAATTTCTCCAAAATGACTAATGTTTCTTGGTCAGGTTTGAGTAATTTCGTTCAATTTGGTTTTGTTCAAAACCAAGCATCTGTTTTATCGGATGGTTATTCTTACTTCTTGGCTACCCCTTCAGGAAGATATGGTGCTTGTTATCTCTGTCGTGTACCTCAAGATTCCCTGCTAAACCAGACAGCGTATGAATATTATACTGGGACAGGTTTCTTTGGTTATCCCCAATGGTCAAGTGATCATACTGAAGTTGAAGAAATTTTTCCAGCTAGTGTTGGTGAATTATCTGTTATGTGGAATGAATTCTTACAAAAATGGACCGTCTTTTATTTTGATAATACTAATCTCAATATTGTCCTTCGTACAGCTGACAATCTTTGGGGACCTTGGAGTTCAATTTATGCTATAGCAGGAGCAGGTGAATATCCTTCGCTTTATGGCTCTTATGTGCATCCTGATTTTGTTGAAAATTCAGGTGAAGAAGTTTATTTCATAATGAGCAAATTTAATGTTTACAATACTTTTGTTCTCTCAGTTAATCTTAATTCATTACTTCCTACTACTAACCCTACACTTCAAAGTGGTTTGCCAGCACTTGTAGTAATTGCTATTCTCTTAGTTACTTATAGTCTTTCATACATCAATAAAAAGTTGAGAAATCATAAATTCTAATTGATTTCTAGGTATTTTTTTGGTGTGTATTTCATTCCTTATTATTTTTCTAAATATGGCGAGATATTTTCCCAGGGAGCTTTGGGTTCCAAAGGATTCCAACAACGTTTTAAATATTTAATAAATTGCTTTTGCGCTTCATGTCCTCCACTGAAGATTCGTTTATAATCGCAATTACCTTTTATATTCTCCTCGAGGATTGGTATCAATTTTTTCTCGTCAATTTGATACTTTTCATATAATTTTTCATAAAAAATTCCTTGAGAAAATTCTCGGAAGATTTCATTTTTTTTTGGCAATAATTGTTACAAAGCGACAAAATTTGCTAAAAATTACTAAGCAGAAACACTTAAGGTTCAAAATGACATATTGTTTCATTCAATTTCATGTTGGTAAAAAAATGATACCCTTAAAAAAAACAATATTTTTACTAATTATTTTAGCTAATTGTTTAATGCTTCCATCTTTTGATGGAAATGGCTTAAATTTTGAAAATGAAAATCCTACAATTGAACCCAATGCTATTACTATTTTTCAGAAATGGTCTTACAATACATCTCAAGACCTTCGAGTTTCTCCTGTTACAGCTGATATAAATGCTGATGGTTATCTTGAAACTTTGTTTGGTAGTGTTGGTTCAGAGGATGAAGCTTTATACTGTTTGGATCATAATGGCGATGTGTTATGGACATATAACTCTACAGGTGATATTGTGACTTGCCCAATTGTTGCTGATCTTGATAAGGATAATAATTTTGAAATCATATTTGGCACCATGATGGGTGATGATTATCTTGTCTGTTTAGATTCACAAGGAAATAAATTATGGAATCAAACACTAAATGGCTTGGTTGCTTCAACTCCTGCAGTGGCAGACATAGATATGGATGGTTATCAAGAAATTCTAGTTTGTGGTACAAATTGGTGGGTCTATTGTTTTGATTATACTGGTACCCAGGTGTGGAATTACACGAACCCAGATATTACCAATTTGTCTGGCAGTCCAGCAATTGGTAATCTTAAGATCGATTATGGTTTAGAGATTGTCTTTGGCACTAACTATGATTATCTCTTTTGCTTAAACAGTACTGGAAAACTCATTTACACCTATGATCATACTGAAAATACTAGGAGTTCACCAATAATAGCTGATTTGGAAAATAATGGCGCAAATGAAATTCTGTTTTATGCTAATGATTCTATCAATTGTCTTGATAATAATTTTAATCTTAAATGGAAATATGATTGTGTTGATTTGGATTTTACGTCAGTTGATCCATCAATTGCTGATGTCAACAATGATGGTAAATTTGAGATACTAATCACATTTTCAGATATTAATACTTTAGCTCCGTTTATTATCTGCTTAAATTCAACAGGTGATGAATTATGGAATTACGATATTATTGGTTCCTATGCTTCTCCTTCTGTTATAGGTGATTTAGATAATGATAACTCAGTAGATATTATACTTCTTGATAGCGATGGACATGTCTATTCCTTAGATGGGGATGGTTCAATTAATTGGATCTATAATATAACCGTTGGTGCACTAACACCTGGTGGTCATTATATTCCATCTCCAGCACTTGGAGACATTGATTCAGATAATGTAACAGAAGTTATTGTTGATATATTCAATGAAGGATTAGCAATCTGCTTAGATTTTAATGGAATAAGTTCTTCAGGTATAACACAATGGAATTCCTTAAGGGGTACAATGTTTCATACCGGACAAATGGATAGAGATGGTGATTTCCTAGATGATGTTAATGAGCAATTCTATGGCACATTAAAAGCTGATTGGGATACTGATAATGATCTTTTCAGTGACGGTAGAGAAGTCTTTTTAGGAACTGATCCAACTGATCCAAACGATTATCCTGGAGCTCAAACTCCAACAGCTACCCCAACTGAAACAAGTCCATTATTTGGAAGTTTAGTTAGTATGCTATCACTAATCAGTTTATTATTCACTATTAGTGTTTTAGTGCAACGTAAGAAGAAGAGCTGATTTTTCATCTCTTTCTTTTTTTTATTTTTATGATAATCATATATGCTCTAGAATTAGCATTTTAATCATGCCAAGCTACTCCCCTCCAATTTTATCTCCTTTGGATATTTATATGTTCATCTAATCTAGTAATATATCACTTGTAAATGAAATAAACTAAGAATACTAAATATTCATCCATTTTTAGCTAACTTTCTTTGAAAAAAATGAAGCATATTCCTGTTCTAAATTCATTCCTTCCTTGGTAAGAATTTCTTTCGCTAAATAATATCCTCCTGCAACAGCTCCAGGAATTCCTCCGCCAGGGAAGGTCCAATGCCCAACCAAATAAAGATTAGATATTGTTGTTTTATGAGGTAGGAATTTACCATAATTTTTAGCATCATACTGCCATCCCATAATAGCCCCTTTTTCATTATAGGTGTATCTCTCAAAAGTTAATGGTGTAGCGGCATTTGTATATAGGATAGCTGATTTGAACTCCTCGCCTAATTTGTTAGTAATTCGATTTAGGATAATTTTCTCTACTTCTTTCTTACATTTTCGATAATTCTCATCTCGAGTCTTAGTATTCCCCGTTTGCCAATTATTACTATATTCATATGGTAAAAATGCTCCTACTATAACTGAGGTGTTTTCCTGTTCTTCTGTTTTAGGTAGAGGGATGAAAAGTATCGGACAATTTTGAGGTGCCAATTGTTTAGTGGATCTTTTCAAAGTATCTTCATCTAAGATAGTAATAAAATTCTGTTTTGAAAAATCATATTTTTTATCTATACCTAAGAAAAGAAACATCACTGATGTAAATAGGTCCTTCTTCTTTATTTCTTTTCGAAGTTTATTCAATGAATCATCATTTTTCAATAGAGTATTAATTGTATGATGTATTGGAGCATTTGAAATAACTATTTTGCTGCTGAATTGTTTACCATCTTTACATTTAATTCCAATAGCTTCTCCATTTTCAATCATTATCTTGGCAACCTCAGTAGAAAGGAGTATTTTTCCACCATTTGTTTGCAAAGTCTCTACAAAAGTATTGGGTATCAATTGCATGCCTCCTTTTGGGTAATAATTTTCATTTTTTAGAAGATTCAACCATCCAAAAGCATGTCCCATAAAGAGAAGTTCAGGAATAGGGTAATAGCTATAAATTAGACTGGCAAGTTTTTCGTTCGGTAAAAAATCAGTAATAATTTTGATGCCATTTTTCCTCCCATATTTTAAGAAATTAGGCATTGTTTTTAGAGAGGAAAAACCGAAGCGTAATTTCTCTAAGAGAGACATTTCATAAGGAGCTTTTGGTGGACCT
>Ga0307378_10011962_pt1 | contig 11139 bp, 11 predicted proteins | sample UN1MG_FD_202238 | JGI IMG/M metagenome (GOLD analysis project Ga0307378, IMG submission 202238) | Soil microbial communities from Risofladan, Vaasa, Finland - UN-1 | ecosystem: Environmental > Terrestrial > Soil > Coastal area > Acid sulfate soil | place: Finland: Risofladan, Vaasa | collected...
CATCATCTCGGCGTCGGAACTGGAGAACCTGGCCATCTTCCGCCAGGCGGCCTCCGACTTCGAGACGTCGCTGGCCGACCTCCTGCCCGACCAACGCATCCGCCGCATCGCCAAACTGCTCATTCAACTTATGGTCAGCGACGCCATCGGCACCAGCGAACGCGCGATTTCCGACGCCGGCGTCCGCAGCCTGGACGACGTGCGCGCGGCCGGCGGACGGCTGATCCGGCTCTCGGCCGACCTCGAGACCAAGGCCGGCGAACTCGAAGCCTTCCTGTTGGACCGCGTGTACCGCCACTACCGCGTCGTGCGGATGACCACCAAGGCCAAGCGGTTCCTGACCAGGATTTTTGAGGCCTACCAGGGCAATCCCGATCAACTGCCGCCCGATGCCCACCAGCAGGTGGCGTCGGAAGGGTTGGAGCGCGTCATCGCCGACTACATCGCCGCCATGACCGACCGCTTCGCCCAGGACGAGTACCAGCGGCTGTACGAGCCGTTTGAGCGGGTGTGACCCCCGCGATGTGTCCGGCTGCGCCGCCCCGCGTGGCACGATGAGCCGACAGAAAGGGCCAGCGCGCTGGGGACGTGCCGGCCCTTGGACGTCACGGGATGCCGCCGGGTTACTCCTTCGCGTCGCCACCGGCCGCATCGGTCGGTTCGGCCGCCGGCTTGTCGTCGGACGCCGGCGTTCCCTCGGCCTCGACGGCGTGCTCGACCGGGAGTTCCTCTTCGTCCGACTCCTCCATGTACACCTCCTCGATGTCGGTCGCGTCAACGCTCTTGCGCAGCAGGAAGTAGATGACCGTCTGCGAGCAGAAGAAGAAACTGCACAGGAACGCGATCATCAGGCCCAGGACCACCCAGACCCATAACACGAACAGCCACGAGGCGGCGGCTTCGGCGCCAAACATCTCGGCCCCGCTGGGAACCGGCCAGGGGCTGGCCAGCGTCGGCACGTCCCACAGCCGCACGAGTTTGTCCTCGACGCCCTCGCCGATGCCCATCGAGAAGGTCGAGACCGCCTCGTGCGTAATCCGTAGCGTGAGGAAAGCCAGGAACTTGACGAGAATGAACGTGGCGCAGCCGTAGACGACGCTGAAGACCGTGCAGAACAGGTACTTCCACGGGCGGCTCGAGATGTACGAGATGCTTCGGCTGATGGCGTCGAACGAATCGGACCCCTCGGCGGCAATCGTCGGCCACTGGAGGCCCACGCTGAACGCCCCGCCCACGAAGATGAGCGCCATCACCACGCCCACCAGCAGCGTCAGGAAGAACAGGATGCCGACCAGGATCTCGCCCACGTACGGGATCATGAGCGGCAACCCCGTTATCAGGCCCACCAGAATGGCCAGGAACACGAGCACGCCGAACGGAATCAGCGGGCTGGTGACCGTGCTGGGCCACTTGCGCAGGCTGAAGCACAGGGCCTTCTTCAGCGGGACGCTCTCCTCACGGGCCACCCGCACGGCCGCCATGCGGGTCACGGCCCCGCCGACGACCGCCCAGATGGCCAGCGCGAGGACCGTGTTGACGAGGGCGAACCACGGGGCCTGTTCCCAGTAGGCGATCGCCAGGGTCACCAGTTCGCGATCGGCCGAGACCGGCGCCATGAGGAAGGCAAAGAAGTCGTCCCATGTCCTCCCGCCGACGTACGGCATGGCCCAGTCGCCCCAGAGGGTCGTCGTGGCAATGCGGTGAACGTGCTGGTAGAGGGTGGCGCCGTAGACCTCGGTCTGGCCGACGCCTGGAATCTGGTCGACCAGGACGGCCACCCAAAAACTTGCCGCCAGGCCCACCAGGCACAGCAGCAGGTTTGCCGGGTGAATGGCCATCCGGAACGACCGAAGGATCTCCAGGAACGCAAAACACCGGCGCCAATCGATGCTCTGAACTTCCCTGCCTTCCTCAGACATGGGCCTCTCCTTCAAGGGGAACGGCTGGCGTTAGACCGCATCGCGGGCGGCGCCGGTGCCGACCCTGCGACGACAGCCACCATATTCCTTCCTACCGCGAAACGTGTCAAGAACTATTATGACTCGGACCCGGCAGGCGGCGGACCCTCGTCGGTCAGCGCCGCATCGTCGGCCACCTCGTCCAGCGGCCGACTGATGACGTACCGGTCCTGGAACCACAGGCCGAGTTCGGCCGTCTTGCACCGCGCGCCGCAGAACGGCCAGTGGCGCTCGTGATCCGGGTCGGCCCGATTCAGGGGCCGATGACAGTACCGACACCGTTCGGCCACGGCGGACTTACTCCTTCCCGGCGTTGGGGCAACCTTCCGACGCCTTCTTGCACCCGGCACAGGAACTGGGCGCGGCAGCATCCTTCTTCGGCTCGTCCGCCTTCGGCTTGTCCTTCTTCGCGCCTTCCTTGTACGAGGCGCTGCGATAGTCGGTGGCGTGGAAGCCGGAGCCTTTGAAAATCAGCGCGGCGCCCATGCCGATCAGGCGCCGGACCTTCCGCTTGCCGCATGCCGGGCACGTCCGGACGGGGCCGGCCTTGATCGACTGGAACCGCTCGAAGGCGTGCCCACAGGCGCCGCACTCGTACTCGTACGTCGGCATTGGCTTCTCCTGAATTCCTCGTCTCGTCCGGCTCCCCTGCTTCGGCGCCGCCAGGGCGGAGCGACCTCAGTCCTCGCCCGTCGGGGGTTCTGCGGCGTCCGTTGCATCGTCATCCTCGGCTGGCGGCTCCTGGCGGTCCGGATCGTCGTCCGCCTTGCCTCTGGACACGGCCACCCGGCTGGCGCGGAGCGTCCGGTCCGCGAAGCGATAGCCCTTCTGCATCTCGCCCATCACGTGGCCGCGCGGGTGCTCGTCGCTGGGCAGGTGGGCCACGGCCTCGTGGTGCTCGGGGTCGAAGACGCCGTCGGCGGCCTCAATCGGCGTGATACCGTGCTTCCCGAGGGCGGCCAGCAACTGGTCATGAACCAGGTGAACGCCCTTCAGCAGTCCGTCGAAATCGGGGGTGGCCTCGGCCGCAGCGATGGCCCGCTCGAAATTGTCGATGACCGGGAGCAGGTCGAGGACGAAGCCGGCCACGGCGTCACGGCGTTCGTCGTGGAGACGGCGCTGGGCGCGTTTCTGGTAGTTCGAGAACTCGGCGGCCAGGCGTTGGAGTTTGTCGACGAGTTCCAGTCGCTGGCGCTCAGCGTCCTCGGGCGTGCCGCCCCCGACGGCCGGGGACGCGTCGCGCGGCGTCTCGGCCGACGGAGCCGGCTTCGCGTCGTCGCGGCCCTCGCCCTTCCCGGGACGGGGCACGGGGTCTGTGGCGCCTGGCGTCATGACGGATCCTTATCCTGTTTCGCGTCCTGCGTGAAGTAACTGGCGAGTTTCTCGAGGAAACTCTCGCGCTGCGGAAGCACGCCTCCCTTCTCGGTCGTGGCAAACTCGTGCAGCAATTCCTTCTGCCGCCGGGACAGTTTTTTGGGAATCTCGACGATGACCTGCACCAGGATGTCGCCCCGGCCGTATCCCTCGACGTCCGGCAGGCCCTTGCCGTCGATGCGGTACAGGTCGCCGCTTTGGGTTCCTCGCGTAATCTCCATCGGCTCGGTGCCCTGGATCGTCGGCACGTCGACCTTCGCGCCCAGGGCGGCCTGCGTGAAACTGACCGGCAACTGGCACAGGAGGTCCCGCCCGTGCCGCTCGAAAAACGGGTGCGGCTGGAGGCGAATGACGGCGTACAGGTCGCCGCGCGGCACACCCGGTTCGCCGGCGTCGCCCTGGCCGGCGTACCGAATCCGCTGACCGTCATCGACGCCGGGTGGCACCTGGATCTCGATCGTCCGTTTGTGGGCAACCAACCCCCGCCCGCCGCACGCCGGGCACGGGTCGGCGACGCTCGTCCCCGCGCCGCCGCACTGCGGACAGTCGCGGACGATGCGGAAGAAACCGCCGCCCTGCTGGACACGTCCCTGGCCGCCGCACGTCGGACACGTCCGACGCCGGCGTGAGACCGACCCGGTGCCCTCACACGCGTCGCACCGTTCCTGCCGCGACAGGCGGACCGTCTTGGTCGCTCCCGTAAGTACGTCCTCAAGACTTATGTCGATAAAGCATCGAAGGCTCTGGCCGGGCTGGGGGCCCTGCCGCTGCCGCCCCCGCCCGCCGAAGAGGTCGCCCAGGCCGAACACGTCCTGGAACATCGAGAAGATGTCGTGGACGTCGACGTGGCTGAAATCGTGGACGCCGGCGCCCCGCAGCCCGTCCTTGCCGAACCGGTCGTACCGGGCCCGCTTGTCGGGGTCCGACAGCACCTCGTACGCCTCGGCGCACCTCTTGAACTGGGCCTCGGCTTCCTCGTCGTCCGGGTTACGGTCGGGGTGGTACCGGATGGCGCACTGCCGGTACGCCTTCTTGAGTTCGTCGGTGGCGGCGTTGCGGGGCACGCCCAGAATCGCGTAGTAGTCGTCATCGGCTGGCATGGAACCGCTTCCGATCTTACCGTCGCAGGCCCCGGCCTGCAAGCAGGGACCGGTGGGGCGCCGCCGCTACCGTCAGCGGCCAGCCACGACTGCCACCCGCCTGCGCCCACACCGGGCGGCTGACAAACGGGGCGGTGGCGCGCGCCTCCGCCCCGTGCCACTTGTCTTGAAGCGTCCCGGCTCCGTCTATCCGACCGCCTCCTCCGACGCCAGGTCCTCGTCCTCGTCTTCGGGCGCGTCGGTCACCATGACGTCGGTCGTCAGCATGAGCGAGGCGATGGAGGCGGCGTTCTGAAGCGCCGTGCGGGTGACCTTGGCCGGGTCGATGACGCCCATCTTGATGAGGTCGCCGAACTCGCCGGTCTGGGCGTTGAAGCCGTGCGTCTTGGGCATGGCCCGGACTTCCTCGACGACGACGGAGCCGTCGCATCCGGTGTTCTGGGCGATCTGGCGCATGGGCTCTTCGAGGGCCCGCATGACGGTCTCGACGCCGAGTTTCTCGTCGCCCTTGGCCTTCTTGCGGACGGCCTCGACGGCCGCAACCGCTCGCAGGCACACCACGCCGCCACCCGGCACGATGCCTTCCTGAACGGCGGCACGGGTAGCGTGCATGGCGTCCTCGATGCGTGCCTTCTTCTCCTTGACCTCGGTTTCGGTGGCGCCGCCGGCGCGGATGACGGCCACGCCGCCGGTCAGTTTCGCCAGGCGTTCCTCGAGTTTTTCCTTGTCGTAGTCGCTGGTGGTGGTCTCGATCTGGGCGCGGATCTGGAGGATACGTTCCTTGACGACCTTGGGCTTGCCGCCGCCGTCGATGAGAGTGGTGGTGTCCTTGTCGACAACGATCCGCTTGACCGTGCCGAGGTTCGAGAGTTCGAGGTTCTCGAGTTTGACACCCAGGTCTTCACTCACAAACGTGCCGCCCGTCAGGACCGCGATGTCCTGGAGGATGGCCTTGCGGCGGTCGCCGAAGCCGGGGGCCTTGACGGCACATACCTTGAGCACGCCCCGCAGCCGGTTGACGACCAGGGCCGCCAGGGCCTCGCCCTCAACGTCCTCGGCAATGATCAGCAGGGCCCTGGCGCTGGAGGCGATCTTTTCGAGCAGCGGCACCAGGTCGCGCAGGTTCGATATCTTCTTCTCGTGGATGAGCAGGTAGGCGTCTTCCAGAACGCACCCCATCGTCTGGACATCGGTGATGAAGTACGGGCTGAGGAACCCCTTGTCGAACTGCATGCCCTCGGTGAAGTCGAGGACGGTCTCCATGCTCTTGCCCTCTTCGACGGTCATGACACCGTCGTTGCCGACCCGGTCGAGGGCGTCGGCGATCATCTTGCCGATATTGGCGTCGCCGTTGGCGCTGATGCACGCCACCTGGGCCACTTCGTCGTGGCCCTTGAGTTTGCGGCTCTGGTCGAGGATGCTGTCGACGGCGGCGGCGACGGCCATGTCGATGCCGCGCTTCAGGGCCATCGGGTTCGCCCCGGCCGTCACGTGCCGCAGACCCTGCGCGAAGATCGACTCGGCCAGGACGATGGCGGTGGTGGTGCCGTCGCCGGCGACGTCGGCGGTCTTCGAGGCGACCTGGTTGGCCATCTTGGCGCCCATGTTCTCGAACTTGTCTTCGAGTTCGATCTCCTTGGACACCGTGACGCCGTCCTTGGTGACCTTGGGCCCGCCGTAGGATTTCTGGAGGATGACGTTGCGGCCGGTGGGTCCGAGCGTGACCTTGACGACATCGGCCAGTTTCTTGAGGCCTGCCGCCATTTTGCGTTTGGCATCGTCGGCGTACAACAGTTGCTTAGGCATCGTTCATTCTCCCATGAACTGGCTTGCCGCGGCGTTCGCTGCGGTCTGTGGCACCGTCCCGCGGCGCGGTCGGGCGGCAGCGCCCGGACCCTATTCGACAACGGCCAGGATATCGCTCTCGCGGAGGATGATGTACTCCTTGGTGTCGATCTCGACCTCCATGCCGCCGTACTTGGCGTACACGACGACGTCGCCCTTCTTAACGGCGGGCTTGGCCCGCTCGCCGGAATCGAGGGTGCGGCCTGGACCGACGGCGACGACTTTGCCCTTCTGCGGCTTCTCCTTGGCGGTGTCGGGCAGATGGATACCGCCCTTGGTCTTTGATTCGGCTTCCATCGGCTGAACGACAACACGGTCTTCCAACGGTTCGATTCTCATGTGCATTCACTCCTCAGAAACGTCCATCCTTGATCCGAAATCCGCAATCGGTTTACATCATGCCGCCCATGCCACCCATGCCGCCACCCATGCCGCCACCCATGCCGCCCATGCCGCCGCCCATACCCCCCATGCCGCCGCCGGGCATGCCCTGCCCGGGCTGCTGGCCCGCCTCGCCCTTGGGCTCGGGCTTGGTGGCAACGCACGCGTCGGTCGTAATCAGGAGCCCCGCCACGGAGGCGGCGTTCTGGAGGGCCGTGCGGACGACCTTGGTCGGGTCGACGATGCCGGCCTTCAGCATGTCGCCGTAATCGCCCTTGTCGGCGTCGAACCCGTAGGCGCCGCTCTTGGCGAGGATCTTCTTGATGACCACGCCGCCCTCGTAGCCCGCATTGGCAGCGATCTGGCGGGTGGGGGCTTCCATGGCCCGGCGGACGATGGCGACGCCGGTGGCCTCGTCGTCACCCACGGTCTTGACATGGCCGAGCGCCTCGATGCACCTCAGGAGCGCGACGCCGCCGCCGGCCACGATGCCTTCCTCGATGGCGGCCCGGGTGGCGTGCAAGGCGTCCTCGACGAGGGCCTTGCGTTCCTTCATCTCGACCTCGGTGGTGGCACCGACGTTGATCTGGGCCACGCCGCCGGCCAGTTTGGCCAGGCGTTCCTGCAACTTCTCGCGGTCGTAGTCGCTGGTCGTGACCTCGATCTCGCGCTTGATCTGCTCGATGCGTCCGCGGATGGCGTCGGTCTCGCCGGCACCCTCGACGAGGGTGGTATTGTCATCGTCGATGGTGACCTTCTTGGCGGTGCCGAGGTCCTGGATGTCGATGTTCTCGACATCGATGCCCAGGTCCTTCACGATGGCCCGGCCGCCGGTGAGCGTGGCGATGTCGTCGAGCATGGCCTTGCGGCGGTCGCCGTAACCCGGCGCCTTGACCGCGCAGCACTGGAGCACGCCGCGCAACTTGTTGACGACGAGCGTGGCCAGGGCCTCGCCGTCGACGTCCTCGGCCACGATAAGGAGCGGCCGGTTCGCCTTCGAGATCTTCTCCAGGAGCGGCACCAGGTTCTTGGCGCTGGAGATCTTCTCCTCGTAGACCAGGATGAGCGGCCGATCCAGGACGCACTCCATCCGGTCGGGGTCGGTGACGAAGTGCGGGCTGAGGTACCCGCGGTCGAACTGCATGCCCTCGACCACGTCGACGACCGTCTCGAGGCCCTTGCCCTCCTCGACGGTAATGACGCCGTCCTTGCCGACCTTGTCGAGGGCCTCGGCGAGCATGCGGCCGACGCCGGCGTCGCCGTTGGCGCTGATGGTGCCCACCTGGGCCACCTCGTCGGCCTTGGTCACGTCGATGGGCTTGGAGATGGTCTTGAGGCGCGCCACGACGGCCGCGACGGCCTTCTGGATGCCGCGGTTGAGGGCCATGGCGTCGGCGCCGGCGGTGATGTTCTTGAGGGCTTCCTTGAAGAGCGCCTCGGCGATGACGGTGGCGGTGGTGGTGCCATCGCCCGCGACGTCGCTGGTCTTGGAGGCGGCCTCTTTGACCAGTTGGGCCCCCATGTTCTCGTACTTGTCGCGGAGGTCGATCTCCTCGGCCACGGTCACGCCGTCCTTGGTGATCGTCGGGGCACCCCACCCTTTGTCAAGGACGGCGTTGCGGCCGCGAGGGCCAAGGGTCGACTTGACGGCCCTGGCCAGTTTCTCGACGCCCGCAAGCAGCCCCGCCCTCGCCTTCTCGTCAAAAGCCAACATTTTGGCTGGCATGCTCGCACATCTCCTTTCCGACGGGTTCACCTGGCTGACTCTGGGACAAACCGCTCCCGCCGCACGTCGCCATGGCGGGTTCAGGCTGCACTCTCGCTCTCTCTGAAACCCAATGCAGTGCAAAGGGAGTGCCAAAAGGGGCCTCGGCAAGCCCGCAGTGCCTCGGATGGGTAAAATCAGTGTTTTCATAGCCATGACGGGACCGCAGAGGGGCTCTCCGGGCGGGCGCATGCGCCGTTTCGGCAGACGCCGACCACCCCCAGGGTGCCATTGTGGCAGCCCGTCGGCGGCTTCCCGGCTGCGGCATCAGTGCAACCTTGCACCCGGGACGTCGGCCCGGTACCATGTGGCGGCCCGACTCATCGTATGCCCGGAAGGAGTCGCCATGCCGAAGAAGTACTTCGTTCTCGACACGAACGTCCTGCTGCACGACCCGAGCGCCCTGATGGCCTTCGCCGACAACGAGGTCGTCCTGCCCTTCCAGGTCATCGAGGAACTCGACCGCTTCAAGAAGGACTCCGACGACACCGGGCAGCACGCCCGGCAGGTCATCCGGACGCTGGACCAGCTGCGCTCCAAGGGCCGACTGGTCGAAGGCGTGCCCGTCGAGGAGACCGGCGGCACGCTGCGCGTCGTCCTGGAGAACGACGTGCCGGAACACCCGAACCTGCACGCCAACGTGGCCGACGACCGGATCATCGGCGTGGCCTACCGTCTGACGCAGGAGGGCAAGCCCACCACCTTCATCACCAAGGACCTCAACGCCCGCATCAAGAGCGACGCCCTGGGCATCAAGACGATGGACTACGAGAAACACAAGGTGGACTTCAGCCACATCTACCTGGGCTACCGCGAACTCCAGACCGACCGGCCCACCCTTGAGCGGCTTGCCGGCGAGAAGGCCATCGACCCGCCGGCCGACGACTTTCAGCCCAACGAGTTCGTCATCCTGACCGACGCCGAGGACCCCAAGCACCAGGGCGTGGGGCGGTACGATCCGCACCAGCAGAAGATCGTGGCGCTGCGGTTCGGCACCCACACGTACCAGAACGTGTCGGCCCGCAATCTCCAGCAGCAGATGACTATCGAACTGTTGATGCTGGATGACGTGCGGCTGGTTACGCTGCTCGGCCCGGCCGGCACGGGCAAGACGCTGCTGGCCGTGGCGTGCGGCATGCAGAAGGTCCTCGCGGAGAAGAAGTACGAGAAACTGCTCGTGTCGCGGCCCATCATTCCGTTCGGCCGGGACATCGGATACCTGCCGGGCGACAAGGACGAGAAGCTTTACCAGTGGATGCAGCCTATATTCGATAATCTGGCATACATTCTTCGGACCAAGAAGACCGGCGGCGACGCCGGCATGGACGAGCGCATCCGCGAACTCATCGACGCGGGCACCATCGAATTGGAGGCATTGACCTATATCCGTGGGCGCAGCATCCCCGACCAGTTCATCATCGTCGACGAAGCCCAGAACCTCACCCCCCGCGAGATCAAGACCGTCGTCAGCCGCGTCGGCGAGGACTCCAAACTCGTCCTCACCGGCGACCCGTACCAGATCGACAACCCGTACCTCGACTCCTCCTCCAACGGCCTGGCCTACGCGGCCGAGCGGATGAAGGGGCTCGACCTGGCCGGCCACGTGATGCTTAAGACCAGCGAGCGCAGCGAACTGGCCAGTCTGGCCGCCCAACGGCTCTGATCAACGGCGAATAGCCGAAAGGACCCGTCATGGCAGAAACCATCAGCATCCAGGAGTTCGCGCGGGTCGACCTGCGGGTCGCCCGCGTTGTCGACGTCCGCGACCACCCGAACGCGTCCAAACTCTACGTCATGGACGCCGACCTCGGCCCGGAACTCGGCCACCGGCAACTGGTGGCCGGCCTCAAACCGTACATGCCGGCCGAGGCCCTCAAGGACAAACTCGTCATCGTCGTGGCCAACCTCGAACCGGCCACGCTTCGGGGCGAGCGGTCCGAGGGGATGCTCCTGGCCGCCCAGGAGGGCGACAACGTCGTGTGCCTGACGGTGGCCTCGCCGCTGGCGCCCGGGTCGAAAGTCCTTTAGGCTGGTCGCCCCCATGGTGATACCGGAACTCACTGCCGACGCGCTCTTGCTGCGCCGCCCCAGTCTGGCCGGTCTTGGGCGCCCTGACGCTCCCGGCGGCCACACCCTGCGCACCTACCAGGCCGGCGATGCGCCCCACTGGGCCGAACTCCTGACGGCCGCGTTTCCCGACCATCCGTGGGACCTCCAGGGCCTGCACAAGGAATTCCTGGACGCATCCATCTGGCAACCGGAACGCATCCGGTTTGCGTGTGCCGGCGCGAGCCTCGTCGCATGCACGGCCGCCTGGCACCGCGACTGGTGCGGGCCGCACACCGGCATGATCCACTGGGTGGCCACGCATCCGGAGCACCTGCGTCGCGGCCTGGGACGGGCCGTCGTCCTGGCCGCGCTGGGGTGGATGCGCGAGTTCGGGTATCGCGATGCCGCGCTCGTGACGCAGGTGCACCGCCTTCCCGCCATCCGGCTGTACCTGGGTCTGGGGTTCCGACCGGACATGGCGGCGGCCGACGACATGCCCCAGCGGTGGGCGGGCGTCGAGACCGCGATGCGGTCGGCCCGGGTGTGGCAAGTTTTTCTGGCGCGCTGGTGTAGTTGTTGTTAGTCTTGCTTCCACAAGGACTTACGTTTTAAGGAGGCGAGATAAATGGGTAAGAACAAGCGGCTTACGGTGTCGGAGTTAAAGCGG
>Ga0307378_10011965_pt1 | contig 11137 bp, 30 predicted proteins | sample UN1MG_FD_202238 | JGI IMG/M metagenome (GOLD analysis project Ga0307378, IMG submission 202238) | Soil microbial communities from Risofladan, Vaasa, Finland - UN-1 | ecosystem: Environmental > Terrestrial > Soil > Coastal area > Acid sulfate soil | place: Finland: Risofladan, Vaasa | collected...
GGATCTGGACAGACCATCCTGCGGTCACAGCGCGCAACACCTTGTTCTCGGTCCGTAGTTGCTCGATCTCGGCCAGCAGGTCAGGGACCGCTGCCTGCGCCTGCATGGCGATGAAGAACCACTCGCGAGACACGGCGATTGTGTCCTCACCTGGAACCGGCTGTGGGTCCCTTAGTACGTCATCCATCGTCCACCCCTGCCGCGATGGCACCCCGCTTGATCGCGTCGTGGATGCCGTCGAGCGCCCACACGACGCCGAGGGCGATGATGCCCGCCGCCCACCCGTCCGTCGCAGGAGCAAGCGCGGCCCCCACGCCGATGAGCAATGCCGGGAGCAGCCGCTCCCACACCTTTCGTCCAAGGTCACTCATCGTACTCATCTTCCTCTGGCACCAACTCGTGGATCGAGATAGGGTCTGGCTTGGGCACAGACTTGGCGAAGGTGAAGATGATGACCACCCCGTCAGGCTCGACTTCCCTGTTGGCCCAGGACGCGAGGCGCTCGGCCGTGGCGGTGTCAAGGTCGGCGTAGTCCTCGTTCTCGTCCTCGTCGGCCTCGGCGTAGCGGTCGGAACACTCCTGGCAGCGCGCCCACAACACCGTGGTGTTCGTCTCGGCCTGCTGGAAGTAGGCGAGGGCGTTCACGTCGTGGTGCAGCGCTCCGCACGCGGCACACTGCCGGGGGATGTCGGTGGACAGGATCGTGTTGACGTACTCCAAGGCGTAGACGCCGGGAACGCCGATCTTGGTGAGGTCCTTGGCGAAGGCGATGGCCTGGCTGACCATGCGCTCGCGCTCCTTCTCAGGAGTCAGCGGATTGGTCGAGTTCTTCTTGCGCTTCTTGCTCATCGCCACTCCTCAAATCGCAGGGCTGCCTTGGGGTAGGCGGGTTCGTTGGTGACCGTGATCGCCATGAGGCGCGCCGAGGTGACGACCATGAGGCCGTCGGCATCCTCGGCTTCCATCATGTTGAGATCCATCCCAACTCCGTACATCGGGTCACCGTTGTCGTCAAGTGGGAGCGCACTACGGTTTACTACTCCCATGACCGTCAGGGTGGAGTAGCCGTCGTCCCAGCCGTCGGCGAGGGCTTCGATCCGGCCGACCAACTCAATGGAGTGGGGGCTGGCGCCGCCCCTCGCCATGACCGGGAGAGGGAGTTGGAGCACCGTGATCGCCCCGAAGCGCACCAACCTGCCGTCGATGGTGGATCGGTCGTACCAGCACACGTCGGCCACGAAGGGGTCGTAGGTGCTCATCAGAACTCCGCGTTCGGCAGAGGGGCGTCGAGGTCGCAGTAGGGGAAGCGGTCGAGGTCCTGACCGGCGGGGCATCGGCTGTAGACGCCGAGCCACCAGGCCCACCCCATGTTGGGGCTGATGATCCACCAGCCGCTCAAGAGGTGATTGAGGTACTCGATGTCCGTCTCCCAGGGGTCCTCCAACACCTCGGGCTGGTGCTGGGTGACGTAGGCGCGCACGATGTCGCCCATCAGGACGAGGAAGTCGTTCATCGCCGCACCAGCCCGATCACGAGGCCGGGCCGAGGGATGGCGTCGCCGTTGTCGAACACCCCCTCGACCACCTCATCGATGGCGTCGGCCATTTGGAAGTAGTCCTTGTTGGTTGAGCGACGACCGTGCATCCGCAGCGCCCAGACGATGGAGTCGGCGTCGTTAGCGGGAACGCGGATGATCACGTCCTCACCTTCTGCGTGGACTTCGATGGGGACGCTCACTTGATCTTCCGATCGTCTCCGCGGTCCGCCAGGCAGGCGTCGCACAGGGTGATGACCCAGCCGCCGCGGCGCGGTTCGCCGGGGGCGCCGCAGTCCTCGCAGGTCATGACTGAACGGGCCTCGAACTCGCGGGTGGCGACCTCGATGGGGTCGGTGCTCCAATTCTCCACCGGGCCGTAGCCCTCGGAGCGTTCGATGTAGTAGCACAGGCCGCCGAACTTCTCCTTGACCTGCGCCACGGTGTAGTCGGGGTCGAGGGCGGCGATGCGCTGATCGAGTTCCAGCACGAGGTCGAACCAGCCGGGGCCAACCGAGATCATGCCAGGGGGCCTGTCGCCGAGTCGGGCGAAGATGGGGGCCAACCGCTCGCGGCGGATCTTCCGTGCTTCTTCCCACGCTTGCTGATCGGAGTCGCTCATGCTGTCACTCCCTCCATCTCGTCTTGTCGGTCGTAGCGGGCTATCTGGGCCTTGGTGTTCCGGTACCCGCGGCCCTTGCCTCCGGTGGAGGCGGTGAACACCTTGCGTCTGCCTCTGGTGAAGCAGATGTGGCCGCCGTTGGTCAGGTGGTTGTCCCACCCGCGGTCAGCGGCCCACTTGATCAGTTCTGTCCTTGCCTTGGCCATGATGATCTCCCTTCCTGGGGGGCGGGGATTTACAATACCACAAGGGTGTGACGGGATCAGTCGAAGTCGAGGCGTGCAGCGACTTCGGCGCTCCACAGACAGATCGTCCCTTGACCGTCGCGAACGAAAGGAACCACGTCGCCCACCTCAACGATGATGTCTCTCGGGGCGAAGGTGTCGCCGAAGAACTCCCTGGCGACCTTGGCGGCGCGGAGATGGATTTCGTCGTAGTCGGGGCCGACGACGGCGTAGGCGAGCCTCACGTCAACCACCAGGCCAACAGGCCAGCGATGAGGCCGCCGATGAAGAAGCCACAGAGGTAGCCAGCCAAGAACGGGAAGCATCCCGGCTCGGTGGGGCCGAAGGCGGCGTCCCAGATTTCGTATGCGTCGTCAGTCATGCTGCTCCTTGATCGATGAAGTCCATGAAGGCCGCCATGGCCTTGCGGTAGTAGCCGCCCTGCTCATCGAATGGCTTGTGGGGATCGCCCATCCACTCGATGCGGAACTCTGGCTCGGTCTGCTCGGGGTAGCGCTTGAGGATCGGGAACTCCACGAACAGGTGGTCGCGCCGCTCCTCCATGTCCTCGGGGGTGCGTCCGTTGATCGTCACCGGGTTCGCCAGATAGGGCCGGTGGCGCACCGAGAAGCAGTAGTAGACGTAGAGGTCGAAGTCCATGACGGCGATCGCGTACATCTCCCACTCGCGGTCGTGCGTCTCATAGGCCGTGTACCCCTGAGGGTGGTACAACTCGTAGCCGGAGTTCCACCACTCGTTCAGGAGGGCCACCCCGTCGAGGGGGAGAGTGCTCACCTGAACACCCCCAGGGATCGGAACACGATGATGTCAGCGAAGCCACCCATCTTGCCATCGAGGCCGCTGGGTGATGATGGACTGGTGTAGTGCCACACGACCCGATGGACCTCCCAGCAGGCGGTGTCCTTGGTGCCATCATCGTTGTAGGCGGTCAACCACACCCGGTCGCCCACTCGGGGCACCTGGGCATGGTCCACCGTGGTGAGCATCCGCTCGGTGTCGTCCTCGTAGAAGGCGATGTGGACCGTGTAGTCGATGGGTTCTCCCGCCAGCCTCACAGCAGCGATCCCTTCACGATGTGGGTCAGTCCGTCGCGCTGGTGGTCGAACGAGTGGACCTTGGCGTTGGACACCCCCAGGTACTTGAGGGCCTCGACCACCTGCACGCCCGCCTCCACGTCGTAGACGTAGACCTCCAAGTTGATGCCGGTCAACTTCACCCACGCCATGTGGGCGCCAGAGAGGGCGGCGAGGAACGCCTTGCCTGCGTCGAGGTAGCCGCTCTTGTTCGTCTCGAAGCGAAGAAGGGCGTGCCACAACTCGGCGTCACGGCGCCCGATGATCTCGGTGATGCGGCGCTGCCACTCTGTGGAGGACTCCGCCTTGGGGGCCTCGAAGGAGGCGGCCCTGATGGCTTCGATGGTGGACCCGATGTCAACGGTCATGGAAGGTGTCCCCCTGGGGGTCGCCGGGGAGATCATCGATCTCGTCCAGCACCTCTGACATGAACTCGGCTCGGTCGATGCTCGCTTGGCCGAGGCCGGTGAGGGTCGCTCGGACATCGCCACCTCGGGCCATGGCCATCTGAGCGATCATGGTGAAGGCGGTCATCAAGACGAAGGCGGCCTCGTCGTCATCGCCGTGGGCGAGGTCGAACGCGATCTTCTCGGTGGTGCCGTAGTCGGCGGCCGAGACGGCGGTGGCTGCATCGATGATCTTCGAGAGCGCCGCCGCCAGCGGGAGGGGCTGTACGGGGCTACCCATCGGTCGGCTCCCAATCTCCTGTCGCCTCAAGGGCGCGCCGAGCGAAGGGAAGCGCCCAGGCGGGATGGAACTTCGAGAACGGCTCCATCGTGGATAGGGCGCCAGCAACGAACAACTCCAACTCGGTGTAGAGGTTGAGGTCAGGCTCGTGGCCGGTGGCCCACGGCGGGGGACCGGCAGGCTCCTCGTCCCAACCCTTGATCGGGGGCGGGTCGAAAGAGTTGGGGCCGTAGTAGGCGCGGTTGGTCGTGACGTTGCCGTCGTCGTCGGCGACGAGAAGATCGCGGTGGCTCATGAGCAGCACTCCTGGTGATCGGGGGGTTGGTGACCACGGAGCAGGCTAAGGATGGCCTGCTCGTCGTCGGGGGTCAGTTCGATCGGTCGAAACATGGTCGCCGCGTAGGCTTCGCCAGCATTGATGCGACGAGCGGTGTAGAGAAGGTCATAGGCCAACTCCACCATCTCGGTGGGGGTCATCTCAACCTGCAGGATGCCGGTCCTGGGGCAGCCCTTGTCATCGACGGCGTAGATCCCGACGCCGACAGGCCCGGTCGAGGACTCGAAGCACATGGCCTTGAGGGAGGAAGGATCGATCTCAGGCATCGCGAGGCACCGAGATCACGAGCAGTGAGTCCACGTCGGTCGTGTCGTTGACGAAGCCCGAGAGCCATTCCTCCTTGGACATCTTCATGTCGGCGAACACGGTGGCGTTGACGGCGCACCACTCGGCGAGTTCCTCGGCGGTGGCGAACACGGGCGACTGAGGGGAACCCTCAGAGGTCGTCTCCCACATCTGCCAACCCTCGCCGACGGGAGGCTCATACGTCTCCACGTTGTCGGCCGCCTCGCGCTGGGCGTCGGTGGCGATGTTGCCGTGACCACCGCACGTCTCGCAGGTGTAGGGCACCCCGGAGCGCTCGCATGCGGCCTCGACCACTACCCAGCAGTTGATCGAGTCGTGCCCGAGGGAGGTCAGCGACCAGCGATTGACCTGCTCGGCGGTGACGGGGCGCCCGTGGGCGACCCAGCGGTCAGCGCCCTTGGCGTCGGGGTTGAAGTCATGCGTGAGGTCGCGCAGGCGGTCCCCGGCGATCAGTGCGTCTACGTCCTCTTGGGCGAGATGGTGGCTCCATGAAGCGTTGAACAGTTCGCATAGCCGCACGCACTCCATGGCGATGGCGCCCTCGCCTGTCCCGTAGTAGCCGGGGGAATGGGCGACGTTGCGCTCGGCGAAGGAGCGGACCTCGGGGGTCGCTGCAGTGAACGGCGTGGAGCCGGTCTCGGCGGGATTGAACGGGACGTGCCCGTACCAGCGGTCCTTCAAGAGCCTGCCATGGAGGGCGCAGCCGGTGCCGTGGCACGAAGGGCACTCGGGGAAGTGGAACTCCTCCCACGGCTCGGTGTAGCCCTTCCACACCTTGTTGGTCGGCCAATCGAAGTCGAGAGGCACTCGCTTGCATGTCCTATGTCCCATGGTGATTTCCTCTCGTCGGCGTGGCGGCACAATACCACAAGGGTGTGACGCTACTCATCCTCATCAGCCCACCAGGCGTCCTCGTCCTCGGGGAGCAGGGCGGGGTCATCGATCACGTCGAGCGTGTGGCCCTCGATGGGGCGCAGGCTGAACTCCCAGCCGTCGCCGTAGTCCACCATGACCTCGCCGACGGGCTTGCCGTCAACCATGAGAGGCCACCACTTGCCCCATAGCGAGGACTCATCGATGTTGTTGCGCCCCTTGATCGAGGCGCAGTCATCGGAGTAGGTGGTGAAGGTCACGCTGCTCTCAGGCATCTTCCTTCTCCATGATCCGGCGCCCGACCTCATCGATAGCATCGAGCGCGCCTGCATAGAACGGGGATTGGCTATCGGGGTTGGAATCGCGAGCGCTCTTGTAGTCGTTGTGCACGATCGCTGGGATCATCCGCAGTCGCTCGATCTCATCGAGCAAGACGCTCACCGTCTCCCATGTTGGGCCGGGGACACACTCGGCCTCGTCCCAATGCTCAGCCCATCCCTGTCCGAAGTCAGTGCAACGCTGGCGCACCTCGGCCACCGTGGTGGGTGGCCTGTAGGTGTGCCCGGAGGGGGTGGGGGTGTTCCATTCGGCGGTCATCGATCTCCTCGGATCAGGCCCCAGGCGCCGATGGCACCGAAGCACAAGGTCAAGAACAGGTTGGGCCACGCCGCGACAGCGAAGGCCGAGATGCCGACTCCGATGGAGCCGAACACGTTGGCGACGTGGAAGATGCGGGGGTCCTTGCGTCGCACTGAGAAGCCATAGCCACCCAGGGCGATGAAGGTCCCAAGCCATCCGACAACTTCTTGCCAGGCCATTACTCGTCGTACTCCCAGCCAGCGATGGCGACCAAGATGGTCACGGAGAGCACGACGGACCCGACTGCCCGCCGCCTCATGTCCACGTCGGGCAGCAGAATCCAGATGGCCAGGTAGGTGCCCAGGCCAAGGAACCAGCCAGCGTGACGGATCAGGAACCGCATCATGCGTAGTCCTTCCACTTGATCTTGGTGGTGATGCGCTCGCCGCGGCCGTCGAACAGGGGAACGAGCGGACGGCCGACGAGGCCCTCGGGACGCTCGACGCCGGGCCACTGCGAGGTGAACCCACCGCGGACCAACTCCTCAGCCAGCGGGATCGGGATGGTGGCCACGAGGGGCACCACATCGAGTCCCAACTTCTCGGCCACGTCCACGACGTTCTCGCGAGACAGCCACCAGGGGCCGACCTTCACGTCGAACAGGACGAAGCCAGCGTCGGGCCGGTAGTCGCCGCCACCCTTCTGGATGCCAGCGCCGTAGCCCTCGCCGTAGAGCACCACGGGGGGAGCGCTGGGATCGGCGGTCTCCTCAGGGAACACTTCTTCCAACGGGGCGGCGCGCAGGATCTCCACGCAGGCATCGAGCAACTTCGGAGGGATCTGAGCCTTGTCGGTGCGGCCGCCAACGAAGCGATGCTCGTTGCTGCGGAAGAAGCCCCCCTCGTAGGTGAGGCGGATGTTGGTGCCGTCCACCTTCTCGGTCCACTCCCACGGAAGCGTGCGGAGGTAGGCGAACTCGGGGCGGCTGAACTCGCCCTCGATGATCTTGCCCTTCTCGCCGCGCTTGTAGAGGCCGTTGATCTTGGGGTAGGTCGTGCTCATGGGGTCTCCTCCTTGGAGAGAAGGGCATCGAGTTCGGCGGCCTGTCCGACGAAGGCATCGACGTTGAGGTTGGCGACCCCCCAGAACAAGATGTGGAGGACCTCCTTGGCCTGGGGGCCGTACCTTGTGGTCAGGGTCTTGAGGCTCGTGTGTGGCTCAGCCTGGTCGATCTGATCAGCGACGCGGCGAAGGCCGTTGGCGATGTCGCACTTGCGCTCGATCTGTCGTTGGGCCAGGTGTGTCGAAAGTCGGTCTGCAATCTCATCCATGATGATCTCCTCTCGTCGGTGTCGAACAGCCGCAACAGTATCACGGGGGTGTGACGGCCCCGGTGTCATACCCGACGGCTAAGGTGTCCACCATGAGCGACACGAAGATGAACGCCGAGGAGGACCCGCGCGCTTGCATCCGCTGCGGAACCTCGCGCCCCCAGGTCGAGATGACCAAGGTGGGCAGTGGGTGGGCGTGCCATGTTGGCGGCGGCACCACCTGCGCCATGCAGATGATCTTCCGCGGATACGGCCATGACTGACGCGACGCCCCCCGGCCTTCAAGAAATGATCGAGGACCTGCACGCTCTCTGCGAGAAGGGCCTCCGCTGTCACTTCCTCCCCACCCCCGAGGCCATGTGCATCACCTGCCGGTGCGCCCACATGCTCTACCAACAACACACCCACATCCAGCGTCTCGAAAGGACGTTCCCATGAAGCGCTTCCTCATCCCCGTGATCGTCGTCGCCGCCCTGGCTCTCGCCGGGTGCACCGACAAGGCCACCGAGCAGTTCAACGACGCTCCCCGTGGCTCCAACAACGACGAGAAGGCCGACACCATGTCCTTCCCTGATGGCTACTCCAACGTGGCCCACAAGTGCGATGGACCCAACATGGTCTACTCAGCGTTCAAGGGGGATGCGAACCGCTCCGCCATCGCTGTCGTGCCCAACGATCCCCGCTGCTCCTCGTCGCCCGGCTGATAGTACGCCGTCACACCGACGTGCTATGTTGGTGCTCCCGACGAGAGGAGAACCTCATGCCCGATCTTCCCGAGAGTGTCAAGCACACCTATTGGGTGAGCGATGCCCAGATGCGCCAGGCCGCTGGTGACATGCGGAAGTGGGTCGAGGAGGGCACCGAGCGCGAGATGCTCGTCTATGTCCGCGAGCACTTCGACATCGACCCCGTGCAGATGCACGACATCTGCAGCCACCGCTGGTACGACATGCACGACTCCATTCAGTTGGTGCAGTGGTACGGCGAATGGGTCGCCGATGGCTCCTTCATCCCTCCGGCCCGCTGGATGCTCTACTCCGAGTGGGCGATCAAGTACCCCAGCGTGGCCGCAGCGTGCGGCCGCGCGTAACGAAAGGAGCACCACCATGCCTACCGGATACACCTCAGAACTTCATGACGGCAAGCCGATCACCCGCAACGAGTTCATCCTGCAGTGCTCGCGAGCCATGGGCGCCGCCATCATGCAGCGCGACGACAGCCCCAAGGCTCCCCTGCGGCTCCCCAAGTTCGAGACCGACTACAGCGATGAGCGACTCGCCAAGGCCAAGGCCGATCTCGACAAGTACCGAGCCATCCCGATCGAGTTGGCTGATGGCGAGGCGTTCAACGACTACGAGGCCGCCCTCGCCCGCTGGCGCGAGAGGGAGCAGGAGCGCCGCGACATGGAGGGCCGCTACCGCGGCATGCTCGCCGAGGTCGCTGGATGGCGCCCCCCGACGCCGGACCACCAGGGCCTCAAGGACTTCATGGTCGAGCAGTTGCAGACCTCCATCGAGTTCGATTGTGGGGCCATGGACCCCCCGGTCCCATTGACGGGTGAGGAGTACCGCGATCAGAAGATCGCCATGGCCGAGCGCGACATCGAGTACCACACCAGGAACCGCGCCGAGTCGATCGAGCGCACCAAGGGTCGCCGCGATTGGATCACCGCCTTGGCGGACAGCCTCGGGGTCGGGATCGAGGATGACGTGGTGGTGCCCACATGAGCGCCGTCGAGACCGTGCCGGAGATCACCAAGATCACAGTGGTGGTGGAGAACTCCGCTGGCGACCGTGCCGTCCTGCGCGCCAGCAACGAACGGCCCCTCACCACCCTCAAGGTGCAGATGAAGGACTCTCGGAGTTCCGAGGAGGATGACTTCCGGCTCGGTTCGCTCAACATGGTGCGCCAAGCCCTCTCCACAGTGGGAGTGTCGTTCTCCACTACGGGCGAGTTCACTCTGCAGCACATCGATGAGCACGACACCCTCATCGATCCTGAGGCGGGTGACGCCGCGGAGTCGGCCGTGCGAGCGTGGGAGTGCTTCATCAACTCCAAGGAACCGCTGTCTCAAGCCCACCACCTCACCACCCTCGCCAACCACATGAGCGATCTGGCCTCCTGGGTCCCACCCGAGGAGTACGAGGAGTGAGGCGCGACGAGTTGACCCAGATGATCAAGTGGGCGCTGGCGACCGGGGCCATGAGGGGCGAAGATGTCCCCGAGAACGCCACCGAGTTGGCCACTACCCTCTCGGACTACATCCATGACGCCCATCCCGAGTGGTTCTCCGGCCTGCCAGCGGCGCCCATGCAGGCCGACCTCGATTGCTCTCACGACATTCTGACCGCCGCTGGCATTCCAGGGCCGACCACCTTGTGCCTGTCTGACCGCACCATGCTGCTTGCCGACGCGCACAGGGATCTCATGAAGGTCGGCAGGGATGTCGTCCGGGCCTCCAATTGCGATCATGAGGATCGCCTTGGTTGCGAGTGCCCTTCTTGGGCTAGGTCCATGAGCACCCTGGCGGGCTTCGCATTCAGGCACGACGAGGAGGACGAGTTCGATGAGGACGCTTGACATCGGCATGGATCTGGACGGCGTGTGCTACGACTTCACTGAGTCGCTGCGCCACTACCTCGTCACCCACGAGGGCTACGACCCCGCTGACCTTCCAGGCGGGGGAGCGGATGATCCGAACACCACCTGGGAGTTCTACCGGGACTGTTGGGGGATGACGACCGAGGACTTCCTGGCCGCCTGCGCCAACGGCGTGGATGCCGGAGTGGTGTTCGGCCACGGCGAACCCTTCGAGGGCACCGTGGAGACGTTGCAGAAGTTCCGCGACGACGGCCACCGCATCCACATCATCACCAATCGATCCTTCGGCACCCGGAGCCACCACAACACCTCGGAGTGGTTGGAGGAGCACCGCGTCCCGTTCGACTCGCTGGTGTTCTCGGCCCACAAGACGATCATCCGGCCCGACCTGATGGTGGACGACTACGAGGACAACTTCCGAGCCTTCCTCGATGTCGGCGTCCCGTGCTTCCTCTACGACCGGCCATGGAACCGCGGGGTGCTCGATCAGGGCTTCCGGGTCCACGGGTGGGGCGAAGTCGCCAAGGTCGTGGGTCAGTTCGCTGACCGCAGCCTTCGGTAGTGTCACACCCCTCTGGTACTGTGCCCCAATGAGCGACGACAACTACATCCCGGTGGGCCAGCGCCTCGACTCCATCATGGAGCGCGTCCAGGCCGAGCGCGAGGCGTGGCCGATCTGGAAGAAGGCGTACATGCAGTTCCGCTGGAAGATCGCGCAGCCCGTGCGGCGGTTCCCTCGTGAGGTCCGGTGGTTCGTCCAGCGCGGTCGGCGCGGCTGGTCTGACTACGACCTGTGGGGCATGGACGGGCACATCGCTCGCGTCAACATTGAGATGCTCGCCGAGTTGCGCCGCGTCGCTCACGGCTACCCCACGGGACTGACCCGTGGAGACGAGGAGGCGTGGCTCACCGACGACGATCGCGCCAGGCGTTGGCCTGAGATCCAGGC
>Ga0307378_10011967_pt1 | contig 11136 bp, 8 predicted proteins | sample UN1MG_FD_202238 | JGI IMG/M metagenome (GOLD analysis project Ga0307378, IMG submission 202238) | Soil microbial communities from Risofladan, Vaasa, Finland - UN-1 | ecosystem: Environmental > Terrestrial > Soil > Coastal area > Acid sulfate soil | place: Finland: Risofladan, Vaasa | collected...
AATTTTGAACAGCAGGTAGAGCATTCCGCTTTGCGGAAGGGTCCTGGGTTCGAACCCCAGCTGGATCACTAAATTTTAAACAGCAGGTAGAGCATTCCGCTTTGCGGAAGGGTCCTGGGTTCGAACCGAGCCACGCCGTGGCGTGCCGAGCTCATGAGCCCAAAGGGCGAATAATCCCAGCTGGATCACAGAGATAAAATCAGAACCGTTGTAACACAATCAGTTACGGCGGTCTTTTTTGTTTTACATACGTATTTACGTACGGTTTTACTTTTATACCGCCTTAAGACTTGACAAACACTCGCAACGCCTCATCTATTGTCAAACTTAAGAATTAATAATCATGAAAAAACTATCAGCCGAATTCATAAATGAAGATGATCTTATTGAGATTAAAGACCTTAGAATTCAAGCACATTTTGACTTATATATTAATCTACATAAAGAATTTGTTGAAAAAAGAGAAAATAATTGCAATGATCTTTTATTCTTTTGTTCCCAAGTCCTTATAATGTGGGATTCTTATCAGAAGAATGTTAAGTTATATGGTGAGAATTATTTATAAAATGACATCTCTAAAGGTTTAATAGTCCACCATCTTGAATAGTTCTCTATAGAATTTTGATTTTATGAAATTACAGAATTGGCTGAATTCTTGAATTGTACTTTTATCGTCAATGCTGAGGTTCCCAATGCTAGTAGTATATTTGTCTGTCAGACTAACCATTAGATTTTTTAGCGTACTTCCAACATTTTTGTCATACTCATAAATTAGACCAACAAAAGTATCAATGAATATTTTGTTAAAACCATGACCTTCGGAGATAAATTTAGCTTTTTTTAATAAAAAAACTTGAGCAGATTCAATTTTAAGGTTAGTGCTATCGGTAAGCTCATTTATCTGACTTTCAAAATTAAGAATAAAGTCTTCAAAATATTTATTGATGTTTTCAATTTCAGGTGATATAATAATCTCAATCAGCCATTTTTTCCGATTTTCACTCTTTCTATTATATCTTGCAATGCTTCTTTCGATAATAAAAGTCATTAAACCGACAACTATTCCCAGTAACATTATTAGAGCTACAAGTCCTCTAATTTCTTCTATTGTCCACCCATTGAACAGGTAATCAAGAATTTCTTTCATAATTAGAATATTGAGTCTAATCCAGTTCTGCCAGCATATTCATTCTGAGCTTGTCTCTCACACTCTATAAGGTGCTTTTCAAGCAATAATCTTAATTCCTCATCTTTCTCCTGAGACACAATTTCATATTTATTTTTGAAACCCTCCACTCCTTTAAGTTTCTTATAACTTGGGAAAAACAAACCTAAATAGAAGGAGGGATTAAATGAAGTTGTGCCCTCTGGGATTCTTATGATGTATTTATAATCATCTAAATCTATTAAATCTAGTTTAAGAGTTTCTCTTAATTGCATACCTTGTGGTCTCCCAGTAAAAGTTGTACTGGAAATCCCCCTCTGCATCGGAGTGAGGATTATTTCGTTTGGTTTACTATCATTACTCATTTGTGCCTGTTAATTTTCTAAAGAAGTCTTCATTTAAAAACACTGAAACCTGCAATATTGTTCCAGGAATATATTCATAAGAATACTTTATGCATTCAGTATCCTGGTGCCCAATTAAATTACTTTCAGTATTAAGTGCTAGAACCCATAATCCATCTTTATTTACTGGTTTATATTTGTTACTGCAATTTAATGAAGTTTTCCCAGAGAAGATACTTATGGTAGGCTTATATTTTGGAAATTCATCACCCAGCGAACCCAAATCAAAAAAAGCACGCAAAAAGTTCATTGTTCCATTCCCTCTACTTTGGTTTTGATATTTTAATCTGGAAATACCTTCTTGTAGTGCGAAAATTGTAAACATTGGTTCTATTGGAAGTGGTTGCTCCAGAAATCCCATTTTATTATTATTCTCTCTGTATTTCTCATAGGCATCATTTAGCTTCTGATATATCACTGGGTTCTTATCTTTATTATCTTCAAAACCTTCATAAATTGAATATCCGAAATTAATTATGCAAAGATTTAATTCTACTACGACCATTTGATCCTCACCGGTTTTAAATGAAACTCCATTCACATACCATCTGTTGATTTGAGAGTGGTCTTCAGCATTCCCTAATATTTCGGCAATAATATTGTCAAGTTTGAAACGACCTGTTGGATTTAATGAATATCTTATACCCATTAATGATTCATTTACGAATTTTGTAATAGAACTACAGACAGCACCTTTTTTATTTTCATAAATTAGTCTCCGCGCCTTTGCACCAACCTTAATACCTAAGGGCAGATATAGGTCTTCTTCTGACATATTTTTGTTCGGCATACCTTTTATAAGGTCTAAAGCATTTAAAATCTTGTTTACTTTAAGTGATTTTGAAGGTATGATATTTAATTCTCTGTTTATTTGAGTGTAAGAGCCTAGGTTATACATATGCATAAATTCTTTGTTCTCGAAAACCAGAATTTGTATAAAGAACATGGGAGCTAAATTGGTGGTACTGCATTTTGAAAAGTCAATAGTAATATTCCTATAAGTAAAAGCCATAGAAGAAGCTACTTTTTTTATAAAAAGGATTGTTCCATCATAGTTATTCTGAAAAGTGCAATTTCTTGGAGCTAATATACTCTTACTTACATGTTGTTTATCAATAAAAGATTTGGAAAAGAAAAGTTTTGTCAGAGCACTCTGGAATCTCCTTCCATAACTGAAATAGAAGGTATCATTTAAAGGGTTATGCTGGACAAACCTTCTGCTTTTTCTGCTTCTTTGCTTATAGACTTTTAATTCTTGAAGTTTTTGATACCGTTGCTCCTCTGATTTATTTATAAACCTCGATTTTTTCATCTTTCCAAGAAGTCAAGAAATCATTATATTGCTTAAAGTGAGATCATCTATAGGAAAAAGTAGACTATCTTACATTAGTCATTTTGCAGAATATCAGAGTAAAATTAATAAAGATTATTGGAATTGAATACAGATGGATTGGGAATTGAAGTAGGATTTCCTACTAAAAACCAAATGTTGCACTATAATCTGAAAATACTATCAGGCAAATAATCAATACCAGAATAGTTTTCACAAACTCATATAGATATTATCAATTTGCTCCTGTCTTATACCCAAATATCTGCGTGTAATTGCCATATTGGAATGACATAACATCTCAGACAAGACGATTAATGCGTCCTCTGAGCGACCATTCAACTCATACACACGCCTACCAAATGATTTCCTAAGACTATGTGATGATATATGCCGGCACTGAATAAGCCGTCAGGCTTGATCTCTGCGAAGAAAATATGGAACCCCTCCGGGGTTCTACTGTATTATTCCATAACTGCACAATTAGCATTAATGGAATCGCTCCGCGATTTTTTATCAGTTTTGTTAACTACCGCGGAGCGGTTCCATTGACAGCCATGAACAGAACACGGAATAAGAACAGTATTACCCTATTCTCATTCCGTGTAACTCCATGATATTTTATATTACAGGTTATATCCCGAAATCTCAACTCCGGGTTTCTCCCCTCTCGTATCCCTGTCGGTGAGCTTCATAGTTATAACCTTCTCCTCGCCCGGCATCAGCGATACAAAGTTGTCACTGAAGAACACCGGCAGGATGCGTTCCCCGGTTCTATTGCCTGTTACTTTCAGCCGTACCATAAGCGCAGGTGTGGAGGTGTTGTTCTTCAGGGTGGTCGTAAGAATCCACTTGTCATCTGATCTGGCAACTTTTGTGCTATTATCAAGAGAGACTTTTGACAGATCACGAAGAGCCTGATAATTACCATTTTCAAGTCCGCGCCAGTAGAAGTTCTCTGATATGATCTTTTCATCTTCTTTTAAAGTCAGCTTGATAAAATGAACTGATGACACACCCTCAGGGAATTCAAGTTTGAAACATTTCACTGTCTGGTCTTCCTTACAATCCAGGCTAGTTTCCTTCTCCCACTTAATTGTTCCGTCCATATTGATCACCTGGGCTTTTGCAGTCAGTCCTGCCCTGTCTTTCCCGTTGTAGTTAACCACTTCAACAGAGTCGCAGCCTTTAAAGTCATATATGGGATTCCATTGAATATGAATCGGTTCTGATGCTTTTTTACAGCCAAAATATGCTGCTGTGGGATCAAAATAGTAATCGTATGTCTGCCATACCATTGAGGGCCAGGCGGGATGGCTCATCCATAAGATCATGCCCTGTCTGTATGTGCTTCGTCCTTCAAATATTGCACGGTACCCGTCATAATTGATCCATTGGGCAAGTTCAGTGAATTCCTTCGCGTCTTTCGGTTTGCCGAAGCCTTTTTCAATCATTTCGTTGAATGAGGCAGCCCCCTGGGCTCCCTCCAGGCAGTAATCGTGAATACCCCACAGACTGCTTTGCGGCCATAGCAGCGATTCGGGAATGGTCTGCACAAGGCTTTCATATGTCATTACATTCGGCATTCCCCTTTCACTGTGAAATTTGTTATTGCCATACAGCAGGAAATAGTCTCTGGGTTGAAGCGCCCTGTATGGTCCGCCACCACTGACAACACCCATGGATGAATGTGATATATAATGAATACCTGGATGTACCTCAGGAAGCATGGCTCTCAACGCCGTATCTATAACTTCAGGAGGATTTCCCTCGTTCCTTCCGCAATAAAGACCAATGGACGGATGATTCCTTATCCGTTTAACGAAATCTTCGGCGTTCTCCATGAACATTTCGGGATCATAGGGATTGGGACCATCAACCGGATTGGCAAGCCAGAAATCCTGCCACACCATAACCCCGTGCCGGTCGCAGGCTTCGAAAAACTCATCATCGCCGGTCTGCCCTACCCAGTTACGTATCATAGTGAAGTTCATATCGGCATGATATGCAACGGCTATATCGTACTCACGTCCGCGGTATTCCAGGTTAGACTCCGGGAAACCCCAGTTTCCGCCACGACCGATGAAACGTCTTCCGTTTATATAGATATTCAGAATATCATTATCTTCAGTATAAGTCATCTCCCTGACACCGGACTTAAAAGCTGATTTGTCAGATACTGATCCGTCGCCTGTTATGAAGGATATCTCTACATCATAGAGATTTTGTTCACCATAACCTTTCGGCCACCAGAGCTTTGGATTTTCAAAATGCAATGACGGATGTGTAGCTGAATTCATTTTCACAATCCTCGACTCAGATGGTCCCAGAGATATCTCTTCTTTAAACTCAATATTACCATACTTCCCTGTCAGAATCCCTGCAACTGATTCAGGTTTGTGGTTCAGAAGTGTAACTTCTACATTTATATCTGCCGCGATTGTATCAGGCAGTGAAAGGTCAGTAAGCACGAATGGATCTTCAATAGTTACAGGACCGGTTACGCTCAGGAAAACATCATTCCAGATTCCAATATTCCTGCCCCTGATTGTTGGTATCCAGTCCCAGCCGATGGAAGCATGATATGTGGGATTATCTGCACCCAGCACACCTCCATTTTTGTCAGGACTCAGTGCAGTCTGTTCCTTGATCACTCCGATATTGTCGTTCTTAACTATCAGTACAGCGATTGTATTCTTCTGTCCGGGCATAATAAGATCCGTAACATCAAATTTACCCAGGATGAATCCGCCTTCAATTCTTCCTTCCTTCCTGCCATTGACATATATATCTGCTTTCCAGTTTATGCCGTCAAAATTCAGGAACATGCGTTCTCCGACAAAATCCTGAGGGACATCAAATTCATTCCTGTACCAGAAATCGGAATTGAAGAACGATTCGGAGATCATCAGCTGGTTGTCGCTGTAGTTTGGATCCGGCAGTGCTCCTGCATTCCAGTAACTTACCAGTGCAGTTCCGGGTACTGTAGCAACGATCCAGTCGTTGCAGGAGAAGCCGTTTTCAGAAATTTTCTCACCTGGCGATGAAACTTCTGATGCTCTCTGTATCTTCCAGTTCCCTCCGATCAAATACATCCGGCTGTCCGATGCAGCTGGAGTGGATTCAGGTATTGGTACCAATCCGCCTGTACCAAATATCTCCAGCTCACTCAAAATATATTTATTGCCTTCTGCAGGTTCAGTCATCAGAACACGCACATAACGGCCGTTTGCTTTTTCTTTAATCGTAATATCATCAAGCAATGCGTCATTACCTGGAAGAGCTGCAATGTCTTTCCAGTCTCTTGCGTCTTCAGAAACCTGGACTGATCCCTTTTTCGCCTTGTTTATCCAATGCAGTTTAATCTGATCGAAGGATGAAGGTGCACCCAGGTCAACATATATCCATTCATTGCCCGTTCCTGCGCTCATCCATGCGCTGGTAAAACTGTGGGAAGGTGCAATTTTCAGACGTTCAGCACCATAATAGAGGTCAAAATCTCCGAATGTCCATCGTTTTACGCATGGAGCTGAGAGTCTTACCCTGTAGAAATTATAAGCAACAGGCTCTTTGAAATCAAATGACTGGTTTATTATTCTTGATGCTTCGGGCATTCTGAAATTAAAAGAAAAAGATGGCCGCGGAGCATCAGGATCGGCAGGTCCGACTAATCCTGCAAACGGATTTGCAGGACGGCGTCTTGCCTGTCCTCTCCGCTGTGGTCCCGTATTCCCGAACATTGCGAACGGATTAGGTCTCTCCTGACCAGGCAAGCTGAATCCTTTGGATTTTCCCAGCTCATTCCATGTTACTCCATCATTTGAGCCTGAGCATACGAACTGCCATCCTCCCGGTTTCTTTTCATCATAAGTCAGTGTTCCATTGAGGACTAACCTGCTTATCGGTGCACCTTCTGAGCCATGGTTCATTTCCAGCTGGATCCAGATATCGTTCCCTTCAATGCTCAACTCTGTCACCCTGTTGTGATCAAGTAGCCATTCCCGTTCATTTTTTGGAACAATGCCGGTATTTGTTTCAAGTGATATATAGTCGGGCATTTCACTTGTGACAATACCATCAGTAACAAGCTGGGCAGTAAGGTTATAGTCATAGCTTGAAGAGTGCCATGCAGATCTGAGCCTGGCCAGATTGCGGTAATTCGTATTATCGGTAACAAGTACAGGTGAAAAATCCTCCTTTGGATCACCAGGATAAATACCCACACCTCGGGTATATTTATCAGCTTTCTGGCTGCAGCCGAAAATCATAATTGACATTAAAACAATTCCCGGTAAAATGAAAAGTGAGTGTTTTGTCTTCATAGTATAAATTAAATTTATTTTATAGGAATATTTCCCATCGCTATTTTATAATGATGGCTTTCACAGGCAATCGTCGCAGCACCAGGTGCAGAACATCGAAATCCTATTTTGAAAGCACAGGTATCTGCCTGTTTATTGATTCCTCAAGTGAAATGAGAGTTTCAGTACGAAGTATCCCGGTGATGTTCTGAATCCTTTCAGTCAGGATTGTTTTAAGGTGTTCATTGTCCCTGGCATATACCTTTATGAACAGTGAATAATTGCCTGTAGTATAATGACATTCAATTATCTCTGGAACATCCCTGAATTTTTGGACCACCTCCCGGAAATGACCAGGATGTTCAAGAAAGATTCCAATATAAGCGCATGTTTTAAATCCTACCAGTACAGGATCGACCTTGAATTCTGATCCCTTTATGATCCCTATACGCATAAGCCTCTGAACACGCTGGTGAATTGCCGCGCCCGAGACACCACATTCCCTCGCTACCTCAAGGTAGGGTATCCTGGCATTCTTTGTAATGATGTCCAGGATCTTTCTGTCAAGATTATCGATCTGTAAGCTTTCTGACATTATAAAATTGATTGATTAATAGAATGATACATTTTATTATCCAGGCTGAAAAAAATCAAGCAAAAGATAGCTATTATTATCCGGAATAACAAAAAAATGCGGAATGGGTAAAAAAAATAATCTGGATTCAGGGAGGGAGATTCCTCATTGTGTCCCGATGAATCGGGACTTCATTTGTTTATGTATCCTACAATTTCCCTGATATCGGAGAAACCCTTCTTTTGAAGATATTGTTCAATACCTTCAAGCACTTTTACAGAAGCGCAGGGATCAATAAAGGATGCGGTACCCACCTGTATGGCTGATGCACCGGCAAGGAAGAATTCGATAGCGTCATCAGAATTCATAATTCCGCCGATTCCAATTACCGGTATCTTTGCGGCTTTTGCGACCTGCCAGACCATTCTCAGTGCAACCGGTTTGATTGCAGGGCCAGAAAGACCACCTGTAATTGTCGATAGAGCCGGCCTCATATTATCTGTATCTACTGCCATCCCCAGAAGAGTGTTGATCAGGGAAACAGCGTCAGCGCCCTCATCCTCAACTATATGGGCAAATTCAACAATGTCTGTTACATTGGGGGAGAGCTTTACAATAAGCTTTTTTGAATAAACTGCCCTTACTGCCTTTGTAACTTCGCGCGCCGATGCTGTATTGGTGCCGAAAGCCATGCCTCCCATTCTTACATTGGGACAGGAGATATTGAGCTCAATTGCCGGAATCTTATCAAGAGAGCTGATCCTTTCAGCCAGTGCGATATAATCTTCTATATAGCTGCCGTTTATGTTTATGATTATGTTGGTATCATATAATGAAAGATGCGGGTAGATATTTTTTTCGAAATGATCAATTCCCTTGTTCTGAAGGCCAACAGCATTAAGCATCCCCGACGGAGTCTCAGCCATCCGTGGATATGCATTGCCTTCCCTGGGCTCAAGGGTTGTTCCCTTCACTATGATTCCTCCTAAGCGCGAAACATCCATGAAATCATCAAATTCCGAACCGTACCCGAAAGTACCTGAAGCGGTCAGTACAGGATTCTTAAAATTAAGATCTCCGATATTGAAATCAAGTTTTACCATTTCAGTTCATTTATATTGAAAACGGGTCCGTCGGTACAGGTACAGAGGTTACCCTTCACTGTTTCCACAATGCAGCACAGACAGGCTCCGATGCCGCATCCCATAAGGTTTTCCAGTGACACTTCACATTCAATGTTGCTCTTCCTGCTATATGCTCCCACTGCTTTCATCATTGCTTCAGGTCCGCAGCAATAAATTATGTCATACCTGGTTGACTTGGTTGACAAAAGCACTGAATGGCCTGTTGCAAATCCCTTTTCGCCCCGTGATCCGTCCTCGGTGGTCAGAAATACTTTGCCTATCTTCAGGTATTCATCATACTCTATAATACGCTCACTGTTACGGAAACCAAGAATTATTTCAGGTTTAAAACCATTGGCTTTCAGGTACTTCCCAAGGAACAGTAATGGTGCCACACCGCATCCACCCCCAACCAGAAGAATCTTCTGTTCCCTTTCCGGAAGACTGAAAGAATTGCCGAGAGGGTATATTATATTCAGCTGGTCGCCCTTTTTCAGTTCTGACAGCTTTTCGGTCCCTTTACCGGCTATCTGAATCAGGAGTTTAAATGTATTCCGTCCATAATTCACATCGTGTATTGAGAATGGCCTTCTTAAAAATGTTTCAGGACTATTTTCCACTTTTACTTCAGCGAACTGACCAGGCTTCATTTCCGGAAGTTTTTCCTTTCCGGATAGTTCAAGAATAAATATATCTTTGTTAAGGCGTTGGTTATCAATAATTTTAAGGGATTCTATGCGCTTTGCCATCTGGGGACGTTTATCGCAAATATACTTCTATTAGCGCATTTCATGAAAAAATCAGATAAAATCCCATTCAGCAGTATCAATCCTCTCCGGGTACAAATTCACGAAAACTGTTATCAGAATAAAACCAGACTATTTTTTCAACAGTGGGTATTCTTTTATTCTGTTTTTGCTCAGCATTTTCTGTATTATCTACCTTTTCTTTTTTATCGGAATCCTTAATGTCCTGTTTTTCAATAGGTTCTACTATTTCAGAGTCTATATCAGACTCATCAAACAGCTTTTGCATTGAAGCTTCTTTATACATATTGCCCTTACCAAATAGCAACCATTCCATTGACAGGAAGGTATATTTATCAAGCATTTTCAATATAAGATCCAGGCTTGGCTTATTTCTTCCGGATAAAATATGGGAGATACCTGAAGGCTGGACTCCTATTTCCTCAGCAAATTGTGCTGCAGATTTATTTTCTGACTTCAAAAACTCTATTAACCGCTCTTTCATATAAAAAATATGTTTATTACAAATGTAAATATTAAATACATTACATGTGTAATCATATTACATTACATCTGTAAACAATAGTACACTCCAGTAAAAGAATGTAATATTGTTTTATTATAATAGATTGTTATTCAGCTAATTAGAAAGTAATGCATTTAATGTTTTACTAAAGTTTAGATCCATTAATGTCTGGCATATAATATATTATGAGCTTATTCTAAAGATATTGAGATAAAATCATTGTTTCAGGCTCTGTTTTCATATACTCTGAAAGTAAGTAAAATATATTATTATGCTGATTTATAATCGATTATTTAATATAAATATATAATTGAATTTAAGTTACAATTGTAAATGAAAATTACACTGTTTGTATGTTACAAATGTAAGCAATTGTCGTAAAATACCTGTTTACATGTGTAAACTCTTAACATTTTGCTCATTTTGACATGTGTAAGGTGTATTTTTGTAATTAAACCAGCAGAAATTTGTTTTTCATGCCTGTCCCCTGCTCGATCCTGAAATATTCAATTCTCATTGAATTCAGGAAAATAAAAAAATACCACGTTTGCGTGGAATTATCGTATAGTTTATTTTCCTTTAGAAAATAATTGGATCTGCAATGGTTAAGAAGAAATTTTCTATAGCTCTGCATTACCAGATTCTTATAATGCTGGTTGCCGGAGGTTTGTTTGGCTTTTATTTTCCGTCGGCTGCAAAATATACCAACTGGATGGGGGAATTATTCCTCAGAGCCCTGAACATGATAATAATCCCGCTGATCCTTTGCTCCATAACGACCGGTGTTGCAAGCGTCGGCAGCAGCGGGAACCTTGGCAGGCTTGGTTTTAAAACACTTTCGTTTTATGTTTTTTCAACTCTGGCGGCCATAGTAACCGGATTTGCATTTGTCACTATCCTTAAGCCCGGAGTGGGTGCCGAACTCGGATTTCAGGCTCCCGTAGAGGAAATTGCTGCTGCCACAGA
>Ga0307378_10011968_pt1 | contig 11136 bp, 9 predicted proteins | sample UN1MG_FD_202238 | JGI IMG/M metagenome (GOLD analysis project Ga0307378, IMG submission 202238) | Soil microbial communities from Risofladan, Vaasa, Finland - UN-1 | ecosystem: Environmental > Terrestrial > Soil > Coastal area > Acid sulfate soil | place: Finland: Risofladan, Vaasa | collected...
AGACCTGCTGCTCGGCAACGTCATCTTCAACGAACGAACCAGGGGGATCGGGGTCATCCCGCCCGAGACGGCGCTGTCGTACGGCCTCTCGGGTGCCAACCTCCGGGCGTCCGGTGTCGACTGGGACATCCGGCGCGACAACAACGTCGGTCTCTGCTACGACGATCTCGACTGGAAGGTCTGGACCCACCCCGACGGCGACAGCTACAGCCGATTCTGGGTCCGACTCCAGGAAACCCGCGAAGCCAGCCACATGTGCGACCAGATGTGCGACGGCATGCCCGCCGGGCCGATCATGGCCAAGGTGCCCCGCATCATCAAGGTGCCGGCCGGTGAGGCTTATGTCTTCACCGAGAACCCGCTCGGCGAGATGGGCTTCCACGTGATCAGCAAGGGCGACCTCGGTCCGTACCGGGTCAAGATCCGCACAGCCAGCTTCTCGAACATGAGCATCACACCCTGGTTGCTCAAGGGTGTCTACGTCCCCGACATCGTCACCATTCTCGCCAGCCTCTACTTCATCCTCGGAGACATCGACCGATGATGGTTTTCGGTATCGCTCGCTCGCTGGCGCTCGCTCCGCTCAGCCGAGTTCTCGCGGGCAGTCTGACGGCTGACTTCCCTCGGTCTGCTCACGACTTCGTCGAGTCGCAGACACCGGTGGCTCCGGCAAGCCTCCGCCCCCAGACCCCCGCCGTGCTCCGGTTGCGCTTGGCTTCTCTGCTGCGCGCGCCACGCCACCCTGCCTTGGCGGCCTTCGCATGATGCTCGGGCTCGAATTGGCCTATTGGCAGGAGTCGGTGCTTCGGTCCGTCGGGATCCTGGTGGCCGTGCTGCTTCCCGCAGGGACCTTCGTCTACTTGTTCCTGTTCAAGATGGTCAGCTTCATGCAGAGCCGGCTCGGCCCCATGGAAGCCGGCCCGTACGGCTCGATGCAGCTGCTCGCCGAGGTCGGCAAGTTCCTCCAGAAGGAGGACATCGTTCCCGAACGCGCCGACCGCACGATGTTCAAGGCGGCGCCCTACCTCGTCGTCGGCGCCGTGCTGCTGGTCTACGCGGCGGTTCCCTTCGGTCCCGACGCCGTGTTCACCGACTTCGACACCGGCATCTTCTACGTGATGGCCGTCAGCTCCATCGGGGTCATCGGCATCCTGCTCGCCGGCTGGTCGTCGGCCAGCAAGTTCTCGCTGCTGGGCGCCCTTCGCGCCGCAGGTCAGCTGATCGCCTACGAGCTTCCCCTCGTGCTCGCCGTGGTCGGGGTGGTCATCCAGGCCGGCACCCTCAACATGCAGGGCATCGTCGCCGCTCAGTACGACGGCGAGATCTTCGGCTTCGGTGGGTTCGGCAACCCGTTCTTCATCACTCAGATGGTCGGCTTGGTGATCTTCCTCATCGCCACGCAGGCTGAGCTCACCCAGACCCCGTTCGACATGCCGATCGCCGAGTCCGAGCTGGTGACCGGCTACATGACCGAGTACTCGGGCCTTCGGTTCCTGTTGTTCTTCATCGGCGAGTTCGCCTCGGCCGGCGCGTTGGGTGCGGTGGCGGCCACGCTCTTCATGGGCGGCTGGGCGATGCCCCCGTTCGTCCACGACCTGATCGGCGTCGATCCCGGCGACAACATCATGAACGTCATCGGCCCGCTCGTCATGCTGTCGAAGATGCTGATCATCGGTGGGCTGATCTTCTTCATTCGCTTCACCTACCCCCGCCTGAGGGAAGATCAGCTCCAGCAGTTCGCGTGGAAGATCCTCATCCCGATCAGCCTCGTCAACATCGCAGCGACCGGCATCCTGAAGGTGGCGTTCTGACATGAAGCTGACCCAAGCCATCGGTGGCCTCGTCAAGGGCCCGACGGTCACCCTCCGCGAGCTCTTCCGTCCCAACGTGACGGTGCAGTATCCGCGTGAGAAGGAAGCCCCTCCTCCCCGCGCTCGTGGCGTCATCGCCCTCAAGGAAGAGAACTGCACGGTCTGCATGCTGTGTGCGCGCAGCTGCCCTGACTGGTGCATCTACATCGAGGGCCACAAGCACAAGGCCCCGCCCCGTCGCCCCGGTGGCAAGGAGCGGACGGTCTCGGCGCTCGACCGGTTCGACATCGACTACAGCCTCTGCATGTACTGCGGCATCTGCGTCGAGGTGTGCCCGTTCGACGCGTTGTTCTGGAGCCCCGAATTCGAGTACTCCGAGCTGCGCATCGCCGACCTGCTTCACGACAAGGACCGTCTCGGCGAGTGGATGGAAACGGTCCCCGACTTCGAGCCCTACGAAGCCGGCTCGGAGCAGAAGGTCAAGAAGGTGCCCCGATGAGTGTCTCGACTTCACTCGTTCGGCTGCGCCTCACTCCGTTCAGCCGAGTTCTCGCCGACGGCCTGACGGCCGGCCGTCTTCTGTCTGCTCACGACTTCGTCGAGTCGCAGACGTCAGGGGGCTCCGGCGGAGCCTCTGCCCCCCGAACCCCCCGCCGAATGCATACCGCTGGCGGTGCGAGCCGATGACGGTGCTGGGTGCTGCGGTCGCGCAGAACATCTTCTTCTACGTCATCGCGGCGATCATGGTGTTCGCCGCGTTCCGAGTCGTCACCACCAAGAACGTCGTGCACGCTGCGATCTTCCTCGTGATGGTGCTCGCCGGCGTCGGTGCCCAGTTCATCCTGCTGGCCGCCGAGTTCGTCGCTGCCACCCAGGTGCTGGTCTACATCGGTGCCGTGGTCGTGCTGATCCTGTTCGGGACGATGCTGACCCGAGCCAAGATCGGACGCGACGTCGATCTGACCAACGACTACTGGTTCGTGGGTGCGGTCACCTCGGTGATGCTGTTCGCCGTCATGGGCTACTCGCTGTGGGATGCATTCGAATCGACGCCGCTTCCCGAGGACACCCGGATCGGTGGGGTCAACAACACCGCCGCAGTCTCCGATTCGATCTTCGGTCAGTACCTCGTTCCGTTCGAGGTCATCTCGGTCCTCCTGCTCTCCGCCCTCATCGGGGCCATCGTGATCGCGAGGAGGGACTAGTCGTGAGTTCTTTGCGTGGTCTCGAAGCATCCAGTCCTGAGGAGGTGGGGCCCTGATGGACGCGTTGTACCTCAACCAGTTCCTCTTCCTCGGGGCGATCCTGTTCTGCATCGGCGTGTACGGCGTGCTCGCCAAGCGCAACGCGGTGATCGTCCTCATGTCCGTCGAGCTGATCCTCAACGCGGTCAACATCAACTTCGTCGCATTCGGCGCGTTCTGGTCGGGTCAGCCCGGAGGGTCACCGATCTCGGGCACCGTGTTCGCCCTGTTCGTCATCGCCGTCGCCGCAGCCGAGGTCGGCGTCGGTCTCGCCATCGTCCTGCTCATCCATCGCAACCGCAAGAGTGTCGACCTCGACGACGTCGACCTCATGAAGGGCTGAGGGAGACATGCTCGAGAACGCATGGATCATTCCGCTGCTGCCCGCGGCCTCGTTCCTGCTGACGCTCTTCTTCGGGAAGCGGCTCAAGGGCGGTGCCCACTGGTTCGGCATCGCCGCGGTCGGGACTGCCTTCGTGTTGGCACTGGTCGTCAACGTCCAGTGGTTCCAACACGTCGACGAGGCGGAGCACGAGGCCAAGTCGGCCGAGGTCAACTCCGAAGAGGGAGGTGAGGCACCGGTCGAGGGCGAGGAGGGCCTGGGTGCCCTCGACGGCGAGTCGGCCGCTGCGCCGGCCCTGCGCGCCGAGGAAGGCGAGAAGGCCGAGGAGTTCGAGGTCGAGCCGATCACGCGGTCGTGGACGTGGTGGCAGAGCGGCGGCGTCGAGTTCAAGGCAGGCATGCTGCTCGACGGCATGGGCGTGATGATGCTGTTCGTCGTCACCCTGATCTCGCTGCTGGTGCACATCTACTCGACCGACTACGTCAAAGACGACCGGCGCTACACGCACTACTACGCGTTCCTCAGCCTGTTCACGGCGTCGATGCTCGGGCTGATCATGGCCGAGAACACGCTCCAACTCATCGTGATGTGGGAGCTCGTGGGCGTGTGCAGCTTCGTGCTGATCGGCCATTGGTGGGAGGAGAAGCCCAACTCCGACGCTGCCCTCAAGGCCTTTCTCACGAACCGGGTGGGCGATGTCGGTCTGCTGGTCGGCGTGATCGTCCTGTTCTTCACCGCAGGCCAGACCTTCAACATCGTGGAGATCAACACCCTCGCCAACGAGGGCGCCATCAGCCAGACCGCGCTGCTCGTGGCGAGTCTCTGCCTGCTGGCCGCGGTGATGTCGAAGTCAGGTCAGTTCATCCTCCACACCTGGCTGCCCGACGCCATGGCCGGCCCGACCCCGGTTTCGGCTCTCATCCACGCGGCCACCATGGTCGTCGCCGGCGTGTTCATGGTGGGCCGGATGTACGGGGTGTTCTTCAACGGCCTGAACATCGGGACTTCGAGTGTCAACGCTCTTGCGGTCGTGGGTGGCATCACCGTGCTCGGCGGGGCGGGCCTCGCGTTCGTGCAGGACGACATCAAGAAGGTGCTGGCGTACTCGACGGTCAGTCAGCTGGGCTACATGGTGATGGCCCTCGGTGTGGGGGCGTGGACCGCAGCGTTCTTCCATCTGTTCACCCATGCGCTGTTCAAGGCTGGTCTGTTCCTCGGTTCGGGCTCGGTGGCTCACGCCGTCCACAGCTTCGACATGAAGAAGGACATGGGGGGCATGAAGAAGTTCATGCCGAAGACCTATGTGACGTTCCTGATCTGCTCGGTCGCGCTCGCGGGCATGTTCCCGTTCGCCGGCTTCTTCTCCAAGGACGAGATCCTCGCCGGGGCCGGTCAGCTGGGCGGTGAGGGCAACTACACGGCCTTCGTCGTCGTCGGCACCTTGGGGGCACTGATGACCGCGGCGTACATGACCCGCTGCATCTATCTGACCTTCTTCGGCGAGTACCGCGGCGATCTCTCACACCACGCCCACGATCATGGCGATGCCGAGGCCGCCGAGACCAGCGACGAGCTCGACCACGCCGCCGCTCCCCACGTCGACGTTCCCCATGCGGTCCCGCACGAGTCCGGCCCGCGCATCCTCGTGCCGCTCTACATCCTGTCCGGACTCGCAGTCATCGCGGGACTGGCCAACCTGCCGAAGAACGGCATCTTCTCGTTCCTTCCGGAGAGCCTGACCTTGCGGTTCGAGCACTACTACGAGCCGAAGGCCCTCTATTTCCCGATCATCGAGCACCCCGAGTTCAGCCTCGCCACAGCGGTCACGTCACTGGTCATCGTGACGGTCGGTTGGGCACTCGCCTACGCCTGGTACTTCAAGGGACTCGGACCCCACGGCATCACCCAGCGCAACAAGTTGGCGCGGGCCGGTCACACGTTGCTCGTCAACAAGTACTACTTCGATGTGCTCTACACCGACGTCATCGCCGGGTCGGTCAAGGGACCCATCGCTCGAGCGGCCAACTGGTTCAACCAGAACGTGCTCGACGGCATCGTCAACGGTGCGGGTATCGGTGCTCGCAAGAGCGGCGAGTGGGTCTATCGCAACATCGACCAGGGAATCGTCGACACCATCGTCAACGGATCAGGCGCCACCGCCGAAGGCACCGGCGAAGTGTTCCGACAGGTTCAGACCGGCAAGGTCCAGCAATACGGCGTGCTGCTCTTCGCAGCCACCGCAGTGCTCGCCGGCATCTTCATCATCGTCATCTGAGGCAGAGAGAGAATCACGAGAGAATGACCGAATCCTCCGCTCCCCGGCCGCTCGGGCCGCAACTGGTCGGCCTCGTCGTGCCTCGTCGGCCTTTCACCACTAGGAGTTGCTCCAAGTGACCGAATCTTTCGCTCCCCGGCCGCTCGGGCCGCAACTGGTCGGCCTCCTCGTGCCTCGTCGGCCTTTCACCACTAGGAGTTGCTCCAAGTGACCGATTACACCCTGAACCTCAGTGCCATGGTGTTCGTGCCGCTGGTCGGCGCGCTCATCATGATGTTGATCCCCAAAGCGGAGGAGTCGCTGCACAAGATCGTTGCACTCGGCACGACGATCCTGTCGGGTGGCTTCGGCGTCTATCTCTTCACCCAGTTCGACTACGACAACTCGGGCACCCTCCAGTTCTTCACCGACGAGAAGTGGATCCCGGTCATCAAGTCGAACTACATCATCGGGATCGACGGGCTCTCGCTGCCGCTCATCGCCCTGACGCTGCTCATCACCCCGCTGGTGATCATCTACAGCTGGAACCACTTCCCCGAGCCGCACAACCCCAAGGCCTTCCTGATCCTGATCCTGGTGCTCCAGACGGGCATGCTCGGCAGCTTCGTCGCCCAGGACCTCATTCTGTTCTTCGTCTTCTTCGAGCTCGTCCTGCTGCCGATGTACTTCATGATCGGCGTGTGGGGCGGGCCCGAGCGACAGTACGCCTCGATCAAGTTCTTCCTCTACACCCTGTTCGGCTCGGCGCTGATGATCGTCAGCTTCCTTGCGCTGTTCTTCGTGGCCGGCGGCGAGACGTTCTCGATGATCGGCCTCGCCGACGGCGTCGCGGCTCGTGACATCGCGCTCTCCACGCAGGTGCTGATCTTCGGCGGCATGTTCATGGGCTTCGGCATCAAGGTGCCGATGTTCCCGTTCCACACCTGGCTTCCCGACGCCCACACCCAGGCGCCGACACAGGGCTCGGTCATCCTGGCCGCGGTCCTCCTGAAGCTCGGGACCTATGGCTTCATCAGGGTCGCCATCCCCATCCTTCCCGAAGCCGCCATCGAGTGGGCCCCTTGGATCGGGCTCCTGGCGGTGATCGGCATCATCTACGGAGCGCTCGGGTGTCTGGCCCAGACCGACATGAAGCGGCTGATCGCCTTCTCGTCGGTGGCCCACATGGGCTTCACGATGCTCGGCATCGCCACGCTCACCGAATTCGGACTCAACGCCGCTGTCTTCGGCATGGTGGCCCACGGTCTGATCACCGGCATGTTGTTCTTCATCGCCGGATCGGTGAAGGAACGGTTCCACACCCTCGAGATCAAGCGACTCGGTGGGCTCCTGCTCCAGTCTCCCCGCATGGGATGGATTCTCGGCCTGTGCACCATGGCCAGCCTCGGCCTTCCGGGCCTCGCCGGCTTCTGGGGCGAGTTCCCCGCCATCCTCGCGGCGTACAACCCTGCTCCGGGTCTGCCCGTGACGACATTCCGCATCTACATGGTGGTCGCCGCGCTCGGCACGGTGTTGGCAGCCGGTTACCTGCTGTGGCTCTACCAGCGCACCGCGTTCGGGACCCCGAGCGACGAGTTCGCCGACGAAGACATCGACGACATGCACCCGACCGAGTGGCTCGCGTGGACGCCGCTGGTGGTGCTCATCGTGATCCTCGGCATCTTCCCGAACATCATCTTCAGCATCACCGACGAAGGAGTCCGTTTCGCCGCCGATGCGGTGCTGGCCGCAGGGTTGGGCGGGTAGTCCATGTTCCTCCTGGCCCAAGTCGGCGAGTTCGTCAGACCCGACATCGACTTCCACGCGTTCTCGCCCGAGTTCGTCCTCGTGGGCACGATCGTGGTCGTCCTTCTCGCCGACCTGCTGAAGCCGCCGGGCCGCAAGGGCAGCGCGTCTCTGCCCGCCCTGGCCGGGATCGGACTGCTGGCGGCGCTGATTCCGGTGCTCACCCTGGCCAACGAGGGTGCCGACCGCATCATGTTCGGGGGCGCCTACGTCGTCGACGACTTCTCGCTCGTTCTCAAGGCGCTGTTCCTGGCTTCGGGGTACATCGTGGTGCTGCTCTCGACCAACTACATCGCCGAGGGCGACTATGCCGAGGGCGAGTACTACTTCCTCGTCCTGTGTTCGATCCTCGGCATGATCGTGATGGCGTCGGCCCGCGACCTGATCACCATCTTCGTCGCCCTCGAACTGCTCTCGATCCCCGCCTACATGCTTGCCGGTTGGCGCAAGGAAGACCTCAAGAGCAACGAGGCGGGCGCCAAGTACTACCTCATGGGCGTGTTCGCCTCGGCCGTGATGCTCTACGGCATGTCGCTCATCTATGGGGTGACCGGCTCGACCATCCTGGTCGACATCGGTGAGTTCCTGAGCCGAGTCGAGGGCGAACCGGCGATCCTCACGCTCGGCATCCTGTTCGTGCTGATCGGCTTCGCCTTCAAGGTCTCGGCTGTGCCCTTCCACACGTGGGCCCCCGACACCTACGAGGGCTCGCCGACTCCGGTCACCGCATTTCTCGCCGTGCTGTCCAAGTCGGCCGGGTTCGTGGCCCTGATGATGCTGATCGTCGTTGCGTTCCAGGCCCGTGCCGAGGTGTTCCAGCCGTTCATGTGGGTGCTCGCCGTGGCGACCATGACGGTCGGCAACCTGATCGCCCTTCGTCAGACGAACATCGTCCGAATGCTCGCCTACTCGGGCATCGCCCAGGCCGGGTTCATGCTCGCGCCGCTCGCCGTCGCAGGTGACAACCCGACTGGCGCAGTCGAGGCGATCGTGACGTATCTCATCATCTATGCCGCCATGAACCTCGGCGCCTTCGCGGTCGTGCTGGCCGTGGCCCGCAAGACCGGTTCGGGCGAGATCTCCAGCTTCGGTGGCCTGTTCCAGTACGCGCCGGGCCTCACCGTCGCGATGACGATGTTCCTGTTCAGCCTCGCCGGCATCCCCCCGCTCGGGGGCTGGCTCGCCAAGTTCGAGGTGTTCCGGGCGGTCGTCTCGGCCAACACCCCGGCCGCCTACGTGCTCGCCGTGTTCCTCGCCGTCAACTCGGTGATCGCGCTCTTCTATTACGCCAACCTCGCCCGCGAGATGTGGATGAACCCCACCCCCGACGGCAACGAGTCGCCGATTCGCATCCCCCCGAGCCTCGTCGCAGCCGTCGCGATCACCGCTGCGCTGACCCTCGCGTTCGGGGTGAGCAACCTCGCCACCCGCTTCGGCAACCTCGCCGAACTCACCAGCCTCGCCACCGGCAACTGACCCGTCAGCCGCACCGACACCGGTGACGCACCAAACTCACCCCACAACGACGCATCTGTGTCGCGTTTTCGACGACGGGCAGTCGATTCCGCGACGGAGATGCTGAGGGGTCGTCGATCGTGGGGGAGATGACTCCGGCCGAGCAGGTTGTTCGGGCGCGGCTTGCCAGTGGGCCGATCGGGTTCGACGTGTTCATGGACATCGCGCTGTACGACCCCGACGTCGGGTTCTACGCGACCGCCGGTCGGGCAGGTGGACGGGCGGGTGATTTCATCACCAACCCCGAGACGGGTCCGCTGTTCGGTGCGCTCGTGGGCCGCTACCTCGATCGCGTCTGGCACGACCTCGGTGAGCCCGGCGACTTCACCTTCGTGGACGTCGGTGCCGGACCGGGCACCCTGGCGCGCACCGTGCTGGCCGCCGAACCCGATTGCCTCGACTCGTTGCAGATGGTCTGTGTCGAGGTGTCGGCCGCCCAGCGTGCGTTGCACCCCGATCGGGTCGAGACCCGGGCCGACCTGTTCGACGAGCCGATCACCGGTGTGGTGTTCGCCAACGAACTGCTCGACAACCTCCCGGTGCGTGTGGTCGAGTTCGCCGACAGTGCGTGGCACGAGTGCTGTGTTGATCTGGTCGACGAGCACGTCGTCATGGTTCCCACGACCCTCGACCAACGTTCCCGCGAGCGCTGCGAGGCCCTGCTGCCGGACGTCGAGGCGGGGACGCGAGTCCCGCTGGTCGATGCCGCAGGTTCCTGGCTCGAGCGTGCCCGGTCGGCCCTCGAACGTGGCCGTGTCGTCGTCCTCGACTACGGCGCCACCACGCCCGAGCTCGCCGACCGCACGATGGGCGGCTGGCTGCGCACCTACCGGGGCCACGAGCGGGGGAGCGATCCGCTCACCGCGATCGGCGAGCAGGACATCACCACCGATGTGCCGGTCGACCAGCTCCCGCCGCCCGACCGGCAGACGACGCAGGCCGAGTGGCTGGCTGAACTGGGCATCGACGATCTCGTCGACGAAGGTCGCCGCATCTGGTCAGAGCGGGCCGGCGTGGGCGATCTCGAGGCGCTGAAGGCCCGAAGCAGGATCAACGAAGCCGACGCCCTCATCGACCCGACCGGTCTCGGCGGGTTCTCGGTCCTCGAGTGGAAGACCGAGTGAGCGGGGCGACCCATCAACTTCGTGCACCCGATCGACGCAGCGCCCATCCTCGTGCAGCCGAGTGAGATGGGTCGATGGGCTGCGCGAGGTTCGGGCCTGGCTCGTTCGGCTGCACGAAGTTCGTCCCCTACCTCGCCGCTAATGTCGCCATTCGACACTGATCGACTCGGGGAGAATTCCGCATGGCAGACGAGACCGGCGCCACGATCGAGGAGTTCGGGCACGAGCAACGCCTGTTCCCGCCCCCTGCCGAGTTCGCAGCGGCGGCACTCAACAACGATCGCTCGTTGTACGACCAGGCCGCCGCCGATCACGAGGGATTCTGGGCAGCCCAGGCCCAGGACCTCGTGAGTTGGTACGAGCCGTGGGACACCGTGCTCGAATGGGATCTGCCGTACGCCAAGTGGTTCGTCGGCGGGAAGCTCAACATCTCGTACAACTGCCTCGACCGCCACGTCGAGGCAGGTCATGGCGGCAAGGTCGCGTACCACTGGGAGGGCGAGCCCGGCGACACCCGGACCATCACCTACGCCGACCTGCTCACCGAGGTCTCCAAGTTCGCCAACGTGCTCAAGGGCTACGGCGTCGGCAAGGGTGACCGCATCGCGCTCTACATGCCGATGATTCCCGAGCTCCCGATCGCCATGCTCGCCTGTGCCCGCATCGGCGCTCCGCACAGTGTCGTGTTCGGCGGATTCAGCGCAACCGCACTTGCCGACCGCATCAACGATGCCGAAGCCAAGGTGCTCATCACTGCCGACGGCGGGTATCGCCGCGGCGAACCGGCCCTTCTCAAGGCGCAGGCCGACGAGGCCGTCGCCAAGACCACGACCATCACCGACGTCGTGGTGGTCAATCGCACCGATTCCGACGTGCCCATGACCGAGGGGCGCGACCACTGGTGGCATGACGAGATGGCCGGCGCCAGCGCCGAGTGCGAGCCCGAGCACATGGACGCAGAAGACCTGCTGTACCTGCTCTACACCTCGGGCACGACCGGGAAGCCCAAGGGCATCATGCACACCACTGGCGGCTACCT
>Ga0307378_10011971_pt1 | contig 11135 bp, 12 predicted proteins | sample UN1MG_FD_202238 | JGI IMG/M metagenome (GOLD analysis project Ga0307378, IMG submission 202238) | Soil microbial communities from Risofladan, Vaasa, Finland - UN-1 | ecosystem: Environmental > Terrestrial > Soil > Coastal area > Acid sulfate soil | place: Finland: Risofladan, Vaasa | collected...
ACGATCAGCCAATTTCACCTGAAAACGACATTGGTACCTTCACCTCAATACGGCGAAACACCGACAATCACGGGCAATCTACGGATACGTTGCCCGCATCACGCGAATACGCTTGTTCAAGGACTAGTGTGACACCCGATGGCCCAAGAAGCGGCTCCCGAGGTGATGGGCACCCTGAGAGCCCGGCCGGCAACCTACTACGGAGGTTCCGACCATGCCGAGTCTACCACGAAGGCCAAGCCGAAGAAGCCCCGTCCCGACTGGCCCTCTTCCCTCACGCCACGGAGTGGTGGGCGAAGAAGATCTGCGGGAAACTCGTCTACTTCGGCCCCTGGGACGATCCACAAGGGGCCCTCGAGCGCAGAAGGACGACTTGTACGCCGGACGGGTGCCACGCCGTGGCGGCGACGTGTTCACCATCCGGGACTTGTTGAATCACTTCCTGACGTTTTGGAGGCATACCAGATAGCGACCTGGGGGCGGCCGCGTGTCCCCGAGATTCGACGGGGAGGAGTTCTCGGTAGCGTTCACGCGTCTCTCGTTTGTCCCTCCCGAGGGGGACAAAGTTACCCTCCAGCTTGACGTAGTAGCTTTGGGTCTGCTTGCGGGAGAACATGCGCGATAGGGCCATAGCACACCTCCAATGAAAGAGCAGCTTGGAGGTGTCCCGACAAGAGATGAGCACAAGAGGCAAGCATGCGACGATGCACCAAGAAGCGCCGCATTGGGTGCATTGGTGCATCTTTTCGCGTCTTCCGATCCACTCCTTGTTTGCTCTAAGTTTCTAATCCGCAAGGACTTGGAAAGTGGAGACGAGCGGGCTCGAACCGCCAACCCCCGGCTTGCAAAAATACCCCAAGACCACGCCGAAAAGCCAGTTTTCCCCGGGATTTCCTGCGATTCTACCCCTTGAATCGGGCTCTGCAAGCCCTTTCCTGCAATCGCAGTTTTGCCCGAGGAATAGCGGTAGTCGGGTGCGGAAATCCGGTAGTCTACCGGTAGTGGTGAACACACCTATCCTGCGCTGAGAACGACACGTCGGGTCCTTCCCGTGGACAGGGGGTGGACGTGCAACCGGGCCGATTGCACGGCTTTCGCGCGGCCGGGGGCAGTTTTCGAGGACCACCTACTCCCCCTTTCGGCAGTCGGCCGAGGGCGGTAAAGAAAGGGAGTCATCATGCGCGACTGTTCCCTCCGCCCCCGGGCCGAGACGCCTCGGGGAAGGACCCGGGAGACGCCGCCTGTCAACCCCCCGTAGGTGTCAACCCCTCGCCTCCACACCCTTCGGCCCGCGGGACGGCGCCGTCGATGGCCCCCCCCCTCGAAATTTGCGGCGGGAGAAACGCGCCTGGTCGAGCGGTTCCGGGGCGGCTTGCTGCCAGAAATCCGACCCCCTACCTGCTTCCAGGCCCCTCGCCCGGCGACGCCCTTCTCCAGCGTGACCCCCCTGAGAATTTCGCACGCGCGAAAGCGGGCCTGGACCGACGGTCTGGCGTCGGCCAGCTCGGAGGAATCCGACCGCCCCTCCCAGGGACAGGCTACGCAGCACTGCTCCGCCGTCGCCGCCAGCCGACGGTGATACCGAGGGTGCCGAGTAGGGACCAGATTACGAGGGTGGAGGGCTCGGGGACAGGGTCGGCTTCTGGTGACAAGACCGTGATTTCACCGAGATGGGCCCAATGGGTTCCGCCCACCGCGTCAAATCGCAGATACTTCGCGGACAAGCCGGCGAGAACAAGGGTGTCGGTTGGGTCGTCGCGAGTGATGAGTCTGCCGTCCGCGATTTGTGTCCAGGAGATGTCATCCGGGCTGCTGTAGAGTCTGTAATCAACATACCACCCAAAATAGAAAGGGTCGGTCCCATCCGGAATATAGAGGCCCACTTCCTGAATTGGGTACAAGTGCCCTAGGTCGACTTTGAGCCATATCGGATTAGATTCACTCCCGAAATCCGGGGCCACCCAACGCGACTCGAAGCTCAAGTCGCCATCAACAGCCTTGCTCGTTGGGAAGCTCGGCAATGCGGCTCTATTCGACGAGGTATCAGCACTGAGAGCGACGTTTACGACGCTGGCCATAGCGACACGGGGCGCCATGAATGTGGCACAAACAACCGCTGCCCACCCAACAATCCACCCTTTGTCAGACATCGGCTTACCCTCCCGTGTTCGTACCCGCTGGAAAATGCCGCCGATCCACCCATCGGTATAGCTGGAGCAGCACTCGATGTCAACAAGCAGAGCAAACGAAGTGGCCTTTCAGGGCTGCCATCTGGCCTTAACTTCCCCCGGGTAGATTTTGGCGCATGCAATCTCGGCAGGGTACCTAGGCCCGGAAACATGCACCGCGATTGGGGGCCCAACGGGGGGGCTCCACCTCGCCAGCCCTCCCGCGCCCGTGCTCGAAACGGTTCCGAACATTGGACTTGTGGCCGTCCCGACCGGGGGGAACGGCGGAAACGAGCGCCGCTACTTTCGGCGAACGGAGCACAACCCGACCGGCAGACGCCTATTGTGACAGCCGGAACCGTTGAAAAGAGTGCGGGCCGGAACGTATCGAGTGCGCCGCTCGCCGTGGGGTCGGGTACCCCCGGGTGCCGAGCACCGTACCACGCAAACCCCTCTCCCGTTCCCGCCGTCCGAATCCGGCCCGGCGTTTCCGACGGCTGCGGCAACCTCTCCGTCTCACTCGCCGACGTACCGGAAGCTCGCCGCGATCCGCTTCTCCGGGGCGCCCGGGTCGACCAGATCGAGCACGCCGTCGCACAGGTCTTGCTCGGCAACAGGTGCAGAATCGGTGGGCGTAGTGACCACCGACAGTCTGGTGCGAGCCGGCGGTTCCAGAGGCGGCAGGTCCCAGAGCCTCACCGTGTTGTCCCAGCCGGCCGAGGCCAGCATGGAGCCATCGGAAGAAAACGCCACCGAACGGACCGGGCGCGTATGCCCGGCGAGCGTCCCTCGAAGCCGCCCGGTGCGCGCGTCCCAGAGCATCACGCGCCCGTCGTCGCTTGCCGAAGCCAACAGGGCCCCATCACGCGAGAAGGCAACGGCTCGCACCCTGTCGGTGTGCCCCCTCAGGGTCCGCCAGGAACGCCATGCGCCAAAGTCCCAAAGGAGAACCGAGTGATCCCCGCCACCCATGGCCAGCAAACGGCCGTCGGGGGAGAACGCCACGGACCAAATCTCCTCGCTACGAACGAAGGCGGCCGCCTGGGATTTCTTCGCCGTGGCGACGTCCCACAGCAGCAGATCCTTGTCCCAGCCGGCCGTCGCCACGGTCGATCCGTCGAGAGAGAACGCGACCGCTGTGACCTCGTCCCCGTGCCCCTGAGAATCGGGGTGATTCGGGGCGGCCAGCCCGCCGAGGGTCCGACGGAGCCCTCCGCCCGCCACGTCCCAGATCCTTACCGCGTGGTACGCCCCCGAAGAAGCCAACAGCGACCCGTCCGGCGAAAAGGCAAGCTGAAACGTGTCGCCGCGGTAGTCGCGCGGTCTGGCGAATCCGGATCGGCTGCCATGCTGGCGCTCAACGCGGCGACGCCGATGATCGCCGCCCCGATTACCCATCGACGACGTCTTACGGTCGCACCGCGTCCGGGGTCGGCAAGCCTGGCTTCGGCGGCTCGGAGTCGTGCCTTGAGCACGTCGCGCGAGGCGCGAAACTGGGCCAGCGTGGCGTCGGCCCGGCTCAACTGATTCTCCATGGCGTCGACCTGCCGGAGTTGCTCGTCGCGTTGTGCTTCCAACGCCGTCAGACTCTCCTCACACGCCTCTTTCTCGGCCAGCGCGGCGCTCCTTTCTTCGTCATCTGTTGCGGAGTCGCCGCGCCGGGCAGCCCTCGCGGCCGCCCCCCGGTTCGACCGGGCCTGCTGCGACAACTCCGCCGCAATGCTCCGAGCCTCCGAAAGCAAGCCTTCCAGGCGTCGGCGGCGACGTTCATACTCGGCCACCGCCCCGTCCACTTGCTGCGTCGTGGTTCGCAGCTCTTTGACGAACTCCGGCGCACGTCGGCGGAACATGGTGGCGGCCCAGTCGCAAACCCGTTGCCAGCGGCCAGGCGAGACCAGTCGGCCCAGGGCCTTCGGCAGTGGAACGTTGGCGGCCCCTTCCGGGGCTGGAAGCATGCCCCCGGTTTGACTAGCCGATTCGGGCGGACCGGACCGCGCAACTTGGCCCCCCCGGACAGCCTGGATGTCAGCCAGCACAGCGTCGCAGGTCTGGTAGCGATCGTCCGGGTTCCTGGCCATCATGCGGAGCACGATCTCTCGCACCCGCTGGGGCACCTCCGGCGCCGCGGATTCAAGCGGGTGCGGCTCTTCATGCGTATGCTGGAAGACCATCGACATCAGACTGTCGGCCTCGTAGGGCAAACGGCCGGCAAGCAGTTGGTACAACACCACACCGAGTGCATAAACGTCGGCTCGATGGTCCATGCGGCGACCTCGGGCTTGCTCCGGCGCGATGTAGTCCACGGTGCCCATGACTGTGCCGGTCGCCGTCAAATGCGCTTGGTCGTCGACCCGGCGAGCTAGGCCGAAGTCGACCAGAACGGGTTGACCGGTCGTCCGGTCCAGCAAGATGTTGCCGGGCTTGACGTCGCGATGGATCAACCCTTGGGCATGAGCGGCTCGCAGCCCTTCAAGACACCGTCGGGCGATTTCCAGGGCCTCATCCAGGGGGAGCCGACCTCGTCGGTTGAGCCGTTGGGCCAAAGACTCCCCTTCGACGTATTGCATGGCAAAGAAATGATGGCCGGCGTCTTCCTCGATGAAATGAATGGGCACGACGTACGGGTGTTCGACCTTGGCCGCCGTTGTGGCCTCGGTGCGGAAGCGACGGACGAACTCCTCATGACGGGCCAACTCCGGGGGCAGGACCCTAATAGCCACCGGGCGGTCGAGCGAGTCGTCGTAGCCTTGATATACGTCGCCCATCCCGCCGCTGCCGATCCGCGAGAGAATTCGGTAGGGGCCCAGCCGCCGGAAAGGAAGGTCATCGCCCGCGTCCTTTGCCGCACGTTCAGGAATCACGGCGGGCGTCTCGGCCGACGGCCCCACCGTGCTCGTGCAAGCCGGCGTGGGCTGCAACGCCGTAGGCCGCCACGTCGGATCGATCCTGCTGATGAGCTAGTCCACCTCCGCAAGGAAGCCGTCGCACTGCGAGAGTCGCTGCGCGGCGTCATGGCCCAGCGCCCGGTCGACGAGCGATCTTGCCGCACGTGGCACCCGAGCCCTGGCCGTCGGAGCGTACAGGTAGCGCAAGGTGGACTCACCGGAGAGGAGTCGGCAAAGCGACGTGCCCAACTGGTAAACGTCGATACGTGCCGGACTGATCGCACAGCCCTGTTCGGCCAAACGGGCGGTCGCGGCAACGAGACCGCCGGGAACCTCCACGAGGTCCGCCCCGACCAACTCCGGGGGACAAAACTCGGGATCGGAGTGCTGACCCCCAAACCAGCGGCGTTCGGGAGGCTTCGAAAGTTGAGGCTCGAGCCGCCCGATGACGGTCACGTGATCGAGGTCGATTGCCCGATGTGTTTGCCCTGCTTGATGAAAGTCTCGTACGAGCACGGACAGCCGCCGGATCAACAGGAGGCTATCCCGTAGCGACCAACTCCGTCCGTCCTCGACGAGTTCGGAAAGGCGGCGCGGCGCGTCCGGGAGTGTTCGGGTTGGATCCATCGCCGCGTGGTCCTACTCGTTCTGCTGATCCGAAATTGGCAGTCGCCAGACGCGAACGGTGCCGTCGTCACTGCCCGAAACCGCGAACCGGCTCTCCGGCAGGAAACGGGCGCACCGGACACTCTCCGTATGTCCTTTGAGTGAGCAGATCTCCTTCCGGCCGCCCAAGTCCCACAAACGGATCGTGCCGTCCCCGGCGCATGAAAGGCCGTGACGCCCGTCGTCGGAAACGGCAACCTCATGGACCCGGTCGGTGTGACCGACGAAGACGTGCTTCTGCTCACCCGTTGTGAGGTCCCATAGCCTGACCGTGGTGTCATGGCTTCCGGAGAGCGCGTGTTGTCCGTCGGGCACGAACGTGACGCTGACGACCCGTGCGCCATGGCCACTGAACACGCGAAGCTGGCGGCCGTCCGACGCATCGAACAGGCGAATCGTGTGCTCTCTTTCGCCAACGTGGGCAGTCGCTTGGTCGGACAGCATCGGACTCGCGTGGCCAGCGGAGGGAACGCGTCATGAATCGGACCGTCTTGATCCTCCTTCCCATCACGGCGCTCTTCGTCGCCTCTGAGGCTTTCGGGCAAGGCCGTTTCGCTCCGCCCCCAACCCGCACGCAGACTTCGTCCGATGGTCCAATGTCGGGCGTAACGGCCGCGCCCACGGACAACGACGGGGACGAGACACGGAGGCCCAGTGAAGGGATACGGACGTGGACCAACAGCCAAGGAAGGACGATTCAAGCGCAGTTCGTCGGGGTGTTGGACGGAAAGGTAGTACTTCTCAAGGACGGCAAGAGGGTCTCCTATCCGTTGGTGGGCTTAAGCCCCGGGGACCAGGAATACGTGCGAAAGCGACTGAAGGCCAGAGGACAGGACCATGGGATACCGGGCGTGCAGGGGATGCCCAACATGGCTGGTGACGCAACGTACGGACCCGGGATGCGACTGCAAGGCATGCCGGGAATGCCGCTACTGGGCAAGGCGGGAACGAAGCTGTTCCCCCCACCGGGCAGCGGCTTCAAAGGCTCCCTTGAGTTCTCCTACCACACGTTCAGCGACGGCATCGAGCGGGTTGTGTCAGCAACGCTGTCCGCGGCAGGCGGGGAGGGCGGCGGACAGCCCGTCCGCCGTACCCTGTCCACGTACTACACCGGCAGCGGTCCATCGGACGGTTCCGGCAGTTCCAGCGACTCGAGTTCCGGCGCCCCAGAGTACGGGAGCATGGGGGACCTGAAGACCGTTACGCTTCAGGAGTATGTCGACGGGAAGTGGGGCACCGTGGGTACCACTTACTATCGGTACTATACCGACGCCAACAGAGTGCACCGGCCCAAGTACGTGTTGGAGCCCGAGGCGTATGAGAAGCTGGCGAGCGATCCGGAAGTCAGCGACCCGCTTACGGCCGGCGACGAGAAGGTGGCCGAGTACGCCACGAAGTATCTCGAGTACGACGAGAGCGGCAATCTGGTCTCGAGCGTTGCCCAAGAGCCGTTCACGCCCCCATACGGTGACCGACACGATGTGCCGGCCGAGGAGCATGAATGCTCGCCCGAGCACGCCGATGAATCTGCCGAAAAGCAGGGTGAACGTGATGGCCCGGGAATTCCCACACCACCGACGCCCCCGGTTCCCGAGGCATCATCCGGCGGCCAAGCGGGTTCATCGTCGCCGGAAATACACGTTGAACGTGACGTATGCGGCAACTGCGGCAAGCAAGTCTCAGGCCACCGGGGCCCCAGTGACCGGTGCCCTCATTGCGGCGCGACGTTGGGCATTGAAGAAACCGTTGACGGAAGAACGGTCGACGCCAGTGGCAAGGAGATCTCTCGCTGGTGGTACACGATTGGGGGCGCCGGAGCGGTGGCCGCAGTCATTGGCGTCGCCATTGCCTTCTTCGTCAAACTGGCCGGAAGCAGGGAATAGACCTGGGTCTTCCAGGCTTGGCGCTGACCGAGACCGTGACTCGGCTCAGCCTCCTCCTTCACGCGTTGGCCGACGTAACGTCTTCTAGGGAAAGGGGTTAGGCCCCGGATTCCGGACCGCCCCCAATCCCGACGCGCCCCCGACACCGCCCGTGCCTTCTACGGCAGAGAATACGGCAAGAAATCGGAGCGAGGACTGCGAGAAGCGGCCTGGGAGTACATGAAGTTGGATGAACAAGCCGGTGGTATCGTCATCCTGGTGCACACACGAACAAGCCTTATGATCTTGCCACGCCGGGGCAACTCCTTAAGAAGGCGTGTCGCAAAGCCGGCATCATCAAGCGAGTCAGCATGCACACGCTGCGTCACACTTTCGCGACCCATCTGTTGGAAGCCGGCACAGACCTTCGTGTAATCCAGCACTTACTGGGGCACGGAAGGATTCAAACGACCGTGATCTACACGCACGTTTCGACGGACGAATTGCGAACCGCGCCAAGTCTCATGGATAACCTGGAGACCCCCGATGATCCCCCGAAGGAGACTGACATTCAGGCGGATCCAAAAACGACTCCGCAAGACCAGTCCCAACGAAAGGACGATGATCTGTGGTAATCGCCCCCGATCGCTCCCGCTGGATTCCCTGCGAGCAGAGCCGACGGCGGAAACGACGCTTCTTTCTTCCGGTGAAGATCTCAAGCGACGTGTTTCGTGGCAAATTCATCGACTTCCTCAAGCAAGCTTTCTCCCGCGGTCAGTTGGAATTTCACGGCAAACTCGCCTTCCTGGCACAGCCAGGGGCGTTCGCGCATCGCCTCAACGTGTCTGTGAGGAAAGATTGGGTGGTCTATGCCAAACGACCTTTCGGTGGACCCGAGCAAGTCCTGAAGTATTTGGCACGGTACACGCACCGAGTGGCCATTTCCAACCAGCGACTGATTGACCTAAAGGATGGACGGGTCCGGTTTCGCTACAAGGATTATGCCGACCAGCAGCAGACCAAGGTGATGTCGGTCTCGAGTAGCGAGTCTATTCGCCGTTTCCTCATGCATGCCCTCCCCAGTGGCTTCGTCCGCATCCGCTATTACGGCTTTCTGGCCAACCGCCACCGCCGAGAACGCCTCGATCTCTGCCGATCGCTGCTGGGCGTCAAGCCGGACGCGATGCCAGCAACAGAACGACCTGGAGAATGGACGGAAACCATCGACTCGCCGGCGAAGCACGAGACCTGTCCCGTCTGTCAACGTGGTAGGCTCGTGATCGTCCATGCCCTCCCCGCGGCTCGACCACCGCGGCGTCCCTTTTTTCTCCTCCGTCGGCCAACTCTTTCGCCAGACTTCCAGAGCTTGTCACGCGCGCCCCCCAACCCATGACGAAATCCTTCCCTTCCCTTCGATCGCACGGCACGCCTCTACGCCACGATTGCGCGCCAACGTCAGTTCGATTGCCTCTTCGCGGTCCCTACTCGCCGTCATCCATGTGGCCATCCGTTTCCACACGGTCTCATCTCTCTGTCACGCCGAGCATTCCTCCCTGCAACTCTTGGGACCAGCAACACTCGACTTCGTTCGTGATTCCTTAGGACGGATTCAACACCCAGAGCACGCGGTTTAGCTCAAGGCACGTTTATCCGACGTGCCGGCCAATCTTTCTGCGCACTTCCACCCGCACCACCGGCACGTCGGATAAACTACTCAGCCTTTTCCCGAGCTTCTTGGCGCAATGAACGGATACGCGAGGAGGCGGCCGTGGGAGACTCCGCAGCGAATACCATCCTGCGGCTCGACGTCACTCCGGACGCGCGGGTCTGCCTGTACGCGCGCAGAGCCGACGGCGAAGGCAGTTGGACGGTCGCCAAGACGCCGCCGGATTCCTTGCCCCCGGGGAAATGGAGCTTTGTCGCCGTCCGGTTGGAAAACGCGGCGTCTGCGCGGCAGGAGCTGACGATCCGTATCAATGACGCGGAATTCGTGCGGGCTTTCCAAGCCAACGACGAGCGCGGGACGGCGGCACAACTGGGGCCGGGCCACGGAGTGATCGACGAAGTTGCCGTCTTCAAGCGGGCCTTGTCCGACCGTGAAATCCAAGCCGTGTACGAAGCGGGCGTCAAGGGAAAGAGCCCGGCCGACTGAAACTTGGCGGACTGCGCTCCGATCCTCCGCCTGATCGCGGGAGAGTCGAGATGAACGGCAGATCTCACGCGCCGCCACCGCATCTCGGGCAATACCGCATCGTTGCCCGGATTGGAAGCGGCACCTTGGGGGAGCTGTACAAGGGATATGAGGAAGCCCTGGACCGCGTGGTGGCAATCAAGGTACTTCCGGCGCGCTTGGCTCGTGATGCGGAGCTTGTTCGCCGATTTCGCGCCGAGGCAACGTCGGCGGCCAAGGTCGTCCACCCGAACGTCGTGCCGATCCACTTCATCGGTCAAGAAAGCGAGCATCATTTTCTGGTGAGGCAGTACATCGAAGGCGAATCGCTCGCCGAGCGGCTTGCGGACCGGGGCCAACTGGAACTCGACCGGACGCTTCATGTCCTGGAGCACTGCCTGGCCGGACATGGTGCGGTTCACGCCCATGGGCTGATCCATCGTGGCATCAAACCCGGCAACATCCTGATCGAGACGCGCACCGGGCGTGCCATGCTCGTCGATTTCGGACTGGCACACGGCGCGGATGCCAGCACGCCCGCAGCCTATGCAGAGATTGTCCTGGCGACGGTCGACTACCTGCCACCGGAGCAGGCCCGTCATGAGCCGGTTGCCCGAACCCGTCCGAATGCTGCGGAGCACGACGCAGGAAGTGGACGGCGCCTTGGGCAGCCGGCAGCGGCGTCGGAACCAACTGGCGAAGGCTCGTCGGGAGGCCGAGTCGATCATCGCCGATCTTGCCAGGCAGATCCAGGCGAACCTGGTCGCCGCGAGGGAAGCGGAAAGGCGGGCGGAGGCCGCTCCCAGCGAGGAAGGCGGCAGGGCCGCTCGGGCCAAACAGCAAGCCAGTGAGGAGAACGTTGCGCAGCTTCGCGCACAACGGAGCCAGCAGCAGCGCTACGATGAAGATCTCGAGCTCCAACTGATCAAGGCTGACGCGGCACTAGCCCGCCTGCGCAGCCAACGCGACGCGCTCAAGGCGCGGCTCCAAGCCGCGAGGGCCCAATGGGCCATGGAGCCGGGACGGAAGCAGGCCCGGCGCGAGAGGAGACTCGTTGTCCTACTCGTCGGCTTGGCGTTGCTTCTGGCGACGTCGTGGCTGTGGCGGACCAACCGGCCTCAGCAGAAAACCCACCCGATCCCTGCCAGTCCGTGGCCGGGCAGGGTCGGAGCCAGCCGAGCAACACGAAGACCTTCCGAGATCGCCTCGGAGCACCAGTTGAGAGTCCCCTCGGAGCACCAGTTGAGAGTGCTCGAAGGGCATGATGGCCCGGTGGAATCGGTCGCGGTTGGCCCGGATGGGCTGCTCGTGGCGTCTGCCAGCCACGACGGCACGGTCAAGCTCTGGAATCCGGCTACCGGCGAGGTCCATGGGACGTTGGACG
>Ga0307378_10011972_pt1 | contig 11135 bp, 21 predicted proteins | sample UN1MG_FD_202238 | JGI IMG/M metagenome (GOLD analysis project Ga0307378, IMG submission 202238) | Soil microbial communities from Risofladan, Vaasa, Finland - UN-1 | ecosystem: Environmental > Terrestrial > Soil > Coastal area > Acid sulfate soil | place: Finland: Risofladan, Vaasa | collected...
GCTAACGTCCAGTCGTCTGAGGACTTGGCTGACCACTACCTACTTAGTGGATTCAAGTCTGCTGAGGAATGGTGGAAGAAGATTCAGGCTATAAATAAGGGTAAGGGTAAGTCTCTCTTTATGTACCACGTTAGAGTGACTAGACCAACTTGGCAGGACCAAGCTAGGTTTAACGATAGATGCTAGAGGGACAGTATAGATGACTAAAGATCTTAAGAAGGAGACCCGCGAAGTCTACGAAGCGTCTATCAGGGATGCCTGTGAGGTGAGGAATCAGGCTCTACGAGGGGTAGACCAAGCCTTCGGGGAGGCTAAGGTGAAGGCTAAGAAAGACTATAACAGGGAGTTAGAAAGGGGGTAGAGAATATGCTACTAACGGAGTTGAGAGGAAGAAGACCAAGGAAGGCTGGGAAGGCAGTACTTGAGTACTCGGATGAGACTAACAGTCCATACAGGAGAGGAGATGTAATAATACTGCCTGAGGTTGGGAATTTGCAACTGTATAAGCTGCAGCCCGGTTGGAACCAGTTCATTGCCAGGTTCGACTACAGCACTGTGTGGTTCGGTGGGACAGATGAGAGTCCATTCCTAGTGCGGATAGATGACCGTCCTTTTTCTGAGTACTGCCAAGGGGGCCCAGGGAGCTTCTATAAGTCTTTAGTTCCGGAGCTTCCTGAGCGCACCTATAGCAGACAGGGAGATATATTCGCCTCGCCTATTCCCTTTACTTGGGAGGATATCATGAAGGCCTACAGGTATCTTCATGGGTGGAACGTGAAGGCTGTTGAGTCTGGTTCTTCAAGTGATGGGGGTAGACTGTTCGGTACTAGGCATCACCTGAGGGGTCTTGTCCTAGACACACATGTGCGCATGCCTGAGGTTTCCCATGGAACCTATGGACCCTCCCCTACGTGGCTAGTCCTCGCAGAGGGAACTGTGGTTGCCCCTGACCATACGGATATGGAACTCAAAGGGGTTCATGCTCTGGCCCAGACTAAGCACTTGCACGACCCCAGGGCGGCTGACTAAGTTTAAAGGAGTAGGGAACTTGTCTAAAGTAATAGTTTTAGCATCGGGAGGCTTAGACTCGTCATTGGTCATGGCGAAGCTTCTGAAGGAGGGACACTACGTAGTTCCCCTCTTCACAGACTATGGACAGTACTCAGTAGAGGGGGAAAGGAAAGCTGTTAGGGACGTTGTCCAGTGGTTGAAGAGTTGTACTGGAGTCTCTGGGCATTCCCCCGGGAGTTACGAAGGGGGAAGCATAACTATCTACCCTGGTACACTAGAGGATGTGGTAGAGGTAAAAGTGGACATAGGCCAGAGAGTAGCAGCCTGCCCGGGTAGAGTTTTAGCCTTCGTTGGAGCAGCGGCTATCTGGTCCTATACTGAAGACTGGGACGAAGGTTCAGTTGCCATAGGAATCCACGCGGGAGACAAAGACCAGGATTCCTGTAGAGTAGGATACGAAGACTCACTGAACGAGACTCTGAAGTCTCTGACTCAGAGTTGTCTACAGATTATTACTCCTCTGATGGGCATGTCCAGAAAGGACATGGCAAAGGAAATCTCTGAGATGGGTATTCCCTGGGAGATAATGTATAATTGCTACTGGAGTGTAGCTTGTGGAAGCCAGTCCGAAAACATGCGCTATAGGTGCCCAGGGTGCAGGAGAAAGCAGGAGTCTATGGAACTTGCAGGTAGGCCTGAGTCCGAGTGGTCAGTACCTAACAAGTCCTTTGGCAGTAGAGATGTAGCGAGGAGGGACTGGAAGTATGCCTAATGACTCAGTGGCCTGCGAGTTGTGTGGAGAGGCATTTGGCAGGATTACTTCTTCTCACTTGAAGTATTCCCACGACACGACCGTTGGTGAATACTCCCTCCAGTTTCCTATGGCTTCTCTGGTCTGCAAGGACTGGTGTGATGAGCATTCCCGAGACTTAGGTGGAAGAGAGTTCACGGACAACCACAAAGCTGCACTGTCGAGGGGTAACCGTGAAAGATGGAAAGACCCAGTTCAAGTGCAGGCTAGGTCTGAGCTGATGAAGAGTCTTTGGAAAACTCCAGACTACGTGCAGGCTTTCTTTGACTCTATTGCAGCCTCGAATAGTTTTCCTGAGTCTGTAGACGAGAAGATACTAGATTTAAGACTCCAAAATCTCGTACCAGGAGTTTGGCAGTATAACGGTGATGGAAAGGTAGGTGTGGTAGTAGGCAGAAAGCTTCCAGATTTCGTTAGAGTAGACCGCAGGTATCAGATCATCGAGTTGTTTGGACCCTGGTCACACTCTGCACTTGACGAACTAGGTCTTCTAGACTACTATAGGGAGTTAGGGTATGGCTGTCTGATACTCTGGGATACTGATGTCTACGGAGAGGAAACTAACCTGTTAACAAAGGTAAGGGAGTTCACGTGGTTCTAGAAGATAAGAAACCAGAGGAGTGCGTCCAGGAAGGATTGAGAAGGATGAGTAACCCACGAGTAAGAGCAGCAATCTATGCTCTAGGGTATGTAGGTATCCCTTACAAGTGGGGTGGGGATACTCCAGAAGGCTTCGATTGCACAGGACTGATAAGCTTCTGCTACAGGCTAGTAGGGGTGGATCTGTACCACCACACAGCCTACGACTTACTTAACTACTGCGAAGTTTCACTTGGTCCACCACAGGTTGGGGATCTGGTGTTCAGGAGGCGCAGATTAGGCGCAGGAGACGAAGTTATAGACCACGTAGGTATTGTGGTAAAGCTAGGTATGGTGGTAAGCGCAAGAAGAAACGACTGTGTTAGGATGGAAGTACTAACTGAGGAGTTCAACATAGTGACTAGGCTTAGACTTCCCTATACTAGTCTAGAGATAGGTGAAGTAGACTACCTTAACAAGCAGCCCAGGTATAGTATAGTGAAGGAGATACTTGACTAATGGCAGAGAGAGACAAGGGTAATTTTGGAGGACACGCAAGTAGAAGAACCCTAGTAGATATTCCCTCGAGGTCTGATTCTGAGAAAACAGCGGAAAGTGACATCGAGAGACTCTCAGAGTTTACCGATGGAATGCTCAATAAGTGGAAGGCTGGCAGAGAAGAACACGGTCCTACCATGAAAAGAGATCCTCTCGAGGAAGCTAAGTTAGAGTGTCTAGACCTAGCCAACTATGCGATGGAGACCTACTTTCGGATTAAGAAACTGCAGGAGGAGATAAATGCTTGTATTAGTTAGACCGGCAGTGGCTGGTGACCTACATGATATTCTAAATCTACAGGAAGACTTTGGTCACTGGATGATGTACCAGAAAGACCCTGAAGTGATGGAGAGGTGCCTCCCTAGAATCCTGGTCGCAGAGGAAGATGTTTCGGGGGCTCCTGCGGGCTATGAGCCTGATATGAAGGTAGTTGGGTACTACCACTACATAGTGTCAGGCGACCCCGGTTTCGGGGAGATGCTTCGGTGTTGGAGACAGTTCCCAGACTCAGTGGTTTGGGAGGCAGTTGAGCAGTACGACTCTAGTGAACTCTGCATCTGCATGCAAGGAGCCTCCCACCGGGATGTCTTCAGTGAGTTTATCAAATATCTACAGAGTAAGTATTCCGGTATCTGGTGCTATTGCAGTGCCAAATCTCACCGTCCGGACGCCTACACAGAGTTGGGATTCATGTTTGACCCTAAAGAGGAGTTTACCTTCTTTAATTGTAACAAAGGAGATGTCTCAACCTACAGGCTGGGAAGGTGGACACGGTAGAAACTCTTCTCACTCGAAAAGGAGCAGTGGTAATTAGGGGCTAGAGTGGCAGTGGTTTTCATAATGGTTCTGGTAGTACTAGGCAGCCTCGTAGGAGTGCTGGTTTACCTGCTAGACTGGCCTTTCTGGTCTGGACTGATACTGCTCGTCCCCTTAGTAGCACTAGTGGCCTTTATCTGGTCCAGTCTGGATAGAAGGAGAGGATAATGCTAACTGTAGAGAAGATTTGGGAGGGTCTGAGGCAGGAGGGCCTAAACTATGGACTTCCTACTACCTTCATCAAACTTGGTGAGGGTAGGGAGTTTCCTTCTATGATGGAATTGGTAAGAGAGATTCTGTTCAAGACGAAGTGTAAGTGGATCTGCCTCCTTGGGGAAGGCACTACTCAGGTAGGAATGGGAACTCTTGTTAAGAGTCTTTCAACTGTTGGACAGTATGTGGAGGTGGAATGCGATGGTTCTATCCGAGATCCTGGTTGGTCCAGGGCAGTAGATAGATGGGTGATAGACTACTCTCCGGAACCACTATTTAACTATGCAGTACTTAGACCTGCAGACATGATGAGATTCACTGTTAGGAGTGAGAAAGACTTACCTGCACTCCAGTCTGGCTTCGAGGCGCTGAAGTTCTTTGCAGGGACTAAGTACGTCCGGATGACTGACAGACTCCCTAGTGTATTTGAGTTTGTTCGGAAGTATGACCGGAGTAGAATTTACTACGTGAAGGAGTAGCATGCCAGAGACTATTAGTTTTTATCCAGGTAGGAAGGAAGCTCTAGCCTCGAAATCGGGAACTCACATTAGTGCAGAGTACGACATACTGGAGGACTCAGAGCAAGAGTCAGGAGAGAGAGTAATAAGACTAAAGAAGAAAGATCTCACTGAGGAGACTAAGAACCGGAAGGAGCTAGTAGTACTTCTGTGTGGGAAGCTGAAGGAGTCTACTGAGGGTCTCTTCGCTAAGTTGCTGGAGGATACTCTTCTCGACTACAGACGCTCAGATGTAGACAGTATGATACGGGACATTAAGAAAGGAAAGTCTGTAAGCAAGGCTCCTACTCACTGCTTCAGACTCCACATAGGGGATGGTAGGAAGAAGAGAAGTCATACTCTATCCCTAAGAGACTAAAAGGAGCTATAGTGCTTAGTCAGGCAGTTCTAGCAAGTTACGAAAAGCCCGAAAGTGATGGAATCCATGGAGGACAGTTAACTGTCACAGGGATATCCCCATGCCCTTACGGAACCTATCTAAACTACAAACATCTTGATCCCCAGGAAACTGGCCCTGCAGATAGACTTAGGATGCAAGATGGTCACTGGCAGGAAATGCAGGTTGTGGAGAACCTAAGACACGCTGGGTTCCAGATGAGGTTTACTGGTAGTAACCAGATGACTCTCCACGTTGGAAGGATACCTGTTACTGGAAGACCAGATGGGCTAATAGTTGTAGATGGTAGGGAGGATGTACTAGAGGTTAAGGCCATGAGCCTAAATCGGTTCACCAATTTTAAGGCAGTGGGGCTAGAGAAGGAGCCACTGATTAAGTGTCAGGAGCAACTTTACCTGGCAAGTGAGGAGTTTAGAGACTCCAAGCAGGGAACTTGGATATATGCCAAGCACAAAGACACCTGCCGTCCCTATGACCTGTTTGAGCCTAAGGACTTGTCGTACTCAGAGCCTATAATAGAGGCAACTGAGGAGATAGTACTGGGAAACTGGGAGCCCAGCTTTGGAAAGTGCCCTCTATGCACTAGGTGTAGACACAGACTTTTCTGCTGGAAGGAAGACTTTATTCTAGATACTTCAGGAACCAAAGTAGCTGGTTTGCCAGAGGTAGCCGAGAAATGGAGGGAAGGAAAGTTCTACAAAGACTACGGTAAGCTGCTAGTAGAGGAGGCCAGAGTAGTCTTCGAGGAATACCTAGGCGACGACGAACTACTTCTGGCTGAGGACTTAAGAGTCAGGAGAATATTCCAGCACAGGAGCCAGATAAGTACCTCTAAGTTTGTTGAGAAGTTCGGGGCGGCAGCGCTTGCCGATGTTATGGAGGAAACCATAGTACCCCAGATAAGAATATCAGAAGTGGAGTACTAGAGCGGAACTCCTTGGGAAGCCCACCCTAGGTGGAGATATTAGAAAATGCTAAAAGCCTATATAGATGGAGCCTGCGAACCTGTGAATCCTGGAGGCACTGCCTCTTATGGAGTAATAGTATATAGACATGCCCTTGGTGGAGAGGATGGTAGCACTCCGGGCTTTGAACTAGTATGGAGATTTTACGGTGTAGTAGGCTCTGGACCAGAGATGAGCAACAACGTGGGGGAGTACTCAGCTCTGCTAGCCTTGCTTCGCTGGTACGGAACAGCAGAGGCTGAGGAAACCCTATGGGTTTGCTCTGACAGTCAGTTAGTGGTCAACCAGATGATAGGCAGATTTAAGGTAAGGAAAGGACTCTATGTTCCGTATTATAAGAAGGTGCAGGCTCTACTAGGGGACTTAGTCCCTCTAAGAGTCTACTTCAAGTGGATTCCTCGAGAAGAGAACCGACTTGCTGACGAACTCTCGAAGCAGGCACTAAAGGAGGCAGGCATATGCTAGTAGTCAAGAGGGTATCCTTCGACGCAGCCCACCTACTGCCTAACTACCCAGGTAAGTGTAAAAATCTGCATGGACACCACTGGATAGTGGATATTGGTTACGAAGGAATAGTAGACCCCAGGACTGGAATGGTAGCAGACTTCAGTGGTCTTAAGGGTATGGTCTCTCCTCTACTAGAGACTCTGGACCACCACTTTCTGAATGACGTCATTGAGAATCCAACTGCTGAGAATCTAGTTACCTACATTAGAGATTGGTTACTGGACAAACCTCTTCTGGAGGTTGCAGAGTTAGTACTAGTAAGAGTCTGGGAAACGGAGACCTCCTATGCCGAGTGGACAAGAGAGACCTGAAGTTGACCATATAGGAGTAGATACTGCTTACCACTGTAAAACTTGTGGGCACCACCACTGCATCAAGTGTGGGATATGCCATAGATGCGGATGCGGGAAGTACGTTAGGAACAAGGGTTAGAGAGAGAGAAGAAGTGAGACAACTACTAGTGGCATCTGAGTATGGAGAGCCGGGTAACTGGAAGGACATCGTCCAGAGTAGGCTGCACAAACTGGCTACCCGTGGAGAGGTAGCTCTCCTACTGATAACGAAGAACCCGGAGCGGAGTTTCGACATCGTCCAGAAGGCTACTGAGGATGGAGTTCCTACGCAGGTGCACTTTACTATTACCGGTTTGGGGGGTACCAAGTACGAACCCCAGATTCCCAGTCCACAGTCTGCCACTGAGTCCGCTCTTAGGTGGATACAGAGGGGCTTCATAGAACCGGAAGCTGTCACCCTGAGGATAGATCCTATAGTGCCTGAGTTCATTCATATACAGAGGGAAGTCTGGCCTGGTCTACTGGACGCATTTGCCAATACTGGGGTGGTTGACGTCAGGTGCTCGGTAGTGGACTACTACCCCCACGTCAGAGAGAGATTTCGGTCTTTAGGTATGGATGTGAGTGTAACTTTCCAGACTAGTCGGAACACTATAGTCAGTTGCATAGACTCTCTGGTCCACTACTCCAGTCAGCTGAGGATGAAGCTTCACCTATGTGCAGAGGAGACACCAGGCTTGACTAGGTCTGGAGTGGACAGGGAAGGCTGCGCTTCTAGTATCTCGTGGACTAGACTAGGAGTTACAGACTTGAAACCTCTAGTTAGGAGACAGAGGCCCTCCTGCACCTGTGACCTCGAGAAGTCAGACTTACTCAAAGGCCTTAGAAAAGGATGCCCAGATGGTTGTGTATACTGCTACTGGAGATAGTCTTAGAATTGGAGGTCAGTAGATATGCGCTATAAGCATCTTCACTGTGGTGGAGAGATTATAGGTAGGAAGTGTCAGAGATGCCACAAATACTGGTCTAGGGCTGGATTTCTCCTAGCCACTGATGTAAGGCCTCTTACGGACAGTAAGCGGAGACTAAGAGAGGCTAGGACTAAAGGAGTTACCTCTTTTAGGGAGGCTAAGTCTAAAGGAGTGGCTTCGACTAAGAGGGTAGTTTCATTCCTTCCTAAGTGGCCTAGGTGGGCTAGGGTGTTGACTTCACTAGTAGTTCTGGCACTAGTGACAGTAGGGGTGGTACTACTTATGAGGTTAATATGAGTCCTGGATTTGTTTCATACTTTATAGATGGTCAATACTACACTAATCTTCAGAGGGATTTGGGTGTCTTCTTCGACTTAAGACGGTTTTTGGTGGAGTCCCAGGAATGGCTAGTTGGGAAGACTTCCCAGAGTCTTGAGTTAGTACACTCTCTGTACTACGACGCCCTACCACCCCTAGAGAACGGAAATAGGGAATTCTACCAGAAGAGGCTAGGGTACTTTAACTTCTTGAAGACTATACCAGGAGTCAGGGTAAGAGAAGGAAGAGTAGTAAGGAATAGAGACTCCTCTGGAAACGTCTGGTACCAGCAGAAGCAGGTAGACTTACTTCTGGGATTGGATATAGCAGAGGAGTGCAGTAAGGGATTCCTTACCCATTTAGTACTGGTCGCCGGAGATTCCGACTTCTGCCCGGCAGTAGAGTTTGCCAGTAAGAGGGGAGTACAGACTTTGCTAGTCCATGGACTTAAGGGAGCTCCTAACAGCAACTACTCAGACCAACTTTGGACTCTTGCAGACCAAAGATTGGAGATAGACTTAGACTTCGCAAGTAGAGTAAAAAAGGAGGATGCATGAAAGTTAGGGTGGTGTTCAAGCTCCTGGGTTTCCTGGTAGTAATGGTCTGGATACTCTCATTTCTGGCGGTAGCTGTGTCTCTGTGGGGTCCATTTTCTGATGCAGTTACCTGGTCCTACCTCTCTCTATTTGGTGTGCTGGGCTACGTCCAGGCCTGGTATCTCTTCACTGTGGCCTTGATAGCCGCGACAGTAGCATTTTGGGCCTTCAAGTTAGTAGGCCGGTGGGAGATAGTTGAGAAGGAAGAGACAGTTGAAAAGGAGGAGACTGATGGCAAAGACACAGAGAAAAGTTAGGGTAGTCCAAGCACTAAGGAAGGAAGTCATTAGGGGTATACTGATAGGCCAGTATAGCAGAAGACTCTGGCCAGTACTGTGGATTCCCCCCTGTCTACTAGTAATACTGGGAGTGGTATTAAGTACCCTGACTGAGGCTTCTTGGGGGGCACCTATAGGCTTGGCACTAGCAGGAGTCTACCTACTGGGTGGACTAGCAGTAGCCTGGAACCAGGCTTCCAAAGTAACCAAGAAGGTACTAGCAGCTCCAGAACCAGTAGACTTAGACAAGATTATAGAGGAGTCCTGTGCTAAGAGTAAATAATGTCTACCGTTCAGTTCAGGGAGAAGGAGTCTATTCTGGAGAACCCTTCTTGTTTGTCCGACTGCAAGGCTGTAACCAGAGGTGCACCTACTGCGACACTGAGTATGCCCAGGGTTTAGTTGGAGGAAGAGATAGTAGTGTCTCTGGAATACTGGAAGAACTAGTAGTTCTCGACCCCAGAGCTCATCGCTGGGTATGCATAACAGGGGGTGAACCCCTACTGCAGGCGGACGAATTGGTAGAATTGGTGAGAAGGCTGAATAGAGGCTGGTACAGGACTGAGGTCGAGACTAATGGTACTTTCCCTAAGCCTCACTGGTGGACGCTAGTGGACTCCTGGGTACCAGATATAAAGTGTCCTAGTTCAGGAGTTAGGGTGGACACTCCTCTAGTGAACGACTGGTTCAACACGAGACCACAGGACCAGATTAAGTTTGTGGTAGGTACTGAGGAGGATCTGCACTTTGCAGAGACTCTAATCAGGAAGCACTCCTCCTGTAACCCCAGAGTACTACTGTCACCGGTTTGGCCCACTAACTATAACTCTGCTGGTGATGGTGTCTGTATACAGACTGACTTCTTTCAGAGAGTAGTAGAACTCTGTAAGTCTCTGGATGTAAGATTCAGTTTGCAGACTCAGAAGATAGTCTGGAGGAATGCGAAAGATGTCTAGGTCTTACTCTTGGGGTACAGCTAAGTGTGTCCGCTATGGTGAGGACTTCGTGGGCGAGAACCATCCCTGCTACTGGTGTGGAGTACCCCCCGAGGATATGTTTAGCGAGGACGTTAAGTGGTGTATTAAGTGCCATGGGTTCTTCTGTCCCCACTGCGGAAAGTGCTGGTGTAATAGTGGTGAGGAGGAAGTGCAGACTCTACAGGTACTCAGGAACAAATATTGCTGTAACTGGTTTAACTTCAGGGAAGGTCTCCAACCTGCAGACACCTCCCTCCCTCCTGAGTTTAGTACCAGGCTTCCAGAAGACCCTAGACTACTGTAGGTTAAGGAAGGGTTTCGGCACTACCAAGAGTTGAGGATACAGGGTGGAAGACTTGCTGAATCAAGTATCTGCTTACTTAGGTACCAATACTGAGTTGTTCAGTATGGTACTGGGCTCTACGATTTTCCTAGCCTGGTCTATAACAATAGCCCGCATGCTAGGCAGAGGTTTTCTCTCTGCCTCTCTGACGATGCTACCGACTGCAGTCAACGGAGTTCTGGGAATCTGGCCTCTAGTTTTAGTTCTGGTAAACGGACTAGCAGTTTCCTATCTGGTATTCAGACGGATATGGAGGGTACCCTGAAACTACAGCTAGAACTCATCCCAGAGAGGCAGTGGCATCTTAGTCTAGCCCGACTTCTACCCAAAGAAATTTGGGACGCTCTCAGGAGGGAGATATACCAGAAGTTTAGCTATACTTGCTGCATCTGTGATACCACTAACTGTAGAGTAAACTGCCACGAGGTCTGGCTATTTGACGATAAGAGGAGGATACAGTATTTAAAGGGTCTACAGTGCCTAGATGACGACTGCCACATGGTGAAGCATTGGGGTAGGACAGTAGCAGAGACTCTTAAGGGTAACTACCCTGCGGACACGATTGACAGGTTGACTAGGCACTTCTGCGAGGTAAACCAATGTACTCCGGAAGCCTTCGAGTTGCACAAGGTAGAGGCGGGGGAGCTGTGGCTAAAGAGGTCTAGATACGACTACAGGATAGACTTTGGACTCTTCAAGATTGAGACGATAGTAAAGACTTACAAGGACCAACTCCAGTACAACAAGAAGTCAAGGAGGTGACATGGCAGAGGAAAAGTCAGACCTTATCGAGAGGCCTCCCGTTTGGCCTGCAAGAGTGTACAGAGTAAATACAGGCCAGTGCGGAAGCTGCTATATTACAATCTGCCACACTGGCAGTGAGGGAGACCCTGACTATAAACTAGTCGAAGTCTTCGCCACGGTTGGAGGGACGGGGGGCTGTCCTGCGGCCTTCCTGCAGGCAGTCACCAGAATGGTCAGCCT
>Ga0307378_10011974_pt1 | contig 11134 bp, 7 predicted proteins | sample UN1MG_FD_202238 | JGI IMG/M metagenome (GOLD analysis project Ga0307378, IMG submission 202238) | Soil microbial communities from Risofladan, Vaasa, Finland - UN-1 | ecosystem: Environmental > Terrestrial > Soil > Coastal area > Acid sulfate soil | place: Finland: Risofladan, Vaasa | collected...
ACCACGCAGACGGGGCTGGAGCGGGCCCGGGCACTCTATCCGAAGCTGGAGGTCTTCCGGTTCCCGCTGGATTTCTCGTTTGTGATTCGCGCGCTGTTGAGCCGCATCCGCCCCTCGATCATCGTTCTAATGGAACTCGAGATGTGGCCGAACCTGCTCGAGGTGGCCGCCACCCGCGATATCCCCGTCGTCATCGCCAACGGCCGCGTGACGGTTGAGAAGAGCATGAGGCGTTTCAACCGGCCGCTGATCCGCCGCCTGTCACGCCGAATGTTCGCCAAGCTGCGCTGGGTCGGCGCCCAGGATGAGACGTACGCGGCCCGCTTCGTCGAGCTCGGCGTTCCGCCCGAGCGGGTCCAGGTGACCGGCTCGCTCAAGTACGACGCCGCCGACACCGTCGATCGCATCGAAGGACAGGACGAGCTGGCCGAGCAGATGGGCATTTCGCCCGCGCAGCCGTTGTGGGTCTGCGGCAGCACGGGACCGGGCGAGGAAGCGCTGATTCTTACGGCGTATGCAAACCTGTTGGACGAGTTTCCCGAGCTGCAACTGGCGATTGTTCCACGTAAGCCCGAGCGCTTCGACCAGGTCGCGCAGCTCATCGTCGAGCGGGGCTTCGCCTGTCTACGCCGCAGCACCGGCTCGCCTGCGGTGCCGAGCGGCGTGAGCGAGCCGCGCCCGGTCTTCCTGGGCGACACGATGGGCGAGCTGCGCAAGTTTTACGCGCTGGCGACGGTGGTTTTCGTGGGTCGGAGCCTGGTTCCGATGGGCGGGTCGGACGTGATGGAGGTAGCCGGGTTGGCCAAGCCGATTCTGGTCGGCCCGCACACGGAGAACTTCACGGAGGCAGTGGATATCCTCCTCGGGGCGGGCGCCGCCCAGCGCGTCGAGCGGGCGGACGCGCTGGCCCCGGCAGTGGCGGAGCTTCTCCGTGATGAACGTCGTCGCGCGCGTCGGGGGCTGGCGGGACGGCGCGCGATCATGGCTCGCCGCGGAGCTACCGAGCGCACGGTCGATCAAATCGTCAATCTCAGCTCGCAGCCCTAGCCGTCCGGGGGTCCGGGAACGGTCGCGGACCCGCGCCTCGCCCGGGAACCGGGCGCAAAAAGGGAAGGTTGGGCAAAGAGCTTGCCGCTCCAACCCAACCTTGCACCCCCTCGCTCTCCTCCGGAGGTCACCCCTGGCGTCGCAGTACGTCTGCTCCGCCCCTGATGATCAGGGGGGTCCATACGCTTGGGAGCCGAGGTACCAAGGTATTTCGTGCGCGGTTCCGGACTTATCCCGCCTTGACCGTAACCGCTCCCGTCATGGTAACACCCGGCCCTCGCGAACGCAACCGCTCCCGGACTTTCTTTAGTGCTGCTCAACAGTTGGAACCGACCGCCGAGTTCCGGGTATCATGCTGCGGATGATCGTGTGGAACCGGTTGGCCGAAGCTGTGGGAATCATCAGGCTGGCCCGGGCGCTGGGCGACCTGCTCGCCCGTGCCATGCCACGCCAGCTCATCGGCACGTCGCTTGGCATCGGCCTGGCAATCGGCGTCACCGGTTGCCGGCATGAGCCACTGGCCCAGCGTCGGCTCGCGATGCGCTGGGACAACATCCGGACAACAACCGAGAGAATCACCGACCGAGAGGCCCAGAGCCCGCAACGGCTGGCCCGGGCGGCGGAATTCACCCGCGACGACCTGCGCCGCCACGCCATAGCGTTCGAGCGCGACCTGCATGGGGTTGCTGCCTACCTCGAACGCGACCTCCGCCGCTGGCAGGAAAGCCAACCCACCTACTGGCGTGAAACCGGCCGCCTGCTCCGCGGCAAACCCGAAACCATCGAGCGAACAGCCATCATCCTCTTCCTGTAGCGCTCTGCAGCGAGGGCGTTTCCCGAGAGTCGCGAGTGGCAGCCCACGTATGGGAGGCTACATGGCGGACCGCGTTCGGTCCGTTACAATCCGGGGCATGAGCGAGAAGCCCCGCGACATCGTCCTCTCTGTGCGCGATCTGGTGGTCCGTTTCGAGACGGCCGACGGGGGCTACCACACCGTCCTCAATGGTGTCACCTTCGACGTGATCCGCGGCGAGACGCTGGTGATCATGGGCGGCTCCGGTTGCGGCAAGAGCACGCTATTGAACTGCCTGATCGGCGAGATCGAGCCGGACGAGGGCAACATCGAGTATCACCTGCCCGAGCTGGGCGCTGTCGATCTCGCCACGGCCGACGGGCCGACGGCGGACAAGGTGCGCAAGAAGTTCGGCATCCTCTTCCAATCCGGGGCGCTGTTCAGCTCGCTGACGGTCGCCGACAACATCGCCCTGCCGCTGCGCGAGCACTCCCACGTCGATCCGACCGTGATCGACATCGTCGTGGCGATGAAGCTGCAGCAGGTGCACATGCTGCCGCACCGCGACAAGCGCCCCTCACAGCTTTCCGGCGGGCAGCGCAAGCGCGTCGGGCTGGCCCGCGCGACGGCGCTCGACCCGGAAATCCTGTTCTACGACGAGCCCAGTGCCGGGCTCGACCCCGTGACCTCCTGCGCGATCGACGAGCTGATGATGGACCTGTCGGGCAAGCTCCAGGTGACCACCATCGTGGTGACACACGAGATGGACTCGGCCTTCCGCATCGCCGACCGCATGGTCATGCTCGACCAGGGCAAGATCCTGCGCCTGGGCCCACGCAAGCAGTTCGACGAGCTCCGCTTCGCCAACGCGAGCCTGCTCCAGTCCCGGGATGAGAAACTCATCTACCAGTTCCTCAATGGGGCTTCGCACGGCCCGCTCACCGATGCCGAAGGCTTGAGCGAGTACGAAAAGCTCCTCATCGGCGGCGAAGAATCCGGCATCTTCCGGACCTCGGGTGCGTAGCGCCAACGGCTACACCGAAGCACCGGATTGACGCGCAATCATCTGCTGCAAGGCTTGCCAGCCCGCGAACTGCTGCTCGGTGAGTGTCGCCGGGCGCCCCGTGGAGAGGTGGTGGCCGATGGCGCGCAGGCGCCGCCGGGTCGCGCGCGGCAGATTGACGCGCTCGTTCACCACGAGACCCGTGATGTGTTGCTGTTGATGCCGCCGGCGGACTCTCAGCTTCCTGTGCTGGTGCAACTTGTACCCGAAGTCGCCGACGATCGCTTTCGTCGCGCGGATGACGTTGTGAACGCCCGCCCGGTCGTCCCGCTCCAACGAGAAGGTCATATCATCCGCGTAGCGGGTATAGGCCGCTCCGAACCGGTGGGCCATCGCGGCCAGGCGGGCGTCCAGCCGGTAGTTGACTAGGTTGCTCAAGCGCGGGCTCGTGGGAGCCCCTTGCGGCAGGGTGCCGTGGTGCGTACAGATCCGCATCAATAAAGCGGCGGCCGCGCGGTTCCAGCCGATGCGACGGAAGTATTGCTCGACTCGCCGGGCCCGTGTGGTGGGAAAGAACTCCTTGACGTCCATTCTCACGACGACCGCCTTGCCGGCGTGGAGTACGGCGTTGGTGACGATCGAACATCCGCGCTCGAAGCCGGTTGCGTTCGGATGGGCGCGCAGGCGTGCGAGTAGGCGGCGTAACACGCGGCGTTGGAGGTTGTTCAGCTCGCGGTCGGGTGCGTCAATGCGCCGGGTTCCACCCGAGCGCTTGGGGATGGTGAACGTGCGATACGCGGGCCGGACGGCGCGCAGCTCGGTTTCGTCAATGTCCAGGCGCCGGGCGAGTTCGGCTATGTGGTGGCCGCTGCCCTTGAAGACGCTGGCGAACAGGTCTTTCAGCCCCATTGCCACGCTCCGACGCCGCGCAGTTGAACAAGGTGAATGCGGACGCGAGCCGAAACCCGCGTCCGCCCCGTCTTGCCACGGGTGCGACCCGTGCGCACCGCTCTCAGGAAGTCCGTTCGGACCCGGCTGACGAAGCATCAGCCTACGCTCTGCATTCGAGCGCCGCCAAGACGGTACTGCGCATGTTGGGTGCCGAATCGCTTCTCGCCAACGGCGGCGGAGTGGCCTCCGTATTATCAGGGGCGGGCTGGCAGCTAGGCGTTCCAATTGCCCTCCGCTACCCTAGGTGGCATGAGTGAAGTGGATGATACGCGGGGTATTCGTGTCCGGCCGATGCGCCCGGACGACTATCCGGCCGTCCGGCGCTTGTGGGAACGGACAGGTCTGCCGATCAAGCCGACCGGGCGCGATTCGCGCGCCGCTGTGCTGAAGCAGTTGCAACACTCTTTCAGCACTTACCTTGTCGCCGAGCAGCAAGGCCGGCTGGTGGGCGCCGCGCTGGGCACGCACGACGGGCGTAAAGGCTGGATCAACCACCTCGCCGTGCACCCCGACCATCGTCGGCAGGGCCTCGCACAACGGCTGCTGGCGGCGTGCGAACAGGCGTTGCACGCCCAGGGCATCGAGATCATCGCGGCACTGGTGGAACGAGATAATGCCTCCTCGGCGGCGTTTTTCGAACGTGCCGGCTACGCCGCCGACGTGCCGGTCTTCTACTACCGCAAGCGCGCCCGCCCGGACATCTGATCGTAGGAGTCGGGGATTGGGACTCCATTCCCTGCGTTCCGAAACAAGTGACGCGCCCGCATCCCGCGAACGGCGGCCTGGCGCGCCGGGCCGGCCTCGACAGCGCACGTGCCCGTGGTTAGGTTGGTTCTGATGCGGCTGCGCCGACCCGCTCGAACGGGCGAGCAGAATCGCGGCACTGAATCTACCGATGGCAGTCTCACCGGACGCGCGCAGCCGCGAGGACCGATCCGTGGCGTCTCGAGAGGCGATCGGGTGAAGATAGCCAGTCGAACACATGCACTCGAACCCACCGGCCGCGCGAGCTGGACCTGGTTATGGGCGGGCTTGGCGTTCGTCGCGCTGGCCTACGGCGCGTTCGGCCCGGCACTCTGGAACCGGTACGTCATTTTTGACGACGGGACCTACATCGTCGTCAATCCCCTGCTGGACGACGCTTCAGGCCTGGCGAAGATCTGGCGGCCCGACACCAAATCGCAGATGTATTACCCGCTCGTTTTCACGTCGTTCTGGATCGAAAAGCGTCTGGGCATCGGCCCGGGCGGCGACCACGCCATTAACATCCTTCTGCACGGCATCGCCGGTGTGTTGCTGTGGCGCTGCCTGGTCCGACTGGGCATGCGCAGCGGCTTGGCGTGGTTTGCCACCGCGATCTGGGTTGTTCACCCGCTCCAGGTCGAGTCCGTTGTCTGGGCGGTGGAGCGGAAGAATACACTCGCGGGGTTGTTCTCTTTTGCGGCTGTCCTGAGCTACCTGCGCGCGGGAACGCGCATGCGCAGCGGCGCTTACCTTGGGAGCCTGGTTTTCTTCGTCTGCGCGCTGCTCAGCAAGACGGGTTTCCTCCTGCTGCCGGTTACGCTGCTTCTGCTCGAATGGCTTCGACGCCGCCCGTTGGATGCGGACGCCGTGGTTCGAGCGCTCCCGTTCTTCGTGATCGGGCTCATATTTGCGCTATTGACTGTCGTCGGAGAGCACCGGGCAATCATCACTGACATCCCGCCACTCGCCTCGCGGACGGTCATCGCCGGGATGGCCTTTTGGTTCTATCTGGGCAAGCTGCTCTGGCCGATCGGCACGGTGATGATCTATCCGCGTTGGGAGCCGGCCGTCACGCCATTGACGTTGCTACCGTTGGCCTTAGCCTGCGTCGGCGGCGTGCTGTGGGTGGTCTACGCCGCGCGCAAGCGGGCGTACGAGTCTGCCGCCCAGGCCGCCGTGCTGGTCGCCGCGGCGCACTACGTGGCGACGCTCGCGCCGGCGCTGGGCCTGGTGCCGTTCGGCTACACGGAGCTCTCCTTCGTCGCCAACCACTTCCTCTACGTGCCGATCGCAGGTCCGGTCGTCCTGTTGGCTATGGGCCTGGACGCGCTTCGCCGGCGGATCGGCCTGGGTCATGCCGCTATCGGCTGTGGCGCGGTCCTGATCGTCTTGCTCGGCGGCTACTCGTTCGCACGCTCGCTGTCCTGGAAGAACACGAAGACACTGGTGGAAGACATCCTGCGCATCAACCCGAATTGCGCCCGCGCACATGGCGCCTACGCGCTCGAGATCGAGGTGGAGGCAGACGAGATCGAGGGCAAGCAACCGGACGCGGCCGCCGAGCTGAGGCGTGAGGCCGTCGAGCGGATGCGGAGGTCGGTTGAGCTGGGGCCGAGCAACTTCACGGCCCGTGTTGAGCTGGCGCGCCTGCTCAACGACGCGGCTCGCCGGGATCGGGCGAACGTGGTTCGGTACGCGCTCGAAGCCGCCGAGCAGTTGCGGGCGGCCCTTCAGGCGCACCCCGGGCTGCATCGGGCGCGCTGGATGCTGGCCGGCACGCTTGTGCGGCTGGGGAACTACAAGGACGCGCTAGAGCAAGTAGAGCTACTGCCGGCCTCGTACCACCAGGAGCCCGAGGTGATCGACACCTGGGCGCGCTGTTACAGCCAGCTCGGCCGCTACGAGGAAGCGCTGGAGAAAGGCCGCTTGAACCTCAAGCTTGTGCCGCGTGCCGAGCGGTCGCACGAACTGGTCGCCTCGCTGCTCATACGGCTTAAACGCTACGACGAGGCCTTCAAGGCGTGCAACGATTTGCTGGCGATCAATCCCCGCTCGGCCCGGGCCTACCTGCTGCGCGGCCAGTGCCACCTGGCCGTCGGCGACCCCCAAGCGGCAGACCAGGACTTCCAACGCGCGCTGACGTTGGATCCCCGCTACGCCCCGGCCATCCAGCAACTCCGCCGCTCGACCGCTTCCCAACCCTCTGCCCCATCGCCCTCCCCGTAATCCTCATGGCCGCGCAGGCGTGGGTGTCGGAGTTGGCCGCCGCTGGCCATTTGACCCCTCGGCCAGCGCATCGGTGCTCCGGCGGCTGGCGTCCTACTGAATGCTCGTATGTGCCGGCTTGGGCAGGTCTTCGCTGGTCTTTTGCTGCTTGACGGTCTCGTCGGCGGTGGTGCTGAAGAGCATCATGTCGTCGTCGATGCGGGCCTGCAGGTGCACCGGGCGCTTCCACAGCCGCTGGAGGTTCAGCAGACACTCTTTGGCGTACTTGATGTCCACGTCCACGCCCAGGTGCTTGTGGGCCAGGTACAGCTCGCTACGGTTGGCGTAGTTGCCGTCTACGACGTAGATGTACGGCTCGCCATGGTTGGTCAGCATGAACAGCAGCCGCTGCTTGACCTGCGGGAAGTCGCGGTTGACCGCGATCACGCGATTGGTGCCCGGGTCGAAGCGGTACTGATAGAGCGCCTGCCGCTCGACGAACTCCGGCGTGAGGAACTCGTCGATGAAGGTGACGTCGTTGTAGATGCGCCGCACCTCGAAGATCCTCGCGCGACCTTCGTTCGCCCCGGTGTCCCATCGGCGGCGCTGCTCGATGTCCTCGCACTCCTCGTACTCTTTGCCGAAACGCCCCTTGTTCCAGCGCTCCTCGACGTCGCGGAACAGCTCGACGCCGAGCTTGTAGGGGTTGAGACGCCCGGGTGCGGTGGCGAGCGTGCCGGCGTGGTGGTCGCAGTAGGTGATCAGCTCGTCATCGTGCAGGTGATGGCGGGTCATCAGGTGGGAGTGCCAGTACGTGGCCCAGCCCTCATTCATGATCTTGGTCTGCGCCTGCGGGGCGAAGTAATAAGCCTCGTCGCGCATGATGGCCAAGATGTCGGCCTGCCAGTCCTCCAACGGCGCGTGCCGCAGCAGAAACAGCAGCACGTCGCGCTCCGGCGCGGCGGGGAACGCTTGCCGCTTCTTTTCCAGCTCCTCGAGCTCTCGCTTGCGCTCGGCGACGAGCTGCTCGGGCGGGTTGATGTAGCGCTCCATGTAGGGCTTGGACGGGTAACGGACGACGCGCTGTTCGGCCTGCTCGCGGGTCGTGGGCCCGTTCTGCCGCGACGGTGGAGACTGCCGCTTCATGAACGGGGCGTGCGGGTCGATCAGGTTCTCCAGCGATAGGCAAATGTCGAGAAACTTCTCGACCGTAGCGAAGCCCTCCCGTTCGATGTGCCGCCAGACGCGCGTCGCGTGGTTGGCCATCCCGTCCATCATCTTGCGGTCGGACCGGCTGAACCAGACGTTGTTCTTGAAGAAGTCGCAGTGGGCGTAGACGTGGGCCATCACGGTCTTGTGGTCCACCAGCGCGTTGTCGGACAGCAGGTAGGCGTAGCAGGGGTCGCTGTTGATGACCATCTCATAGATCCTGCCCAGCCCGTAGGTCTGCTGCTTTCGGAGCCGCTCATATTCCATCCCGAAACGCCAGTGCGGGTAGCGCTGCGGGAAGCCCCCGTAGGCGGCGATCTGGTTGATCTGGTCGAAGTCCACCATCTCGAAGATGGTCTCAAAGAAGTCCAGCCCCTCGGCGCGGGCCTGCTCTTCGATCTCGGCCCGACATTCGCCAAGCTCGGCTGGAAAACTCTGCAGCACGGTTGTCTCCTATGCGTCCAACATGATTCTATCGACCAAACCACCCCCTCCGCCTCGTTTTGCGCTAAGTCGTTTGTGGCAAGGTGGTTACCTTTGCGCTGCGCGGAGCCTCCCCGGCCCGTCCGACCGTCCGCGTTACGGGGCGGCGGGCCTGCTTGCGGCGTCGCCCCGCGGGCGCACGCGGTGGACAATCCCCCCCGTCGTGAAGTCATAGCCGTCCAGCAGCCATTGCGGGCAATATCGCTTCTGGGGCGCTACGACGTAGACCAGCCCCGCATCGAGCTGCGGGCGGAGTTCCTCTTCCGTGGCGGGCCAGGACGGTTGGGCTGGATCGAGGCTTGGCCACACCCGGATGTCCTCGCGCCAGCGGTGTGTGAGTTGCAGGTAGTGAATCGGCCGAACCGTCGTCCCGTCGGCGACGAGAACCGCACCGGGCGGCAGTGCTTCGCACAGCTCGTCCGCGAACTGCTCCGCCCCGCGATAGCCGGTCTTCCACGGATGCAGGAAGTACTTGTATTCATTGCGGTACGGCACTTTCCGGGAGACCCCGGTCTTCAGGCCCGCTGCCCGGGCGATCTGCGGCAATGGGATGTAGACAATCGCCGGCAGCAGCGCCCCGACAATCAGCACACCACGCCAGCGTGCGCGCCGCCGTTGCAGAAACCTCTCGGCCCCGACGCCGATCAGCAGCGCGATCAGCACGACGGACGGGATAAAGAATGTGTACTGATCGACTACGTCGTAGCGAACTGCCCAGAGTAGGTGAACCACCAACAAGCCGCCCAGCACTCTGGCAAACAACCGGGGCCGCATGGTCGGCAGTGCCAACAGGCCCGTCAGCGCCAAGAGCGCCACCGGGGTGGGGAAGTTCAGCGCGAGATACTGAAGGCTGTTCACCAGCAGCCGCCCGCCCGGCACAAGATTCAACACGTACCGCTCGTAGTGCGAGCCGAACAGGGCGGATCGCGCCGTTTCGCCGACGCCCGCGCCGGACATGATCTCGCCCAGGATCATGCCCAGGTAGAGCCCGGCCCCGAGCAGCCACGCCAGACCCGAAAGGATAACTGTGTTGACGGCGACCTTCCGCCGCAGCAACAGCCACAGAAGCATGATTCCATAGCAGGCCAGGCTCAGCACGGCCAGTACGTGGTTGCTGACGCCGACTCCGTTTGTCAGGAACAGGAGCACCAGCCAGCGCGAGTTGCCGTGGCGGGCATACTGCCGCAGGCACAGCAGTTCCGTCACCAGCAGCGCGGTGCTGACGGTATAGACTTCCGCCAGCGCACAGTGTTGCCAAAACGTGTGAGCCACCGCCAGCGAAAGGGCGCCGACGACGGCGGGCGTTCGCCGCCGGGTGACCACGCGCAGAAGCAGGAACGCATTTGCGACGGTCAGCGCCCCAAAGACCGCCGAGACCAGGTTCGTCTTGAACGCGGATTCGCCCAGCGGCAGGTACTGGAATCCGATCGCGAGAACGTAGTAGAGGGGGTGACTCAACGCCAACCCGAAGTTGCCGTGCAGATCCCCTTGCAGCACGCGGACCTGGGCCAGCCCGCTGTCCTGCCAGAGTGGGCCCGGCGCCATGCTGACGAGGTAGAACACCAGCGCCGCCAACAGCGCGACCAGGTACTCCCTGCCAGAGGGGGATGCCCGACGAGCGGCCAACTCCATCGGCGGCTTGCCGCGCACGCTGCCCCGCTTGTCCGGTGAAAATGGCTGAGTGCCCGATGCTGCCGTCATCAGCGTCCTTCTTGCACCCGGGATGGCGGTCAATCCCCGGGAGCATTCGGCCCGAGTGTCCGCCGGTCGCCCACGCGACGGGTAATCCCCACCGCATCCAGGTATTCAGCCAGCGGCACAACGTACTTGCGTGACGAATCGAGCAGTGTTCGGATGTCGCCCACAGTCAGATCGCCCCGCTCGCGAATCGCCCCCGTGACCAGCCTGGTCAGCTCCGCCCAGCGGTCGGCGTGAAACCACAGCCCGTCTGCGACGCGCACCAACCGCCCGCGGGCAACCCCCAGGCTCACCAGCTCGCGGATGTGCTTCTCATTCTTCGGGGTGCGTGCCTTCAGGTTGGATAGTGCCGGCGGTTGGAACGCCCCCGCACGGAACTCTTCCAAGATGGCCTCAAACAGGGCCTGATCTTCCGGCGACATGGCCGCCGCGTGCCCCGGCGGCACCACGTACCCCTCGGCAAACACCGCACAGTTGTTCTGAATCAGCCACTCGGCCAGCGCGGGCCGGTGCTTTTGCGGGCTCGCCCGCGGCATCCAGCTCGGCCATTCGCTGCGGAGGACCCCGGGCAGCCGCGGATTGGCCTTCAGATGGTCCCGCAGACGTCTGACCACGTGCTCGCTCAGCGCATCCAGATGCGAGCGGTGGACGTAGAGCCGTTCCGACGCCGCCCCGATTACGCAGATCTTCCCTTTGTCAATCAGACTGCGGCAGGCGGAGGCCGCCTTTTCCTCGCTTGGCAGCCCGGCTCGCGTCGCCAGGTGCCGATCGTTGCAACCTGTCCACTCATTGGCCCGGATGACCTCTGCGAGCCGCTGCTTCGGCGGACCGTCGAGCAGCACTTGCAGCCCCTCCGGGTCCGCCGGCCGTTTTGAACGCCACAACCGCGCCGCCGGCCGCAACACACGCCCGCCGCCCAGCGATCGGCTGCCGCTCTCATCCCGCAGGATGAAGCGCTGGCCCCAGGTGGCCACCACCGGCTCGGAGATCACCAGTTGACC
>Ga0307378_10011975_pt1 | contig 11133 bp, 9 predicted proteins | sample UN1MG_FD_202238 | JGI IMG/M metagenome (GOLD analysis project Ga0307378, IMG submission 202238) | Soil microbial communities from Risofladan, Vaasa, Finland - UN-1 | ecosystem: Environmental > Terrestrial > Soil > Coastal area > Acid sulfate soil | place: Finland: Risofladan, Vaasa | collected...
GCCAACGTCACGTTTCGGTAGCCCAGCTCGCCCAACAGGGCCCCCGCTTGCTTCGACAGGTCGGCGAAACGCTCGATGCTGATCACTTCCCGGGCGATCTCGGCGAGGATTGCGGTTTGGTAGCCGCTGCCGGTGCCGATTTCCAGAACGGTCTCGTGGCCGGAACACTCCAATGTTTGGGACATCAGGGCGACGATGTACGGCTGGCTGATCGTCTGGCCACAGCCGATCGGCAGCGCCTGATCCGCGTACGCCTGGTGGAGCATCCTTCTGGAGACGAACCGATCTCGGGGTATTCGCCCCATTGCCGCCAGCACGTTCTCGTCGTGGATTCCCCGACGCTGCAACTGCTGGTGGAGCATCTGCCCTCTTGCGTCTTCGAAGCTTGCGTCCTCGAAATCGGCAGCGGTCATTGGCTGGCCGGGGATTGGAGGGTCCGATCATCGCGGCGACGCGGCGCGCGAGGCGACGAGGCATGGTGCGCGCCCGGCGGACGCCGTTGGGCCTCCGGGGCCTTGCGCCAGTCGACCAGGTGCAGCTCGACGCTGCGACGGCCGCGGAAGTTGTTGATCACCGGGCGGAAGGCCACTTCGATCGGCCCGTCCAGGGCGGCCAATTCGTCGGCCCAGTCGCCCCCGCCGAAGGCCACCGCCCGAAGCGTGATCTCGTGCTGCACGAGCCGCATCGACAGGTGTCGTCCGCCCGAGCCGATCGCCCGGGGCGGCTCCGAGAGAGTCACCCCGCCGGTGCAGAGTATGGGTCGGGAGTTGGACTGGCCGAAGGGGGCCAGTTGCTCGATCTGGTCGACCATTCTGAGGGTAAACGCACTTAGGGGGGCCTCCGCGTCGACGGCGATCTCGGCGGTCCGCTGTTCCTCGCTGATTTCCGACGCGGCGTGCTCGCAGAAGTCGGCCCGGAAAGACTCGATGGCCGCCTCGTCGACGGTCAAACCGGCCGCGGCGGCGTGACCACCGTAGCTGCGAAGATGCTCGCCGCAGGAGTCCAGGGCCCTGTGGAGATCGAAGCCGGGCACGCTCCGCGCCGATCCGATCCCCGGCTTCACGCCGAGCTGGTCCCACGAGACTAGCACCACGGGGCAGTGGTACTTCTCGGCCAGTCTGCCGGCCACGATGCCAATCACCCCGGGATGCCAGCCGTGGTCGGCCAAGACCAGCGCCGGATCGCTCTTCGGGTCGAACTGCTCCTTGGCCTGCTTGTTGGCGGCCAGGTAGATGCTCCGCTCCAAGGTCTGGCGGCTGGCGTTGAGTTGATCGACGTACGCGGCCAACTCCTTCGCCCGATCGGGCCGGTCGGTAATCAGCAATTCGACCGCCAGTTGCGCTTGTCCGAGGCGTCCGGCGGCGTTCAGACGGGGGGCCAGGCTGAAGGCGACGTCTTCGGCGCTCAACTGCGGCTTGTCGCCGAGCTTGGCGACGTCGACGAGCGCTTGCAGACCCACGCCCGGTTCTGCTTTGATGCTGCCCAGCCCGTGACGGACCAACACCCGGTTCTCGTCGACCAGCGGGACGACGTCGGCCACGGTCCCCAGGGCGGCCAGCCCGACGGCCTGGAGCAGGAAGTTGCGCATTCGCTGGCCGACCTTCTTCGCGCCGCTGGCCTGCTGGCAGATGGCCCAGGCCAGCTTCAGAGCCACACCCGCGCCGCTCAAGCCGTGGAAGGGATAGTTGTGGCCGGGCAGGGCCGGATGGACGATCTGCGCCGCGTCGGGGAGCGGGCAGCCGGGCTGGTGATGGTCGGTGACGATCAGCTCCAGGCCGCACTCCTTGGCGGTCACCGCCTCGTCGAGGCTGGCGATGCCGCAATCGACCGTCACCAGCAGCTTGACTCCCTGCTCAGCCCGCGAGCGAATCGCCTCGTGGTTCAGGCCGTAGCCTTCGTCGATGCGATGGGGCACGTAGTAGCCGACGTCCCCGCCGAGCATCCTGATGCACTGGTGCAGGATCGCCGTGCCGGTCATCCCGTCGACGTCGTAGTCGCCGTAGATGACGATCCGCCGGCCCGCGCTGATCGCCCGGTGGATCCTCTCCGCCGCGGCGGAGCAGCCCGGCAAGTGCTCGGGATCGCGGAGGTGGGTGAGCTTGGGATCGAGGAATTGCCGCGCGCGGACCGGATCGGTGATGCCGCGACATATCAAGAGTTGGGCCACCACGGCCGGAATCCCCGCCGCGCGTTGGAGTGCGGCGATGCGATCCGGATCGTGCGAGTGGATGCGCCAGCGCTTGACCATGGGCCTAACACCGCCTGACGGCCGTTCGGCGATCCGGCCTCAGGGCGTCGAGGAGGCGTATTCGCCGTGACTCGGTTCCTCGGGTCCTGCCGCCGAACCGCGCTAGGGCGTGGTCCGCGACCCGATGGACGGGGGCGCTACAAGCCGATCAGACACACCGTTCCACGCCCGAGATGCCGAACCACTGCGCATCCGACCGGCCAAACCGCAGTCCCGCCGGGAGCGGCTATTTCTTCTTTTCGGTGTGCCAGGTATGTCTGCGGAGCCGCGGGCAGTACTTCTTCACCTTCAACTTCTCGCCGCCCGGCTTCCGACGCAGCGAGTAGTTGTGATCGCCCGTTTCCTCACAGACCAGGAAGACGGTCTCCGCCTTTTTCTTCTTCTTGCCTTTGCTCTTTGCCTTGGCCATTCTCGCCAACTCCAAGTGGTACCACGCACGGCCTGCCCAGGAGGCCAAACCGATCATTATATCGTGTCCGCCTGGATTTGAAACGGCTGCTGAGCCGTTTCCTCTCCGCCCGGGGGCGAGAAGCCGACCCGAGATGGCGATTTGACGACACGCCGGCGGGGAAATGATCGCGGCTCGATCGCGTGAACAGGGGGGCGGCCTGACCCGTCGGTGCCGACGGCGGCCTTCCCGTCGACGGAAAGGGTTGACGCTGGAACCGGTGTAAAGCTATACTGTATAATAGCTTAGGCGAATCGTCCGCGTTCGTGGTCGCTCCCCGCTCGGTCGAGTCTTGCCCACGGTCGCCTCGGTTCGCTATGGTGGGCTTCGAGGACGAAATCCCCTCGGGGCCTCCCGTTGCATCCCGTGCTTCGAGCGGCCAAGATAGTCTGGGCCTTGTCCGTCGTTCGTCCGTTCGACTTGTCCTGATCGCCTTGGGAGGGTGCGAAGCCAGCCCGGGGGACCGTCCCCGACTGAGCTGGCGTCTTCCCCGGCGAGATCGCGTGGAGTGAGAAGCCATGGCAGATGAGCCCTCCAGCCAGAGCGACGCGGAGAAGCCCAAAGGTGAGGCGACCGCCAACGCCGCGGGCGAGTCTCAGTCCGAGGCGAGGTCTGAGGCGACCGGCAAGACCGAGGCCAGCCAAGCAGCCGCAGCCGAGACGGCTCCCGCGGCCGAGCAAGCTGCCGACACTCGCGCCGCCGGCCGGACGGCTGCCCGAGCCAAGGCGACCCAAGCGGCCGGCAGCGTGGTGGCTGCCGGCGCGGTCCGGATCGAGGTGGGACGGCCCGCCGGCTGGTTCGGGCGATCGGTCCGGGGCCTGATCCGCCAGACGCCCAGTTGGCTGGTGAGCACGGTGGTCCACGTGGTGGTGATCTTGGTGTTGGCCCTCTTGACCTTGCCCCCGCCGATTTTCGACGAGACGGGCGAGCTGGTCGTCGCCCCCGACGAGGACGAGGCGTTGGAGGAGATCGAGGAGCTGGACGACGAGCCCTTGGAGGAGATCAACTTCGAGGTGGCCACCGACGTCTTCGAGTCGGACATCGAGCAGGAGGTGATCGACGTCTCGCCGTTTGACGAAATGCAAGCGGCCGCCGTCTCGGTCGATTTGAGCGACATCGGGCTGGACCTTGCGCCCAAATCCGACCTCTTGAACCAGGTGGGCGCATTCTCGGGCAACGCGTTGGACGGCCGCGGCTCGGGGAAGGCCCTGCTGGTGGCTCAGGACGGCGGGAACGAGGCGAGCGAGAGGGCGGTGGCCCTGGCGTTGGAATGGCTGGCCAAGCACCAGATGGCCGACGGCGGCTGGAGCTTCAATCATGCCCTGCACCCCCAGTGCCGCGGGCAGTGTCGCTACCCCGGGGAGCTGGGCCAGGCGCGAAACGCCGCCACCGGCATGGCGCTTTTGCCGTTCTTGGGCGCCGGGCAGACGCACAAGACCGGCAAGTACAAGGACGAGGTCAAGCGGGGGCTCTACTTCCTGGTCAACCACATGAAGGTCAGCCCGCAGGGCGGGAGCCTGCACGAGAGTGGCGGGAGCATGTACTCGCACGGAATCGCCTCGATCGTGCTCTGTGAGGCCTACGCGATGACGCACGACAAGGGGCTCTACGCTCCGGCCCAGCAGGCGCTGAACTTCATCGCGTATGCCCAGGACCCGGTCGGAGGGGGCTGGCGGTACTCGCCCCGTCAGGCGGGCGACACGTCGGCGGTCGGCTGGCAGATCATGGCCATGAAGAGCGGCCACATGGCCTATCTGCGCGTTCCCCCGATCACCGTCCAGAAGGCGTTCCGGTTCCTCGATAGCGTGCAGGCCAACAACGGTGCCCACTACGGCTACACCGACCCCGCGGCCAACCGCGAGGGGACCACGGCCGTCGGCCTGCTCTGCCGGATGTACCTGGGCTGGAAGAAAGACAACCCGGCGCTGGAACGTGGTGTCAAATGGATCAGCGACAAAGGCCCCTCCCCGAGCAACATGTATTACAACTACTACGCCACGCAAGTGATGCGTCACTGGGAGGGCGACCGCTGGAAAAAATGGAACTCCGCGATGCGCGACGAACTCGTCAAGTCCCAGGCCCGGAAAGGCCACGAGACCGGCAGTTGGTACATGGGCGCCGGCCACGTCACCGACCGAGGCGGCCGACTCTACGCCACCTCCATGGCCACCATGATCCTGGAAGTCTACTACCGCCACCTGCCCATCTACCGGAAGCAGAGCACGGAGGAGGATTTCCCGATCGACTGAACGGGCTGCTTGAGAATCCATGTCAACGCGCCGGTGCGGCGACAAGCGGCCCGCAACGCCGCTGAGGGCTGGCGCCGCATCGCCCGGCACGTACTTGAGAAAAGGGGCAAGAGGGTGAATTTCCACGAGTCTTCCTCGTCCGAGTCCGTTGGAGAATCCGTCTCCCGAAACGCGGTTCGACACCGCTGGCTGGTGCTGGCAAGCTTGTTGTGCGCCGTTTTCCTGGAAGTCTTGCCCGTGGAAGCCGGCCTGCTACTGGCTGCCGCGGTCAATGGCAAGGTGTTCCTGTTCCTCGTCATCAAGGTTCTCTGTTTGGCAGCCATCGTTGCTCCTCTGTTGATCTACATCAGAATCAACGGGCGCCCGGGCGCGACCGCAGTTTCGCAGCGACTGGCGATCATCGGCGGCATCGTCGTACTGAACCTCGTCTTGAATGCACTCGTCGTCGCCAACGTACTGCGTTCTTGACCTCCACGATTCGGTCGCGCACGGCAGATGCCTCACGCAAGGATTCGTTCGAGGTGACGCACGTGCTCAGCCCTTCGGAGTTTCGAGACATGGTCAGCGGCCGGCGGCGGGGCGTTGGGGCGGCGCTGGCCCGGGCTGGGCTCCGGGTGGTGGAGGTGCCGTATACGCTCGCCGTGGCGTGGCGGAATCGTCGGTATGATTCCGGGGGCGCTGCGGTGCATCGGGCGCCGGTGCCGGTGGTGAGCGTCGGGAACTTGACGCTCGGGGGCACCGGCAAGACGCCCATGGTCCAGTGGATCGCCCGATGGCTGCGCGGCCGGGCTGTGCGCGTGACGCTCGTCAGTCGAGGGTACGGGGCGCGGGCGGGGGCGGTGAACGATGAAACCCTGGAGCTGGAGCAGAATCTGCCCGACGTGCCGCACGTCGAGAACCCGGATCGGGTCGCGGCCGCCCGGCTGGCCGTCGAGGAGTTCGACTGCCAACTGATCGTGCTGGACGACGCCTTCCAGCACCGCCGCATCCACCGCGACCTCGACGTGGTGATGCTCGACGCGTTGGAGCCCTTCGGTTTCGGACACGTCTTTCCCCGGGGGACATTGCGCGAACCGTTGCGGGGGCTTCGCCGGGCGGACGTCGTCGTCCTGTCTCGGGCCGACCTGCTCGAGCCCGACGAGCGAGCCCGTGTCCATGAACAGGTCCGCCGCCACGCACCCGAGGCCGTTTGGGCGGAGGTGATGCACGCCCCGCAAACGTTGCTCTCCTCCCACGGCGAGAGGGAGTCGCTCGACATCCTGCGCGACGAGCCGGTAGCTGCCTTTTGCGGCATAGGCAATCCGGCCGGTTTTCGCCACACGCTCGAGCGGTGCGGCTACCGGACCGTCGACTTCCGCGAGTTCCCCGACCATCACAGCTACGGCCGGGCCGACGTCGAATCCCTGGCCGATTGGGCCGACCGACTCGATGTAGCGGCCGTCGTCTGCACCCACAAGGACCTCGTCAAGCTCAGTGTCGAGAGGCTCGGTCGCCGCCCGCTCTGGGCAGTGACGATCGGGCTGGAGTTTCTGACCGGCCAAGCGGAAATGGAAGCGAGGCTTGCAGCCCTCACTCCGGCAGATTAGCGGGTGGGCATCGGACAGTGCTGCCAACTTGCCTTCAATCACCAATAATCGCCTTCTTTCGTAGCCCACGCCCTTTGCGCATCTTCCCGTTCGCACCGCGCGGGCGCCAGCGTTCCAGGCTTCATGAATGCCCCCTAAACGACTGGCCGACATCGGATATTGACCGCGACTTGAGGGCCGGAGTATCCTTCTCTACGGGCAAGCTGGCCGGACATGGGGCATAGAAACCATCCTGAAGTGGGGTATCCATCGCATGCTGGGCGTCCATCTCGATGTCAATGACTATATGAAGCGGCTTCAAGCCGAGCTGGATCGGGTGGATCGGTCCGAAATGACCGGTCTGGCCGACGCGATCTACAAGGCATGGGAGAATGGGCAGTTCGTGTTCGTTTTCGGCAACGGCGGCTCGGCCACCACGGCCTCGCATCTGGCCGAAGACCTGGGCAAGGGCACCCTCCGAGAGGCCGATTTGGGAGACGAGACCAAGAAACGCCTCAAAGTGTTGAGTCTGACCGACAACGTCGGCTGGCTCTCGGCGGTGGGGAACGACTGCGGCTACGACCAGATCTTCCTCCAACAACTGATGAACTACGGACAGCCCGGCGACGTGGCCATCGGCATCAGCGGCTCCGGCAACAGCCCGAACGTGCTGGGCGCGGTCGACTGGGCGAACCGCCATGGGCTGAGGACCTTCGGGATGACCGGCTTCGACGGCGGGAAGCTCAAGCAGCTCCAGCAGGCGGGCCTCCACGTGCCGCTGGACGACATGGGCATGGTCGAGAGCATCCATGCGTGCGTGATCCATTGGGTGGTGGACGACCTGTTCGGTCGCATCAACGGCGAGGGCCGCTACGGCGGGCCGGCGGCGTAGCCACGCGCTTTGCTCCTTGCACCGAGAGGGCAGCGCAGGAGTACCCCCCTCCCGGTTGCCGAATTGCTATTGGCCCAAGCCCTGCTGCCGGTTATTCTCCTGCCTTCCGACAGGGTCGAGAAGCGGGCCAACCGGTGCGCCTCAAACCCCCTGTTTTGCGCATTTTTCGCGACCCCGCAGGAGGAGGGCTACCATGCGCAAGGGTCTCTTGGTCACTGCCTGCGTCGCCATGCTACTGATGGCGACCGCTGCCTTCGTGCAGGAGTCGAGCTCGCCGTCGGACGACGACCCTCGTCTCCTGTGTGAACAGGCCCTCGATCGACTGATGCTCGGGGAAGCCGAGGGGATCGATCTTCTCCTTGAGAAACTGCGGGCCAACGGTCAGGCCGAGCCCCCGGACGTCAATTGGCAGATGTTTCGTGCGCAGCTCGGGCTGCTGATGGATCGCACTTCAAGTTGCGGTGAGCCCCTCGGATATGAGCTTCTGGAGACGAAGCAGTTCGGCACCACGTTCGTCCGGTACAAGTACGTGGTGAAGTACGAGCGGAAGTACGTGATCTGGACGTTCCTGCTGGTCCGCCTAAACGGGCCTTGGTCGCTTCATCAGGTGAACTTCAACACGGATCTGGAAGCCCTGTTTGAATGAACATCGGCCTGTTCCTCCCCAATTGGCTCGGCGATCTGGTGATGGCTACGCCTGCGCTGCGGGCGATTCGGCGTCACTTTGATGGGAGCGCGCGGCTGGTGGGGATCCTTCGGCCGAACCTGGCGGAGTTGTTAGCCGGAACGAACTGGCTGGACGAACAGTGGCCGTTTGATCCTCGGGCGAAAGACCGGCAGATCGGGCAACGTTCGCTGGTGCGGCGGATGCGCCGCCGGCGGTTCGACCTCGTCCTGTTGTTCCCGAATTCGCTCCGCACGGCGATCCTGGCGTGGCAAGGAAGGGCCAGGGAGCGGATCGGCTACGTGGCGGACTGGCGCGGCCCGCTGTTGACCGGGAAGGTCTACCCGCGGCGGGAGAACGGCCGTGTGGCCTCCGTGCCGTTGGTCGACTACTACCTTGCGCTGGCCGAAGCGGCGGGCTGCCCGCCCGAGTCGCGGCGGCTCGAGCTGGTCTGCACCAAGGCCGAAGAGGAGGTGGCCGAGTCGATCTGGCGGAAGCTGGGTCTGAGGACCGACGGGCGGGTGATCGCGTTGAACTCCAGCGGCGCGTACGGCGAGGCCAAGCTGTGGCCGGAGAAACACTTTGGCGAGTTGGCCCGTCGGGTGGCCGACGAGACCGATCACGACGTGCTCGTCATTTGCGGCCCGGACGAGCGGGGGATCGCCCGGCGGATCGCGAGCCAGGCTTGCCACCCTCGCGTGTTCTCGCTGGCCGACCAGCGGCTGGGCCTGGCGACGAGCAAGGCGTGCATCCGACGGAGCTGGTTGATCGTTTCCACCGACAGCGGCCCGCGGCACGTCGCGGCCGCCTTCGGCAAGCCGGTGATCACGCTCTTCGGACCGACGATGCCTATTTGGGTCGCAAACCCTACCGTGCGGAGCGTTGATCTTCAACTCGATCTGGACTGCATCGGCTGTGGCCGGCCGGTGTGTCCCCTGCGGCATCACCAGTGCATGCAGGAGCTCCAGGTGGAGACGGTTCATGCGGAAGTCGTCAAGTTGCTCGATGAGGAGGCTTCCGTGCAGGCAGCGTAGGAGGATTGGAGAAGCGATTCGCGAGCGGCGGTTGCGCCCAATCGCACCGCTTCCGACGGACCTATCGGTGGCGCTTTCGGGCGCCCTATTTCCGTTTCGGTGGAACGCAGCGCGTGATCCGTAGCGAGTATCCCCTATCCACACCCGACCCGGCCGAGACCGGACTGGAACAGGCTCCGGACGGCAAGATGTGGCTGGACGGCCGGTTGCGGCCGGAGCTCGAGGCGGCGGGCCTGGCGGGGTTCGACGCCGTGATGACCACGTCCGAGGGGCAATGTCTGCGCGTGCTTGCCGATCGGGAGAACTGGCGCCTGGAGCTGCGACGTGCGAGAGAACCGGCTCGCGGGGCGTTCTTGAAGAGGCATCGCGTGCGGACATGGCGGAGCCGGCTGCGGGCGAAGCTCGGCGTCGGTCCGGGGGAGACGGCCGGACGCGTCGAGGCGCGGAACATCCGGCGACTCGCGGCCGACGGCATCGCCTGCATGAGGCTGGTCGCCTATGGCGAAGACCTCCGCCCGGACGGACACCTCGAGTCGTTCGTGCTCACCGACGAGCTCGAAGGCTACGAGCCCCTGGATGCGTTCCTCAGGAGACGGTTTCCGGCGCTCGACTCGGGCCGCAGGACGGCCCGCGACGGCGACTTGGACCAACTGATCCGGGCGGTGGCCGCGGCGGCCCGTAAGTTTCACCGCGCGGGCTACAACCACCGCGACTTGTATTGCTGCCATTTCTTCGTGCGGGAGCCGGCGAAGGGACGGTTCCACGTGCGACTGATCGACTTGCAGCGGGTCGAGCGTCGCCGGCGTTTTCGGCGGCGGTGGCTGGTCAAGGATCTGGCCCAACTGGCCTACTCGGCCCCGCGGGACCGGATCACGCCGAGGCACCGGCTGGCGTTCATGCGTCACTACTTGGGGGTGGGGAGGCTGCGCCCGAGCGACAAGCGGTTGATCCGGGCGGTTGTGGCCAAGCAACGACGGATAGAGCGTAGAGAGGGACTGGCGGGATGAGAATCGGCCTAGTGGTGGAACAATTCGATCCGCTTCGCGGGGGCAAAGAGCAGTGGAGCGCCCAGTTCGCCTCGAAGCTGCTCGAGCGGGGCCATGAGGTCCACGTGGTGGCCAGCCGTTTCAGCGATCAGGTCTGCACGATCCCGATCGTGCCTCATCGGCTGGAAGGCGTGCGGTCGCAGATCGAGTTTGCGGAAGCCGCGGAGCGAAGGCTCCGGTCGCTCGGCTTGGACGTAATCCACGACACGGGCGCCGGCTGGTACTGCGACGTATTCCAGCCGCACGGGGGCTCGCGACGCGCGCTGGTCGAGCACAATCTGATGGTGTTTCCTCGATGGATGCGGCCGATGAAGCGGACCATCGACCGGTGGCTTCCCCGCTACCGCCGGTTCGAGGCGCTCATGGCGCGTCAGTTCGTCAACGACGGCCGGATCCTGCTGGCGCTCTCGCGACGGACGCTCGCCGATTTCGAGGAGATCCACGGCGTCCCTCGCGAGCAGATTCGCTTGGGCTACAACGGCGTCGACCCGGACCGCTTCTCGCCCGCGCATCGCGAGGAGTACCGCCGCGCGGTCCGCCGCTGGTTCGGGGTGGACGATGATACGCTGCTTCTGTTGATCGTGGCGCACAATTTCGTGCTCAAGGGGGTCCCCACGCTGTTGAAGGCGATGGGCCGCTTGGCCGCCCGGCGTCGCCCGGTCCATCTGGCCGTGGTGGGGGGAAAGCGTTTGCGGCCCTTCGAGCGGGCGGCCGCCCGAGCGGGCGCTGCCTCGAACGTCACCTTCACCGGCACGGTCCGCGACACGGTCCCCTTCTACGCGGCGGCCGACGTCTACGTCCATCCCACCTTCCACGACTCGTGCAGCCTGGTCGTGCTGGAAGCCCTGGCCAGCGGCTTGCCCGTGATCACCAGCCGCTTGAACGGGGCGGCCGAGCTGTTGACCGAGGGCGTCGAGGGGCACGTGGTCCCCGATCCGGCCAACGTCGACGATCTGCTGGCCAGACTGGAGCCGATGTTCGACCCGG
>Ga0307378_10011977_pt1 | contig 11133 bp, 10 predicted proteins | sample UN1MG_FD_202238 | JGI IMG/M metagenome (GOLD analysis project Ga0307378, IMG submission 202238) | Soil microbial communities from Risofladan, Vaasa, Finland - UN-1 | ecosystem: Environmental > Terrestrial > Soil > Coastal area > Acid sulfate soil | place: Finland: Risofladan, Vaasa | collected...
CCGGCCCCCCGCTGAGGCCGAACATGCGCGGGATGCTCGGGCCGGTGATGTCGGCGTCAAGAACGCCGACCGCCACTTATCATACCACGAATCCACTGCCGGTCAACCCCGTAGGGTCCCAAAACTCATCACCGCGCCCATCCGGCGCAGCAGTTTCCTAGCTTCGGGGGATCTCGCCGGGGATTGACTTCGGCGAGCCAAGCCCTCATCCTTCAGGCATGCTCTGGAACGTGCTCCTGCTTCTGTTCTCCCCCTGGTATCTGTTGCTGAGTCGCCTGCTCCGGGATGACCGCGACCGACAGATTCTCCTGCTTCACCAGCAACTTCTCATCGCCCAACGCCGAGCGGGAAAACGGTTCTGTCTGAGCCGAGGAGAGAAACTGACCCTCGTGCTCGGCTCCCTGGGGATGAAGACCAGACAACTCCTGGACAGCCTGGTGCTCATCAAGCCAGCCACGCTAGTGGGGTGGCATCGGGAGATCGTGCGCAGGCACTGGACTTTCCGCGCCGGACGGCGGCCCGGCCGACCCCCGATCTCGGAAGAAGCGCGGGCGCTGCTGATCCGGATCGCAAGAGACAACCCTCGCATGGGCTACACCAAGCTGGCTGGGGAGATGCGCAAGCTCGGCTACGCTGGCTTCGGGAGAAGCACGGTGGCGCGGATCCTGAAGCAACACGGCCTCACTCCCAAGGGGCGCCGCGGTGGAGGTCTGAGCTGGCTTCAGTTCCTGCGCCACTACGGTCAGTTCATCTGGGCCAGTGACTTCTGCACCGTCACCACGGCCACCCTCAGGACCTACTATCTCGTCTTCTTCCTGGAGATCGGCACCCGGCGGATCCTCCACTGGAATGTCTCCACCTCCCCGGACGAAGTCTGGGTATCTCAACAGTTCCGAAACCTCTCCGTAGTCAATGAGGAGTTGCCCCGGTACTTGATTCATGACCGGGATGAGAAGTACACCCGCCACGCCGACGCTCTGGTGGAGGCCGTAGGCACGAAGGTGATCCGGCTGCCGGCAAAGTCTCCCGATCTGAACGGCCATGCGGAACGCTGGATTCGCAGCCTGCGACAGGAATGCTTGGATCGGATCATCATCCTGAATGAGGCGCATCTGCGCTGGGTGCTAAAGGAGTATGTGCGCTACTACAATGAGCGCCGGCCGCATCGCGCGCTTGGTCTCCACGTCCCGGCCGGGCCTCGCGACTACCCCGCAGAGGGAGAGGTCGCCTGCCGGCGAGTGCTCGGCGGCCTCGTGAACGACTACTACCGGAAAGCCGCCTGAGATTCCGCTCTCGGGCCCTCTCCGCTCCGGGTCGGCGCCCGGTCAGCGGATGTTGCCTCGCGCAGGCCCGCGCCGCGCCGCCTTCCCTCCTCCCCTCCCAAGCTTTGTTTGACTTGCGAACAGAGCCGGCTTCCTCATTCTAGCGGCGCCCAGGTACCGGCGCTGCGCAGGATAGCGCGGTGAGATCAGTTCTGGGACCCTACGGGTCTGCTTCTGTATCCGCGCGAGTAACCGCGCGATATCCTCCCGACGGTGCAAGCGGTATCCGTTCATCGGGTTCCGGGCCGCCTTCAGTTTGCCGGAGCGATCCCAGTTCCTGAGCGTGCTGGCTGACACTCCCAGCATCTCGGCCGCCCGCGTCACCGTGATGTAATCCTGAATCCGCCTGCGGATGTCGAGCGCCCCTGAGACCGCCTTGAGGGCACTTCGGGGCACGGATGAGTTTCTGGACACGACGGGGTCACCAGGCCCGCTGCGCGCGGAGCCCACGAGCAGTTTCACAGCACCTCCTGGATCGCCGCCTCGAGGGTGCCTATGGGCTGCAGGCCGAGCAGGGATGACGAGATGCTGCCGAAGCGGTCGATGATAAAGGTGTGGGGGATGCCGTACACGCCGTAGAGGTCCCCGGCGTCCGGGTTGCACCCGACCGGGAAGGTGAGGCCAAGCGCCTCCGCCTTCTCCTGGAGCGCAGCCGGATCATCCAGCCCTACGCCCAGCACCAGGAAGCTCTGATCCCGATAGCGCTGGTAGAGCGTCTCGAGATCGGGCGCCTGCAGCGCGCAGTAGGAGCACCAGGACGTCCAGAAGAATACCGCCACCGGCATTCCCCTCAGATCCGAGAGCCGGTACTGCTGCGTGCCGTCTAGTGTCTGCAGTGTTATGTCGGGGGCGGGTGGGGCATCGGGTATCGGCAGCTCGAACGCACGCTGCACGTAGACCGCCATCTGGTCCCGCGTCACCACGGTGTCCGGCTGGTATGTCCCGTCCGGGTAGCCTCCCACGATCGCCTGCGCCTGGCAGTACTCCACGTGCTTGTAGGCCCAGTGATCGGTGGCCACGTCGGGGAAGGTCGCGGTGCCCGGAGGCGTGTAGCTCGCCAGTCCGTCCTCCCCCGTGGGGTTGACGATCGCCCGCGCCACGTACACCGCCATCTGCTCGCGGCCTACCTTGTTGTCGGGGCCATACGTGCCATCCGGATAGCCGGCGACGATGCTCTGGGTCTTCGCGTACTCCACGTACTTGTAGGCCCAATGGTCGGTCGCTACATCCGGGAAGGACGCCGTGGCCGGACCGGTCGGGACTGACGCATCATCACCGGCGAGCGCGCGGGAGATGTAAACGGCCATCTGGGCGCGGGACACTGAGAGCTCGGGATGGTACGTTCCGTCCTCGTACCCCATGACGATGCCGGCAGCGAGACAGGCTATGATCTCGCCGTAGGCCCAATGGTCGGAGCTGACATCGAGGAACCCACCAGGAAGCACACCGGCGAGTTCGACGACGCCCGGGCTGGGTGTTGCCCAGAACACCACGGCGAGCACGACTAGACACACGACTGCGCGAAGTTGGCCTGCGGGTCTGATCATCGTGGATCCTCCCGGATGGGCATTCGTCGGAGGCGGCGCGGAGCTATGGCAGCACGGCGCCCTGGACCGTGCTGCCAACGGGCCCACGCGCGCTCGCGGCTCAGCGCAACACGAAGCTGGTGGGTCTGCGAACGGAGGTACGGGCACCGAGCGCGCCGCCGCGGCAGGAACGTGGCATGTGGTTCCCGCGGGCATGCGGCGCCCACCGCGTGGCAGGATACAGCAGCGTGCTGGCATCCCATCACTGCCCCTCCGACAGCGTAGAACCACCTCCACGAATAGGCACTCGCCTCAGGTGAGATTGTAGGCGCTTCGGGGAGGAAAGGCAAGCTGGCTGGGGTCGGGGCGCGTGCTGTCCAGAAACTCATCCGCTCGCCAGAGTGCGCTCACGGCGCCCAGGATACTGGCAACCCCAGACGGAAGGAAGTGCCCCAGAACGCCCGGATAGTGTTTCTCGGGGGGACAGGTACCCATCAGGCGGCGGCCGGTGGTACACATGGGGCGGCTATTGACACAGCTCGATGATGTCGCGCTGCTCCAGGTTCTCGACTCGCAGCTGGGCGACTTCTCCGGTGGCGCTGTTGGCTTGCTCACGACACAGTCGTCTGTACTCCTTCCCCCATCGGGCACTAACGAGAACCGACCGGAAGATGAGGCAGATCGAGGTTCCGAGGGCTTCCACGTGGGTTCATCCTCCTGGGAAATGGGATGCCCACAGTGCACGAGAAACGCCCTCAGAGCAAGGCTAGAGCGGTTTCAGGGGCTGTTGACCGCGGCAAACGGTCCTACGGGCCCTCGACACCCGCACGGTGTCCCAATCCTACTTAACACACACAGAGTGCCTGGGGACGGGCAAGAACGCTCCTTCTGTGCCGTATCAGGACCTGCAGGAATGCCCGGATAGCATTTTCAGAGAGGACAGGATGGGGCACCAGCAGTCTTGCACCGTCATGGAGCTACGCGGTGCGCTCGTAGGCTGGCGGCATTACTAGCGCTTAGGCGGCGCAGATTAGTCTTGGTACACTACGGCTCTCTTGACGCCCCGATGAGTATTTGCGGACTACAGCCCAGACACGCATCCTCGAAGGAGAAGCGACCTTCGAGTTCCATCAGCGTCTTGGGATAATCCTCGGCCACAATCCCATACACTACAGGTTGTGGTAGGTTGAGTAAAGTAAATACCCCTAAATGGCAATGGGACACCACTGACAGCCGTGTGGGGTATTCCGCAAGTCCGGACGTTCTACCATATGGGACGATTCGGCGGCGCCTTCGGGCGTCGTTCTTCCAGGGCCCTCAGGCCGGCTTCACGGGCGGTCAACAGGGACAGGCTCGGGCAGACCGAGGAGGAGCACGGTCTGGTCCCGGCTCTCCGGGAACTCCAGGGCCAGGTCGTGCCTCGCCCGCTGCTGCGAGCCCCATTTCACGACTGACTCTTTCAGGCGGAAGACGGCCTGAGGCACCCGCTCCTCGGGAACGGGTGGGGAGAGGGCCGCCGCCCGCTGGCGTACCTGTTCCCGCTGCACTCGGGTCATGTCGGCGAAGGACAGCCCCGAAGGGCTGCGGGCCTTGGCGACTTGCTCCGGTGCAAGCGACGCGTAGAGCAGGAGCGGGCCGGACAGGACAGTGGGACCAGACAGACCAGCCCGCTGCAGGTCAACCGGGAAGGCCTCGTAACGGAGCGCGCGGCCGGCCAGGCTGACGGCGAGAGCGGCCAGATCGTCGAGGGTGAGCCGTCCCTGTCTCTCCAGCTTCTCCCGGCACGCAAGGATCAGAGACTCGGGGATCTCTTGCGGTGCGAGCCGGTACCAGTCATTGCTGTGGAATACTAGGCAGTTGCCGACCTTCTCCCACTTGTAGCGCCAGCACTCTCCTGCCAAGTAGAGGAAGCGCCAAAGAGGCAGACCAGCGCGAGCTTCTTCAGGAACCGGGGCAGAGAGACAGGTGAAGTAGTCAGAGACCACGGAGAAGCCGGTCTCGCCGGCGATCATCCGCTCGATCTCGACGAACTCCAGGCGGTCTTCAGACTTGAGGGCGACGGTGTGCTGCAGCTCGGGGTCAGTCGGTTGGGTCGATTCCGCTCTGCGCTCCCGTTGCTCTTGTACCTCCTTGGCCCCTTTGCTCTGCCATTCCGAGAAGATAGCATCCGCCGCCTCCTCGTCTGGTGCTCCGCTGGCGAGCAGCAATGGACGATACACGACCGGGTGAATATTCCCCCGGGGGAATCTGGGCAACAAGACGTCTTCGCCACAGCTGCGCCGCCTCTCGGTCTCATCGTAGGCGAACACTCGGAGATACGCCCCGCCGTCAAGGGAATCCTCGTAGCTAATTGTGGTTTGAGACAGACTATCTTGCAGGAAGTTCGCCAGGTCTAGCCTGGCGCTGTTTGCTTTGTCGGCCGACTCGTCTTGGGTGGTCTGCACGAGGCGGCCGGCGGCCTGTCGGAAGGGCTCTGGTGCGTCGAAGTAATCCATCGCTGTGTTGCCTGTGTCGATGAACTGTCGCATGTTGTCCGGTGGCAATGAAAGGAAGAGCTCGAGCATGGCGCGAGCATCGGGGGCGCGCACAGTGCGGGCGAGAAGCAGGTCCGACTTCTCGAGCTCGGCCAGTTCCTGCTCTGACATCGCCAGCGTCTTGCGAGCCGCTTCGATCCGTAGCGCGCGCCTGACCCGGCGTCCCTCAGAGTATCGCGACCAATACTCATCTGCCAGCCGATCCATTATCAGCGCTGCCCCCGCGTTGCGGTGCAGCAGATACACCGGCTCCGGACCGCTGGGGTCGGTGTCCCAGTGGCACTCCTGGAGCGCTTTGGGGATCTGGGCCATGAGGGCCTTGAGAGTGCAACCCTGTGCGATGATGGTGAGCTTGCGCTCCCCGACCGTGTCCAGGTCCTCCGGGGCCACCGTCAGCGACACCCCGGTCTGCTCGGAGAGCATTGCCAATACGGGGACTGCGGCGCGCCCGAGAATCTCGAAATGCACGGGGTGCTGGAGCCGCGGGTCGCTCTCCGTCTGCGGCTGCCACTGCTCGCGGGCACCCAGGCCGTGGAGTGTGGTCCCATCGGCAAGCTGCACGTCGGCTCCCTGGACGGACGCCACAGCAGCGAGGAGACCGGCGGCGGCCAGTGCCACCATCAGCGCCCAGAATCGAGGGACGGCGCGCCGGGAGCGACGGGCATCCAGGATAGCCCGGATCCTGGCCTCCAGCCCCGCGGGCCGCGCCATGGCCACTGCCGCCATCTGGGTCAGAGTCGGCCGCTGGAGTCTACCCGCGATCTGCAACAGATGGGCGGCATAGTCAGAGGATCGCAGGCCGCTGTTGAGCACCAAATCGTCGCACGCCTGCTCTCGCTCGCGACGTAGCTGACGGATCACCAGCCAGGCCAGGGGGTTGAACCAGTACAGGGCGTGCGCAAGATAGCCGAGCATCTGAGTGAGGCAGTCTGCCCGTTTCACATGGGCCAGCTCGTGTAGGATGACAAGTCGTCGTCGCTCCTGTGACCACTCCTCTGCATCGACAGGCAAGAGCAGCATCGCATGCCACCACCCCCAGACCATAGGCACTCTCTCGCACTGGCTAGACAGCAGTGTAACGGGCCGGCGGAGCCGGAGTTGCGCGGCAGCATCATGCACGAGCTTCTGCCAGGAGGGATCGGTGAGCCGGCGCACCTGTCTCACCGCACGCCGTACGGAAACCATACTGAGCGCCACGCGCACGAAGGCAGTCAACGCCCCCAAGGCCCAGACCAGCACGAGCAGACCGGGGATGCGCTCCGAGAGAGTGGGACTTGCCGCTGGGACACTGCGAGACGAAGGATTCGTTGGAGCGCGAGGATTGGTGGCGGCAGTGGGGGGCCCAGTCTCCGCTGTGATCTGGCCGGCGGAGGAGGCGCCAACCATGACTTCGTCGGTCAGGGGTGGGGTGAGGCTCTCCGGCATCGAATGGGAGTCGGTCGGAGCCGCCGCATAGCGCGGCAGAGCCCGAAGGTGCCAAGACGGCAGCGCTATGGAGAACACGGGCAGGCAGAGGACGCACACGATAGCCAGCGCCCAGATGAGATGGCGCAAGGCCGCGGAGGCGCGCCGCAGGGCAAGGCAGGCCACAGCTGCCGCCAGGAGGACCAGAGTGGCCTTTGCCCAGATAGGGAGAAGAACGCCCAGCCATCCCGCCGCATCCACCGGGAAGGCAGAGGACGCGATCATCTCACCGTCCCTCCTCGCGTGCCTGCTCAATGAGCTCGGCGAGTCGGTCCATCTCCTCAGGCGAGAGCTGCAACTCGGACAAATCCAGCAGTGCAGCCATGGTCTTCTCGACCGAGCCCTGGTAGAAGGTCTGCAGCACTCGCCTCAGCGCCGCCCGACCGACCCGTTCTCTGCGCCGGGTGGGGGAGTAGATGTAGCGGTTGCCCTCCTTCACGTGCTTGAGGTGGCCCTTCTGCTCCAGAATAGACAGGAACGTGCGCACTGATGAGTAGCTTGGCGCATCGGGGAGGTCTTCCCGTACCTGCGCGGCCGAGGCCCGGCTCCGCCGATAGACGATGTCGACTATCTGTCGCTCCCGGCGACTCAGCCCGCCCAGCGTCTGCTCCCGTCGTCTCGCCATAGCGCCCTCTCCCGAACTCTCTGCAGAGGCCAGACAGTGCGAATATTTTCACACAATGGGATGTCCCTGTCAAGGCGTGCCTGCGAATATTTTCGCCCTTTCTCAGCGGAGCACGAGGACGGTCGGCAGAGGCAGGGCATCTCCAAAGAAGACGGTGCGACCCTCACGCGCGCATGAGACCGCCGGAGTGGACCCGTACCGCTCCTTCTGATGCCAATCCCAACGGTCTCAGGATCGCCCGACAACGACCACAAGGGCTGTCCCCCCGAAAAATGCTATCCGAGACGCCTGAGGGCTGCTTTTCGGCTCGGCGTCCTGGTATCCTGGTGGGCATGAAAGTCACCTTGAGTCTCCTCCGGCACCCGTGCCGTTGCCTAGGTGTCTTGCTCCAACTCCTCCGATATGCTCTCAGTTCCTGTTGGGCGCTGGTCCTGCCCCGGGCGGTGACGGCGGCTCACCTGGTGGCATTCCAGAGCCAGTTGGCGGTTGAACTGAACCGCTCCTCGGCCCCGAGGAAGCGGCATCACAAGTTCAGCCCGGCCTTTCGCATCCTCTGGGTGGTGCTCTCGAAGTTCCTGAACGGGTGGGAAGAACTTGTCCATGTCATGAGGCCTGAAACGGTGAAACGCTGGCACACTCGGGCATTCCGCGCGTAGTGGCGATGGAAGTCAAAGGCGGGCCGGAAGCCGGTGGCCCTGGGAATGCAGCAGCTGATCCGCCGCCTGAGCAAGGAGAACCCCCTTTGGGGCGCGGAGCGAATCCGGGATGTGCTCCTGCTGATGGGCTACGAGGCCCCCGGAGAGGACATGGTCCGCAAGTACATGGTGAAGCCCAGGAAGCCGCGCCCGGCGACGACCAACTGGCTTTCGTTCCTGAGGAACCATCTCAATTGCTCCTGGGCAATTGACTTCGTCACCGTCACCACGCTGCGCTTCCACGTGCTCTATGTCTTCCTGGTCTTCGATCATGCCCGGAGGGAGGTGCTGCACTTCGCCATCACCCCGAGCCCGAGCATGGACTGGGTGATCCAGCAACTGCGGGAAGCGACGCCCTTCGGGAAGCAGCCCCGCTATCTGTTCCGGGACAACGACGGCATCTACGGCCACGGTGTGCGCGCCCTCCTGATCTCCTGTGGCATTCTGGAGGTGCGCACGGCCTACCAGAGTCCCTGGCAGAATCCCTACATCGAGCGTTTCATCGGGACCCTGCGGCGAGAGCTACTGCATCACGTGATCGTGCTGAACCAAGCTCACCTGGAGCGGCTCCTGCGGGAGTTCATCGATGACTACTACCACACTGCCCGCCCTCACCAGGGGCTATCGGGGGAAACGCCGCTGCCCCAGCCTCCGCCGGGCGAAGGCGCACTCATGTCCATACCTGTGCTGGGCGGCCTGCACCATCGCTACTCTCGCGCTGCCGCATAGCAATCACAAGAACCTGTCCGTCGCCCACAGGTGCGCTCTACGCGCATGATTCACCACAGCCGATTCGCACACGGCATAGGAAGGAGTCTCCGAGAACGCGCCCTTCACCCCCCTGTTCGCTCCCTCCGCGCTTGCCACGATGGGGCTTCGGCCATCTGTCAGAGCACCCAGATGGGATTATTCGGGGGGACAGCTCAGAATACCCGGATAGCATTTCTAGAGAGGACAGCAGTGGCAGCCGCAGACCGATAGCTCGGATACGCGGCTGGAGAGGACGTTCGTGTCGGTTTGGGAGGAGCAGATCACGGTCGAGGAGTTGCTCTCTCGCCTGGCGGAGCAATCGTCGGTGGAGCTGAGCGCGATCGAGTATCTGCTGCCGGTCCGCGTGACGGTGTTCGCGGAGGGCTGCACGCTGGGCGGCATTCGTGTTGGAGCTCGCTGACTGACGAGGCTGGTTCGGGGTGGAGCCGCGGCCGTGTGCCCGCCGGAGGCGCTGCCGCCCGTGCTCAGTCGGCGGCCGTGCCGGGAAGGCACATGAGACGAGTCACCTGGTCTCGAGGAGGCCGGGGTGGAGTCAGCGGGGCCGGTGGACGATCTCCAGCTCGAGGGTCTTGCCGGCTTCTACGGACACCCGTATTGCATCGGTGTCCTGTCCCATGCGCGGCCCCGGGTCGGTGCTGACAAGGTACTCATCCGGGGGCACCCCGGTCACCTCGAAGCTGCCATCTGCCTCGCATCGGATGGTGCCGCCCCACTTGCCGATGGCATCGCCGACTGGACGGACCTCCACATAGACCTCGCCCGCGGGGACGTTCCCGTTCGCGTCCACGACCTTTCCGCGCAGCGTCCCGGTGCCCGCCATGGTGAGTTCGATCGGCTTGCCCGGGACCTGGCAGATCTCGCGGGTGGGCCTGGCGAGACGCATGGATGGAACGCGGCACCCGACCTGGACGAAGCCGATCGGGAGGGAATGAATCTCGAAGCGGCCTTCGGCGTCGGTCACGGCGGGCTCTGCCTCCGGCGTCGGATACTCCTGCCCGTCTATACCGAAGGTATCGGTGGCGTAGACCTCGGCGCCGGCGATGGGCTCGCCTTCCAGATCGGTCACGCGGCCCTCAATGCTCGCGGGCCGCGCCAGCTCTGCAACTAGTTCGTGATATGTAATGCTCCTGTTCGCGTAGCGGCCAGCTCGGCGGGAGACATAGCCGTCCGCTGTGATAGCGACGTCGTATCGGCCACGAGGTATCCTCTCGATCTGGAAGGAACCGAGGCGGTCGGCTCTGGCGCGGATTGCGTCGGGGCGATCTTCGTCTTCTTCGAGACTGACAAGGGCAATGCCGGCTCCGGGGATCGGCTTGCCAGTGCAGATGTCGAAGACGTCTCCGCGCAGCAGGCCGCCGCCGACCGGCTTGATAGGGGCGGACTCGGCCCGCTGGTCAATCACCACGAGTCCCGCCGGCACGCGGACTTCCTCCCATGTGATGGGGCCGCCGCCGATATAGACGTCAAGCCTGGGCGCGGGCACGGGCTGCCCCGACGGGAGGTAGCCGTTGATCCTGTTGTGGATGCGATGCCAGCTCTCCGGGTTCCACACCGTGAAGGTCCAATGGATGGGGTCCTCCGGCTCCGATGGCGGCTCCCACTGTTCGAAGAGATAGCCAAACCTGGGGCCATCGTGGAGGACAAGCTCAAGCCTCGGCGCGCGGATTGAGGCAAGGGCGTTCAGGGCCTGGTTGAACTCTTCGGTGGTGCGACAGCGGTACAGGAACTCGTACGATCCACCTCCGACGAGGAAGGCGAACTCCGAGAAGGCGGCGCGGGTTGGGAGATTCGCCACGTCCACCGCCCCGAGGGGCCAACCAGGATCGCCGATGGGGCTGTTGCCTTCCGCGATCTCCCTGAGGCCGAAGCACGCGGTTGGGCAGAGACAGATCAGGAAGAGGGCAACGAGAATGCCAAGCCCGACGTGGGCCTTCGTCTGCTTCGTTCGCATTTCATCCTCCTCTGAGGAGAGTTCGCCTGGTCCGTCGCGCAGCCGACGTGTGTCTCGAGCTGCTCGCCAGTGGCGCCGAAGCCGGCGAGAGGCACTGCCTCCTCTCGCCCAAGAAGTTGGACCGATGAGGGGGGCAAGAAGTTCCACGGGCAACGTGTGCGAGGAGGGCGGGCAGCGCTCCATGAGGCCCCTCGCACTCGGGCCTTCTGAGTTGAGCGAATGTGGCATAGGAGAGCCGAGGCGAT
>Ga0307378_10011979_pt1 | contig 11131 bp, 8 predicted proteins | sample UN1MG_FD_202238 | JGI IMG/M metagenome (GOLD analysis project Ga0307378, IMG submission 202238) | Soil microbial communities from Risofladan, Vaasa, Finland - UN-1 | ecosystem: Environmental > Terrestrial > Soil > Coastal area > Acid sulfate soil | place: Finland: Risofladan, Vaasa | collected...
GCGTTTGGATTTGAAACCAGATGATTGTGTTTACATAGGCGATAGTCCCTCAGATATTGAAGCCGGGAAAAAAGCAGGAACAGGAACAATAGCGGTGTTAACCGGATCACATTCAAAAGAAAAATTTGCTGAAATCAACCCTGATTTTATTATAGAAAGAATAGCTGATATAAAATTAGAGAAATAAAAAAAAGAAAATGAAGCTGAAATTAAAGAAATTTATTGACATATTATAGGCCGAATCTTATACCTTCATCATCATTTTTAATTTCATAATTGAGTGTTCTAACGCTATGAGCCATAGCAGCTATGATAAGACTAACAGAAACAACAAGGGAAAGAATGGCTAGAGCAAAGGAAATTATGATAGGAATTTCAAGTAGCCAATTAGTAAATCCCTTGACCATTATTAAAAGAGATGTTAAAGCAATAAACAAGATTGAGATAAAAGCACCAAGCATGGAGTTCTTGATCATTTTAGCTTCTTTTTCATATGCTTGAAGCATTCTTTCTGCTTTTTGTGCTTTCTCCTTATCACCTTGTTGATCATAAGTGATTTTCTGTTTCTGATAAGTATAGACAGCATCCTTTATCCTAGCATAGCGATTTTGAAACGTTAATGTAAGTAAACCAATTGCTGAAATAAAGATAATAGGCACAGTTGTTTGAGAGATAATTTGAATTACGTCCATAGCTTCAAGGAAATGCTTTTTGTGTTTTAAATTTTACTCGAATAGAGAGTTTTTCTTTGGATATTTTTAACTCAAATCTTTCTAGTAATTATTTTTTTACTGAAATAAAAAAGAAAAACTACTGTTAATATTGAGAACCATTTGTAACCAACTATCATTTCAGTGGATTCTTTGATTTCAAATTGTAAAATCTCTAATCCATCATTTTTATCAGCTACATAAACTAAATCATCAACAACAAACATATTCGTTGCGGATCCACCATCGTAATATTCTCCGACAACTTTTGGATCATTTAAGTCGCTTACATCTAGAACTTTCAAACCAATGGTATATTTACCAAGGAAAAGAAGATCATCAACATAAAAAGATCCAGTAGTTACACCATCACCACGATAACTACCAAGCTCCATAGGATGGTAGACATCACTAAAATTCATAATAATTAATCCATCCGACCAGCTAGAAAAAAAGACTAAGTCATCCTTATACTGAAGTGTTGCAGAACCATTTACTTCCCTACTATGAATGATTGGTATAGGATTAATTGAATCACTAATATTTAATGCTACTAATTGAGAATCATGATTGCTAAAGTAAACAGTAATAAAAGCAATTTCATCAACAATAGCTAAAGAATTAATATATTGTCCTTCAACATAGGAGCTAATCTTAGTGATATTAGCGGGATTAGTGATATTAAGAATCTCAAAACCTTTTCCGTAATTTGCTATAAAAGCTAAATCATCAACTATTTGAATATCAATAGTACTACCACCATCATCAAAAGAACCTAATTTTATAGGATTGGTGAGATTAGTGATATCAAAAACAATCATTCTTGATGAAAAGGTACCAATAAAGGCAAGATTGTCATCAATGAATAGAGAATAAGATTGGCTAACAATGGTATGGTTGATCAAAGTAGGATTGAAAGGGTCACTTACATTGATAATAAAGAATCCTGTATAATCATCAGTAACATAAGCAATATCATCAATTACCGTGACTTGAAATGCACTTACACCTGTTGGATAAGAACCCAGCTCTGTAAGAATTACTTGTCTATCTACCGCTTGAACATCAACTGTTGATTGAAATATAGCCACTAAAAGAACTGTCAAGATAAAATAAAATCTTTTTTCCCTTAAAATATTTTTATGAACCAAGACTTATTCACCAAAATATTGGTATAATCTATGTAAGAATTATATTAAAGTTTCAGACCAATCTTGAATAATTTATTTTACTATAGTAATAATAGAAACTGAGTAGAGAAGCTTATTTTAAAAATAATAAAAAATATGATGGATAAAGATAGGTGTTCCCAATATTATGGATACTATTGAATCAACTCCTCAAATTAAAGCACCATTGCGAAGCATTTCATGGATATTTTTTAAAATAGGTGTAACTGCTTTTGGCGGACCGGCAACAAGTATCTCAATGATGGAAGAAGAAGTAGTTCAGAAAAGGCAGTGGTTGACAAGAAAGTATTTTCTAGATCTAGTAGGAATAACTAATATTATACCAGGACCGAATGCTGTGGAAATGGCTCTTCATATTGGGTATCTTTTACGAGGTTGGTTAGGATTACTCATAGCTGGAATTTGCTTTATTTTTCCTGCTGTAGCAATTTCGTTAACATTAGCAATTATCTATATTCTTTTTAGTGCGCTACCACAAATAGAACCAATTTTATTTGGAATCAAACCAATCATTATTGCAATAATACTGGTAGCAGTTTTTAGATTAGGCAAAACAGCTGCAAAAAATTGGTTATTGGTGGTCATAGCTATTATGATATTGCCATTAGCTTATTTTTTTGATCAATATGTGGTAGTAATATTATTAGGAGGGGGAATGGTGGGAATGTTTGCGCTGCAGATAAAAGATAAAATAAAAGCTAAAAAAGAGGAGAAAAAAAAGGAAGCTGTTAAAATAGAAACAGAGCAATTAACACTACAAAACAAAAATACCTCAGAAACAAAAGAAGCAGATGAAGAACAAATAAATACTAGATTTATGATGGGTGAAAAAATCATTCCTTGGAAAAAATTAGTTATATATGGTATTCTAATGTTTGTGATTTGGGGAATATTAGCTTTAGTATTATGGTTGTTTAGCTACTTCTACCCAAATAAATTGCTCAAACTCAGCTTTTTCTTCTATGGTATTGGAAGCATTCTTTATGGTAGTGGATATGTATTGATAGCTTATATGAGAGGAGGATTGGTTTTACAAAATGGTTGGTTAACAGAACAGCAATTATTCGATGCAATAGCAATAGGACAATTTACTCCAGGGCCACTTTCATCAACTGTAACTGTGGTAGGCTATATGGTAGGTTATAGTGTAGGGGGAGTGGGATGGGGACTAGCAGGGGCAGCAGTAGCAACAATAGCTTTTTACATACCTTCAGTATTGATTGTCGTTTTTATCAATCCAATTGTAAGTCGATTACGAAGATCCTCTTGGACAGCTGCTTTTCTTGATGCTGTGAATATCAGTTCAATAGCAGTGATGTTAGTAACAACTTATTATCTAGGCGAAGGATTCTTTAAAGGATTGAATGTTTGGAGCATAGTGGTTGCAGCATTATTATTGGTTGGTTCATTATTCATTCTTTTGAAATGGAAGAAGGTCAATTCAGCTATATTGGTGCTAGCAGGAGCAGTAATCGGAGGATTATTGAAATATTTCGTTCTATAAGTAATAACTGATTAAGTGAATATTTTTTATAATTTTACTATCACTAATACTGATTTAATAGACTATTTTTATGAGAAGGATTTTTAACAGTAAATTAATATTTGCTAGTAAATATAAATAAAAGAAGGTAACAGAAATGAGCGATAAAGATTATCAAAGCACTTACCAATCATTACTATTCTATTCCATAGGTGGATTGTGGGGATATGCTATCATGCGGTTGATCGATTCGAACAAAGAGGAAAAGGTTCGCTTAGCTAAATGTAAAAAAACGGAGAGCTTTCCAGCTACGAGCAAATACACCTGGGAAGAAATACCTGTTGAACACGTAACAAATCTCAGTCAAGTACAAAAGATAAACTTCAAACCAACAGATAATTTTCAATTATTAGCAGAAAAAATCATTGAAGAGTTGGCAAAAGTAAAAATTGTTGAGAAAACTGGAAAGAAATCAACCAAAGAAGAAACTGAGGAACCTTAAAAACTACTTTAAAGGTTCCCACCTACTTCTCATTCTTATACTATACCATTTTTCCAATCAACCTAGTAGCTCAATAAAGGAAGTTTTCCCCAGTTTATGAGCTAATGCTTGAAGCATTATTTTAATTTCATCGGACCTAATTTTTTCGCTAATCAATGTTTTATATAAAGAGATGGCCAGATTGGTACTGGTAGCGTCATTTAAATCAATAAGTGCAGCAATACTAAACAACCTTTGAAAATAATTCTCAGGGGAATTATTGTTTGATTCATCTTTCAATGAAAGATTAGCCATTGTTTTTAAAGCAGAAATATCCTTGCTATTTAATAGATTACCTACTTTTTTATAGGCGCTCTCCGCTCCAGAGCGAGTAATAGAATAGAAATACCGGAAACCAAAGAAGATAAGGAAAGGCATAGGAATTAAAATTATTAACGCATAGGGACCAACAGTTGCAATTAAGATAATAATAACAAAAAAGAGTGTAAAACCAGAAATCAATAAAGCTAATCCAATAGTTTTTATCCGTTTAGCACGACTGGAGAGTATTTCAAAAATAGACTCAGATACAACTGGAGAGGATTCTTGATTTTGAATCACCGTGGGACTCATGTGATCTTTTCACCTTATTAAAAATTCACTACTAAAGATAATCAAACTCTATCGAGGATATTTAAGTTTATTAATATTTAGCAGAAATGTACTATGATAAAATGAGCAGTCATTACGGAATATTAACTGGACTAGCGAGAGTGTTTTTCTTTTCATTAAAATAAAGGACATAATTTTTTCCTAAAATCTTTTCTATTCTAGGATAATATTCAGGATTTCGCTCTTTTAACCAACGAAGAGCATGTTTCATGGTCCAAACAAGACGATAATTTTCCTTTCCTAATTCTTTCTCGGATTTTGATGCTAGATCTTCTGTTACTACAATATTTGCTTTTAAAATCCAACTTTCAAGAATGCCTAAGATCTTTTCAGGCATATATTTTGTAAGATCTTTCAAATTATTACCAACGGACTTTCTAACATAAACAGAAGGGTCAGCTTTTACTCGAGACATTAGATCAATAATACAATCATTTTTTGTTGGATCACGAAGCCATTTACTTTCAGCTAAAGGTCTTAAACTTTCAATGGCAGTCCTTCGAAGATTTTCATTAGATGATTCAAGCCATTTGTGAAAGATCTTTAGAACTTGTTCGGGATATTTTGAGAAGGCTAGTCTTACAGGATAAGGACACATTTCTCTAACTTCCCAAAAAGGATGGTTGATCCAGAGTGTGATTTGGTTCAATGTTTGATACATATTTGATTCGGAAAAACAACTATATTCACCCATAAGAGCAAGAGCATAATTGATCATATGATTGTCTCGAGAAGGATCTGGAAAATTAAAGATATTAGTGATAATAGTAAAGGAAGATTTTTGTTGATATTTAAGCAAAATATCAATAGAGAATTTTGCTACAGTTTGAGCAATAAAAACACTACCTTTTCCTATACGATCTTTCTGTGGAATGAGATTATATTCTTGTACCAAAAATTGTTTAATTTTTGAAGAATCATTTAGCATATCAATTCTTTGCCAAATACCTGTTTCTTCCCAATAAGCTTGAACTCTATCCTTAATTTTCATTTTAGTACTAATTGAAGACATGAAAATCATCCAAGTAAAATATTTGCTGTTATATCAAATCACTAGAAGTAAAAAGCACTAATAATATTTCCCTACATTTCTTACCAATATCATAATATGAATCCTTTAACTTGATCTCTGCATTTCAATCAATTCACATGAAATATTGGCAATTAATAATTTTTATTTGACTCTAATGAATCGTCATTAGTTGTTTCATGAACATTTCTTTAAATGAACCATCTTAAATTTTTCTTAGATAAATCTGTTTTGTTCTAGATTCTGCTTTTATCTGGTTATAAACTGTACAATTTAGAAAATTGCAATTAATTGTAATAATAATTATAGAAGAAATTCACTTCTCTTTTCTGGGATTATCAATTAGCACAAAATTCCTATTTTTCAATTTTATCAGCTTATCTAAACCACCATTTCTATCAGTAATGAGATTAGATATTAAATTCAATTCTTCAAGATTGACAAGTGTATCTAATCCTTTGACCTCAGTGATGTTATTTCCTTCTAGATTTAGTGTTATCAGTTTTGTTAGATTTTCCAATCCTCTTATTTTAGAAATACGATTATAGCTGAGGTAGAGTCTTAACAAATTCGTGAGAGAGTCTAAGCCACTTATTTCTTCAATCTGATTGCTGGATAAAGTAAGATTTTCCAAATTAGTCAGAGATTCCAAATTTGCGATTTCTGCAATATTATTATGCCATAAAGATAATGAGCGAAGATTTCGTAGATTCTCTAAGCTTTCGATTTTAGAGATAACATTTTGATAAAGAAACAATTTTCGTAAATTAATAAGATGCTCTAATCCAGTAATGTTACTGATACCATTAGTATTCAAATAAAGACTCTCTAAATTGGGCAAGTCATCAAGTCCGCTAATAGTATGAATTTTATTCATGCTGAGATTAATTCCTTTCAGTTTAGGTAGAAGGTGTAAATTCTTGATTTCTGTTATGTTATTGCCACCTAATTCTAATTCCTCCAATTTAGGTAATGACTGCAGGTGGGTCATATCGTCTTCTCGAATTTCATTGATATGATTATACCATAAATTCAATGTCTTGAGATTTGATAGATTATCCAAATTTTGGATATGAGTAATGTTGCTATTAGATAAGGATAAAAAGGTCAGATTTGATTGATTGGACAATCCTTGGATTTCAGCTATTTCGTTTCCTCCAAGATTTAATTTCATAAGATTAGTGTTGTGCTCTAAACCTCCTATTTCAGTGAGGCAATTGCTAAAAATGTCAAGTTCCTGTAAATTAACTAGTTTGTCCAATCCTTCAATTTTAGTTATTCTATTCAAGGTGAGATCTAGCACAAGAAGTTCAGTTAAGGAATCTAAGCCTTCGATTTTGCTAATCATGCCGGCACTGTAAGCACTATATTCAAGATAATCATTATCAAGATAGAGATACTTTAAACCAGTTAAATGATCCAAACCTTCCAGTTTATGAATTTCATTTCTCGAGAGGATCAGTTTTTCCAAATGGTCTAATTTATCTAAGCCCTCGATATCACTGATCTTTTTAATACCCTTGTCGCTTAAATCTAAGGTGCCATCTTTAACTTTGTAAGATTGTTTCTTATAAATTACTTCATCCAAAATCTCACACCATTTACAGGGATAATGTAATACAAACATTTGATTAAATAAAATAAGAAATATAAGGTTTCAGATTTACACACATATTAGATTTTTCACTAATTTAAATACTTATACTTTTTTTATTTAATGAAAAATCTAATTGACAAATATTTGAAATAGTAATTTTTCCTTATTTCTTCATAAAAATATTCTTTGGAAAAAATATTATATTCAGATAGTTTAGAATTATTATAATTGAATTGGATATGATGGTTTCTCAATGGGAATTCAAGTTTATTGTGGTAGTATAAGTGATTTTGGTCATGAATGGGAGCAGTTTATTGAAGTATATGAGACTATAAAGAAGACCTTTGATGAAAATAAAGAAATTTTTCTTATATATAATTTTAAATTAATGAATAGACAAATAGATCTATTAGTAATTCAAGAAAATGGAATTTGTAATATAGAATTTAAATCCTATAAAGGTGAGGTTATAGGAACTGATATTGTAGATACGAACTGGATAGTAAAAACATCTGATGGCGATGAAGATTTAGGAAAGAATTTATTTAAACAATTAGAAGCTGAAAGAAAAACAATTAATATATACCTGGAAAATATATATCCAAAATTAATTTCAAAAATTAATGAAAAAAATTTTAATAAATCTTATTCCTGGGGATATTTTTTAAAAGGCAGTAAATTTGATAAAAATCAATTATCAAGAAAAAATCAAACATATTATGATATTATTACATGTGATAATTTAATTTTAAAGTTACGACATGCTAATCTTCACTATAAATTAACCAAAGAAGATATGCTAATTATTATCAATAATCTTAATGTAGGGAATTGTCCCAATGATGATCTAAGATTGACACCTGCGATAAATTTTGAGGAATTAGAAATAAATTGGACTCCTAATTTCATTACTATTTCAAATAATTTTCTAGAAAATCTAAAATTAAAGATGAAGGAGAATGGTGAAATTAGTGAAACAAATGAGTGGTTAATAAATCTAAAAGCAGGAAAATTAGATAATAAAAATAGTGATTTAGGAATAAAAGAACTACTAACAATTGATAAAATTGTAGATAATAAAATACAATCAATAATAACAGGTAATGCAGGTTCTGGTAAAACCATTTTTCTAGTTCAAATATTTGAAAAAATACTCATGAATTATAGTGAAAAAAATATAATAATTCCAGTTTTTATAAATTTAAGAAATTTTGAAAGTTTTATTATTGAAGAACAAGAATATCTTTTTTATAACAATCATAAATTAGGGACACTAAATAATGATATTACTAATTCAAAATTCAGTTTGGAAATATTAAAAATAATAACATATTATTTCTTTTCAAATGAATCAAGTGAAAAAGATTTGATTGAAAACCGAGATACTTTTCTTCTATTGATTGAGCAAATGATTACCAATAAACGATTTGTTTTTTGTTTGGATGGATATGATGAATTGAATGTAAAAAGAGATCTAGATAAATTATTCAATTATATATTAATTAATAAATTTTCATTTATACTAACAACTAGACAGGATGAACTATTTAGATTAAAAACGGTAATAAAAGAAATAAATACAATTTATAGTTATATATTATTGCCGCCAAATGAAGCAGAATCAAATAAATATCTTTCCGAAAGAGAGAAGAAACTTGGAAATACAATCAAGAAAAAAGATTTCAGTAATCTCTCACCTTTGGAATTGTATATTAAAAGCTTATTCTCTTTTGATCAAAAAAACATTGAGAAATTTAATGAAATGGAAATTTTGCTCTATGGAACAGTTTTGTGGGATTTATTCAAATCAAATCAAATTATAATTTCAAATATTAAAACAATACCAAAAATGATTAAATTTTCAAAAAATGAAAAATTAAAAAGATCAAATGGTGAGTTTTATTCTATTTATGAATTTATTAACGGTCCATTAAATCGTTTATATACAAGAGACAATGAACATCAAAATGCTTCTTTAAAAGATATTTGTGGTCAATTAATACATTTATATTATTGTAAAGAGAATAATACAAATATTCTAGAAGATCTATTTATTGAAAATCAATTATGCAAATTGTTTTTAAATATAGAACAAATGGATGATATAAGCAAATCTAGAATTATAATTAAAGTATATCCACTTATTGACTATTTTCTTTTACACTATATTTATACTCAATATAAAATAGGAAACATTATTTCTTTAGTTAATATTGATGTGATGTTAAAATTCAAGGAAGTTTTAGATAATGAATCACCATGGACGTATAATGACAATTTGTCAAAATTTGGTACAAATACAAATGAAATAATTGTAAATTATTTAATTAAACATAAAATAGAGATTAAACCAACTATAAAAAATCCTAATGCATCCGTAGATTCAATTTCTATTCCCGTTAGTAGATTAAATTTAGGAGTTCCAAAATGGTACAAAGAACTTATCGAAGGAATTTTAGAAGAAATATCCAAAGATAAAGAACCTTTCTCAAAACAAAAAAAATCCGATGGATTAATAAAGATTTTAATGAAAATACCAGAAAGAGTAGTTGATACAAGATATGATATTATAATTAAAGACAATACATATGGGTATTACTCAGAGAGTATGAAACCAATGGATTATAGGGGAATATTTGAAGAAATGTTTAATGAATACAACAAACCTCTTGAGAAACATATTGATGAATTATTTAAAGAATTGAATAGATTACCTGAGAATAATATTTGCAATGTTTGTGAAAAAGTGAAAAAAGTTGAAAAATGTAGTGATATAAACAAACTAATTAAAATTTTAAATCTAAATAAAGATATTATAGAATTTTTTAACATTAATAATCTTAAAGAATTATTCATGGATGAAATGGTTCTTTCTCATGAATTAGAAGGTAATCCTGATCAAATATATTATCTTAATTTATTAGAAAGTGAATTAAATGATAAGCTAAAAAAATTTGCAATCTCTTTAGCTGGAAAATCTCTTTACTCATATAAAGGATTAATTAGACATAGAGCTGATATGTCTAATGATATTTTATTACAATATTTATCATATCGCTTAATTGACATTGCTAAAACGCATTATCTAGCTATATATGCAATTTTTATGTGGTTTGATTTGTTGAAAGGTGAAGATTTGGGAGAAGAAGTTGGATACGCTGAAGGGCCTGATTTAGTAGAAGAATTTGCTGATAAAGCTAAAAAATCACTTGCTGCTAAAGGGGAAAATTGGAAAGCAATGGTTTCATTATTTGATTCGCTAATATTAAATTTTAAGAATTTATTATATCAAAATTAATGAAGCGCAGTTATTAGAAAATTTCTAAATTAAAAAATAAAATTAAACTACCACCATTTTTTACTTTCACTATTTCTTCTGAATGTTTCTCTTACTTCAGGTTTTCTAAAAACAAATAAATGCTCAAAAGCTAAAAGTAGAAAATTATTTTTAATTGATTGATTACGCCAAAGATGTTCAGTCTTGGTGTTATGTTGGATTTTAATGATGTTTTCTTTTAAAGCGAAACCAATATCAAGAAAAGCTTGCATTACCCGAAAAGAAATGGGAACTTGATGTTTCTGCCTTCTTGTATCACCAATCAAAATTGCACAATATTTTCCAGGTTTTAGAACGCGATAAAACTCTGATGCAACTTTCCCCATTTCAAAACAAAACTCATCTATTGATTGAACTTTTGAAAGATCACCATCTTCCTTTTTCATTTTAGAGTAGCTAATGATATTAGCATAAGGGGGATGGGTAATAATAAGGTCAATACTTTCCTTAGAAAAATAATTAAGATTTCGAGCATCACCCTCAAAAACCAATTGATCAGGAAATGTATCGTTAAGGATTTCAAAATCCAATCTATCTTTAGTTAACATGACAGCATCTTTGTTGATATCGATGCCAATCCCTTTTCTATTGGTTAATTTACATTCGATTAAAGTAGTCCCTGAACCAACAA
>Ga0307378_10011980_pt1 | contig 11131 bp, 13 predicted proteins | sample UN1MG_FD_202238 | JGI IMG/M metagenome (GOLD analysis project Ga0307378, IMG submission 202238) | Soil microbial communities from Risofladan, Vaasa, Finland - UN-1 | ecosystem: Environmental > Terrestrial > Soil > Coastal area > Acid sulfate soil | place: Finland: Risofladan, Vaasa | collected...
CTAATGTTTGAGCGCCCGCATCTATCGCCATAGCTAATAGAGCTTGTCTTCCTAATGTTGTTCCGCATTTCGTGCATTTTGTCTGGAATGTTATTCCCATTATCTTACCTCCGGCTCTACTGATTGTGCTGACAGTCTGGACAAGGAATGGTTCTTTCTGACTCTTTGATATTTATGTAATTGCAAGGATGAGGAGTCTTAGGCATTGGCCTTGGAATCTCTCCTGTATCTTTACAGGTTTTGCATTTTGGTTGCTTCAAGAGGATAAGGGCATCTTCCACAAACACCATCATTTCATCAGCAGCCAGCTTTATGGTATGCTCTGAATAGTCAGGGGATATTCTGCTTTTGATTTCCAGAACCTTTTCCAACAACTCTATTGCTTTCTCATTCTCTATTGCTTTCTCATTCATTGCCTTACCTCAATAAAAAAACCGAAGGACGGCCGACAAGAGCTCCAGAAGTGTAGGAACACCGTCCCCCGGTCAAAAACTCAATTGATTTGCACGCTCTTGTCATTTGCGTTCCCTTATTTATGATTTATAAGTCATTTGATACGATTGCATTATTGGGTTTAGATAATAGCAAATATTCCTGCAAGTCGCGGTCGGCCTCAATTTTTCTTAAAGACTCCTCGCGTTGATAACGATGCTTGATAATAAGTTGTATCATTTCTGAATCTATTTTTGGCTTGACGACCGCCCTCTTATCTTCAAACAAAGAACAGCCGGATATAATAAGTAAACAGATTATCAGAATCTTTTTTAACATTATGCGATTTTTTGTTGACTTTCTTGTTCGATTTTTGTATTCTCAGGTGTATCAGCGACACGGAGGTTTTTCAAATATTGATATTCAGGTAATTGCTCTACGAGTTTTTTTGTGCCATCTTTAGTATTGTGCGCTTCGACACGATCACAAAAACTTTGAAAGGCTGTCCGATGAAGACCGGTAAGTTTAAGATGTATTGCGTTTCCTATCATATCTTAATTATACAATGTCTATCGGCAAATGCAAGTAAAAAATTTACATTTTCTTACTTTTTTTACGCAAAATTACATAAATTACTTATATTACAGGGTTTACAAGACAATATTTTTTTATTATTCTTGAAATTATGGCAAGTAGAACAGATTGGCTAACAGAAGTTGCACAACCAGTTGCTAAAGAATTGGCGCAGAGAAGCGGTTCACTCAAGATGGTAATGAGTGCAGCTATACTATTGCTGAAGGAGTGTTCACCGGAAGTCCGAGAATACTACATGGCTAAGGTGGCAGGGGGAGATTTGTCCGGCCTCGAAAATCCAGAATCTGAGTTCCGCCGGAAAGTGGTGCAAATTGTCCGAGAGTTAAAAGCTCTCGAAGCAAAAAAGAAGTCTGCTCCACAGAAAAAGTCCGCAAAAGCCCTGTAATTTCGTGGATATTATGCTCTTTTGTAAAGTCAATAATATTCACTTTTTCCATAGATACCCCCGTCTGAGTTTATATCTTTGCCTCTAAAAACGGAAAGTCTATCAAGTTATCAGGGAATTGTCAAGGGAAAACTTAGGGAAAACCCTTAATTGGTTAGGAGAAAACCCTTATGAAAAAGATATTGATATTGGCAATATTAGGTGTGATTTTGTGCAGTAATGGTTGCACTTTATTGAATCGTGATTTTGATAAATATGGAAAGAACTATAAAAAAATCCCTTTTCAACTAATATCACTCGGCGATAACAAGAAAAACGTAAAGGAAAAATTAGGTGAACCTGTTAATATTATTGGTTCTAAACAATTTGAGGAGGGATTCATTGAAGTTTGGTCTTATGAGAAATGGGATGCCAGAATGGGATGGGATGTTTTATCTCAAGAATACTGGTTATATTTTTTAGATGATGATTTAGCTCAATGGGGGCGTCCGGGTGATTGGCGAAGAGAAGCAGACAGTATTTATGAATTTCGTGTTCGCTAAATAATAGGCAAACTGTCAGGAGGGGGACGGCTTCTGAGCCATCCCTCTCCATATTATTCTAATTCTTTGCGGAGCAAAAGCAAGTTAGAACTTTATCCGCAGGCCGAAAAGAATCTTACTATTGACCGCCGTAGTCTGGGGCTGAAATGACTGGTACTGATACTCCATGAACAAGACATCATTGAAGACAATACCGGCAATAGGGCCAACCGTGTTTTTCTCGGTCTGTAAGTTAAGGTCGAATTTTGCCCCGATGTAGGGAGTGCCTGAAATCATATCGGGCAACCATTCGGCCAGGACCGGATTCGGTATTTGTACCAAGTCCGGGTAAGAATATTTTCCATACACGCCCCAAACGTGCGGGTCGGTATCGTCCGGCCAGAACAATGCCGAGATACCGGCCTCCACTTTTTCGTTAAGATCGACACCGAGCCGAACTCCAGTTACTTGATTGTCGTCTGCCCAAATCCAGGAATACATCGAAGCCCTGGCAGGCAGACAGAGACAAAGAAGCACCAGTAACAAAATTACTTTCTTCATTTTGTTTCTCCTTAAACTGTGGTTTTTTCATTCGCCATCTGAACGATTGCGGCGATGGCTTTTTCTTTTTCTTTTTCACGCTTCTTCGGGTCTGTGATTCCTTTCAGTATTTTTTCGATTTGCGGCCACAAGAACGCAATCAACCTGAGAATTTCAATCCAATTCATTTTCGTCCCTTTCTGATTTCATTCTCTATCCATATTAGATGGCCGCCCAAACGATGATATTCGGCCATATTGTTTTCTGCGAGGGCCTTCGTCATAGCATCACGTATGCTTTTACGTTCCTCAAGGAAGCGGTTGTATTTCTTTTTTCTCATGGTCCAGAATCGCCTGGGCAATAATAGCCGTCAGAATTACAGTCATAATCTGCCAGGGAGGAGCGCCAGCCTTCAATAACACTAAAGCCCCTACAATGGCTATTCCGTACTTCTTTGAGACGTTTTCGTTGATTAGTTGTTCGAGACTCATTTTTATCCTTTCAGTTTGTTGCAGATGCTACCTTGACTGCAAGTGCGGCATACGTTGCTGTTGTACCGAGTAGGAATGTCAGTAATGAGATAACGAATGTGGCCCAAGTCGGCAACCTGTTTCGCAACTGATTTATTGCTGTCCATTGTTCTTTTGTGTCTTTTTCAACATTTTCTATTCTCTTGTCTATGCCACTGTGAGCCTTGCAATAATTGTTCTTATTTTCCTCTGCCATTGTATTATCCTCTCGGTGGTTTTCTTGGCCCCCTGGTTAGTTTTATGCCTCGCTTGTTGGCTTCGGCCTCTAATTCACTTACTCTCCGCTCTGAACCCTTCTTGGGCGATCCTATTGACCTGAACGGCTCTCCTCTTCTCTTATATGGTACTGATAGAGTATGTTCATCATAAGACCTTTGTAGTTCGGCGTCTGTCATCTTCCCTGCAGGGAACCGCTTCCACATTACTACGTTTTCGTAATCGACCAGAAGTTTCGGTCCCCATTCATCTTTCATTGATTTAGGAGTGTAGGAGCTATTGAGAATGTCGTTTACTGTTTTATTGTACGTTCTAACTGCCTCTTTTGGGTCAGTTGTCTGACCTATGTAGTACGTTAATTCTTCCCTTTGCCCTGCCAGCGAGTACATTTTACTTATTATTACCTGCTCTCTTGCATCCTTTTCCGTCTTGGTCGGCCTGAATCCTAATAAAGTTTCGATTGCCGCTACAGTAGTATCAATGTCTCTCTTTTTAGATTGCTGAAAAACACTCACAGAAATAGGAACAAGATTCTTTACTTCATAAGTAGTCAGCTTCATTGCTTTTTGCAGGAATGGGTCGGTTATCTCTACAACCCTGTCGCCCTTCCAATCGTAAATCGCCTTACCCATAGACATCAGGGCAAGGTCAACTATTATTTCGGCGGTGGGTGCTTTCATTCCGCCTATACGCTTCCAGGACTTGCCTATGGCTATATCGGGGCGCAATCTCAAAGTATTAAAGGCCACATTCCAATAATCCTTGTCATAGGTCATCATATCTATCATTATCTTCCGGCCTTTTTCGTCCGATTTTCCAGTGTCAATCTTGAATAAGTCTCTTGCATCATCTAATGTTTCAGGTTTCTTTGGGGGTTTGCCGGTAAATATCATAGTGCCAACCGTGGCCGCCGTAGCCGTTATCAGCCATGAATTGATAATGTTCGACCTCGACCGATTAGCATTAAAGCCACTCTTGCCGCCCCACTGTAACGCCGCTTTCAGCATAGTTCGGTAGTTACCTTCGGCATAGCCCGGGGACATAAAGTAGAACCTTAATGTTGATGTTACCGTACCACTCCGACCGAATAGCCTCTCGTTCATCATTCCGTAGAAGTTCTGCTGTTCCTTGATAATGTCTATCTTTTCGGGGCTGGTAAGTACCCTGCCGAGTTTCTTTTCCTTTTCAGCTACAACATCGAGGAATTTAGAATATTTGACTTTCGGGATATAGCTCTGGAACATCCAATTTACGAAGCCGGTCGGTATCTTCAAGGGCAAAGTTCCAACCTTTACCGCTATTCCCATATTCCTATTGAGTGCATTGACCGCCATATTGAAAGTTCGTCTCGCCTCAGTCTCCACCGAGTACCTATGTCCGCCGCCGTGCCTGATGTAATCCTTATACGCAGTTGTTCTAAAGATGGGGTCGTTTGCCTTGAATCCCCTCGTAAATCCTCGCAGAGCTGTTTTCTTATACAAGAATCCCAGATAGCCACTATCGGCTATGGATTGCTTGAGAACCGACAAAAGATGGAACGCACTACCGATAAACTTAATTGTTCTTGATACGTTGTTTATTTCTCTTAATGTGTTCAAATATACATTTCGTGTAACCTTGTTCGTACTTATCAGATTGTTAATTAGCCTGGCAAGGTCTGGGTCGAGCCTTAATCCGTCAAATACGGGTTCTTGTACCTTGTCCCATTCCAGGGGAGCATCTTCAACGCTATCTATGAATTTTCCCTGGCCGGTTCTTAGTAATTCGTCCTTGAGCCAATTCATACCCTCAAGGTGCGATATTGCTACGTACTCAGCCTTGAGATTTTCTATCGGATTCCAACTACGCAGCTCCAGCGTTGAATCGTAATCAAGAGCGTCGGCCACAGTCGGCAGTTTTTTCTCCTTAGTAAACCGCTTAGTAGTCTTCCAGTGGTCGAGGAGCTTGTCAACCTTTTTGGCGTTCTTATAGATACCATAAAAGTAATCTTCCACCCTGTGAATATCGTCACCAACTACAGATTGAAGATACTTATAGTTATCGTCTGCAATTTTCTGGATGGTCTTAAATAAACTGGCTTTTCTTAACTCTTTAGGGAGTTTATTCCTTGCGTCCCTTTGGATGTTGAAGGCGTTTACGGTAGTCGGTTCGCCGCGGGCGGTCATAAAGTTCTTCAAGTCCTTATCGGGAAATGTAAAGAACCATTCGCTCATTTGGTTCAAAGACTTGTCTTGTCCCTCTATCTGGGCTTCGTTAAACTCTATTCGTCCTACGTCTGCCTGATGTATTCCTTTTATAACAGCAGCGTATGGTTCCTTGCCCAACCTCGTCTCAACGATTTTGGCCGGCTCGATAACATTCGAGATTGTCTTGTGAATCCTCAAGAGTTGTGATACATCAACAAACCCAGCCTTGCCCTTCTGCTTTACTTTCGCTCCCTCTGCCTTAATAGTAGTCTGGCCTAATTCCTGCGCTCTTCGTTCAATTGCTGCTAATGATTGCTTTTCAAGGTTTATAGCTTCTTTATGTGCGTCCTCTGCCTTGAGTAATTCTACTCTTAATTTTGTTCTGTTGCCTCCAAGCGGTTCATCTTTAATTTTTTGTCGTAAATTCTGTATTCTTTCCCACGCTCTTTTTTTCGCTTGCCTTGCCCCGTAGAGATTCCCCTGAGAAACACTTTCTACTTTTGACGGCTTTATATATGCAGGGGCTGTCTGGGCAGAGGCTTCTCTTAATTCTGGAAAATAATACTCTAACGCATATCCTTCCGGGCTAAGCCCTTCAGGCGCATTTTCTCCTCTATATTTTTCTGCTACTTCAACCGGGACATCTACATATACTATTTCATACCCTTTGCCCTGAGCCTCTGCATAATTTAATGCGTAGTTGACAAATGGTGTATACCATCCACCCTTACCTTGAGAAAGCCCCAATTGTTTAATTTCCTTATCGGTAAGAATACCTCGTTTAGGATGAAACAAATCTTTTTGGGAAGTTGGATGCTGACCTCGATACAATCTTATATGACCTTCTTTGACAGGAGGAAGGTCAACATCTATTGTTCCTACCATATTGTGAGTTATCTGTTCAGGCTTAATCTTTTTGGGAGTAGGTAATCCCGCTATCTTCCCCTCTGCCTTAGCTACGGGCTGGGCTTTGACTTGTTTCATTGCATTAATAGCACCCGGTTCTTTTGCTAATAGGGTTCTAATAAAACCTTCTACTCTTAATGCCTCGTCATAACTATCTTCAACAGTACCACCAAAAATATGCTGTTCACCAGCTGGGCTATCTTTCCAAATATCATACGCTTTTATCAATTCTTGTGGGGAATATAGCTTTTTCAACTCTTGCTGGACTTGTACTGAATGTAATTTGTTTACTTCTTTAATGCGTTCAACATATTCCCAGTCAGGGGTAATCTTAGCCTCTGGGGTAGTTAGAGCTTTATCAATTTCAGCAATTCGTTTTTCTAATCTTGGTATATCAGCCTTTGCTCTTTCATACTCGGACTCAGATAGTACAGCTTTCCCCTTGCCCCAAGACCGCTCTTGTCTTTCAAATGCTTGTACAGCATCCTTTGCGTCTTGAAGTTGTTTCCAAATAGGCCCCCGCTCTTGATAAAGAATTAAGCGTTCCCCTTCAGTCAATTCTCCTCTTGCTCTTGCCGCTTCCGCTTCGGCAACAACTTCTTTTAGCGTCTTTTTTGCCTTAGGAGTAATCTTAGCCTCTGGGGTAGTTATTGCAGCCTTGGGCTTGCTGGGGGCTGGAATGGCCTCTGTGGGACGTGCTTTAATCTCGGCAAACGCGGGCGCTTTAACTTTTTCTGCCCTCGCTATTGGATATTTGCCAAATTCTTTGACTTCAGGTGGGGCTTGCCTTGCTCGGACTCTTTCCGGCTTGATTCCTGCGTACTTGACTCGGACGGCATCCCACTGAGTTCTATCACCTGTTTTCCGGTAATGTGCCCAAGCAGCATCGGCCTCTGCTCTTGCTGGTCGTACTTGGGCAGGTGGTTTCCCTTTTGCCCATTTTGCAAACCCAGCCACAAACTTCGCCGTTGCCCTAACGCCCTCAATAGCAACAATAGTTGAGGCAAATTCCATAGCCCCGCCATACCAAAAAGGCGGTTTATTGCCAGTCATCTCTTTATAATAGTCGGATGCTATCTTGGCTACGGATTCGGTGTCTTTAGTCATTCCAGGTAAAGGTACAAGAGCTTTGGCAGCATCTTTGAAGGTCTTTGATAATTCTTTCGATACCGGTCGCTCGACCTTTCCCCGTAGTTCAGGAAATAATAAACGAAGCCTTTCGAGTTCTTTCTGTTTTGCTTCAGGACTAAGACCGATAGTATTGGCCGTAGCCTTTTGCTCAACCATTCCTTTGATTATCTGCCTTTTTATATCAGGCGTATAAGCCAAACCTGTTTTCCAGATAGGAGCAGCAATAGCCTTGCTTATTCTCTCAAAAGGAATACCAAGGCCAGACAAAATATGACCGTATGACTGTAAGAAAATACCATAAGGGCTCTCCACCGCACCGCCAGGAATCGGTGGTTGGGATGGGTCAACTATATCGGGAACATCGGGAGATGCAAGAGACGGACGTTCCCCTGCAAGTCTGGGGTCGGGTATCGGTAAGGTTGGTTCTTGCCCTATCTCCTCAAAAGCAGGCGGTTTCTTCCTTCCGATTTCTTCAAATGTAGGTGCTGCTACTACCATTGTATTTTATTGACCCACTTATCGTAGTATGACTTGGCAGTTTTCATAGAGCCTGTTGCCTTCATATTTTCAACGGTTTTAATAAATTGGTCAGTGGTCTTCGGTCTCATATAGCTGGCTTCGATTTTTACAGGCTCTACTTTGCCACCGGCCTTTGTTATTTCCTCGTCAATATTTTTGAGTTGCTGCAAAGATGCCTTGCCCGCCTCGGATGTGGCCCCGTATTTTTCTATCAGCTTGACAGCTTTTTCTCTTGAACTCTGAGCATCATTGAGGAGCTTGTCTTTATACGGTCCTTCGGGAGTGTACCAATATTCACTCATTACATCATCGACAATTCTTAGCCATCTGTCGGCTTGTCTTAACATTCTATCGGGTAATTCCTGTTTTGCCGCTTCCTGTCTTTGTGATGTCAGGGCTTTGGTTGATTCTATCTGGGCCTTCTTATGTTCTGTTTCGAGAGGGTCGGTTTGTATAGTCTGTCCTATAATGGCCTGCTGGATATTTTGTCCCATACCCCCCGGCGATGGCTGGAACATACCGCCGAATTTTTGCAATGCGCCGGGAATACCCGTACCAAATTCAGGTTTACGCTCTCCGGCCATAATAGCTTCCGGTATAGTAGCGCCACCTGACATAGCCCTTGTAATTCTATCGAGTGTTTGACGTTCACGCCGCTTCTGTTCAGCCGCACCAATAGTCTGTAAGATACCTGCTATTGCCTGCATTGTTTGTTGGGTTTTTGTTATTCCCTGTCTCTCTGCCTGGCTTCGTAGGTCGATTGGTGACATTGCTTGTCTGGTCATATTTGACTCCTTTTTTACCATCCATAAGCATAAGGATTAGATAGTTCGGACAAAGATTGTGGTATATAGGATAATCCTGATTGCGTATTAGTACCACCACCGCCACCGCCACCGCCGGTCATGGCGGCTGATAACAACGGTCCGATTAACGGGGCATATTGGCTGATTGCACTCGGCTGTTGGCCTTGAATTATCGGTTGGACAGAAGGTTGTGAGCCGATAATTGATTGTAATAACGGCGCCTGAATAGTATATGGTAAATATGATTCGGTCGATAGCTTTTCAAACAGGGCATCGAGTTGGGCCTGCGTAACACCCCTTCCCCTTTCTTCTTCAGTCAGGCCCATTGATTCAAGTAACGGTATCATGCTTGCCCTGCGACCGCGTTCTTCTGAGGCAAACGGCGCCAATGATGAGGCAAGATTCTTTTGTACTTCTGTTACAGCCCTGCCCAAAACATCACGGCCTGTTGTTGACGTTAGATTACCGGATGCCTGCAATGCCCGACCTAACCGATTTGCCAGCAGGTTTCCTGAGGCATTAGCCTCCTGGATTATCCCCTGTACTTCGGGCAAGCTGAAAATGTCCTGGGGCTGAACGAGTTCTTTGGCGGTTGTACGGGCGAGTTGCCTTTCTTCCGTCATTTCCGGCAGCGGAGCTATCCCACGTTGAGGTATTTCGGGTAGTGGGCCTTCCGCCATTTCAAGCAATTTCTTCCTTGCTTTGGTAGCTTCTTCTGTTTCCGGCACTTGCTTCATATCAACACTACCCCCACCCCCTTTGCTCATTGCTGTAGAAGCGATCATTGCTCCGCCCCCTATTAGTGCTGCTGCTACAAAACTCATATCAATTTCCCCTTTTTTATAGATTCCGGTAATTCTTCGTAATTTTTTGCTATGACTTCATCCTCGATTTTTTCCAAGTCCGTCTCGTTGGTGGCGTGAACTGTTATCCAGACCGTATCCTCGTTGAAATAAACAATTCGTTTGGTTCCCGCTTTGGTAATGCCAAAGTGAGGCGCCTTGATTCTTACCATTCCGTTTTCGGTCAATACGGACACATCTCCCTTTAGAATAAAATAGGGATGGTTTGTCCTATGCAGCTTGCTAACATTCAACATCCCTTTCGGTGCTGACATTTCACGGATGTAAAGACCATCGGCGAAGGTGTGTTTCAGAGGGCAGGCATCATCGCCGAACTTTGCCCCTGGAATACTTCCAAGCACCGATTCAAACTCAAGCATTTTATTTATCATCTCTTTTGAAGATGACACTTTTTTTACGATTACATTAGTTGTCATTTTCCATCATCGAATATTTTGATTTCCATTTTCTAAACACCGGAGAAATTGCGATTAAAATTATTACGAATAACGGTATCACCGACATTTGAATTGTAATAAATTGGCTTGATGGGGCCGGTGGCGCACCGCTATAATCGTACATTTGAGCTACTGTTAAATCGCCCTCAAACATACAAAATGGCTCTCGGTAGAGTTGGGCTATTTCACTTGCTGATAAGGCACGGCTGTAAATCAATACGTGGTCAATTTGTCCATGAAAATCTCTTGATGTTATTTCCTCCATTTGCCCGAAATTTAAGGCTTCATATACAGGAACGGATGTAGTTGTATCTTCAACCGTTCCTTGTAATATCCCATTAACATAGAAAAGCAATGAATCTGACGATACATCCCTAACGCCGACAAGTTGTACCCATTCATTCACAGGAGTAGAAGCATAAGCACTTTTTGGATTATTCGTTCCGTCATAAAGTCCAAATTGTGTAATTGTGAGGCCGCCACCCGTGCCCCCCAAATACGCCCAATAATTACTGTAACTGGAAACTTCCGACGCAATGACAGTATTTAAGGCACCACCTCCTGTATCCCAATTGTCAGTTTTTACCCAGGTAACAAAAGTAAAACTACCTGACAAGTTAGTAGAATCAGAAGAATCAACTCTTTTACCTCCACCAGTAAAATCGAGAGCGGAACCATATTTTCCAGGAATCCACACAGCCCCGGTTATAATTCCATTCTTACCATTCCCGCTCAAATCCTGAACGATATTGCCTGAGCCTTCATTGAATGGCCAGAAAGCAACAGGGTCTCCAAGTTGATGTGCTTTGTTGATTTGAAGACCATGCATAGGCTTCTGCCGAAGTTGACCGAAAGCCGAAGTTGTTATACATAACAATAATATGAATATTAGTTTTTTCATTTTAGTTCAACGAGGTTACTTTAGAGCAATATGACCGCCAATGCACAGTAGCGTCGGCATCGGTGTTATTGATAATCACTCTTACATAAGAAGCTGCTAATGGTATAGCTACCGACCATTCATCCACTCTATCCCAAACAACTTGAGCATCGGCGTGTGCTGTC
>Ga0307378_10011982_pt1 | contig 11131 bp, 6 predicted proteins | sample UN1MG_FD_202238 | JGI IMG/M metagenome (GOLD analysis project Ga0307378, IMG submission 202238) | Soil microbial communities from Risofladan, Vaasa, Finland - UN-1 | ecosystem: Environmental > Terrestrial > Soil > Coastal area > Acid sulfate soil | place: Finland: Risofladan, Vaasa | collected...
TGGAGGAACCCGACGGTGTCCGACAGCAGGGCCGTCAGCCGGTGCGGCAGCGACCAGGCCCGCGTCCGCGTGTCGAGCGTGGCGAACAACTTGTCCTCGACGTACGCCCGGGCGTCCGTCAGGGCGTTCAGCAGGCTCGACTTGCCGGCGTTCGTGTACCCCACCAGGCCGACCGTCAGCGCCTCGCCTCGCGACCGGACCTGGCGTTCCTTGCGGGCGTCGATGGCGCGGAGTCGGGCCTTGAGGTCCTGGATGCGGTTGCGGACGAGTCGCCGGTCGGTCTCGAGCTGCGTTTCGCCCGGGCCGCGCGTCCCGATGCCGCCGCCCTCCATCCGCGACAGGTGCGTCCAGAGGCGCTGCAGGCGCGGGTAGGTGTACTCCAGTTGGGCCAGTTCCACCTGGAGCCGGGCCTCGTGGGTGCGTGCCCGGCTGGCGAAGATGTCGAGGATGAGTTCGCTGCGGTCGATCGTCTTGACCTCGATGGCCTTCTCGAGGTTGCGGATCTGGGCGGGGCTCAGGTCGTTGTCGAAGATGACGACGTTGGCCCGATGCTGGCCGGCCAGGGCCTTGAGTTCCTCGACCTTGCCGTGGCCGACGTACGTGCCGGGGTGGACGGCGCGGCGGCGCTGCGTCATGGTGCCGACGACGTGGGCGCCGGCCGTGTCGGCCAGGCGCTGGAGTTCCTCGAGCCGGTCGCGATGGCCCGCCTCGCCGTGATCTCCGGCGGTGCCGCAGATGACTTCGACCAGGATGGCGCGTTCCCTGACGACGGACCGCCGCGTGTCTTTCAGTTCCTTCACGTGCCTGGGTTACGCCTCCCGACCGACGCCTGCGCGTTACGGGCCCACGTTGACGGATCTACAGCGTTTAAAGATTGCGTATTCACACCACCACTTGTGCGCGGTGGGTCCCCGTACCCACCGCGCAAACACGCAATGTTAAACCGCTCTAATCATAGAACCCTTGGGGGCGGGCGTCAATGCGGGGAAAATCGCGCCGGCGGCCCGGCTGTTGTTATACAACGCTACTTCTTCCTTCATCCCGCCTGGCGGCCTTCCCAGGCCGCCAGGAATACGCGTCAGGCCCAATCGCGGCGGCCTGGGAAGGCCGCCGCGCGACAAGTAGCGTTGTAGGGCTACTCGGGCGGGGCCCGCCGACCGTACACCACCAGCGCCGGCAGACGCTCCGGCGCCGGCGACCCGGGCACCGCCTCGGCCGGGCGGTCGCGCCACCACGCCAGGATGAACGGCCCGTCGCCGGCCCGGCGCTCGCGGTCCCACCATGCCAGGCTCCGGCCGGCGTAGGCGACCTCGCGGCCTGGGTCGCCCTTCCATTGGGCGGCCCAGGCGTTGAGCGGCCGCGTCTTTCCGTCGCGGCCGGTGGCGTTGGCGCCCTGGATGAGCAGGGCCTCGACCAGGTCGGGCCGCTGGCGCATCTTCCCGAGTTCCGCCAGGTCGAGCTGCGCGACGACGTACCCAAACGGCCGGGGCTCCGTCAGGAGCGAGTGGACGACGGTCTGCGCCCTGGAACTGCGGAAGCCCGCCACGTCGGCGTACAACAGTGTGCCCTGCGTCCGGAACACCTCGTCGGACGTGGCCAACACCGGCAGCGGCAGCGGGCTCATCTGGGCCGTCGGCCGGTCGGTGTCCGCGACGCCATCGGCACGGTGGCTTCCCGGCGCGGGCGCGGTGGCCTGCGCCACCGCCCCGCCGCGCGATTCCAGCAGCGCCAGGTGCTCCAGTGCCGCATGCTCGGCGCCCACGGGCATGTAAAAGATGCGGGCCTCGCGGACCCGCGCCAGCTGAACGTCGCCGAACAGGTACAGCCCGACCGTCGCCGCCGCCGCCAGAACCACCAGCGCCAGCGCCGCCGCCGCCCGGTGCCCCCCGGGCACCAGAACACCCACCGCGAGCACCCCCAGACCGAACAGGCCCAGCCACAGCCACAGCCGCAGCCGGTCCGTCCTGGGCCAGGCCTTCGACCCGAGAAACGAGTACGTCGCCGGTTGCACCGTCCAGGACACCCGCGGCGAGACCGGCGGCAGGGAGACCGTACTGCGGCCCTTCCCGGGGGCGATGTGGATGGTCAGGCCCGCGAACGCCGGCACGCCGTCGTCGCTGATCATGGCGTCGAGCATGAAGCACCGCGACACCAGGATCATCGCCTCTCTCCCCAGGCGGAGCACGCGCTGCTGTTTGGCGCCGATGGCCGACAGGAGGCCGTTGCCCAGCCCTTGTTCCTCCTCGGGCAGGCCTTGCTGGATGGCGACCAGCGCCGTCTCGTAGGGCAGGCGCTGTATCTCGGTCGGGGCGACGCGGGTCCGGGCCACGCAGACGCCGCCGGCGTCGAGAAACTCGACCACCAACGCCAGGTTGTCGCCGGCGCAGAAGATGGGCAGGACCCTCTCGCCCGATTCGCCGGGCGCCAACCGCCACGCCGCCTCCACGTCGAACGGCCCGCCGGTCTTCACGCGCACCTGCGCGATGGCCCGCCCGGTGCGGTTCGTCGCCTCGAACGTCACGGGCGCATAGGCGCCCGGGCGGACGATGCCCTCGGTGATCTTCAGGGCGGCCGTCACCTCGACGTCCTGGGCCCAGGCCCCCGCGCCGGGACCCCACACGGCCGCCGCCAGCAGGATTCCCGTCAAGCGTCCGCCGGCCATCCGCCACGCGTCATGCCTCACGGCACACCTCCCGTCGCCTCGAGCATCTTCCAGACGTGCACGGCCGCCGCCACCGACCAGGCCTGGGCGATGCATCCGCCGGGCCGGTGCGGCGGGTCGCCGTCGAAGACCTCGCTGACGAACCCGAGGCCCGCTTCCTCCATCGAGTCGAGCAGCCCCTCGAGAATCTGCGTCGCCTCGCCGCGGGCGCACTCGCGCTGCTCGACTGCGAACACGGCGTCGACGTACGGTCCCACCAGCCACGGCCACACGGTGCCCTGGTGGTAGGCCGCGTCGCGCTCGTCGGGGCCGCCGGCGTACCGGCCCGTGTAGGCGGGGTCGGCGGGCGCGAGCGTCCGGAGGCCCCGAGGTGTCATGAGTTTGGCGCACACGGTCCGGACGACCGACTTGGCCCGCCGTCCCGTGAGCGGGGCGTGCGGCAGGCCGACCGCCAGGACCTGGTTCGGCCGGATGGCGGCATCGCGCCGACCGTCCGGCCCAACGACATCATACAGGCATCCGGCCGCATCGTTCCAGAAGAGTTCCTCGAACGCGTCGCGGGCCCGGCCACGCTCGGCGCACGGCCCCGGCGCGGCCACGCCCAGTCGCCGGGCCAGGTCCTCGACCAGCGCCAGGCCGCTGAGCCAGAGGGCGTTGATCTCGACGGCCTTGCCGTGGCGCGGCGTGACGGGGCGACCGTCGGAGGTCCGGGCGTCCATCCAGGTCAGTTGCGTCTCGGGCGAGCCGGCCGTGATGAGACCGTCGGAGTCGGCCCGGATGCCGAACCGCGTGCCGGCGGCGTACCGCTCGACGACCTCGCACGCGGCGGGCCAGAGCCGGTCGCGGACGAACGGCACATCTCCCCCGGTCCGGGCGTAAGCGGCCAGGGCCTGGAGGAACCAGAGGCTGGCGTCCACCGTGTTGTACTCGGCCTGGCCGGTCTCCTCCGCGAAGCGGTTCGGGACCATGCCCTCGCTGGCAGCGGCCGCGAAGGCCCCCAGGACCTTCCGGGCCGCGCCGAGCCGGCCCGTCTCGATGGCCAGGCCCGGCAGGGCGATGAGGGTGTCGCGGCCCCAGTCGCTGAACCAGGGGTACCCCGCGATGACGGTCAGGAGGTCCTCGTCGCCTACCCGCCGCCGCACCAGAAACGCGTCGGCGGCGCGGGCCAGGCGGGCCAGCCGCTCGTCCTTCGGCCCGCCCGCCCGGGCGACGACGTCGGCCTGCCGCCGGAGTTCCGCCTGGCGCGCTGCCGCAACGTCTATCGCGCGCGGCGGGTCGAACGAGCAGAACAGGTGGAACCGGGCCGGACCGCGGCCGCGGACCGTCCAGCGGCCGGGGGCCAGGAGGTCCTGGACGAAGTCGAAGCCGCGCTCGCGTTCCACCCGCACCAGCACGCCCTCGTACCAGGCGGGCGCGGTGCGGGCCTCGGCGTCGGCGGCGTCGGTCCAGAGGAAGACGGCCGGCATGCCCTCCGAGAGGACGCGCCAGCCGGGGGCGTCCGGCAATGCCTCCACGCGAAAGCGGTTGTGCCGGCGGCCGAGGTGGTGCATCGACCGAAGCGCGAGCATCGGCCCGAGGTCCAGCGTCCAGTCGCCCTCGGCCTGGACCTCGTAGGTGATGCACACGCCCTGGCCGTCGCGAAGCAGCAGCACCTCGCGCTCGACCGTGGTGCCGCCCGCGCGCGACGCGAGGCGCGGCCCGCCGTCCAGGTCGAACCGCTCGGCGGCGCGCCAGCCCTCCGGATGGAACCCGTCGGCGTACTCGGTCGTCGAAAGCCACACCTCGCCCTCGCCGGTGACGAGGCGCTCGTCGACGTGGCTGAGGACGACGTGCCGGCCCACCGGCGGCTGCAGGGCCGGCACCCACAGGCCGTGGTACCGCCGCGTGGGGCACCCCAGGACGGTCGAGGAGGCGTAGCCGCCGGCGCCGTCGGCGAGGAGCCACTCGGCGGCCAGGGCTCGGTCGAGGTCGCGAAGGCGTGCGGCATCGAGGTGCAAGGTCGGGCCTCCCAAGGGCGAGCCATGGCGCCCGTGCCGAACGCACGGCCGGGCAAGACCGGCCGTGGCACACACCGGCTGCCCCCCAGAACACTGGCGGACAAGCCGCCAGTGGCACCCGGGGTCCTTGCGCGGTGGGTCCCCGCACCCACCGCGCCAACCCGCAATCGAACCTCCAGCGCGGCGGGTACGGGGACCCGCCGCGCACAAACGTCCCAACGCGCAGGTCGGACCGGTTACGGTTGCGGCTCGGCGGCCGGGGCCTTGGCGTCTTCGGCCTGGGCGGGCGGCGCGGCATCGTCGGCGACACCCTCGGCGGTCTCGATGCGGATGGCGCCGAGGGGGCAGTACGTGACGCACTCGCGGCACAGGACGCAGGCGGCCAGCCGGCGGACGCTGATGTACGACTTGTCGTTGCACATCTCGAAGACCTTCGGCTGGCATCGGGCCAGGCACACGCCGCAGCCGACGCAGTCGCGGGCGTTGACCGAGAGGGTGATGCGGCTTCCGTCGTCATTGAAGGTGGCCACGGTCACCAGGTCGGGCGTCTGCTCGTCGACCTCGCTGACCTGGTGGGCCTGCTGCCAGGAGTGGCTGCGGACCTGGTGCCGGCCGCCGCGGTCGATCCGGAAGATGCTCCGGCCGCACGTCGGGCACCGGTGAATGTCTTCGAGTTTCTGGAGGTACTTGATGAGCGTCAGGACCAGGGTGCCGTGGCTCCAGGTCAGGGGGCTGACGGAGAGGGGCTTGTTGGTGTAGGGGTCGACCTGCTCGGCCAGGACGCCGGAGGGCAGGGCGTGGCTGACGACCCACTCGAAGATGGGGACGGCCTCTTTGAGTTCCTCGATGGTGGACCCTCGGGCGATGTAGTAGTCGGCCAGCCAGATGCTGCAGACGAACCAGGGGTTGCCGGGCACGCCGCGGCGGTCGGTCGAGACGCGGTAGTAGGTGTCTCCGACGTACCGGGCCATGCCGCCGACGGGGGTGTTGACCCAGAGGGCCTCGGCGACGGCCTCCATGGTGCGTTCGACGCGCGGGTCGGTGGCCTCGAAGGCGTGGAACTTGAAGACGGCGAAGAGGCTGGCGTCGATGGTGGCGTCGACCTCCATGCGGCCGCCGTCCAGGGGGACGAGGCGGCGGATGAAGCGTCCGTGCTCGTCGCTCCAGAGGTGCTTGGCCATGGCGTCGCGGACCTCGGTGGCGGCGCGGTCGTACTTCTCGGCCAGGGTCGCGTTGCCGAACGTCTGGGCGAAGTTCCGGGCCGCCACCAGGCCTCCGTACACCGTGGCGCAGGTGTAGGTGTGGACGCCGTACCGCTCTTCCCAGATGTCGTACGAGGGTTTGGGCAGGCCGGTCTCGGGGTCGCGGAAGTCGACCATGAAGTCGGCGGCCTTGAGGATGAGCGAGTGGTACAGCGGCCGCACGTACTCCACGTTCTTGTACATCCAGAAATGTCGCCACAGGGCCCACAGGACCAGGGCCGTCTGGTCTTCCTGGATGGGCAGGCGCGTCTTGCCGTCGACCATCCAGGGGTGCCACGACGAGGCGGGCGTGCCGTCGGGGTTGTACTTGTGCAGCAGGTAGCCTTCCTCGGTCAGGAGGTCGGCGCACTGGCTGTAGAATTGGCGCGTGATGCCCGGGAACCCCGCCAGGTCGAGGGCGTGGCAGACGAGGGCGGCGTCCCTGGGCCACATGTACGAGTAGGTGTCTCGCGAGAACTGGAGGACGTCGGAATCGTTGGCGGCAATGACCGCCCCGCGGTTGTCGATCTGGCTGCGGATGATCAGCAGGCTCCGCTTGAACAGGTTTCGGACGGCCGGCGGCAGGTTGCCGAAGTTGTGGGCCGGCCCGTTGACCCAGGCCCGCCAGTACCCGATCGTCCGGGCCAGCAGCATGGCCGGACCGCGCTCGCGCAGCAGGTCGTACAGGCTGCGCAGGTCCTGGTACGACTGGGCGACCACCAGGTAGTAGTAGATGGTCTCTTCGGCGCCGGGGTCGAGCGTCACGGTCATGCCGATGGTCGAATCGACGGCCCCCTGGCTGATGGGGTTGCCCGAGAGGCGTCCGTCTTCGGCGTCGCGCCAGGTGCCCTCGGCGCCGTGGAACCCGCACGTGCCCGTGGCGAACATCTCGACGACGTGGCGGTCGGCGCCGCCGGGGTCGGTGCGGCAGGAACCGGCCAGCACGTACCGCGCGCCGCGGTAATGCACGACGGCCCCCAGACGCGGGTCGTAGTAGGCCGTGTCGCCCACCTTGCCGCCGTACATCGAGAGGTCCTGCTGGAAGAACAGCCGGAACTCCCGCCGCACGCCCGACCGGTTCGTCACGCGGACCCGGCGGATGTAAATGTCGCGGTTGAAGTCGACGGCGTCGGTGCACGCCAGTTCCACGCCCAGGCCCTCGTGGGCCAGGCGGACGTCGGTGGCCAGGGTGTCCTTCAGGTACAGGAGCGACTTCTTCCACGTCGGGTCGCTGCTCCAGACGAGTCGACCCTCGGCCCAGACGCCGAAGCGGCAGGGTCCCCAGCCGGCGTGGTTCTCCTGGCCGACGTAGGGGTAGTAGAGGTCGCGGATCTGGTAGTCCGAATCGAACGCGATGAGCAGATTGCCGTTGCCGACGGGGATGTCGCGCGGCACGTGTTACCTCCCAAGGGGCCCCACGCCACGGGGAGGATTATAAGTAGCGCCCCCGGCCAATGCAACGGCCAGAGCCATGCGGCAAGGCACACGGACACCGAGCGGCGGGTTCCGGGTCTGTGGTTTGGGATTGCAGATTGGAGATTTCAGATTGGAGATTTCAGATTGGAGATTTCAGATTGCAGATTGGCAGCCCGGGCCGCAACCGCGCGCCAAGTCACCTTCTCTGCCGTGGTTGGCCTCGCGCCAGGGGCACTGGCCGGGAGCGCTGCTCCGCGCTCGGACGGCTACGGTGTGGGAGGCGATTGCTGCGCCGGCGCCGAGGCCGCCTGCCGCTTCCGGTTGAAGTACTCCTTCATCTCGGGCCTGTCCAGTTTGTAGGCCGCATAGATGGCAAGGGCAGGGCCTATGGGGAAGAGGACAATACAGAAAGGCAGCACGAACCACATCAGCGTTCTCGTCCGGGGCGAGCCCCGCCACAGCAGCACCGTCATGGCGAGGCACCCCACGCCGGCCCATCCGAAATGTAAGGAGAACCACGTCCGAATAGCATCCCAGCCCTCTGAACGGCTGATTAGAATGCATGCTCCCGCCACGGAGCACCACAGCACGGCCATGCCGGCCAGTGCCCACAGCGCAGTCCTGCCCGCCTTCGGCAACGGTTCAGCCATGGCATCCCCCCGCCCGTGTGTTGGGCCTCTACCCTTGGACCTTGGACTTTGGATCTTGGACTTTGGACCGCCGTTCACTTCCTCAGCCGCGTCCGCAGGTTGTCCAGGACGTTCATGAAGTTGATGTACGAATCGTACGGCGACTCGTACGGGTTGAAGTACTTGTGGACGTCGCCGTCGGCGAACCACTTGGTGCACATGTAGTAGAAGTGGTCGGAGGTCTGGAGCCGCCGCCAGTCGTGCAGCAGGGCCGGGTCGCCCTTGGCCTTGACCTCGTGTTCCATCCGGTACAGTTCGTGCAGGGCGTTCGACTGCATGGCGTTGCCGAGCCAGGCCGACAGGTCGCGCTCCATGTCGGCCCACGAGACCATGTGGGGGATGTCGAGTTCCGCCGTCGGCGGGTACGCCTGGACGGCGCCCGACAGGGTCATGAAATTGTTCTTCCCGCCCTTGAGGATATGCTCCGGCAGGTGGTACATGAAGTCGAAGATGCCCGAGTCGGCCCACTGGTGTTCGCCGAACGTCTCGTAGTCCATGAACAGGTTCACGACGTACCCGTTGCCGTTGACCTGGTCGACCCACTGGGCGAACCTCTCGGCCCGCAGCGGCCACTCCGGCCACGACCGGTCCGAGAACCGGAACGCGATGTCGTCCGACAGACGGTAGTTCTTCAGCAGCAGGCTCGTCCGCTGCGACCCCACGGGCCGGTACATGAACGTGGGCGACCGGTACCCCAGAATGTGGTCGGCCCCCTCGGCCGTGATGCCGGTAAACCCCAGGCCCTCGACAAAGTGGGCCAGGTCGTTGTTGTAAATCAGTTCGGTGTTGCGGAACACGCGCGGACGCACGCCGAACGTATCGGCCATCTTCGCCGAGTGCGCCATGACCTGCTCGCGGAACTCCTCCCGGCTGTACAGAAACGACAGGCTGTGGTAGTACGTCTCGGCCAGCAGTTCCACCTGGCCCGTGTCCACCAGCGCCCGGAACGAATCGACCGTCTCCGGGCTCCACCGCTCGAACTGCTCGAGCGCCACCCCCGTCATGGAGTACGAGACGGCGAAGTCCTTGCCGTACTGGCGCACCAGGTCGAGCATCAGCCGGTTGGTGGGCAGGTAACACCGCTGGGCGACCTTGCGGCACAGTTCGGCGTTCTTGTAATCGTCGAAGTAGTTCGCGTCCGTGTCGAACACGCTATACCGCCGCAGCCGGAAAGGCTGGTGGACCTGGAAGTAGAAGCACACGCTGGCCATGGGTTGTCGCCCGGCATCTGAAGGCTAAAGGTTAGAGTCTAGAGTCCAAAGTCCAAGGTCCAAAGTCCGGGGCTCCGAGCCGGCCGCCCGAGCACAGGTCGGGGGACTTTCGATCCGCCTGCGCCGCCCCAATGGCCCCCGCCCCGACAAAGGCGCGCGGCGGGCAAGCCCGCCGGCTAACGCCTCTTCTGTAGTTGGAATGCTGTACCTGTGGCCTCTAGCCTGTAGTCTGTAGCCTGTGGCCTGTAGCCTCCGGCCTCCAGGCTCCAGCCTCCCTCCTACGCCTTCCCATCCGCCACGTCCCGGTACACGTCCATGCACGCCCGGCCGGCGTCGATCCAGGCGAACTTGCGGACCTCGAACGCCCCGTGTTCGCGCAGCGTCTTCTGGAGCGGCGGGTGACGCAGCACCGCCACGATCTTGTTCGCCATCTCGTTGATGTCCCAGAAATCGACCTTCAGGGCGTGCGTCAGCACCTCGCTCACGCCGCTCTGTTTCGAGATCAGCACCGGCACGTCGTGCTGGAGCGCCTCCAGCGGTGCCAGCCCGAACGGCTCGCTTACGCTCGGCATGACGTACAGGTCGGCCATCTGGAACACGCGGTCTACGTCGGCCCCGCGCAAAAAGCCCGTAAACGTGACCCGGTGCCCGATGCCCAGCGCCGCCGCCAGTTCGATCATCCGGCGGATCATGTCGCCCGAGCCCGCCATCACGAACTTCACGTTGTCCATGATCTGGAGCACCTTCCGGGCCGCCGCCAGGAAGTACTCCGGACCCTTCTGCATCGTGATCCGGCCCAGGAACAGCACGATCTTGTCGTGGCTCTCGATGCGCTCGACGCTCGACGGAATCGCCTCGCCGTTGATCGTGATGGCGTTGTAAACGACCCGGCACTTCGACTCCGGCACGCCGTACCGGCTGGTTACGATGTCGCGCGTCAGCCGGCTGACGCAGATGACCCGCTGCGCGCCGTGCAGGCCCGCCCGCTCGATGTCGTACACGTGCTGGTTCACGTGCGTCCCGCTACGGTCGAATTCCGTCGAGTGGATGTGCACGACCAGCGGTTTGCCCGTCAGCGCCGCCACGCTCAGGCCGGCCGGGTACGTCATCCAGTCGTGGGCGTGGATGACGTCGAACGAGTGCCGCCGGGCCGCGTCCGCCACCAGACGGGCATACCGGTTGACCTCGCCGAACAGGTCGCCCGCGTACAGGCCGGGCGATTCCGTGATGCCGAGGCTGGTGGGCCGCTTGGGATCGAGCGTCGCGGCCGCCTCGACCGCCTCGGCCGCCGTGACGACGCCGGTCCGCTGGTCGCGGCGGCGTTCCTCCAGGTACTGCTCCTCGGTCTGGTACGCGCCCAGCGCCGCCATGACCGGAATCAGACGGACGTGTTCCAGGCCGTCCACCGTCCAGTAGGTTGTTTCGCCGCGCGCGTACGACTCGCCGGCCGAAAGCACGTGCACGCCCCCGACCTGCCGGTTGGTGCCCCCTCGCGGAAGAACGAACAGAATCTCCGTTCCCAGATCGCTCAGGGCTTTCGTGAGGCCGTAACACGCGGTACCCAACCCGCCGCTGATAAAGGGCGGGAACTCCCACCCCAACATGAGGATACGCATCGTCCTGCCGTCCATCCCCTCGGTGCGCCAACCACCGACGTCCAGGCGCACACTAACCCTTACCCCTCTTGTCTGAGTCGTGCGCGATGGCACAAACCGCGCACCTCCCGACCCAGCATTCTAGTTCCCCCGCCCGGCGCCTGTCAATCGAATTGCATCGTCGGCGTTGGTGCGGGTGTGGCAACAATTTCTGGCATTAGGCGGCGGCCTTTCGTTGGTAGGTCCAGTAGGTGGGCCAGAGGTGGCTGTGTTCGAGGGCCGCCAGGGTCATGATGGCCTCGGCGTTGGGCTTGTCCCAT
>Ga0307378_10011983_pt1 | contig 11130 bp, 10 predicted proteins | sample UN1MG_FD_202238 | JGI IMG/M metagenome (GOLD analysis project Ga0307378, IMG submission 202238) | Soil microbial communities from Risofladan, Vaasa, Finland - UN-1 | ecosystem: Environmental > Terrestrial > Soil > Coastal area > Acid sulfate soil | place: Finland: Risofladan, Vaasa | collected...
GAGACCAGCCTGGATAGCGCGATGATAAGTGGGGCCGCGGACGAAGTAAGAGGGACCGCTCCCGTGCGTTTCTGCCGGGACAACAAGGAGGCGAACTGATGAGTGTGTTCAATCGCTTAGTGACCGTCTTGCTCTTCGTGTCGTTCATGATAGGCATCCCGATTGTGATGTTCATGCCTGATCAGGCTATCGGGATCGCCCAAAGCTTGCTGGGGGCAGTGTCCTCCAGCCTTGACGTCTTTCGCAGGGTCGTGCTCATCCTGGTGGGCATCATCTGCTTTATCATCTGCGGACTGGTGCTGTACTTGGAGTTCAGACGGCCCCCACGTAAGAGGGTCAAGCTACAGAGCGCTACGGGTGGAGACGTAGAGCTGGATGTCGACTCGATAGCACAGCGCCTGGAGTACCGCATTGACCAGCTCGCGGACGTGGTGAAAGTCACACCGAAGATCAAGCCCCGCCGGAAGTCTATTGATCTGGAGCTGAACCTGGAGACCACACCGGACGTTGACGTTCCGACGAAGACGGATGAGGTCTGCCTTGTTGCACGTGAGGTCGTTGAAGAGCGTATGGGGCTGAAGCTGAGGAAGACAAAGGTCAATATCAAGCACGCCCCTTACCCAGAGAATTCCTGAGCGAGAATCAGGAAATCGATTCGCCTCTGATGATGATCTCGCCTTCCCTGATCTCTACCTCGGTGATCTCCACGTTTTCGTGCGTCTCTAGCGCGGTGATGAAATCATCTATCTGCTGCGCGAAGGCTTGTATGAATGTCTCGGGGATGGGGAATCCGCCTACTGAGACCGATTCGATGGCCATGTGCACACGACCGCCGTCCGTCTGGATAGAAGCCACCACGGTTAGTGGTGCCTCGATGGGGCTGACCATAGTGCCGTACAGATGAATCTGTCCCTGGGTCAGCAGTATCTGGGGATCGATGATGCTCTCTTCCATGTTCAGGGCAACAAACGACGTCAGTCCTTCCTCGGTGATCACGAGGACGAAGCGCCCGTCGCTGTCCGGGACGATCCCTTGACCCATGGCAGAGACTAGATCTTGCGCCGCCTCGGTCGAGACCGGCACGGTCCTCTCGGGCGTAGGGACGACTTGAGAGGCCATCTGACAGGGGAAACACGCAAGAGCACAGGCGGAAAGAGCCAGCAGTAACAGGCCCCGTCTCCTAAGTGTGGATCTCATGCACTTTCCCCCATCGCTGGGTCGAGTCAGAATCAGCCGATTATACTTACAGCCTCGGTACGTGTCAAGAGGTGAGGTATGGACATAGAGGAAGCGAAGGCCATCTTGGAGAGCATACTCTTCGTTGCTGATGAGCCGGTGACCACAGCACGCCTGGCGGATGCTCTGCAGGTAGAGCGCTCTCTGATCGGGGAAGGGGCTCAATCTCTGGCCCGCGACTACTCGGGTCGAGGCTTGCGAGTCCAGTATCATGAAGGCCACGTTCAGATGGTGACGGCACCGGAGTTTGCGCCCTACGTTGAACGATTCCTGGGCTTGCAGTACTCCGGGAAGCTGTCAGCAGCTGCACTGGAGACGCTGGCCATCATAGCCTATCAGCAGCCAATGACTCGGCCTAAGATAGAAGCGATCAGGGGTGTGAACTGCCAGGGGGTGTTGAGAAGCCTTATCGCTCGGGGACTCATTGAGGCTGCGGATCGGCTGGAATCAGCGGGAAGACCTGTGGTCTACGCCACCACTTTTGAGTTCCTGCAGTACTTCGGTCTTGAGAACCTGGCCGGATTGCCGAAACTGGAGGACGCGGAACCCGTCGATGAGGTCTAGGCCGCTGAGGATCGTAATCTGGCTACTGCTGGCGGTGACCCTTGTCGGGCTGGCTGGCTACGTGCTCGTCTCTCCACTTCCCGAACCCCTGGCCGCCATACTATTCACACCCACTCCCACGGCCACCAGCACACCGTTGCCCACCCCAACCTCGACTCCGACACCGACGCCCACCCCGACGCCAACACCGGAGCCCGTCCGTGTCTCGGTGCGGACGGACCCCGCGGAGCCGGGGCAAGGGGATACGGTGATCGTCGAGGTACAATCGAATCGTGAGGTGACGCTGGCCGGTTCTTTGGGGGAGGAGCCGCTGCAATTCATCGAGCTGGAGGACAGCTATTGGGGTCTGGCGGGCCTTGCTTCGTGGTCGACAGTGGGGGCACGGGAACTGTCTCTGGAGGCGAGGAGCGACCTGGGCGAGGTTGTCCTTGTCACCAGGACTGTGACGGTTACCTACGGCCAGTTCCCTACGGAGGTCATAGACATACCTAGCGAGAGGGAGTTCTTGCTGGATACCGAGATAGTGGCGGCTGAGACGGAGAGGCTGGCCACCATTTATGCCCAATTCGGCCCCGAGAAGCTCTGGGACGTCGCCTTTGGGTACCCGGTACTAACGCTGACGGTGACTTCTTCCTACGGTGCTGTGCGAGAGTATGAAACCGGGTTTGGTCGTCATGCGGGCGTGGACTTGGATGGCGAGACAGGCGATCCCGCATTCGCTGCTGCGGATGGGAGAGTTGTGCTGTCCGAACCCTTGCAGGTGAGGGGCAACACGGTGATTCTAGACCATGGTCTTGGTGTCTATACCGCGTATTGTCATATGTCCGAACTCACCGTTGAAGAGGGGGACGCAGTGTCCAAGGGAGACGTCATCGGAGCGCTTGGCTCCACTGGGCTCTCCACCGGCACGCATCTCCACTGGGAGGTCAGGGTGGGTGGCATCGCCGTCAACCCCTTTGAGTGGACCCGGCGGAGGATGCTGCCATGAGTTGTCATCGCGGGGGACGGGGCGTATAATGCCAGCGTGCATATTGCTTTGTTTCTTTTGCCCAACTACAGCGCAGGCAACCACGTGACTGGTTCTGAAGCCACCACCAGCGAGGTCGGAGTATCACAATCGTTGACGATAGCCATTGACGGCCCCGCAGCGTCGGGAAAGAGCACCATCGGTGGTCTCTTGGCGGAGCGACTTGGCTACTTGTATCTGGACACAGGTGCCATGTACCGGGCGGTCACGTGGGTGGCCCTGGAGCGGGGTCTGGACATCGACGATGAAGAGCCGCTCAGTGCCCTGGCGAGGAGTTTGGAGATCGAGATCACCAGGCCAGGGGTGAATGACGGACGACAGTACACGGTTCTCGCTGATGGCGAAGACGTGACCTGGGAGATCAGACGGCCCGATGTGGATCGATACGTCTCGCCAGTGTCGGCTTGTGCAGATGTGCGCCAGGCTTTGACAGAGCAGCAGCGCCGGATCGCCCAGCGGGGCCGCGTTGTGATGGTCGGACGCGACATCGGCACGGTCGTCATCCCTGACGCCGATTTGAAGATCTACCTGGATGCATCTCCCGAGGTGCGTGCCCGGCGTCGATTCCTGGAGTTGGTTGAACGCGGCGAGCAAGCTGACTACGAGGAGATACTCAGCAACGTGGTGCGTCGCGACAGGATCGACAGTCAACGGGAAGTTGCGCCGTTGAAGGCTGCTCAGGATGCTATCGTAGTGGATACTGATAACTTGTCCATAGGTGAGGTGTTAGACGTCATAGAGGGACTTGTCGAAGGCACCACTGCTGGCTCGGAGGAGCGAGCCGGTGCCTGAGGAGGCAGGAAAGCGATGACCTTCCAGCAGTTCGCCAATCGGGTTCTCCGACTCTTGATGTCGCTAGTTCTTGACTACGAGGTGGAGGGGTTGGAGAATCTGCCTGAGGAAGGGCCCTTGATTGTCGTTCAGAACCACATGATCTTCATAGACACTGTCCTGGGTGCGGCATTCATCGACCGTGAGATCGTGGGTATGTCCAAGGCTGAAAACTACGACAATCCCCTTCTAGCGATCTGTTTCAACCTTTATGGCACCTTCCCCGTGAGGCGGGGCGAGGTCGACCGCCAGGCCCTCCGTGCCGCGCTCAAAGTGCTGAAGGACGGGAAGGTCCTGATGGTGGCCCCTGAGGGCACAAGGAGCAGAACCAATACATTGCAGAAGGGGAAAGACGGCCTTTCCTACATCGCGGTCAAATCGAGTGCGGGATTCATCCCCCTCGCTATCTGGGGGCAGGAGAAGCTCTGGCACCAGCTTCGTAGGCTACGGCGCACGAAAGTCAAGGCGGTGTTCGGCATGCCCCTCGTCTTCGAGGCGGGTCAGGGCAAGATGAGCCGAGAGCAGCTAGCGCAGATGACGGACGAGATGATGTACCGGATTGCGGCGCTTCTGCCTGAGGAGTATCGAGGCTACTACAGCGATTCATCTGCGGCTACCGAGGAATACGTTCGGCCCTGCGACGGAGGAGCCCGGATATCTGGTCCCGTGGGGCAGGAGGGCAGGCGAACCGTGTTCAGCAAAGGGGGCGTGAGGGGCTGAGTGGCGGGCTGATAGCTTCCATAGACAAGGGCAGTCTCGCTGACCGATGGAGCCTTCAACCGCAGGACCGGTTGGTGGCCATCAACGGTCACGTTCTGCGCGACGTCATTGACTACTACTTCTACGCAGCCGACGAGCGGTTGGAGTTGGAGATAGAGCGAGCTGGCAGACGGCTCGCTCTTGCTTTGGAACGGGGCTACGGAGAGGAGCTGGGCGTTCGTTTCGCCGAGGATGTGTTCGATGGGCTTCGCCGCTGCAGCAATAGGTGTTCGTTCTGCTTTGTGAACCAGATGCCCCCTGGACTGCGGCCCTCTCTCTACGTCAAGGATGACGACTACCGCTACTCATTCCTTCACGGCAACTTCATCACCCTCTCCAACTGGACCGAGGAAGACTGGGAACGAGTTACCGAGCAGCATCTGAGCCCGCTCTACGTATCGGTCCACGCCACGGATCCTGAGACGAGGAATCACCTGCTGTGCAACCGCGACGCACCGGACATAGGTCAGCAGCTGCGACGCCTGGCGGGAATGGGCATCGAGATGCATACCCAGATCGTGGTGATGCCCGGCCTCAACGATGGGGAGCAACTCGAACAAACTGTTCGGGACCTCACGGCGTTGCATCCTGCCGTAGCTTCGATAGGTGTTGTGCCGGTGGGGCTGACCAGGTACCACACAGGCGATATCCGACTCCTGACCCCTGACGAGGAGCGATCTATTGTAGACTCGATCATCCGCTGGCAGAAGGAGAACCGCCGGGAGCTGGGAATCGGTCTGGTATATCCATCTGACGAACTGTACCTCCGGACGGGGCACTCCATTCCTCCCGGCCAGGAGTACGACGGCTTTCCTCAACTGGAGAACGGCATAGGTCTGGTGCGACAGTTGCTCGACGAGTGGGCCACGCTGAGGAGAGAATGGGCACGCTCCCGTTTGAGCGGCAGGGGAACTTTGGTGTGCGGAACGCTGATCGCCCCGACTCTGGTCGGGACCTGCCTGGAACTCAAAGAGGGAGCGGGTCTTGACATAACCATCGTGCCCGCGACTAATGACTTTCTCGGCGCGACAATCACCGTCTCGGGCCTGTTGACGGGCCAGGATGTTGCGCATGCGCTTGGGGGACGAGACCTGGGAGACGCCGTGCTCGCGCCTCGGGCGATGTTTGAGTCGCAAGGGCAGGTGACGCTGGACGAAGTGACGAGGCAGGACATGGAGGCTATGCTGGAGGTTCCGGTGGTGGTGGCGAGCAGCATCGGGGCTGTGCTGGACCACTTCGCGGGTAGCGGGCACACTTGCGGGTAGCAGTCTGTCCTGCTATAATGGACAGGAATTCGTGGAGGAAGGTGGTGCAGATGTAGACGAGAGGAATGAGCAACGGGGGAGATAGCGCCGGGACTGGATGCTTCCAGTTGACGAGGTAGGGGTTCCCCAACGCAAGGCGGGGCCAACCGCTCGGGTCGGTACGGCAGAGCGGGAAAATCGAGAGATCGGCGGATGCCCCTCGGGAGTGGCTACGCTCCTGGTCTTCCCCTCCTGAGACGAAGGATTCCCTCAAGACCTGCGGGCAACCGCTGGGACAAAGGGGGTTCAGTAGCAGAGATGTGGCGCGTATTCACGCGCGACGAGCGTGCGCAGCACATCCGAAGAAGCCAGACTTCGTGTGCAGGAGAGGTTTGGCAACCGCATGACAGGAGGGGCACAAGTGCACACCAAGAGAGTACTGAAGAAGATCTCCACCCCATTCGAGTCTTTCGATCCCCAGGGCGCGATCCTCATGGTCAACATGGTCGACCCACAGGTGAGCACAATGAGGGTCTTCCTGGAGGCCGTCGAGGAGGTGGGGATTCCTGTTCTTGGCGTCGCCAACAAGACGGACCTGGTAGATGGCGCTGGACGGGCTGGGGTGGAGGGGGAGCTCGGGCTGGAGCTCATCCCCGCCTCCATGAGCACCCTGGAGGGCATGGAGGAGATCCGGACTCGGCTCGCAGACACCTTCGCTCTAAAGGACCGCATAGCCGTATTGGGAGTATTCAATAGCGGCAAGACCAGTCTCATCGCCAACCTCACAGGCCTGGACCTCGCCACGGGCAACCTCCCTGGCACCACCCTTGAGTTTACCGCATACCCGTACGGCGACTACGTGCTCATTGACACGGTGGGTCAGATCATCGACGTGGCCAAACCTATGATGGTCAGCGTAGATCTCTCTGGGTGCGAGTCCACTGGGGAGCGGATTGCTCGGGTACTGCGCCAGGACGCCGAGGGCATACTGGCCACTTTGGAGGTGGCGGTCCCAGCCATGGAGACGGTGGTCGGCGTTCTGCGAGATTGCATCGAGGCCGGCAACAAGATCGTGGTGACGGGTGCTGGAGCAAGCGCCCTGGTGGCCATGGAGATGGCAGGACAGGGGATAGAGACCGGTGTGCCCATCATGGTTTTCACCAACAACCTGGGCGACATGCAGCCCGTCAGCTTCGCCAAGGGCACGGGAGAGGAAGAGGCGGGGTTGTCCCGGTACATATCGTTGGCGATCAACGATGGAGACGTTGTGATCGGCATTTCTGCCAGCGGCGGCACCGGCTTTGTGTATCATGCTCTGGAGCGAGCCAGGGCCAGGGGTGTGATCACGGTGGCCATCACCGAGAATGTGGATACGCCTCTGGGCCATGCAGCCGACTATGTGACCAAGAGCAACGCCAAGCCGGAGGGTCCGTCATCGAGCAAGGTGCAGGCCGCGCACCTGGCGATTGGCCACGCTCTGCTGCTGACTCTGGCCGACGAGCGAGGCGTGAGCGCTGACCGGTCCATCGAGCTCATGATGCCCGAGGTCGTGCCCACCAAGAAGATGGGTATCAAGTGAAGCCGGGGAGGTAGGAAGGACATGTGCGGCATCGTAGGTTACGTGGGTCCACGATTCGCTACCCCCATTTTGCTGGATGGGCTGCGACGCCTCGAGTATCGGGGGTATGACTCAGCCGGCATAGCCGTCTTGAACCTCGAAGGAGAGATCCAGATAGAGAAGACCGAGGGAAAGCTTCAGAATCTGCTGGACGCAGTGGGAGATGGCGGCCCGGCGGGGTTCCTGGGATTGGGTCACACCCGTTGGGCTACTCATGGCTTGCCAAACGAGACCAACGCCCATCCTCACGCTGACTGTGAGCGGAGGATCGTTATCGTTCACAATGGCATCATCGAGAATCACACCAAATTGCGGGAAGAGCTGCTGAGCAGCGGGCACGAGTTCGTCTCCCAGACTGACACAGAAGTGCTGGCGCACCTCTTCGAGGAGGAATACGGCAGACTGGCCGAGGAGGGATATGAGGAGCCTATTCTGCCCGAGGCTGTGCGCTGCGGTCTGAGGAAGGTGCGGGGCGCCTATGCCGTCGCCGCTTTCTGTCGAGATGAGCCGCACGTCCTGGTTGGGGCGCGGCTGTTCTCGCCCTTGATCGTGGGGTTGGGCCACGGGGAGAACTTCCTCGCTTCCGACATCCCGGCCGTGATGAGGCATACGCGTCGAGCTCTCGTGGTGGATGACGGCGAAGTAGTGGCCTTGACACCGGTAGGAGTAGTCATACGCACGCTGGAGGGAGAGGAGATGCACCGTGAGCCCTTTCAGATCTCCTGGAACCTCCAGTCGGCGGAGAAGGGCGGCTTTCCCCACTTCTATCTTAAGGAAGTGCATGAGCAGCCGGAGGCCATCATCAACGCCCTCCGTGGCCGTCTCGACGGCCGGCGCGTGAGTCTCTCAGAGTGGTCCCATCTGAATCTTGACCAGGTCGAGCGGGTGGCGGTTGTGGCCTGTGGCACGTCCTACTACGCGGGACTGGTGGGTAGGCTGCTTATCGAGAAGTGGGCCGGTCTTCCCGTGGACGTAGACGTTGCATCTGAGTTTCGGTACCGCGATCCACTGATCGACGACAAGACATTGGTCGTGCTTATCACGCAATCGGGTGAGACAGCTGACACATTGGCAGCGTTCCGGCTGGCACGGGAAATGGGCTCGCTGACGGTAGCCATCACCAACGTGGTGGGTAGCTCAGTGACTCGCGGCGCGGACGCCACCTTCTATCTTCAGGCTGGTCCGGAGATTGGCGTTGTTGCCACCAAGACCTATCTCACCGAGTTGGTGGTATTGTATCTCCTGGCACTGGATCTGGCGCGCCGCCGTGGTCGCCTGTCAGACGAGGAGATCGCTCAGGTGGTGAGTGAGCTGAGGGGGCTGCCTTCCAAGGTCGAGGCTATTCTGGAACAGGAGGAGGCTATCGCCGAGGTAGCCAGGCGGTACGCCGACCGCCAGGGGTTCTTCTTCATCGGACGTAATCTGGGCTATCCAACCGCCCTCGAGGGGGCTCTGAAGCTCAAGGAGATCAGCTACGTCCACGCTGAAGGCTATCCAGGAGGCGAGCTGAAGCATGGTCCCATTGCCATGTTGGACTCAGGGTTTCCGGTGTTTGCCATCGTGCCCCAGAGTGACACCTATGAGAAGTTGTTGAGCAACATCCAGGAGGTGCGTGCGAGGCGAGCCGATGTGCTATCGGTGGCCACCGTGGGAGACGAGGTGATCGGGACGCATTCCGAAGAGGTGTTCTACATCCCGGAGACACGAGAGGATCTGAGCCCCATCTTGGCCATCGTCCCGCTTCAGCTATTCGCCTACTATGTGGCTGTCGCGCGTGGCTGCGATGTGGATCAGCCGCGCAATCTAGCCAAGTCCGTGACCGTGGAGTAGAGTCGCCACGCTGTGATGTAGTCTCAGGTGGATCTGGCCCGCTGGAACACGAAGCCAGAAGATGTCTGTCGGAAGCCTGGTGTGGGCTCCCGCGCGCTGCGATCTGCGTGTGGTGCGGAGAGCGCAGCAGTATCATTGGTAATCTGAGGAGGATACATGGGGGCAGGATTGGAGGAACTACGCAAGCAGTTCGGTATTGTAGCCGATCTCGAGGCGGCGGGAGGTGTGTTGGGCTGGGATCAGCAGACCTACATGCCCGCCGGGGGCGCGCAGGGAAGGGCGATGCAACTCGCCACCCTGGGACGCCTGGCTCACGAGCAACTGGTGAGTGATGACATGGGGGCGGCATTGGAGGCGGCAGAGTCGGAAGTTGAGGGTCTCGACCCTGACTCCGATGAAGTCCGCACGGTGCGCAAGGCCCGGCGTGAGTTTGACAAGGCGCGGAGGGTGCCCTCGGAATGGGTGGCACAGTTCAGGCGAGTGACTGCCCTAGCCCACCAGGTCTGGGAGAAGGCGAGGGCGGAGGCGGATTTCTCGCAGTTCCAAGAGCCACTGGAGGAGATCGTACAGTTGCGCCGCGATTATGCGGATTTCTTCGCGCCATTCGATCATGTGTACGATCCGCTGTTGGACGATTTCGAGCCTGGAATGAAGATGGCGGAGGTCAAGGCTGTCTTCGACGAGCTGAGGCCCGCACAGGTCTCGCTGGTACGGGACATTGTGGACCGCGGCAGGCCGGTGGACGATTCCGTAGTGTACCAACATTTCGACGAGCAGAAGCAGTGGGATTTCGGCATTGAGGTGGCAAAGACCCTGGGGTATGACCTCGAACGTGGCAGGCAGGACAAGTCCGTGCATCCGTTTACAGCTGGCTTCGGGACGGGTGATGTCCGAATCACCACCCGCTTCGACACGCGCTTTCTGAACACGGCCCTCTTTGGCACGATGCATGAAGCGGGCCACGCCATGTACGAGCAGGGTGTGGATCCAGAGTTCGACAGGACTCCCTTGGGCATTACAGCTTCGCTGGCCGTGCACGAGTCCCAATCGCGGATGTGGGAGAACCTAGTGGGACGCAGCCGGGCCTTCTGGGTGGGATTCTACGAGCGGCTCCAAGAGGTCTTTCCCGATCAACTGGGACAGGTGGACCTGGAGACCTTCTACCGTGCCGTGAACAAGGTGAACCCCTCGCTGATCAGAGTGGAAGCCGATGAGGCCACCTACAACCTGCACATCATGCTGCGCTTCGAGCTGGAGATAGCGATGATGGAGGGCACACTGGACGTGGGCGACCTCCCCGAAGCGTGGAACTCCAAATTCGAGGAGTTCTTGGGGCTGGTACCGCCCGACGATGCGGTAGGGGTGCTACAGGATATCCATTGGTCTGGTGGCATGGTCGGCTACTTCCCGACGTATGCGCTTGGCAACCTGGTCGCTGCCCAGCTATGGGGCAAGATCAACGAGGACATACCCGATCTGGAGAGCAGGATCGAAAAGGGAGAGTTCGGTGCACTGCTGGGTTGGCTTCGTGAGAACGTGCATACGCATGGGTCCAAGTTCGAGCCCGTTGAGTTGCTCACCAAGGTCACGGGCAGTGGGCTGACGGCCAAGCCCTACCTGCGCTACCTGCGGGAGAAGTTCGGCGACATTTACGGTCTCTAGATGGAACACGGAGCGACGGCCGCTGAATGCGAGTCGCTTGAAGTGACGCCCCAACTACGGATCCAGGGTGGCCATCTCAGGCCAGCCCTTAAGCTCCGTTCCCAGTCAGAGGGCCAACAGCTGCATGCCGGGATGGGTAGTGCCCGGCTGGCGTTCCAAGGTTGCCTGCCGATGTCTTGACCGCAATGCGCGCTGAGTGGTGCAGATGAAGGTGGTGATGGTGGGCCCATTCGGGCTCAGGCCGCACGGTACCATGTCCCGGCGCGCATTACCCCTGGCCAAGGCCCTGGCCGCCCACGGTCATGACGTCGAGGTAGTGCTTCCTCCGTGGAGTTGCCCTGAGGACAGCGGTCAGGCAT
>Ga0307378_10011986_pt1 | contig 11130 bp, 10 predicted proteins | sample UN1MG_FD_202238 | JGI IMG/M metagenome (GOLD analysis project Ga0307378, IMG submission 202238) | Soil microbial communities from Risofladan, Vaasa, Finland - UN-1 | ecosystem: Environmental > Terrestrial > Soil > Coastal area > Acid sulfate soil | place: Finland: Risofladan, Vaasa | collected...
GCACTCGGGGAGCCCAAGTGGGCACAGTGGGTCAAAGGAGAGGGCGACGACTTCCGTCGCCTTGGTGCATCAAAAGACCGCGAAGCCGTCGAACCGCTGGTCTGGATCCTCGCGGACGTGCGCAGGTGGCGTGATCGCCGCGCAGCGGCCAAGGCCCTGGGCCAGCTTGGCGACCCGCGGGCGGTAGAACGGCTGGTCCGGGCCCTTGCGGACGGGGATAATGACGTTCGCTGCGCCGCCGCGGAAGCGCTTGCGGCACTCGGGGAGCCCAAGTGGGCACAGTGGGTCAAAGGAGAGGGCGACGACTTCCGTCGCCTTGGTGCATCAAAAGACCGCGAAGCCGTCGAACCGCTGGTCTGGGCCCTTGCGGACGGGGATAATGACGTTCGCCGCGCCGCCGCGAAAGCGCTTGCGGCACTCGGGGAGCCAAAGTGGGCGCAGTGGATCAAAGGAGAGGGCGACGACTTCCGTCGCCTTGGCGAACTGGGCGACGCCAGGACCCTGAAGCCGCTGGTCAAGGCGTTGCGCGACGAGAATTGGGACGTTCGCCGCGCCGCAGCTCGCGCACTGGTCGGAATTAGCGGCACGAATCCCGATTCTCTCAAACCCCATTGGCGGGAGGTGGCTCAGTTGGTGAGAGAGCCGCACACGGATTCTCACACCGACAGCGACTGCCAGTTAGGACACTCGGACCGAAAGGACCGCGGGATTGGGCTGGATTTTCCCGAACCACCAGCCAGGTTTGCCGAGGGAGCGGTCTCGGACGTTGAGAAACAAAGGGAGGAGACGTTTGTACTGGTCTGCCCCGGCTGTGGAAAGAAACTCAAGGCACCTCGGCGTCTTGCCGGTCGCCCCAGTTGCTGCCCAGCCTGCGGCACCGCCATTCAGATCCCTGCTGACCCGGACACGGGCAGCGACGTCAAACCGGACTTCTGAACCCAGGCACGAGAGCGGGCATGGGCATGAGTCGCAGTATCGGCGTGATCGCACTGACCGGCGGGCCCGGCGGCGGCAAGAGCGAGCTGCTTCGGGCCATCGCAGACGAGGGCGAACTGGCGCCACGTGTCGCCGCCTGTGAGGAGGCCATCCACGGTATGCGGTTTGTGCGGCTGAGTCCGCGATCTGCGGAGTTCCAGTGCGCGCTCGTGGCGACCCAAGCTGCCACGGAGGCGACCTTGTTGCGAGCCCTGGCGCATACGCAGGTCCGGGCGATTCTTGCTCACCGCGGCACGCTCGACCCGTGCGCTTTCTGGCAGTCATTCGGCAACTCGCGGCAGTCGTTCTTCGAGATGACCGGGACCACGCGGGAAGACCATTACCGCCGCTACGACCTGGTGATCCACCTGGAAAGCGCGGCCGTGCGCGTGCCCGAGGCGTATCTGCGCTACCCGCTTGCCCACCGGCCGGAGCAAACCGCCGAGGCCGCCCGGCTGGACCAGTGCCTCGGCGAGCTGTGGAGCGGCCATCCGCACTACGTGAAGATCGACGGGACAGACGACCTCGCGGAGAAACTCTCCCGCGGCCTGGCTTTGGTTCGCCAGTTGCTCGCTTCGGGCTGCATCACGACATAAGGCACAGTACTGTGCCAGAGAAATCGACTTCGCAAGAGCCAGCAGGAACGCCTTGTAGCATGCGCCTCTGATCCTCGCAACGTGGCCAACGCGGAAACAACGTCGAAGCACGGCGGGAAGGGAGCCGCGTGGCCGCTACTTGGCCCGCGGATGCGCCCGCTCGTACGCCGCGCGGAGCCCCGCGGTGCTCACGTGGGTGTAGATCTGCGTGGTCGTCAGGCTCTTGTGGCCCAAGAGCTCCTGCACGCTGCGGATGTCCGCGCCGCGATCCAGAAGATGGGTGGCGAAGCTGTGGCGGAGGGAGTGGGGGGTGGTCCGGGTGTCGAGCCCCGTTTGGCGGAGGTATTTCTCCAGCATCCGGCCGACGCTTCGGGTCGTGATTCGGCGGCCGAACTTGTTGGTGAACACCGGGGCTTCCGCACCGGTTGACTCGCTGGAGCTGAGCTTGCGGGCGCGGAGCGAGCGCTTTAGCGCCCGGGAGGCATAGGAGCCGATGGGCGCCAGCCGTTCGCGTCGTCCCTTGCCGCGCACGCGGACCACGCTGGCCTGGAAGTCCAGATCGCCTTGGCACAGCCCCACCAGCTCGCTCACGCGCAGGCCCGCCGAGTACATCGTCTCCAGGATGGCCCGATCGCGGAGCCCGGACGGCTGGTCGGCGGGCGGGGCTTCGAGCAGTCGCCCGATCTCTTCCGCCGAGAGGAAGTGGGGCAGCGACCGCTCCTTGCGGGGATTGCGGAGCGGCTTGGCCGGATTCTGCTCGGTCCAGCCCTCCCGTTGGCCGAAGCGAAAGAAGCTCCGCATGGAGGCGAGCCGCCGGGCGATCGTGCTTCGGGCGTAGCCGGCCTCGTGCAGGGCGGCCACGTAGCCCCGCAGATCGAGCACCGACACGTGGCCGGGCCTCGGGCACGTGCCACGGGACTCCGCCAGGTAGCCGACCAGCGCCGTCAGATCTTCGCGATAGCTCTTGACGGTTAGATCCGACGCGTTCCGTTCGACGCGAAGGTATTGCAGGAAGCGGGCGATGGCGGTGCGCATCGGCGGGCGAAGACTTCTCTTACGGAGCCCTCAGAGGGAGGAGGCGAAAGCTGCGGATTAGAGCGGTTCGTCCTTGTCGGTCGCCAGGGGAATGTTGAACCGCTTGGAGAGACTGCGCTTGCGGCTCTCCTGGCGGATCTTCTGACTGAGGACGGCGGCGTCGTACCAGGTGAAGCTCAGTTCCGGATTCGAGGCGTAGCGTCCCAAGACCCGCAAGGTCTCGGCGCGACTCGCGTCGTCATAGAGAAACACGTATCGCTCCGATCCTTTCACCAGCGCCAACACGTTGATGTCTTGAGCCATGGGGTGCTCTCCTCCAGCAACCAAACGAATCCGTTCTGCGCACGACAAGAAGCGGGAGCCGGCATTGCGGCTTGCGGCCTTCCACGCCATTGCTTGTTATCGGACGCTCGGCCACCGCCACACCACTCGCGTTTCGCCCGCCCCACCTCGCGCGCTGAGCATCTCCCAGATGTGCGCGTGGCAACAGAATCGGATGAAGTCGTCGCTGCGTTCTAGGTAACTCTGCCACCCCCCGAATCGTGCGTCGTCCCGGAAAAAGTAGTAGCTGGCCAACGCCTCGGTGAATTCCGAGTCGTGTCCGTTGTACGTCCGCGTGTGCTGCATCACCGGGGCATCGCTCGGCCGGCATGGGGGAGGTTGGGGGCTGGGAGGCGGCGAGATGAATCCCCGCGAGTCGGGCCAAGCCGGGGGTAAGCCCGGAGCGATCGTACTGGTCATAACGCCCATTCCGGTCGTATCGACGGACGAACCATCGTCGGCCGGCGCCTGGGGGTCGGTGCTAGCAGCGGACCTCGCCGGCCGCGCGGCCCCCGAGTCGGATTCCGATTCCGGGGGGTCGTACGCCGGAGTCTGGGTCTTCAATTGCTCCTTGGCCAACGCCATCTCCGCCTCCAGCACCAACCTGTCCGGGATGTGCTCCTCTTGGGGCGTTCCCCACGGCAGCCCGTAGCCGGGCGGGATCGCATGGAAGCAGGGATTCGCCGTGTACCACTCGACCCGCAAGCCGCAACGAGGCGGATAATAGGGCGAGAAATCGGTGACCGTCCCGAGGACGACCGCATCCACGCCGAGAATCTGCGCCAGCCGGCGCACGTCGCTCGGGCCGTCCAGTTGGATCCTGTTTTCAGCGATCGTCCGCTCCACCACGTCGACCGGCACGACCTCGAAGCCCGGCACCAATTGCAGCTCGTTGAAGTACGAAACCGCGAACTGGCGACCGTCCACGGTCGGCTCGGTGCTCTGGTTGAAGAAGGGGACCACGGCCACCTTCGACAATTGCGGGAAGGGATTGTGGAGCGTCGGCTGATGGGCGATCTCCGGCAGGAAACAACAGCCGGTCAAGGGCACGAAAGCTAGGATGATTAGGGGACGCCACATGACGTACAGAACCGTTCTCCGAACGTGGCCCCCCTCTCACAACCCCCTCATATGGGCTGTCACCCGACGGGCGCGTACCCGTCCGGCGTGGCCGTTACAACTCGCGTTATCGGTAAGGTCATCACAGTTTCTCCAGTCGGAGTCGGCGAGGAATCTGCTTTTCCTGATCTTGAAGCGGCGAGACAGGGGCCGAGAATGGTATCGGGCGCCGGAGCCCGTCGTCGCACCACATGTCACCCCTCTGAAGAGGCACCAAACCCCTTGGGACTTCCACGAAACCCCACTCGAGCGGTACGCGTCGGAACGGTGACGATCGGAGCAGGCAACCCGATCGTCGTCCAGAGCATGTGCGCTACCAAGACAGCGGACATCGATGCGACCGCGGCGCAGGCCAACACGCTGGCAGAAGCCGGCGCCGGCGTGGTCCGCGTGGCCGTCGACAGCAAGCGGGACGCAGAGGCCCTGGCAGCCATTCGCCAGCGCACCCGGGCCAACCTGTCGGTCGACTTGCAGGAAAACTACCGGGTCGCGGCGGACGTTGCGCCGCTGGTTGAGAAGATCCGGTACAACCCCGGACATCTCTACCACGATGAGCCGGACCGGCCTTGGCAGGACAAGGTCCGATTCCTTGTGGAAATCGCCGACCGGCACGACTGCGCGATCCGCGTCGGCGTCAATTGCGGATCGGTCGACCCGGCGAAACGGGAGAAATACGACCCGGGCGATTCGATCGGCCCGATGCTCGAGAGCGCGCTGGAGCATTGCGAGCTGCTCGATTCGCTCGGGTTCACCCGATACTGCGTGTCGCTGAAGGACTCCGATCCGGCCCAAGTGATCGAGGTGAACCGGCGTTTTGCCCTCCAGCGGCCCGACGTGCCCCTGCACTTGGGCGTGACCGAAGCCGGGATGCCGCCGGAGGGGATCGAGAAGACGCGGTTCGCGCTTGCGCAGCTCATCAGCCGGGGAATCGGCGACACGGTCCGCGTGTCGCTGACGCTTCCCAACGCCCGGAAGCACGAGGAGGTGGAGGCCGCCCGGCAGATCCTGGCCGACGTTGCCGCGGGCCGGGTCCGCAGCGTGGTCGACTACGGCCGGCGGCGGCTCGACATCATCAGTTGTCCGAGCTGCTCCCGAGTCGAGAACGAGGCCTTCGTCGAGCTGGCCCATCAGGTCAAGGAGATGACCCGCTATGCGGCCGACTATCCGATCACCATCGCGGTGATGGGCTGCCGCGTGAACGGGCCCGGCGAGACCGACGCCGCCGACCTGGGGCTCTGGTGCGGCCCCAAACGCGTCAACCTGAAGCGAGGCCCCGAGCTATTGGGGTCTTTTTCCTATGATGAGATCCTCCCGCGTCTCAAGGTCGAGCTGGATGCGCTGATTGGTGAGAGGATGGAGAGGCAGGAATAGGCCGGACTGTTCATCGACGGGCCGGGCTGTTCACACCGGCGGTCTCGCCGGGATCGAGCCGGAAAAGCCATGGACGGGCGAGGGTACCTCGCGAGGAAGCCGCAGAGACGTCCTATATCATCCGAAACAGCCAGCGGATGGCCATCTGCAAGAACAAACCCAGCAGGTCGGGCTCGTAGCGGTCGCAGTCGCCAAGCGGTACGCCCACGAGCGCGCCGGGCTCGGCACGCGGCCGGGTGGCCCGCTTGAATCGTTCTTCCCGCGCTTGTTGGGCGGCGCGCTCCTCCTCGGCCTTGGCCTTGCCGCCGGAGCGGACCCAGTCGAGGATTCGCGGCAGCTCATCGGCGTCGAACCAGACGCCGTGGTCCTTGCAGACGTCGATGATCACGCCGCTGCGGGGACCGTAGTTGCGGCGATGCATCATGTTGCCGCAGACCACACAGTTGCGATACCGCCATTGCCCTCGGGCTTTCTGTTCGGGCGAGTCCAGATTCGCCGGTCGCGCCCGGGCGGAGGCGAAGAACTGGTCCACGTCGATTGCATCCGACGCCCGTTCGGCCAGTTGCTTGAAGGTCTCGGTGCCCAGCCAGAGGCCGGCACAATGGTCGCATTCGAGGACGGTGACCTCGCCGATGCGTCGGCTGGTCAACCGGTGCGGCTCTCCACAAACCGGACAGACGAGCGGCGTTTCGTCGCCGGCGACCAGCTCCGGCGTCAAGGCCGTGCCACAATGGTGGCAGAACCGCGCCTGATCGCTCACCCGGGCCAGGCACTTCGGACACACGCTGTGCAGATCCCGCTCGTGCAGCGTGAAATCAGCGCCGCAGAAATGGCAGTTCGCGCTGCCCTCTTCCCGAGGCGCCCCGCAGGATGAGCAGCGAACCACCGCCGCGTCGCGCCCCTCGGGTCGCTCGACCGTAACCACCGCCCCGCAGTGACACCGGAAGCGGGTTCCGGGCGTGCGACCGGAGGCGTCGTACTGGCGTTGGCATTGGTTGCAGGCGACGAGGAGACGCATGGGCGGAGCGGTCCTTATCTTGAGAGCGTAATCGCCTTAACTCCTTTATCGCCAAAGGACTTAGAAAAATCAATACGGAAGTGCCGGATGCCGCGTGGGGATTCAATGACGATCTCCCGGCCCCCATACGTTTGGTGACCGGGACCTAGTTCGCTATTTTGCCCGGAACGCGGATCTGCTACCATCCTGCCGCTTCTCACTGCCCGCACATGCTCGGGCCGTCACGGAGGACGACGATGAGGCTTGTTGCCCTGATCGAGGCCCTGGACCACGTCTGCTACCGCTATCGGGTCGAGGCGTTCGCCTGGGCTTTGAGGGAGCACGGCCTGACGCTGGAGCCGGTGCCCCTTCGCCGGGGGACATTCCGGCGGGTGCGTCAACTCCGGGCGGCAGGCCGGGGCGACGTGGTTCTCCTTCAGCGCAAGCTATTGCCGCTTTGGCAGTTACGCATCCTCCGCCGCGCAGCCCCGTGCCTCATCTACGACGTGGACGACGCCGTCTATGGGCGGGACAGCTTCCACCGCAAGCCGCCCGAAAGCTGGCAGCGCCTGGCCCGATTCTGGGCAACCGTCTACGCCGCCGACGCAATCACGGTGGGCAACGACTACCTTTGTCACCGGGCTACCAGCTACGTGGAGCCGGATCGGGTCCACGTGATCCCCACCTGTGTGGATCCGAAGCGGTATTCGCTTGCCCAACACCACCGCCGAGGGGGCGCGGTGCGGCTGGTCTGGATTGGCCAGCAATCCACGCTGCCGTCGCTCCAGGGTGTCCAGCCACAGTTGGCCGCCGCCGGCGCCGGCCTGCCGGGGTTAGAGTTGCGGGTGATTTGCGATGCGGTACCGCGTCTTTCGGGTGTCCGCGTGGTACCGCGCCCTTGGTCGTCGGCCACCGAGGCGGCCGAGATTGCCGCTTGCGACGTGGGGATCTGTTGGCTGCCCGACGACGACTGGAGCCGGGGCAAGTGTGGGCTGAAAGTGCTTCAGTACATGGCCGCCGGTCTGCCGGTGGTTGCCAACCCGGTGGGCGTCAACCGCCGCTTGGTGATGCACGGTCAGACAGGCTTCTTGGCCACCGGGCCGGCGGAGTGGGCATCGGCGATTTCTCAGTTGGCACGCGATCCCCGGCTTCGACAACAGATGGGCGATGCCGGCCGTCGGCTGGTTAAGGAGCAGTTCAGCGTCGCCCGATGGGGCCCCCGGTTTGCCGCCGTGGTTGCCGAGACGGCACGTCAAGCGCTGGACGGATCAACCACGAGCCGCGGCGCGGGTCGCCAAGTGGGGCGGGTGATCGACGCGGATCGAAGGCGACGGGTCGATAGCAAGCGAAGTCCTCTCCCGCCGGGCGGACCACACCCAGTCGTGTTCGAGAAATGAAGTCACCGCGGAACGCCCTCGTGCTGCTCGTGCTGCTCGGCGTTCTGGCCGGGGAGGGATGTGTCCCGCTGGCAACCAGCCGGCTGACGTTGCCCGCCGGCCAGACCGTGGTCCGCGACCAACTGGTGGTTCATAGCGATTTCCGGCTGACCGCCAGTCACCGGCTCATCGAGGAGCTGGCCGCCCGGCGGATCGACCTGAAGAATCGACTGGGGGTCCCGCTTTCCGACGAGCCGATCCACGTCTACCTGTTCGAGGATGCGAATCGGTTCGAGGCGTTCGTTCGCCTGTACTACCCCGAGTTTCCACCGCGGCGGGCGTACTTCCTGGAGACCGACACGCGACTCGAAGTGTATGCCCAGTGGGGGGACCGCGTGGCCGAAGACCTCCGGCATGAGGTGACCCACGGCTATCTGCACTCGGTCGTTCCGAACCTGCCTTTATGGCTCGACGAGGGCTTGGCCGAGTATTTCGAGGTCCCCCGAGGCTCGCGCGGGTTGAACCGCCGGCATCTGGCGGAGCTGGTCGGCCGGCTCCAACTCGGTCAGTGGGAGCCCGATCTGAAACGGCTGGAGGCCTTCGATCGGCCCTTCGACATGACCCAGGACGACTACGCGGAGGCATGGGCGTGGGCCCATTTCCTGCTCGAGAGCAGCCCGGACCACGGACGAGTGTTGCACGAATACTTCCTCGCTCTGCGACGGCACGGTTCGGCGGAGCCGATCTCGGAGCGGCTCAGCCGATGTCTGGCCGAGCCGGAAGCGGCACTGGTCGAGCACGTCGAGCGCACGGCCGCCGGCGCGGACCTCTGGCCGGCGAGCCAGGGCGACGGGGCCGCCAGCGTTGGCACGTAGCGTTCGAGGAACTCGTGAAGAGCTCGTATTGACCGAGACGCGTCCTCTGGGGCCGGAGGCCCACCTTCAGGCGACCGGCTCCGCAGCCGCCTGGTGCGGATTGCGGCCGATCCCTATAATTCGCGGAATTGGCGATTTGCGATTCAGGGTTCTTCTCGCTTGCGATGTCGACGTATCGCACGTTCCGCAACACCGATCCGCCGGTTTTGGCTGACATCTGGCGGAGTCGCGCCGGACAGACGGGGCTGGTTCAACCGGTCTCGGTGGATCTGTTCGAGCAGTTCGTTTTCGGCAAGCCCCACTTTGACTACGACGGCCTGATCCTCGCCTTCGAGGGCGATCGTCCCGTCGGCTTCGCGCATGCTGCGTTCGGTCCGAATGCGACGCAGGATGGGATCGCGGTAGACAAAGGTGTGATCTGCCTGGTGATCGTGCGTCCTGATTGTCGCGAGGCCGAGGTCGCCGAGGGTCTGCTGGAGCGATGTGAGACCTACCTTCGTCGCCGCGGCGCCGAGGTCCTTTACGGCGGCGCGGCGCGACCGCTCGATCCCTTCTACCTGGGCCTGTACGGCGGCAGCGAGCTGCCGGGCGTGCTCTCATGCGACGAGGTGGCGCGGGACCTGTATCCGTCGCACGGCTATCGCGAGGTGGACCGGACGCTGCTGTTTCGCTGCCGGCTGGACGACTTCCGTGCGCCGACGGACCGACGTCACGTGCAACTGCGTCGCCGGATGATCGTGCAGGTGAAGACGGACCCGCCCGCCCAAAGCTGGTGGGAAGCGTGTACCACCGCCGACTTCGACCTGACCCGATTCGAGGTCACCCGGCGAGGCACGGACGCGGTGCTGGCTTGCGCCACGTTTCGCGGCATGCAGCCGACAACCAACTCCACACCCGGCCGTGTCGCCGGGCTGCTGGAAGTCGACGTGGCCCCGGCGCATCGACGCTCCGGGCTTGGTTCGTTTCTCTTGGTCGAATCGTTCCGCCAGTTGGCTCGGCAGGGCATCATGATCGTCGAAGCCCAGGCTTGCCGTGGGAACCCGGCCGGTGTGGCCCTGTGCCGAAAGCTGGGCATGGAGGAGATCGAGCAGGGAATCGTGTTCCGCAAAGACGTGCGATAGTCGACCCAAAAGAAGCTCGTAAGCCGCTGTCGACCTTCACTCGGGAAGATGGCCGACGGCCTGAGGAGGTGGGCCATCCCCGCCGGGCTGGAAGGCCGCACGCAGCGGGCACGGCTTCCGTAGCGAGCTTGCCTCGGTCACGGCCTGCCTTTTTCCTCCTCTGGTTCCCATGGCCGGGGCCGACGTGCCCGACGACCGGGTGATCGACGGCCTGGACATCCTGCCTCTCTTGACCTCCGACGCCGCGAGCCCTCACGAAGCGCTATTCTCGATGACCGGCCCGAACCTGATGACCGTTCGCAGCGGCCGATGGAAGCTGCACGTCAAGCCGCCGCCGAAATGGCCCAAGCACCTCACAAGCGGCTGGGTCGACCCGCGGGGCCCGGACGGCGTGACCATCCTCGCCCCCTACGAGCAGGCCACGCCCGACGACCACCCCGACGTCCTCACCGGCGACCCGGCCGAGCCGATGATGCTTTTTGACCTTGAGGAGGATCGTTGCGAGCAGCACAACGTCGCCAACGAGCACCCCGACGTGGTCCAGCGACTCAAAGCCCTCTTCGACCAGATGGCCGCCCAAGTGCCGCCGCCTCCGCAGGCGAAGAAGAAGACGCAGTAGCCCCCGCCGCGCTTTTGCCCATCGTTCTCGCGCCTCGCGTGGAAACGATGAGAGAATCAGTGTCCATGTTGTTTCGCCATCTAACGCTACAAGTCTGGGGCCGAGGTACGAGGTCCCTAGCACTCGCTTGTTATGTCTTGTCTCTTCTCTCTAAAGGCTCTAAAGGCTTGTACTTCTTTCCTTTTTGCCCAATGAACCCTATCAAAGTTATCCCGTAATCCAATATGAGTAAAATCTGCACTTGCGAATCCAGCTGACGATGGAAATATCAGATTCAATTCGTCCCCTATTTCGAGTTCTTTGGGTAGCTTATCTGAATATTCAGAGGGCTGCTCCACGAGCTTTACGAAACCATGTTCTACTGTACGACACAAGCGACGTACTAGACTTGTATTTCTGGTAATTATCATTCGCAGAACCACTTTGCCAGGACCGTGGTTAACTCCCGAAAGCAAAATCATATCTGGAGTGCTCTCTCTGCGATCTATGATTGTTTTCCAGCCAAACCTGACTTTCACACGTCCCTTCATAATGACATCTCTGTAGATATTCCACCCCAGAGCCAGGGCAGCAATAAGCAGCGATGCCATACTAATGATTAGGTTGCAACCCCCATCGCGCGCCCCCGCATGTTACCCAGTCTATCCGGGCTAACGCGATTGCGAGGTATTTGCGTAAACTGGGGTGCGAAGAAAAGGGGCCCGGTGTAGAACATGGAAGCGGTT
>Ga0307378_10011987_pt1 | contig 11130 bp, 1 predicted proteins | sample UN1MG_FD_202238 | JGI IMG/M metagenome (GOLD analysis project Ga0307378, IMG submission 202238) | Soil microbial communities from Risofladan, Vaasa, Finland - UN-1 | ecosystem: Environmental > Terrestrial > Soil > Coastal area > Acid sulfate soil | place: Finland: Risofladan, Vaasa | collected...
GTCTGATTGACCGGAGAACAATCTATCACTTGTGCGCGAGTTCGGAAAGGGTGAGGGTGGTCACTTCTCGCAGACGTAGGGCATCGAGGTGCTGCAGGCGATGTCGTTCCAGTAGCCGGTGGCGTCGTAGATCACGGCACAATCCTCGTTGTTGCTCGAGTTGTTCGGCTCGCCGCTGCTCCAATTGTGCCAGCTGTGCGCGACGCCGTCGGTGAACACGAAGCGCCTCACGTCGATCGTCGTGGCGCCGCAGGACGACGTGCCGTCGAGGTGGATGAGAATCGCCGTCCCGCCGGCGAGGTTGTAGACAAGCGGGTTGCCGCACGCGTAGTCGGTCCCGCCGTAGCAGGTCATGTAGTCGGTGTGGTTGTTGATGTAACTGGACAGGGCGAGGAACCTGCCCGACGTCGGCGAGGAGAACACGTAGTACTGGGTGGCCGGCGGCGTGAACTTGAACTGGAAATCGTACCAGCCGTCGCCGCCGCAGGTAAAGTACTGGTCGTCGTAACCGACGCAGGTGTCGAAAGTGTATCTCTGGGCGCTCGCAACGCAGTTCTGTGTGCAGTCGTCGCAGTTGCCGGTCGCGGTCGACGCCGTGGCGTAGTCGCGCAGACCGATCCAGAAGTTGCCGGCCGCCAGGCCGCGGACGAAATCGCTCTCGGCGCTCGAGGTGATGGACGCCAGATGGCCAGCCTGAGCCACGCAGGCCGACTCGGCGTTGTCCCACGTGGCGCCCGTGGCGACGTACCAGTAGCAGTGGCCGTTGCTGGCCCAGACCGATCCCAGACAGGTGACGCAGTCCGCCGCGCAGGATACCGCGGTCTCGCCGCAGTTGCAGATCGTGTCGCCGCAGTGGGCCTTCTCGACAACGGTACAGCTCGAGGTGCCGTTGCAGGTCCGCGTGTAGCAGGCGTCGGTGGTGCAGGTGATCGCCGTCCCGGCGCAGGCGCCCGAGCACAGGTCGCTGTAGGTGCAGGCGTTGCTGTCGTCGCAGCCCGTGGCCGTGCGCCAGGCCCACGTGCCCCCCGTGTTGGTGCAGCGGTAGGTCGTGCCGCCGCACGCGATCGTCTGGCACAGGGTGTGGGTCGTGGAGTTGCAGGTGTAGCCCGTGCCGCCCCCGCACGTCCCGTTGGCCAGGTTGGCCCCGCACCCCGAGCACGTCCGGCCCGTGGTCAGCAGGTTCGACCCGCAGGTGTCCGCGCAGCTCCCCGCCGCCGTCCCGCAGCCCGACCCGCCGGAGCACGTCACGGTGCAGCACTGGTTGCCGCCACCCACGGCGCAGGTGGTCTGCGTCGCCGTGCACGAGCAGGCGTTGCACACGTCCCCCGACCCCGAGCAGTACCGCGTGCAGTTCGCCGGGTAGTCGTAGAAGATGCTGGACGCGCAGTAGTCCCCCGCGCACGCCGTGCTGCCGCACACCGTCGCCGACGACTTCGGCGTCTCGGTGCACGTGCTCGTCCCGTTGCACGTCTTCGTCATGCACGACGTGGACGTGCACGTGATCCCCGTCCCCTGGCACACCCCGCCGCCGCAGACGTCGCCGTACGTGCACGCGTTCCCGTCATCGCAGGCCGCGCTCGTCCGCCACTGCCACACCCCGCCCGCGTTCGTGCAGTTGTACGTCAAGCCCCCGCAGCTCACCGTCTGGCACTCGGTGTGGGTCGCCGCGTCGCAGGTGAAGGTCCCCCCGCCGCCGCACGTCCCCGTCGCCCCACTGGCTCCGCACCCGCTGCACGTCGCCGCCAGCGTGATCACGTTCACCCCGCACGACTCCCCGCCGCCGCAGCTCCCCGCCGTCGTCGAGCACCCCGACGCCGGCGTGCAGACCGCCGTGCAGCAGCCGCCCGCAGTGCACGTGGTCTGGGCTGGCGTGCACGAGCAGCCGCCGCAGCTGCCTCCACCATCACAGTACTTCGTGCACTGCGCGGCGTAGTCCTGCCAGGTCAGAGCGGCGCAGGCGTCCGCCGGGCAGGCCGTCGTCCCGCAGCTCGTGGTGTCGGGAAGCGGAGTCTCGGTGCAGGTGCTGGTGCCATTGCAGGTCCGGGTCATGCAGTCCGTCGACGTGCAGGTGATTGACGTCCCGTTGCAGGTGCCGCCGAAGCACGCGTCGTTGTACGTGCACGGGTCGCCGTCGCTGCACGCCACCGACGTCCGCCACTCCCAGTTGCCCCCGGCGTTGGTGCAGCGGTACTGGGTGCCGCCGCAGGTCATGGTCTGGCACAGGGTGTGGGTCCCGGCGTCGCAGGTGTACACCGTGCCGCCGCTGCAGATCCCAGTCGCGTTCGCGGGTCCGCAGCCCGCGCAGGACCGCCCCACCACCAGCTGGTAGTTCGAGCAGGAGTCCGCGCACGCCCCGTCCTCGGTGAGACAGCCGGTGAGGTCGTCGCAGTCCGCCGCGCAGCACTCGTTCCCGCCGCCCACGCCGCAGGTCGCCGGCGGCGTCGTGCACGTGCACGCGCTGCAAACGTCCCCGGTCCCGCTGCAGTACCGCGTGCAGTTCGCCGGGTAGTTGTAGTAGTCGAAACCGTCACAGTAGTCCGCCGGGCACGCCGTCGTCCCGCAGCTCGTGGACGACGACTTCGGCGTCTCGGTGCAGGTGCTGGTCCCGTTGCACGTCTTCGTCATGCAGGCCGTCGACGTGCACGTGATCCCCGTCCCCTGGCACACCCCGCCCCCACAGACGTCAGCGTAGGTGCACGCGTTCCCGTCGTCGCACGCCCCGCTCGTCCGCCACTGCCAGACCCCGCCGACGTTCGTGCAGTTGTACGTCTGGCCGCCGCAGCTCACGGCCTGGCACTCCGTGTGGGTCGCCGCGTCGCAGGTGTAGCTCGTCCCGGACCCGCAGATCCCCGTCGCCCCCGCCGCCCCGCACCCGTCGCAGGAGGACGCCAGGGTGATCACGTTGGCCCCGCAGGTCTCCCCGCCCCCGCACGTACCCGCCACCGTCGAACACCCCGAGGCCGGCGTGCAGACCGCCGTGCAGCAGCCGCCCGCCGTGCAGGCGGTCTCGGCCGGGGTGCACGTGCAGGTGTCACAGTCGCCCAGCCCGTCGCAGTACCTCGTGCACTGCGCCCCGTAGTTCTGCCAGGTCAGAGCGACGCAGGCGTCCACCGGGCAACCCGTGGACCCGCAGGCCGTGGTGTCCGGGAGCGGCGTCTCGATGCACGTGGCTGTGCCGTTGCACGTCGAGCTCATGCAGGCCGTCGAGGTGCAGGTCACTGTCGTCCCGCCGCAGACCCCGCCCGAGCAGGCGTCGTTGAACGTGCACGGGTCGCCGTCGCTGCACGCCACCGACGTGCGCCAGGCCCAGGTGCCACCGGCGTTGGTGCAGCGGTACGTCGTCCCCCCGCACGTCATGGACTGGCACAGATCGTGGCTCGCCGCGCTGCACGTATGCACCGTCCCGCCCGAACAGATCCCATCCGCACCGGCGGGCCCGCAACCCACGCACGTCTGACCCAGGATGATCTGGTTCGCCGCGCAGGTCTCGGCGCAGCTCCCGTTCGTCGTCTGGCAGCCCCCCGTGGCCGCGTTGCACCCGGCCTCGCAGCACTGGTTCCCGCTCCCCACCCCGCACGTCGCCGGCGTCGCCGTGCACGAGCAGGCGTTGCACACGTCCCCCGTTCCGCTGCAGTAGCGCGTGCAGTTCGCCGGGTAGTCGTAGTAGTCCAGGCTGTCACAGTAGTCCGCCGGGCAGGCCGTGCTCCCGCACGCCGTCGATGGAGGCTTCGGCGTCTGCGTGCAGCTGCTCGTCCCGTTGCACGTCCGCGTCATGCACGTCGTCGACGTGCACGTGAGGCCAGTCCCCTGGCACACACCCCCCGTGCACACGTCGCTGTACGTGCAGAGGTTCCCGTCGTCGCAGGCCGGGCTCGCGGTCCAGCCCCAGCCGTCCACCGGGTGCTCCAGGCAGTAGTACTGCACGCCCCCGCAGCTTCGCGTCTCGCACTCCGTGTGCACGAGATCGTCGCAGGCATACGAGCCGCCGGCCACGCAGGTCCCCGCGGCCCCCGCCGCCCCGCAGCCCGCGCAGCTCTGGTTCACCTCCAGCAGGTTCTCGGAGCAGGTGTCACCGCCGGTTCCGCACGTCCCGGCGATGGTCCGGCACCCCAGGGTCGCGCTGCACGTCGCCTCGCAGCACTGGTTCCCGCCGCCCACGCCGCAGGTCGTCTGCCCCGCGGTGCACGTGCAGCTGTTGCACACGTCACCCGTCCCGCTGCAATAGCGCGTGCAAGCAGCCGGGTAGTCGTTGAACACCAGCCCGTCGCAGTAGTCCGCTCCGCAACTCGTGCTCCCGCACGCCGTGCTCGACGACTTCGGCGTCTCCGTGCACGTGTCGGTCCCGTTGCACGCCTTGACCATGCAGTCCGTCGACGCGCAGGTGACGGCCGTGCCCTGGCAGACTCCCCCCGCGCAGATGTCCCCGTACGTGCATGGGTTGTTGTCGTCGCAGGCCGCGCTCACTCGCCACGCCCACGTGCCTCCCGCATTGGTGCAGCGGTACGTCACGCCCCCGCAAGCCCGCGCCTGGCAGGACGTCGACGTATTGCAGGTGGACGACGTCCCCGCGCTGCACGCGCCCTCCGCCTGGTTCTCCCCGCAGCCCGTGCAGCTCCGGCCCGTCGTCAGGGTCACCGCACCGCACACGTCCGCGCAGGTCCCGGCCTCGGTGTAGCAGCCCGTGAGCTCGTCGCAACCGGCGGCGCAGCACTGGTTCGCCGGGCCCACCCCGCACACCGCCTCCGCGGCCGTGCACGTGCACCCGTTGCACGTATCGTTGATTCCGCTGCAGTACTGGGTGCAGGTCTCCGGGTAGTAGTAGTACGTGCTGGAGACGCAGTAGTCCGCCGGGCAGTCCGTGTCGCCACACACCGTGCTCGACGGCTTCGGCGTCTGGGTGCAGCTGCTCGTCCCGTTGCACGTCTTCGTCGTGCATTTCGTACTCGTGCACGTGATGCTCGTGCCGTCACAGACCCCGCCCGAACAGATATCGTTGTAGCTGCACGGATCCCCGTCGTCGCAGAGCGGGCTCGCGGTCCAGCCCCAGCCGTCCACCACGTCATCGAGGCAGTAGTACTGCGTCCCACCGCAGGTCCGCGTCTCGCACTCCGCGTGCAGCAGGTCGTCACAGGTATACGACCCGCCAGGGACGCACGTCCCCGCGGCCCCCGACGCCCCGCAACCCTCGCAGCTCTGGTTCACCTCCAGCAGGCTCTCGCCGCAGGTGTCCCCGCCGCTCCCGCACAGTCCGGGCACGGTCCGGCACCCGAGGGTCGCGCTGCACTCAGCCTCGCAGCACTCGTTGCCGCCACCCACCCCGCATGTCGCCGGCGTCGCCGCGCACGAGCAGGCATTGCACACGTCGCCCGTCCCGCTGCAATAGCGCATGCAGGTCCCGGGGTAGTCGTAGAAATCGACGCCGGTGCAGTAGTCCGCCGGGCAGGCCGTGGTCCCGCACGATGTCGATGAAGGCTTCGGCGTCTGGGTGCAGCTGCTCGTCCCGTTGCACGTCGAGTTCATGCAGGCCGTCGACGTGCACGATATCGTCGTCCCGTTGCAGCTGCCGCCCGAGCAGGCGTCATTGAACGAGCACGGATCCCCGTCGTCGCACGTCACCGACGTGCGCCACGCCCACGTGCCGCCCGCGTTCGTGCAGCGGTACGTCATCCCCGCGCAGGTCAGCGTCTGGCAGATGTCGTGGCTCGCCGCGCTGCACGGGTACACCCCGCCCCCGGAGCAGATCCCCTCCGCCTCCGCCGCCCCGCAGCCCACGCACGCCTGGCCCACGATGATCTGGTTCGCCGAGCAGGTCTCGGGACACGTTCCCTCCGTGGTCAGGCAGCCCCCCATCGCCGCGTTGCAATACGCCACGCAGCACTGGTTCCCGCTCCCGGCGCCGCACGTCGTCTGCCACGCCGTGCACGCGCAGCTGTTGCAGACGTCCCCCGTCCCGCTGCAGTACCGCGTGCAGCTCGCCGGATAGTCGTAGTACATGTTGGAGGCGCAGTTGTCCGCCGGGCAGGCCGTCGTTCCGCACGTCGTGCTCGCCGTCTTCGCCGTCTCGGTGCACGTAGCTTCACCGTTGCACGTTCGCGTCATGCAGTCCGTCGAGGCGCACGTGAGCCCGGTCCCCTGGCACGCCCCGCCCGAGCACACGTCGTTGTACGTGCACGCGTTCCCGTCGTCGCAGACGGCGTTCGCGGTCCAGCCCCAACCGTCCACCGGATCCTCAAGGCAGTAGTACAACTCCCCGCCGCAGCTCCGCGCCTCGCACTCCGAGTGCGAGTCCTCGTCGCAGACGTACGCGCCCCCGGGGACGCAGATCCCGTCCGAGCCGGGCGCCCCGCAGCCCTCGCAGCTCTGCTCCACCTCCAGCAGCGTCGCCCCGCACGTGTCGCCCCCCGTCCCGCACGGACCAGGCACCGTCAGGCACCCCAGCACCTCGCTGCACCCAGCCTCGCAGCAGCCCGAACCCGCCGTGCACGCCGTCAGCGTCGCCGCGCAGGTGCAGTCCACGCAACCGCCGGCCCCGTCGCAGTACATCGTGCAGCCCGCCGGATACTCGTAAAAATCGAGAACGTCACACTCGTCCGCCGGGCACGCCGTCGTCCCGCAGCTCTGGGTCTCCGGCTGCGGCGTCTCGATGCACGCAGCTGTCCCGTCGCACGTGCTCGCCATGCAGTCCGTCGACGTGCACACGATGCCGGTCCCCTGGCACGACCCCCCCGCGCAGGCGTCGTCGTAGGTGCACAGGTCGCCGTCGTCGCAATCCGTGCTCTCGCGCCACTCCCACGTGCCGCCGGCGTTCGTGCAGTGATAATCGATCCCGCCGCAGCTCTGCTGCTCGCAGAAGCTGTCCGCGTCGCACGCGAAGGTCGCGCCCGCGCTGCACACGCCGTCGGCCAGGTTGTCGCCGCAGCCCTCGCAAGCGCGATCCAGGGTCAGCAGTTCCGCGGTGCAGATGTCGGCGCAGACCCCGGCCGCCGTGAAACAGCCCGCGACCTCGTCGCACCCAGCCTCGCAGCACTCGTCGGCTCCGCCCGCGGCGCAGACCGTCTCCCCGGATGGGATGCAGCCGCAGCCGCCGCACGCTCCCGCGCCGTCGCAGTAGTTCACGCACTCCGCGGGGTTCTGCCAGTACGACCCCGCGTCGCAGTAGGCAGGGATACAGGCCGTCGTACCGCACGCCGTCGTCTCTCCGTAGAATTCGCACGCGCCGTACCCATCGCACCACCCCGTCGCCCCGCAGTCGTCCGGGGACTCGGCGTCGCACTCCTCGCCCGGGTCTTCCCCCGGGTCGATGAACGAACAGATGCCTTCCAGGCCCGACAGATCGCACGCCTCGCACTCGCCGTCGCACGGTCCGTTGCAGCAGTAGCCGTCCACGCAAAGCTCCGCCGAGTCGCAGAGGCTTGCGGCGTTTTCCGGGGTGCAAGGGATCACGATGTCCGTGTCCGTATCCGTGCCGGTATCGGTTGTCGTGTCCGTGTCGGTATCGGTATCGGTTGTCGTGTCCGTGTCGCTGTCGCTGTCACCGTCGCTGTCGCTGTCACCGTCGCTGTCGCTGTCCGTGTCCGTGTCCGCGTCACCGTCGGTGTCGCTGTCCGCGTCCGTGTCCGCGTCCGTGTCCCCGTCCGTGCCCGTCGAGTTCGTGTCCAGGGGATCGCTTTTCGCCCCAATGTCGGCACAGCCGAGGACCATGAGCATCGCGGCACACAGCAGCCCGGTTGTCTTGGATTCGGACGACAACATGGAGGCCTCCCTTATGATCTTCATTCAGTCTTCGACCGTTTGATCGGTACTCTTCTGTTTGATTATAGTCGATTGGGAAAATTATGAAAAATGAAAACCGTCGGCCGAAACGGGGCTGCCCGTTTTGTGTCGGTTTGACATCCATATCGTCGTCACCGCGTGGCTGGCGATCTCCAGCTCGGGTTGCCCAAGGAACGGGCGAAGCGGGTTCTCAAGGCAGCGGGATCGCCGGGCTCACCAGGTAGCGGCTCACGTTGTAGTGATAGTCGTACACAAAATGTGTTGCGCGTCAGATCACGCCGATGGCCGGCCGGGAGCCGCCGGCCTACTGGCAGGTCCAGTTCATCGTCGTGTGGATGGTGCCCGGGCAGCTCGAGGAACTGCACGAGCCGGAGTCGTTGCAGTAGGCGCAGTACGAGACGTTCGAACCTCCACAGTCCGGGTCGATGATGCCGCAACCGCAGTCACAGCCGTCATTCGTCCCATAGTACGAGGCGCTGCAGGTCCAGACAGCAGGTTCTGTATACGTGTCGGAGATATGGACGTTGTCAATCCTCCAATACAAGTCGTTATATCCTACATAATAGAACATTATCGTGAATAACGAGTTTGATCCGAGGAACGAAGTCAGATTCAAGACGACATGTCCACCTACATCAGAGGAGTAGGAAACGACCTGCTGCCAGTCGCCGCTGTTCACCGAGATAAGCACATAGGCGTAATCGTTGCTGGAGTAGTCTTGGTAGTTGTGATCGAATTCTAGATACACCGCATCGCAATTGGCATTGGAGTAGCTGGAGGTGACAATTCCGTCATATTGCCAGTGGGTCGTGTAGTATATCTCCCAGTACCCGCCACTGCCTCCTGGCGGAGGCGTGGCGGTCTGCCAGGTCCAGTCGTAGCCGTAGCCGTCACCGTCGTAGAGGCTCCAGCCCGAGGGCAGCGTCGAGGTGTCGAACGTCTCGTTGACGTTCACGCCGCAGACCGTGCCGCAGTCCGCCGGGCAGGTGCCGCTGGTCTCGCCGCAGTTGCAGATCGTGTCGCCGCAGTGGGCCTTCTCGACAACGGTACAGCTCGAGGTGCCGTTGCAGGTCCGCGTGTAGCAGGCGTCGGTGGTGCAGGTGATCGCCGTCCCGGCGCAGGTGCCCGAGCAGATGTCGTTGTAGGTGCAGGCGTTGCTGTCGTCGCAGCCCGTGGCCGTGCGCCAGGCCCAGGAGCCGCCGGTGTTGGTGCAGCGGTAGGTTGTGCCGCCGCACGCGATCGTCTGGCACAGCGTATGGACGGAGGCGTCGCACGCCACCGTGGTCCCGCCGCCGCAGGTGCCGTTGGCCAGGTTGGCCCCGCACCCCGAGCACGTCCGGCCCGTGGTCACGCTGTTCGTCCCGCAGACATCGGTGCAGGTCCCGGCCGCGGTGCCGCAGCCCGATCCGGCGGAGCAGGTCACGGTGCAGCACTGGTTGCCGCCGCCCACGGCGCAGGTGGTCGTCGAGGCCGAACACGGGGTGCAGGTGTTGCACGTATCGCCCGTGCCGCTGCAGTAGCGCGTACAGGTCGGAGGGTAGTTGTAGAACACGTTGGAGGCGCAGTAGTCCGCCGAGCAGGCCGTGGTGCCGCAGGTCGTGGACGACGGCTTCGGCGTCTGCGTGCACGTGCTGGTGCCGTTGCAGGTCTTGGTCATGCAGGTCGTGGACGTGCAGGTGATCGCCGTCCCGACGCACGTGGTGCCCGAGCAGACATCGTTGTAGGTGCACGCGTTCCCGTCGTCGCAGGCCGTGCTCGTCCGCCACTCCCACGTGCCGCCGGCGTTGGTGCAGCGGTAGGTCGTGCCGCCGCAGGAGAGCGTCTGGCAGGAGACCGCCGGGCCGCAGGTGGTGGCCGTGCCGCCGCCGCAGGTGCCGGCGGCCAGGTTGGCCCCGCAACCCGAGCAGGCCCGACCCGTGGTCAGGGTCGTGGCGCTGCAGGTGTCCGCGCAGGTCCCGGCCGCGGTGCCGCAGCCCGACCCGGCGGAGCAGGTCACGGAGCAGCACTGGTTGCCGCCGCCAACGGCGCAGGTCGTCGTCGATGCGGAGCACGCGCAGGTGTTGCACGTATCTCCCGTGCCGCTGCAGTAGCGCGTACAGGTCGGCGGGTAGTTGTAGAACACGTTGGAGGCGCAGTAGTCCGCCGAGCAGGTCGTGGATCCGCAGGTCGTCGAAGAAGGCTGCGGCGTCTGCGTGCAGCTGCTGGTGCCGTTGCAGGTCTTGGTCATGCAGGTCGTGGAAGTGCACGTGATGTCCGTTCCGTCGCAGACGCCGCCGCCGCACGCGTCGTCGTAGGTGCACAACTCGCTGTCGTCGCAGTTCGTGGTCGTGCGCCACCGCCACGTGCCACCGGCGTTGGTGCAGTAGTACGTCGTCCCGTTGCACGAGCGGCTCTCGCAGGACGGGTGCGTGGTCGCGTCGCAGGTGTAGATCGCGCCGCCGGAGCAGGTTCCCGTGGCCCCGTTGGACCCGCAGCCCGTGCAGGAGCTGCCCACGGTCAGGGTGCTGGCCAGACAGGTGTCGGTCCCGCCGCAGGAGCCCGCCGCGGTGTAGCACCCCGTGGCATCCGCGCAGGCCGCCGTGCAGCAGCCGCCCGCGGTGCACGTGGTCTGGGCCGGCGTGCACGAGCAGCCGCCGCAACTGCCTCCACCATCGCAGTACTTGGTGCACTGCGCGCCGTAGTCCTGCCAGGTCAGCGCGACGCAGGCGTCCGACTGGCAAGCCGCCGTGCCGCAGGTCGTGGACGTGGATTTCGGTGTCTCGGTGCAGGTGCTGGTGCCGTTGCACGTGCTGGTCATGCAGTCCGTGTCCGTGCAGGTGATCGGCGTGCCGTTGCAGGCGCCGCCCGAGCAGATGTCGCCCCAGGTGCAGGCGTTGCCGTCGTCGCAGCCCGTGGCCGTGCGCCAGGCCCAGGTGCCGCCGGTGTTGGTGCAGCGGTAGGTCGTGCCGCCGCAGGTCACGGTCTGGCACATGGTGTGGGTCGCGGCGTCGCAGGTGGCGGTCGTGCCGCCGCCGCACGTGCCGTTGGCCAGGTTGGCCCCGCACCCCGAGCAGGTCCGGCTCGTGGTCAGGGCGTTGAGCCCGCAGCTGTCCGCGCAGGTGCCCTGCGCCGTGCCGCAACCAGCGCCGCCGGAGCAGGTCACGGTGCAGCACTGGTTCGTCGGGCCCACGTTGCAGGTCGTCGGCGACGTGGAGCACGAGCAGCCGTTGCACACGTCGCCCGTGCCGCTGCAGTAGCGCGTGCAGCTCGGCGGGTAGTCGTAGAACACGTTCGACGTGCAATAGTCCACCGGGCAGGCCGTGGTGCCGCAGGTCGTCGAAGAAGGCTGCGGCGTCTCGGTGCAGGTGCTGGTGCCGT
>Ga0307378_10011988_pt1 | contig 11129 bp, 12 predicted proteins | sample UN1MG_FD_202238 | JGI IMG/M metagenome (GOLD analysis project Ga0307378, IMG submission 202238) | Soil microbial communities from Risofladan, Vaasa, Finland - UN-1 | ecosystem: Environmental > Terrestrial > Soil > Coastal area > Acid sulfate soil | place: Finland: Risofladan, Vaasa | collected...
CGAGGTCCCACTGGCGCCCTGGGGCGCCTATTTTCCTCCGCTGCGCGCGCTGGCCCAGGCTTCGCCCCAAGAAGTCGTCGCGGCCCAGACTCACTGGCTGGACGAGGCGGGGCGCAAGCGCTGCCGGCAGGTTATCGAGCAACTGACCCCACGGGAGTCAGACACCCTGCGGGCCTTTGCCGCCGGTCAGAACCCCCAGGAGGTCGCGGAGGCGCTGTGCGTCACCGTGCGGACGGTGCACGCGCACAAGACCAAGATACTCGATCATTGCCGCAACGCCTGGGAACTGCCACCTGACGCGCGCCTGGCGTACTATTTCCTGCGCGAAAAGTTCGGGCGGTATTTTCAGACGCCGGAACCAGTATAGCACAGGTGGAAGGAGGAAACATTGGAAGCAGTTACAAGATTTTTTAGAAGAGCTTCCATTGAGAATGCAAGAGCCCGATGGTATAGTATAAAGCGGAGGTGACAATGCGCGAGTTGATGGTGGTGTTGGAGATGGTGACGCCGCTGTTTTGGGGCGGGGCGGAGGTGGACAAATGAGCGAAGAACAGCAGTGGTTGGTCTGTTTTGATACTGACCGGATCAAGCAGTATTTGCTTGCCACAAACCGGCTGAAGGAAATTCGAGGCGGCAGCGCCTTGATTGCAGAGCTCGATAATGAACGGAAAGGGCATCTCGCAGAGCGTTACGAGGTCGTCTATTCGGCTGGTGGTGGGGCAGCGGTTCTTGTGCCAACGGAACAAGAGGCCAGAGGGCTGATTGCGGAGATTGAGCAAAGATTTCGCGCCGAGACGTTCACTGCGTCTATCACCGGTGTCTCATTGCCACCAGACACAGCGCAAGGCAGAAATTTCGGCGCGAGGATGACCCTGGCCGGCAGACAGTTGCGTCGGGCTAAAGCAGTTAAAGCCGAATTGTCTACACTGCCTGTAGAACCCTATATGCGTCTTTGCAGTTCGTGTGGGCAACATCCGGCAGCAGAGTTTGCTGATGATGAGAGTGGCGATTGGCTTTGTCGTGCTTGCGCTAAAAAGCGCGGTTTGGGTGGACGAGAGAGAGAGGGAAAGGGATTCTTTGCCAAATTCATCGAGTGGACGCACTCTGAAGAGTGCGAGAAAGCAAAAATGCCCGCTGATTTTGACACCATTGGAGCGTGCTCTTCGCCACCTGGCTATGTCGGTTTTATCGCGTTGGATGGTAACCATATAGGCAGATTGCTGGACAAACCGACAACCGTGGAAGAGTATCGCCATTTCTCCGAAGGACTCGGGGATCTCACACGCCATCAGACATTTGAGGCTCTAAAAGATTGCGGTATGCCGCGCGGTGGAATTGCGCCGTTCGAAATCGTCTTGATCGGCGGCGACGATGTATTGCTGATCACAGCAGCCGATATTGCCATAGAAATTGCGCTGGCTATCGCTGAAGGGTTCGAGGAACATTCGCCGGACCAAGTTCTGGAGAGGGCCGGGTTGTCTGGTGAGTACAAGAAGCTAACAATGGCCGGGGGTGTAGTGCTGGCCCACGCCGATTTCCCTATCCCAGCGATGCACACACTGGCCGAGACGCTGCAAAAGTCGGCCAAAAAGCTCTGCGCCGCTCAAGAATACAAAACCGGAGCGATAGATTTTCAGGTTGTATCGGGAAGTGATACCGACCTGGAGGAGATACGCCGCTTCACTCCCCACCGACGGCCTTATGCGCTGGAAAAGCTGAGGCTATTAGTAGAACACATCCGCAACCTCAAAGCAGAGGGTTTCCCTACAAGCCAGCTGCAGGCAATGTACCAGGCATTATTTGAAGGTGAAATAAACGCCCAATTAGCCAGCATTGCCACACTGGGAAGGCTGGGGCAACGTAGTGATAAGACACAACATGATTTGCTAAAAAAGTTCTTTGCAGATTTTGGCGTCAAGTTCAATGGGCAACTTCCGCCCTGGGATGCTGGCAAACGATCTGCGCTCGTAGACCTAGTGGAGTTGTACCCGTTTATCCAAGGACAAGGGGGGCGCGATGGCAAAGATGTACATTGAGATAAACCCGATTCCCATAGAGGTAGATGGCCCTATGGCGGTAAACACCGGGTTTCGGCGAGGGCTTGTTCACCGCACCGTGGAGCGCGATGCGGAAGGGTTTGCTTACATCCCGGCCTCGTCGCTCAAGGGGCGCGTCCGGCGGGCGTGCGAACAGCTAGCGCGGCAGGCCAGACTGCGTGTCTGCAATGCTCCGCGCCCGAATGGGATGTGTTCAGTGCATCGGCAACCTTGCCTGGTATGCCGGGTGTTCGGCACACCGGGTAAGGATAGTGGTTTACATTGGCGCGACGCGCAGTTATCCCAGGCGTACCGTGAAGTGTTTGAAAACGCCAACGTTGAAGCCCAGTTTTACACCCGCACCCACGTTCAATTGAGCCGGGTTTTAGGGACTGCGGCACCGGAGCATCTTTTTACGAGTGAATCCACCGTTGAGAATCTGTGCTTTGAGTTTGGCATTACAGGATGGTTGGACGTAACGCCAATTGCCGGCGAGGATTCGACCGGTGGTTACGAGTTGCTGTTGTTGCTCGCCGGGCTGCGGTTGGTCAACACTCTGGGGAGCGGAGGCAGCCGGGGCGCAGGCCAGTGCGTCATCAAGTTGCCGGATCAGGTGATCGTCGGCGACAATAAAATCACCGGGCAAAGTGCGTTTGGGTTTTTTGACCTGTTGTGCGAGTTCGACCGGGAGGTGCAGGATGGCAATTGAGTTCACGCTTACGCTACAGTTACGTGCGCCGCTGGCGCTGCATCAAACGCGCGCCAGCGTGCAATACGTCCAATCACTGGATTACATTCCCGGCACGGCCCTGCGCGGCGCGCTGGCTGAAGTATACCTGGCCCAACACGGCAAGCCCGATAACACGTTTGATGCTCTGTTTCTCTCGGAACAGGTGCAGTATGGCGACTTATGGCCGTCGGTTGAGGGCAAATTGACAACGTTGATCCCCGCCACAGCCCGGACATGCAAACGCCATGGACTAAGACATGCCGAAAGTTTTCGTGACGCACTATTGGATACTTTGTCCAGCCGATATGATGGTGCAAAGTGTAAACAACCGGTCCTGTGCAATGGAAAGCAGAAGGAGTGCAGCGAATCCCTTGATCGCGTGAGTGGCTATCTGTGTGACTTGGAGACTGTTGAACCGCTGTCTGCCGGCGTCCGCCTGCGGGTGAGCACAGCGATTGAGCGTGGCACCGGGACGGTCGCGCGCGAGATGTTGTTCACCCAGCACACGTTGACCGGCAAGCGCAAGACTGATGACAAAAAACCGCTCTTTTTCCGAGGCACATTGCGACTAGTCAACCCAACGTTGCGAGATGCACTGGATCCTCTGCTAAAGGCGCGGCTGTTCCTGGGTTCCGGACGCAGCCGGGGCTTGGGCGAGGTGGAGGTCAGAGGCTGGGAAGAGGCCGCAGTTGCCGATTCGTTGCCGGAGCGATGGCGCAAGTTTAACGACGCCGCACAGCGCGCAGGGGGAGATGCAGGTACTCGCTATTTCTCCTTGACGCTGCTGAGCCATCTGGCGCTGAGGGATGACTTGTTGCGTCCGGTGCTGGCCGAAATCTCGCCACAGCATTTGGAGTTGCCCAACGGCGTCGCGTGGGTGTGCTACAAAGACTCTGATCAACCGGTTCTGTTTTTGAGCACCGTCACCGTGCCAGGGTGGAACGCTGTCCTGGGCTTGCCTAAACCTGACACGGTTGCCCTGGCGCGGGGATCGGTGTTGTTGGGACAGTGCGACTCTGGACAGGAGCAGGCCGTGCTGGCTCGGCTGGCGGAGATCGAGGCCGAAGGTGTTGGCGAACGGCGCGGCGAGGGCTTTGGTCGTGTGGCCGTCTGTTATCCGATTCACTACGAACGGTGGGAGGTGAGAGAATGAGCAAGCCAGCTTTTCAAGATATGGCACTGCGTGTTGCATTAGATCGGGATGTTGCCCGCACAAGTGATGGATATGACAAACGCGCCCAGGAGTACGCCAGTCGGCTGACCGGGACGAGACTGGATAAGACTCAAGTGCGCGGATTGGAAAGTCTGGCCTGCACGACTGACAAAGTATCCGACATCACGGACTGGCTCAAGTTGCGTGTGGGGCGCGACTCGGGCCGGGATCGGTGGGCCAAAGACGGCGTTGGGCGTGATCTGCTTTCGGAATTCGACGGATTGCGAAACGACGCGCAGAAGATAGTCGCTGCTCTGTCCAAAACATACTCATTGGACACAGACCAGGAGCGGCAAGTGCACCTACGACTGTGCCGGGAATTTCTTAAACACCTGGCGGCGCACTTTGAATATCTCCAGGCGGAGCACAGGCGATGAACGATCTGGAATATCGGTTGATGCGGAAACAGCAGATTGCGGCCTGGAGCGACCGCTGGCAATCCGAGGCCGCCCGGTTTGCCGACGGTCACCGCGACCTGCTGCCGCGCCGGATCACCAATGCGCAGCTCTATGGCCTGGGCAACGTGGTGCGCAGTGCACGGCGCTACGCCGATGTCGAAAGGTTCATCAAGCATCAAGCCGCAAAAGCCGAGCGCGCCGGCCGGTTGGACGTACAAGGGTACTGGAACGACTTGGAAACCGCCCTGGGCAAACTCCGGGGTGAAGCGCAGGTGCTTCTGAAAAACATTCCTCTCCCTGTCGAGGCAGACAGCAAACAGGCGTTGGACGCGCTGCACCGTGAACTGGCCGGCCTGTATGTGCAGCACCTTATTGCCCACAGCTTGTATTCGACGACAGGCAAGGACCGCGAGCGGCAGTAACACGTCCGAGGTTCTGTGCAATGCCTGACCCTGCACTGCTTCATAGAATTGAGATAGTGATTCAAAGTTTGCACGAGCCAGATGTCCGTTGCTATCTAGATGAGGCTTTCAAGTGTTTCACGACGGAGGCTTATGCTGCTGCCATCGTGATGGCGTGGTCGGCGACCATAGCACATCTGGTACATGAGGCCAATAAGATTGGACTGGAAGTCTTTCAATACGCCTTTAGCAAGGAATATCCCGAACGAAAAAAGATACCAGGCAAACCAGAAGAACTGGTAGGTGATGATGACAAAGCTTTTGTGCAGGTGTGCAATCAAATGCGCTGTTTACGGGTCGCAAGTGAGGATCTGCACCGGTTTCGAGTGCGCCGCAATGAGAGCGCCCATCCCAACAACAACCCGGCTGACGAGCATGACGCGGAACGATTTCTGAGGCTTTGCCTTACAGTGGTAATTCGCCCAGCAGAAAATGTGTGTATTCTGGATAATACGCTGCTTGTCGAGTATGCTCTTGACAGAGGTCACTCTGCTGCAACCATCGTTAGCTTGGTTCATCCCAGTTATCAGGTGTCGGCCGCGACCAAAGTGATGGAGGCGTATCTCAACAATTCAGGGCCGGAATACGATGGACTCGTCAGCGTCTGGTATCGCGTTTGGGATTTGCTCACCGAAACCGATAGAAACAGGCTGTGGCGTAAACTTGCAATTGAAGTCGTGCGTGCGCTGAAAGGACGAAACGAGTTTCGTAGTTGTGAGGAAGTAGCCCGTTTTATCGTCTGGCCTGCTCCGAGCCAGAAACATCTGTATCGGGACTTTATTGCAAGACAATACATTCACGAATTGAAGCGCAAGGTGCAAGACGGCATCTTTTCTTCTGAGGATAAGGAGTTTGCGTTGTGGCTCTATAACAAGCTACCCGAAGGGTTTCAGCGGCAGGTTGTACACCTTTGCACCCGGTGGCTTGTTGATCGAGTCAAACGCGGTGACTTTAACGGGGCAGACCTGGATTTCAATGCCTGGCTCAAAGGGCAATCAGCCCCAGATCAACAGACAAGATTTCAAGTCATAAGAGATGCAATTGTAAGGAGGTACTAGCAATGACTCAACTACTTGACCGTGCTCAACTACGCGCCCGCTACCGCATCACCGGACGCATCGTGATGGACACCGCGCTGCACATCGGCGGCGGGCGCAACCCATCGGCGGCCACGGATAGCCCGGTCGTGCGCGACGGGGCCGGGCGGCCGTTCATCCCCGGCTCGTCGCTCAAGGGCGCATTCCGCGCGAGTGTAGAACACCTGGCTCCTAACCTGGGGATAAGGGCGTGTGGACTGACAGATGGCAGTACCGGTTGCCTGACCGCACTTCCTTCAGATGATGAGCGAGCCAAAGCATATCAAGAAGTGAGCAAGCAGGTCGGTCGAAAAGCAAACGAGAGTGTCCGTGAGTCTGTCACGCTACTGGGCGGCGCTCCGCTGGACGAGGAAGGGCGCATCACCCAAGACACCTTGTTGGTGCTACTGGACCGCCACCTTTGCGATACCTGCAAGGCTTTCGGCTCGCCTTACTTGTCTTCCGCTGTTCTTTTCCAGGACGCGCCGATCTCTGAAATCTGGCGGGCCTTGCCCGAAGTGCCTACCCAAATCCGTGACGGGGTGGGCATTGATCGCGACAGCGAACGCGCCCGCGAGGGCATCAAGTACGACTTTGAGGTAGTGCCGCCGCAGACCTCGTTCGACTTTGCCCTGATGCTGGAAAACCCTACCGAGCGCGACCTGGGACTGGTGGCGCTGGGGCTGCAGGAGTTCATCGGTGGGATGATCCCGCTGGGCGGCATCCGCTCGCGAGGGTTGGGACGCTGCCATCTGGAAGAAGTCAAAATCGAGAGCGTGGACTTGACCAATTTCAATGCTGCAATGAAGGCTTATCTGTTGGATCGCGCTATGGCGTTGCAGCCTGCTGACGCTTTTATTCGCCGCTACCTGGGCGCGCTGTTGAATGAAGGGAGGAACTAGGCGATGTTCAAACAACTGGTCAACGAATGTGTGCTGGATTTACACATCAAGGTGGAAGGGCCGGTATTGATCAAATCCGGCTTGACGCCAGTCAGCGGGCCGGATATGGCCTGGGTGAAGGTGCTTCGTGACGGAGAACCGCAGGTTTATCTGCCCGGCTCATCTCTCAAGGGTGTCCTGCGCAGTCACGCCGAGCGGATCGCCCGCACACTCAAACCTGAATCGGCGTGTGATCCGTTTGGCAAAAAAGATGATCCGCAACGCTCGTGCGGCGCGTGCTTCGATGTCCGCAAAGACAATGAAAGAGGGCCGGATAATCCGACGGCCTACAAAGAGGCATGCCTGATCTGTAAACTGTTTGGCTGTGCCTGGTTCGCCAGCCGACTGGCGACGGCCGACGCTTACGCCATCGGCACGCCACCGGATCCCGTACAGCGCGATGGCGTTGGGATTGACCGTTTCAGCGGCGGGGCGGCGCACGGAGCCAAGTTCGAGCTGGAGGTCATCACCGAAGGCACGTTCGCCACGACGTTGCACCTGCGCAACTTTGAACTGTGGCAACTGGCGCTGCTCGGCTTTGTGCTGCAGGACCTGTCCGACGGCTTGATTCGCATCGGGATGGGTAAGAGCCGGGGCTTGGGCAAAGTGCGTGGTGAAGTGCAGCAGGTGCGGATTGATTTCCTCGGCCCCAAAGCGCCACAGGTGGTCAACGGCCAACTGGCGTTGCGCGGGGTCGGCTCGCTGTTCGACGGCGCGGAGGACTATGGGATGGCAAAGCCCGACGAAGTCAGCGTACCGTATACCGGCGAACTCAAATCCAACGGCTTGCGCACGACGACTGTGTTCCCCGGCAACGCCTTCCCCTGGAGCACGATTGCAGACCGTTGGGTGAGGCGGGCGACAGAGTTTACCGACCTACTGGCCCGCGAACGACAGGGAGGACGGCGATGACCGAGCGGGTGTTTTCCGGTGTGCTTGACCTTGGCGGGGTGCAAGCCATCGTGGATGCTTTACGTCAAAGCGCGCGCTTTGCCATCGTCGAGCGAATTGACGCGATTGACTTTCCGCCGCCTCAAACCGAGCCGATCAATGTGGGAGAGTGGCCCAAAGGCCGCATCTTTGACGAGCCGTTCGAGCTGCGGTGGGAGCAGGCGGGGCAGGAATACCGTGTGGTAGTGGCAGGCGAGGGGGATTTATCCGCTGCAATAAGCGGACTGAATGAGCCAGAGTTGCAGCTTGGCGTGGATGAGTTATCCTCGTACTACTGCTGGAACGAGACCAATCCGCGGCTGGGGCGCACGCTGAACTATCGCTGTGTGCCGGGCAGAGGCGATGTAAAGTTGACCGTGCGCGAGTACCGCGACGACCATGGGCGGTTGGTGTTCTGGCGCTATTTCACGATGGAACGGGATGGAGGCAAGCAATGAACCCCTATGGTTTTGTGCGCTTTGGACCGGCGGCGCAGCGCGAGCCGGCCGTCCGGCACGAACAATTCAAAGGGTTGAGTGGGCGGGTGTCCTGCCGACTGACGGCCCTTACACATCTGTTCATCCCGAAAACGCAGGAAATGCGCAGGCGCGAACACCAGAAGCTTGATCTGCTGCGTTCAACCGAGGGCCTTCCCCTGCTGCCTGGCTCATCGCTCAAGGGCGTGGTGCGCAGCGTGGCCGAAGCCATCAGCGGCTCCTGTCTGACGCTGCCTCTTGAGCGACGCGGTGAGGTAGAGTATCGCGGCCGGCCGCCGGTCTCTTATCGTATCCCGCACGGGTTTGAGCACTGCCGTGACGTCAACCACCTCTGCCCGGCATGCCGCATATTCGGCTCGCTTAGCGGCGACAGGTCTTTTCTGGGCAAGGTCGGATTGAGCGATGCATCCACTATGGGGCAGGTCGAGGTAGAAGTATTGACGATCGAAGCCCTCATGGAACCCAAGCCGCGCCACCAGGCATGGTACGAGGACCCCCAACAGCGCGGCTTTATGCGTGGGCGCAAGTTCTACTACCATCGGCCTCTGGGCCCGCGACGGACAACGATCAAGAATGAATACAACAAGACCGTCGAGGCTGTCAAGCCTGGCGTACTCTTTGAGTTCGACCTGGATTATACCAACCTGACCGAAGCAGAGTTGGCGTTGCTCGTCTTTGCACTGACCCTGGAGCCAGGGATGTGTTACAAGGTCGGGATGGGCAAGCCGGTGGGGTTGGGCAGTGGCCGGATAGAGATTGTGGGATGGGAGCAGATAGACCGGCAAGCGCGCTATCGACAGTTCGGCGGCGGGTTGACGGCGCTAGAGGGTGATGCCCTCGGTGCAGAAGTCGCCCGGTGGCAGGGCAAATATCATCAGGTGTACGCCAACTGGAAAGAAAGCCTGGCCGACCTGCGGCGCATCTGGACATGGAATCCTGATTCAACTGAGGACGTGAAGTATCCTGGGCAAGAATGGTTCCGCAAGAATCCGACGACGGCAATGGAACAAGTACCATAGGCGAGAATTTCCAGAGGAGATATTATGGGCATACTACACTTTGCCGGCCTTGGTAAATCCCCAGGAGCAGTGACGGCCGGGCTGTCATACCTTAAGCACAAAATCGGCGATTCTGCTGAAATAGGAGGCATTGTTGAGAGCGTGGTCATTTTCACCTCACCGGCGATTGCCTCCGGCACAGAGCCGGCCTATCCAGATACTACCCACAATGAGTATATGCAAATGGCTGCCCGCAAGACCTGGACAAAGGAAATGCACAACGCGCTCAATATTGTTGTCGAGTATCTGCACCGTGAGACAGAAAATGGGCCGTTGTACGTCTGCGAGCTAGATGTGAACAACTTCAGCGCCTGCTTCGACGCTGTTGCAAAAGCGACGCTCAAGTTCCATCCCCCAGGTGCCGTGGGCAAGCATATCTGGGCCAACATCACGGGCGGGTCGAACGTGCTCAACGCCGCGCTGATGCAGACAGCCTATGTCAGTGGTTTTATTGCTCGGCTATACTACACTTTTGTGGCCAATATCAAAGAGGATGGCAAGTACCTGCAGCCGTTCAGCCATGATGAGAGGCAGTTCGACTATCGGGAGATCTATGTACTGAAGACGACCTTCGATGAGCGCTATCAGAGTGTTTTGGAGGAACTGGAGCGAGTGCAAGATGAAATGCCGAAACGATGGATCAGCAGTCGGGATTTGTTGTCACGGCTTAAGACCAAACCCGGCTTTGCCGGCTTGTCGCCCGGAACATTCCAGCGAGACTATCTCAACACTATGCTCGGTGTTCAGCGCAAGGGCAGTCGCATTGATGGTCAGCAAGACGCGAATTGCCTGAGCGAAGACGGACGTCGAATCTTATCCTTACTACGGTCTCCGCTGTTCAGAGCTTTGACGCGACGTGATGAATTCACTCCGGAAGAGATCGAAGCCCTAACGGCCGATTTGAATATCCGCCGACTAGAAAGGTATGCCCGATGATCCTCCTCAACTTCTCCCACCCCCTCACCCCCGCCCACCTGGCGCAGGTCGAGGCGCTCACCGGCCAACCGGTGGAGCGCGTGGTCGAGGTGCACAGCCAGATTGACCCACAGCAGCCGCTCGCTCCCCAGGCCGCGGCGCTGGCCGACCAGTGCGGCCTCTCGCCCGCCGAGTGGCAGTCCGCGCCGCTCCTGGCCAACCCGCCCTCGCTCAACTTTGTCGCCGTCGCGCTGCTGGCCGAACTGCACGGGCGCTGCGGCTACTTCCCCGCCCACCTGCGCCTCCGCCCCATTGCAGGCAGCCTGCCTCCCCAGTACGAGGTAGCCGAGATCCTGGACCTGCAGGCCATCAGAGACACTGCCCGGAGAAAAAGATGACCCCACCTCTCCATTCTCCATTCTTCATTCTGGCTCGGAAGGAGGCCCAAATTGACCTCAACACTCTACGTTGACAAATCCACCGCCACCTTCGCCGATCCGCTCTTGGCCTTTGGACTGGCGGCGGTGGTGCACGACGTGCTGGAACGCACCGGCAAGCGCGGCCAGTCCACGCTGCGCCTGAGCGACTGCGGCGCATACTACCGCCTGGACTGTTCTCCCACCCTGGACGACGCCCGGCTGGCGGCGCTGAAAGGGCCCTATGTGCCAGCCAGGGCCATCCGCACGGCCAAGAACGCCGCCAGCCTGCCGCCTGACCTGCCGCCGCTGGCGCTGGTGGACTATGAGGCCGAGCGCGACAAGCGCGCTGCGTTCTTCGAGGTCCGCAAGAACCTGCCCAAAGAGGCCCAGGTCGCCCTGGCGCGGGGCGAGGAGCACCCGGCGCTGGCTGCGCTGCGCGGGCAGGAACCGCATCC
>Ga0307378_10011989_pt1 | contig 11129 bp, 7 predicted proteins | sample UN1MG_FD_202238 | JGI IMG/M metagenome (GOLD analysis project Ga0307378, IMG submission 202238) | Soil microbial communities from Risofladan, Vaasa, Finland - UN-1 | ecosystem: Environmental > Terrestrial > Soil > Coastal area > Acid sulfate soil | place: Finland: Risofladan, Vaasa | collected...
TGTGAAATCTTAATCGCAAGGATTCGGTTTTTTTAGCATTATATTTATTTTTCATCCTCTTAGCCCAAATTCTTCTTGCAGCTCGATATTTACATATTTCTTCAAAGAAATTATTATGAGCATTAAAGAAAAATGATAACCTTGGTGAAAAATCATCAACATTCAAGCCTCTTTCCATTGCTGCTTCGACATATGCAAAACCGTCTGCAAGAGTGAAAGCTAATTCTTGAACTGCTGTAGAACCTGCTTCTCTAATATGATATCCACTTATGGAAATTGTATACCATTGGGGCACGTGCTTTGTACAATATTCTATGGTGTCTACAATTAAACGCATAGATTGTTCAGGAGGAAATATCCAAGACTTCTGGGCAATATATTCTTTTAAAATATCATTTTGTATAGTACCCCTTAGTAAATCAGGAGTATGACCTTGTTTTTCTGCCGTAACGATATACATTGCAAGTAAAATTGCTGCTGGTGCATTAATAGTCATTGATGTTGAAATCTTAGATAAATCAATAGAGTTGAACAAAGTCTCCATGTCTTTTAGAGTGTCTATACTTACCCCTTCCTTACCTACTTCTCCTAGAGCATATTCATTATCTGCTTCATAACCATAAATAGTATGTAAACTAAATGCAACACTCAAGCCAGTTTGTCCATGTTCCAATAGAAATTTATAACGCTCGTTTGTTTGTGCTGCAGTACCAAAGCCAGCAAATTGTCGCATCGTCCATAATCTTCCCCGATACATGTTGCTATATGCTCCACGTGTAAATGGAAATTTCCCAGGTTCCCCTAAATCCATCTCATAATTTAAATCTTTTATATCCTCAGGTGTATATAAACGTTTAATCTCGATGTCTGATAAATTATTAAACGAATCTTGACGTTCTCCTTTCTTTGGTTTTAACGTTTTTTGTTCATCGATTTCAGTCATTATTTCGATTCAACTCAGTTAAATTTAATATTATATCTCAATATAATTGAGCTATCCTATTTTTTGTAAAGGTTGGAAAGTTATTAATCTTTTTCCATTAGAAAAAATCAGAGTTAATTTCGATCAATTTTAATCTTTCCTTATCTTAATACATCTTAAAATTCAATGATTTATTATGATTCAAGAAAAACTCAGTCGGAATATAGTTTCTACAATAGCATTAGTCTCTTTAGCAGGAAACATAGCTTGGGCGGTAGAAAATCAATACTATAACGTATTCTTATATAATTTTCTTTCACCTAACCCTATTTATATCTCAATTATGGTTGCTTTAACGACAATAGTGGGCACTATCTCTACTGTCATCATGGGGTCTTATAGTGACATTATGGGTAAAAGAAAACCCTTTATCTTGTATGGGTTGATATTATGGGCGATAACTACGGCTATCTTTCCTTTTAGCGCTTTCTTCTTACCTATCGGAGTAGAATTTGCTGTCTTCATGGCAATTCTATTTGACTGCGTCATGACTTTCTTTGGTGCAACTTCTCTAAATGCTGGGCTAAATGCTTATATAACAGACTCAACAACCCTTGATACTCGAGGAAAAGCAATGGGTATATCACAAATGATGAATCTGGTTTCAATTATCATCATCTATGGAGCAGCTGGTTTTATCATAAATCTAATGGGGTACTATAGTTTCTTTTTTATCGTAGGTGGTTTAGTCGCAATTATAGGCATTTATGGTGGTTTGATTGTCAAAGACTCCAAGTCGTTAGAATCAATGGAAATAACAATATTCAAGCACATAAAAAATACATTCAGTAAAACACAACTAAAGACTCATAAGAATTTTTTTATTGTTATGTTTATCATCTGTGCATGGCAGATTGGGTTTAATGTATTTTTTCCATTTCTTATAGTATATTTACAACACTATCTAGAATATTCTATTACTATTGCTTCAGTAATCGTTTTAATTCCTCTTTTAATTTCTATAATTTTGGCATATCCTATAGGAATACTCACTGATAAAATAGGAAGAAAAAAGATGACATTGATATCTACCTTTTCTTTTTTTCTCTTTGCTTTTGTGTTTGGATTCTTTCAAGATATTTTGATGCTTTCAATAATGGGTTCTCTCTGGCTAATATCCTATACCTCAATTTCTGTAGCTACATTCTCTTGGGCAAAAGATTTATATCCTGATGAAGGAAGGGGTCAATTTAGTGGATATTGGAATCTTTTTGGTGGAACGATTCCTATGATAATTGGACCTATGATTGGAGGGTGGTTAGCATCTGAGTTTGGGGAATCCAAAATCATTAACGGTCAACTTGGGCACGTACCTACTCCATTAATCTTTTTTATTGGAGCGATATTGATACTTATAACTCTCATACCTCTTTATTTCTCAAAAGAAAAAAATAATTAGAAATTGACTCACTTTTTTTTTCATTTTTTAATTGTGCAAATCAAGTATATTAGGAGGTTCTTCACCAGCTTCTATCATTTTTTGTACTAATCTTGCTGATAATTCCTTTTTAATCCCATTATATTCTGGGAAATTGATTAGATTCTGTTTTTCATGGGGATCATTTTCTAAATCATAAAGAAATGCTTCTCTATATATTTGGCTTTTTGAATATAGAATTCCATCTTTATTTGGAGCTTCTACTGAGTATTTCCATTTATGAGTTCGTATAGCCCTACCAACCTGAGTCTCACTTATTTGGATAAATACATCCTTTGACCATTCATCTGAATTATCATTTAATAAATGTTGCAATGATTTTCCTTTCATATATTCTGGAATTGGAATACTAACACAATCTAGCAACGTAGGTGATAAATCTATTAAGCTTACAAGCTCATTAATGCACTTTCCTCCTTTGAAGTTCATACCATTAATAATAAGTGGGATGCGGATTGATGCTTCGTGGCACGAACGCTTATATTCCCCATTTCTTGTTCTAAAGTGACACCCATGATCACTGGTAAAAACAATTATCGTATTTTCTTCCATGTTTAATTCTTTAATTTTACTAATAATACGACCCACATTATGATCTATGCTATTACAGCAACCTAAATAGTCTGGATAAAATTTTTTCCAATCTCCTCCCATTCCTTTCAAATCTCCTGGAATTTCATATTTACCAAACCTTTCTTTACTTCCAATTGGACCAATAATTGCATTTTGATCATTTTGTTGATGAGGTTCTAAAAATGAGATGAAAAAAAATAGTGGTCTTGAATTATTTCGGGATGATAAGAAATCTAAAGCAAAATCTGTCAAACAATCAATTCGATATCCATTAAAATTGATCTGTTTATTAAATTTGTCAAAGAGATGACCCTCAAATGCATTAGATGTAAATTCTAAAAGATCTGAAGCAAGCCAATAGTCCTTATACCCTCCCCTATAACTTTCTGGTATGGGAGTGATCATGTTTCTCACTTTTTCAAGTTTTATTTCTTTAGATCTTCCAGTCGTACTAGCTAGATGCCACTTTCCTAGATATCCGACTTCATATCCTGCTTGAGAAAAAAATGATGCTAAGGTTTTTTCGTCAGTGGGCAATGCAATTCCATTTCTATAGCACCTTGTTTCAGTAGCGAATTTACCCGTTTGAAGGATCGATCTCGCTGGACCGCATACTGGTTGATTCGTGAAAGCATGAGTAAATTTGATGCCTTCTGCTGCCATTTTATCAATGTTTGGGGATATATTTAACTTTTGTCCATAACAGCCGAGAGAATCAAATCTTTGTTGATCAGTGAGGATAAAAATTATGTTTGGTCCTTTTTCAGTAATTTTTTTCATAAATTCTCAATTTAAATAGTTTTATAGGCTTCATTAATTGCGGAACATCCCCCACATTTAACACAACCTGCTTTATGAATTAAGGGATTAACTCCCATAACTTTCATCATAATAGCTGTCTCCCTATAGATCCGGATTAAAGTAGGTACATCCATTTTAGGAAAATTTGTTTTCCCTGGAATAGATCTCACGGGTGTGATGAAAGGGATTACACCAATTGAAATAATTTTTTCAAGATCCTTGATCAATTCATCTGGAGATTCTCCCAATCCAGTTAGAATGAAAGACTCTACTTGATTTTTTCCAAAAACGCCTATCGCATGTGTCCAATTATCTTCGAATGATTGATAAGGAATGTGGGCTTTTCCTGGTGTCATCTTATTTCTAATATTATCGTCAAGGATCTCGATATGTATCCCGATAGTATCTGCTCCTGCATCTTTTAACTGGTCAATTAAAGTTAAATCGTCTAAGGGTTCAATTTGAACATGAAGTGGTAAATTAGGATTTTCCTTTTTAATTCCACTTAAAATTTCAACATATCTATTTACTCCCTTATCCGGTGTGGAATCTGTACCACTTGTTAAGGTCATGTGAGAACAACGATTTTCATTTTTAGCGGTAGTTATAACTTCATTCATTTGTTTAGCACTTTTTTCAAGAATTGTAATGTCACTTTCTAAACTTAATTCTATCCCACAGAACTTGCACGCTTCTCCGCATGCCCAATAAACACATTTTTGATAAATTGTACTTGAAAGACAGTCAATTCCGTGAACTAATGCAATCTTTCTCATGGGTATCCCATCTGTGGTCTTGTATGAAGGATCATAAAAATCGGGATTAGGAATTAACCTTAAATCAGCAAATATTTCATTATTTTTATTGTTAAAAATTTGAAAATTGTTACCTTTTTTTTCTCCCAAGACTAACGAAGTGCGATTATTATTCTCCCAAAGTGCAACATTAACCAAAGTTTTATCTTCAAATAAGAAATACCTCCCACCTAATGGTCCTGCACCTCCTTTTCTCCCAAAATCGATTTCTATTCCTTGTTTGAGATAATATTTGACTAAATTCTTATCAAGAAACAATCCGTTGCATAGAAGCTCAGCCTTCTTTTCAAATATAGTATTGATTTCAAGCATGATAATAAACAGGAAAAAAAATACTCTCTAACTATTCTATTTATACAGTTGTATAAGCTATAAAGGATTGATTCTCTTAAAATTCTACTTTTTATTAAAAGTAAACAATTATATGAAAAAATTTATAATATAACTATAAAATTTTCTTGATAGTTTCGTTTTGGATTTCGCTTGATTTTCTTTATCGCCTTCTTTCTCCCATAGGATAAAGTTTATTAAAAATAATATACTTTCACATATAATTATCAACTTTATTATTATAAAAACAGCTAAGATTTTGAAATGAATTGGTGAACTAGAATGGCTCATAAAAGACCATGGCATTGCTACAGTAAATGGAATCGTCGTCCTTATCAACATAAGCGTAGTGCTAACCATCGAAGAGAATATGCGAGAGGAGGCGCGGAATCAAAGATTCAACGTTATTGGGGTGGAAATACGGAAGTTGCTTGGGAAGATTGGGATATCGTGCTTGGGTTGAAAGTCGACAAGCAAATTCAAGTATCATCAAATGCTTTAGAGGCGATAAGAATTACGGTGAATTCACCCTTAACAAAAATTCTAGGAAGACTCAATTATCGCATGAGAATTCGTCCTAAACCTTTCCAGAAATATCGTGAAAATAGAATGTTAGCATTCGCCGGCGCCGACAGAGTACAAAGTGGAATGAGAAATTCATTTGGCCGTTCCACGGGCGTGTGCGCTCGGGTTCGAGCCGGGGCTATTATCGTAGATGTTGGGACTCATTTAAAAAACTTAGATGTCGTTCGAAATAGATTAAGAGTCGCTAATATGAAGATTTCTTGTGGCGGTCAAGTAGTTGTTTTACAATATAAAACTCCAGAGATCTTAAAACGATCAGGTCTTCCCTTATATAATGCTGCTAAGAGGAGAGAAATCCCAATTTATGAATTAGCTACAATATAAATGTTAGTAAAAGAAATTCAATATAATTTATTCTTTATATTTTCGAATTCGTGAATTAACACATGATCTCAAAATTCGATTATAATTAAAAGTAAATTTCTCTTTTTAGAATAAATAAAAATAACCATTATATTTTTTATCTTACCAATTTCTTATTATTATAGATTAATATAAACAGTCTGAGAGTTAATATTGAAAAATTTAGATCCCTTTTTTCAACCAAAAAGTATTCTAATCATTGGAGTATCTAGAAAAACCGAAACGTTCAGTTATACCCTCCTCAAAAATTTATTAGAAGTTTTATATAGGGGAAAAATTTTCATAATAAACCCAAATGCTGATGAAATTTTAGGAGTCAAATCATATCATTCACTAGAGGAATTACCAGAGGTCCCCGAACTAGCGGTTATAGTCTTAGGTAAAAACATTGCTTCTCTTTTTGAAAAATTAGCAAAATTTGGTGTGAAGAATATAGCCATTGAATCAGAATTGCGTGTTGATAAGGAAGATGCAGATCTTATTGAAAAATTAAACAAAATAAGTTTGGAATACGATGTCGCTTATATGGGACCTTCGATGATTGGCATCATTAATTTCATAAATAACTTCACAACTTCGATTATACCCGTACGGCAATATTTAATGCAGAAACATAGAAAAATTAAAGCGGGTGTAAGTTTTATTGCTCAGTCTGGAGGATTAGCAGGTGCAATGGGATGGTGGGCTCCTTCTCAAGATATACCCATATCTAAAGTGATTCATTTAGGTTATGGATTTGATATAGACGATGCGGATGTTATAGATTATTTCATGCAAGACGATTCAACTCAAATTATCTTACTATTTCTCAGAGAAATCACAGATAGAATAATAGAAGCAGTGAAAAAAATTTCTCCAATTAAACCTGTATTATTTTTCTATGTGGGCAAGGACATTCCAAGAGAAAAGCAATTAAGCGATGCCGGGGGAATGTTGGTACAAAATTACATGGAATTATTTGAATTTGCGAAAATTTTTTTATGGTGTCCTGAACCGAAAGGGCCTAATTTAGGAATCATCGGACCTAGTTCTGGTGCAATATATATTATAATTAAAGAAATGCGTAAACAGGGATTATCAATAGCAAAACTAACTAATGAAAACAAACAAACCATTTTAAATAAAGTTGGTGGCTCCACGTGCAATTTAGGAAATCCTGTTGATTATTGGCCGCCTGACAGATTCGTTGGTACTAAAATATGTGGTATCTATAATACTTCTTCCCATGCTCTCCTACAAGATGACTCCGTTGATGGATTGATTTTAGCTTTAGAATTCTTTGTGGAGATTGAATTTGATTTTAATATATTTGAAAATATAAAGGAGTCTTATCCAAATAAACCAATTATAACTGTTTTAATTCAAGCTGAACGTGATGGGTCTAAAAGAGTTATAAAAACGGCCTCAGATCTTAAAATTCCCGTTTTTGAAAATGAAATAGAACGAGCCGTTCGAGGATACAAGCTTTTACTTGATTGGCATTCGAAAATTAAAATGAAAAAATAATTTACATGTTTTTGAAACAGTCAAAAAGAAGTAAGTAAAAAAAAGATAGTAAATTAACTTAAAAAAATGTCTCTTAACTCTTCTGGAACATTATGAGTATCATCGGTTACAGATAGAATGTAAACTTTCTCGCCACAATTACATCGAGCACTTTCAAATAAGTAATACTGAAATTCATTTTTCCAAGTACAAATTTGCACGTTTATTATTTCCGCTACTTCTCCGCATTGACAATAAATATTAACGTCCTTTCCATATGTAGGAATGATTTTTGTGAAATCTATGGGTGCACTTGCAAAATCAGAGACGTTTAACATTTTATTAATTTGTCCCGCGATCTCTTTACGTAAACTTGGAACAAATTCTTCGATAACTCCTAATTTTGCTTTAATATCAGTTAGAACAATGAAATTTTGTTCAGCTTCTTCAGGCATTTGCGTTTTAGGCGAAATTGGTTGGTCTAGTTGCTTTAAATTTTCAGGAATTGGTATCGGATCCATTCCTGGAGGATAAGCAAATGTATAGTAGTATTGTGTTAATCCTTTGAAGGCTTTTTGATTGATCAAATCTAAGTTTTCATAGTCCGCACTATGAAGAACAAATTTAATTAACTGAAGAGGCACTTTTATCTCCAATAGCTTGTTTCTTATGTTACTAAGAACTTCTTGGACGTAGCTTTTTAAAACAGCTATATCATCACGATTTTCAGTATATATATCATTCCGATTCTCTTCTTTAAATTTAGCCCATTTTCTCATAACAGATCCTTTTAAAAATTGCGGAAGCATGCAGAAAACGCATAAAATAGGAAACATGAATGTATAATCGATGGCAGGAATAAAAGCTAATACAGTAATAACGGCCAACAAGGGAATAGTCACCATCATGCTCATTTTGCGAAGTCGCTTGTCAGCTGAAGTTTTAAAACCCTTTAGTGTGGCAGCATCTTCTGATCGTGCTTTTACTTGGCGGACTAAATTATCTATTTTTCTTTCCTCAAACTTTATCTTCAAAAGCTTGTCATCTTCATTAGTTCCTAAAGTCTCGATTTTTGAAGAAAGTTTTTCAAGATATTTGTCGACGCTTTTGTCTTTGAATATGAAATCTAACGTTTCTTCAGAAAAATAATCTAAAAAACGAGCAATGAATAATTTTTCTTCAACATCAGATATATCTTCTGGCTTCATTCCTAATGCTTCTTGAATCAATTGCGCTTGTGTTTTTCTGACGGGTCTTCGTGATCGTCTAGACTCTCTCTCTTGATTTCCAGAAGAATCAGTATTCGTGTTCGGTTTATTTTCTTGTTCAGTCATAATTTCTCATTAAATTAATAGAATATGATGAATAATTATGCAAACATAATTAACTTTATGATCAAATCTAAACAAATTTTAGGAAAGGCAACACCAGCAGTATTATTTGTATTTTAGGAACAATAATTTGTAAAATTTTGAAAATTTTCTTATCATATATTAAAAAATAATAAGAAAAATAGGCATAGGTAAAATGAAGTAAAAAACTTCATTGATTTAATCGAACTATCTAAAAGTGAAGATGAAGTTAGTCTTAAACTATCGAAGATGACATTTTTTCTTTTGTTGTTCAAGGATGGTAAGTGAAAGGATTGCAATGATGGTAAACATGATAAAGTAATTTCCAAAGGGAATTGAAGGTTGAATATTCCATATTGGAAAATTATCTTGACTTCCAGCTAAACCTGGTATTAAATAAGGTGTATCCCCTATACCGTCATTGTTTGCATCAACACCCTCATAATCATCCCAGTAATTACCGATAGATCCATTATCCCACATGTTATTAGTTCCTTTATCAAAAGCATTTTGCCCGTTATTGGTAAAATAATTTAAAAAGATTGTATTATAACTACTAAAAAAAGGTAAATATATTCCATATTCATTGTTGTTACTGACCGTATTTTCCGAAATCGTGTTGTTATAACTATGATTTAAATATATTCCATATTCATTGTTGTTACTAATCGTATTTTCCGAAATCGTGTTATAACTACTATATACCATGTAAATTCCATTATCATTGTTATTGGCAGTATTTTCCGAAATCGTGTTATATCTACTATATACCATGTAAATTCCATTATCATTGTTATTGGCAGTATTTTCCGAAATCGTGTTATAACTACTATATACCATGTAAATTCCATTATCATTGTTATTGGCAGTATTTTCCGAAACCGTGTTGTTAACACTATAAGCTAACTCTATTCCATAATTGTTGGCGTTGGCAGTATTTCCCGAAACCGTGTTGTTAACACTATAAATTAAGCGTATTCCCGTTGAAGTGTTGTTACTGACAGTATTTCCCGAAACCGTGTTATAACTACTATTTTCTATGTAAATTCCACAAAAATTGTTACTGGCGGTATTTCCCGTAACCGTGTTGTTATCACTTCCAGATAAGTATATTCCAACAAAACAATATGATAAATTGAGCCCTGAAATTATCGAATTAGTACAATCTAGCAAGATGATTTGCCCAGCATTTGTGAAATTACTTGAACTTAAACCTACTTCATTCACATAATAATAAACTGGTTTGTTGTTAACTAAATTTGTGTCATCAATACAATTTGACGCCATTTCCCCTAAGGATCCTGTAAGAAAAATTCCACATAAATTCATTAAATTTCCCGAAATCGTGTTATAACTACTATATACCATGTAAATTCCATTATCATTGTTACTGGCAGTATTTCCCGAAATCGTGTTATAACTACTATATACCATGTAAATTCCATTATCATTGTTACTGGCAGTATTTCCCGAAACCGTGTTATAACTACTATTTTCCATGTAAATTCCATAATAAATGTTATTACTGGCAGTATTTCCCAAAACCGTGTTGTTATTACTTTCTACTAAGCATATTCCATTATAATTGCTATAACAATAATTGTTAATTATTTTACCGTTAGTGACGTTATGTAAAGTAATATCAGCATTAGGATAAGAACCAGCACCAGCATTAGATAATGAACAATTCTGAATTATAAAATACTCATTGCTGTTTTGAATCTCGATGCAATTTCCACTATCTTGAGCGGCAATGGTGATATTTTCAATGATATAGGGCTCACTTTCAGTACCCTCTCCAGTACACCAATCATATGTAGTGTTCACAGCTGTCCAATTATTATCAATCGAAATGGTGGTTCCAATGAGATTCCATGATCCAGATTGTTCTATTTGACTCAGTTTTTCCTTATTAAATTCGATATGATTAATGGCTTCGTTGCGAAATGCCATGAACATGCAAGAGAATAAGAATAGGATAACTAGTGTAAATAAAACTATCCTAATATTGGATTTCATTTTTTGTATAGTAAAAATTTTTGTTAATGTTGTGATTAATATCGAATAGTATACATATAAACCTTTCAATTCATTGAAAATTTTAATTTGATGAAAATAGTGAACAAAATTGATTATTTGTGGAAAGAGTCATTTTTTTGAATAAGAAAGGAGTAATCATTATTATCATATTACCCTTAATGTAGTATTTAGCCCACTTGATGCCAATCAAGATGAAGCAATTTAAGAAAACTAGATCTTTTGGAGAATAATTTTGAATATTATATTTGAAAAAAGAATAAATAAAAAATGATGGAGTTATATCTAATAAGGAACGTTAACAACCGCTGTAACTTCAGGAACAAATTGCTTGATGGTTCTTTCGACCCCGAATGTTAACGTTTGCT
>Ga0307378_10011992_pt1 | contig 11127 bp, 9 predicted proteins | sample UN1MG_FD_202238 | JGI IMG/M metagenome (GOLD analysis project Ga0307378, IMG submission 202238) | Soil microbial communities from Risofladan, Vaasa, Finland - UN-1 | ecosystem: Environmental > Terrestrial > Soil > Coastal area > Acid sulfate soil | place: Finland: Risofladan, Vaasa | collected...
TACTTTGAGCAATATCTCCGAGGAGACCCTGCCGCTGGTAACCACCATCCGCCCATCTGTGAGTATATCCTCCATGAGGCATTTGCCAAAGACCTTGTCGATGGCATTATGCCGCCCGATATCCTCGGCGAAGACGAGGATATCGGTATCACACAGAGCGGCACTGTGAACACCGTGTGTCGCCTGGTAGAGTCGGGAGTGGTGCTGGAACTCCTTTACCAGGGTATATATCCCAGGCACCGTTACTTCACTTCTGTATTCTACCTTTGCCAGCGATTGAGCATCAGCAGCACTAGAGGCGGAAGTCCCTCTACCACCACTCGACGCTATCAAACGTTTGGCCAGGCGTTCACTCGTTAATTCCTTGCCTTCCCTGGTCTCGACACGGGCCACGCCTCTCCGGTCATCAACGGCAATGCTCCTGATTTCATCCTTAATATCCAGTAGTCCCTCGGACAGAAGGAAGCCGACAGCCAGATACTCCAGGTCTGATGGAGAACAGAGCAGGGTTACCAGCTCCTGGTTGTTCAGGACAATGGTGAGGGAGAATTCCCTGGCAACCGTCTTCTCGATGCTGCTCTTGTTTTCCCCGACAAACTGTACTACCGGGAGTCCCTCAAGCTCGTTTTTCACCTTTCCTTGTCCCCTTCTCCAGCCACCAGTTGCAGCAAGACACCTATGAGTCACCCCGGTCAACACCCTTCTTTTCCCCTGATAGTCTTGTGGCTTGTCCGAAGGTTACAAGTGACCGGAAGTAACCGCTCAGAGTAGACTACGCAATATTGATGCCCATTGACAAAGCAACATTATCCAGGATGCTTGACGGGGTCAAGACAGTACTATATCATACTAGATGCTCATAAGAAAGACCGGGTTGCCCGGGGCCATTTCGAGCGTCACAGATAGACTGCTTGCAGTGGCGAAAAAGAGAGGCTGAGCCTCAGGAACTTGGTTTCCGGCTTTTCACTCCTGGCGTACAACCCCTGTCACTTCATATCCGGATACTAGCTCTGTGAAAGGAAAGATGACAAATGCCAGAAGACAGGAAGGAATCTAAAGGCATAGACAGAAGGCAGTTTCTTACGGGGGCAGGTGCTGTTGCCATCACTGGTGCTATCGCCGGTCTCGCTGCCTGCTCACCGTCCACAACAAAAACAGAAGAGGAGGTCCCGATATCCGGGGTGATAACACATGACCCGACCATATGCTCCGGCTGCGGCGTGTGTGGCCTGATGTGTTCGCTGTATCACGAAGGTGAGCAGGGTCCGGCGCTGGCCAGGTCAGGAGTAGTCCGGGACCCCTTTACCTACGAATTCACCTTCAATGTATGCCAGCAGTGTCGTTCTCCAAGCTGCTACTTTGCCTGCCCACTGAAGGACACGGCTCTATGCATTGATAGTGTGACCGGGGCCAGATACGTCAATGAAGAGAATTGCACCGGTTGTGAGAAGTGCATTGAAGCCTGTCCGTTTGACCCACCGAGGGTAGTACTGCATCCCGAGAAGAAGGTAGTCTTCTCCTGTAACCTGTGCACGGGCAGAGATAAGGGGCCGATATGCGTCGAATACTGCTCCATGAAGGCCCTGAGATATGTAACCAAGGATGAGAGGAAGGAAAATGGCGAAGTCGTACGGTTGGACCGGGAGTATTCTCTGGGTTGACCTCACCAATAACAGGATAACCAGGGTACCCACATCAGACTTTGAACCGGAGAAGTTCATTGGAGGGGTGGGGCTGAACACCAGGATATTCTGGGAATTGGGAAGCCCGAAGGTAGATGCTTTTCATCCTGACAGCCCCCTTCTAATATCAGTTGGCCCACTGACAGGTGCCAGCGGGCCGTTCAACAGGGCCGAAGTCTGCGGCATAGCGCCTCAGTGTTATCCGGAGGAGCTGTTCGCCTATTCGGGGTTCGGGGGGAAATTCCCTTCTGAGCTCAAGTACGCCGGCTACGATGGCATAGTCATTCTGGGGAAGGCGGACAGACCGGTCTATCTGTCGATACACAACGATGATGTGGAACTCAAGGACGCCAGGCACCTGTGGGGAGTAGACACCTTTGAGACACAGCAAACGCTGATGAGCAGTCATCCCAGGGCCTCGGTGCTGACCATAGGTCCGGCCGGAGAGAACCTCTCCCGTCTTTCCATAATTCTGAATGAGACTGCCAGCGCTGCCGGCCAGGGTGGCTACGGGGCTGTCATGGGGTCAAAGAACCTGAAGGCAATAGTCGTCCGGGGGACCGGTTCTCTGAAGATTGCCAGACCTGACGATTTCCTGGGACTGGTCAGTGACAGGATGGCGGCGGGTGAATGGTTGAGTGGAGCAGCACAATCATGGGGTAGATATCCCTTGTGCGGAGAGGTTATTAAGGCAGACATGCAAATCAACCATCTTAAAAAATTCGCCGGCTGTTACGGATGCCCCTACCAGTGCATGGGTTTCTACGATATCCCGGGCATAGGCAAAGGCGCCCAGATGTGTGTCGAAGCGTGGTACGGGTATTTCACCAGAGACAGTTCCGAGGGCTACTGGGAAGGAAATATCCTCTCACAGAAGCTGGGCATTAACAACTACGAGCTGCTGGGAATGATGATATTCCTTACGGCAGCCGTCGGCTACGGAGCTGCCAGTAAAAAGGACCTGGGTTTATCAACTATTCCGCAGATAGACTATGCCGGGCAACGGCAGTACGGCGGGCAGAAAGCTCACCACAAGTTCCTCACGGAGCTGCTGAACGGAATAGCCGACGGGACCAGTCTGCTGTCCCAGGGCGTGGGTAGAGCGGCAGAGCAGCTAGGCCAGAGGGCTGTGGACCTGTATCAAGAGCGATATCCGGCCAGGGGCTATACATCCCATCATATAGAAAACGTGGGGTCGGCTTTGCACTGGGCTACCGACACCAGAGACCCATATAGCTCCTGTCACGACTACGTCTTTACTTTCGGTCCGTATCCACAAATAGCTGCCCACTTTGGAGTACCCGGTGGTGATATGACTCCAGGCGGGAAAAAGAATGTGTATGAGCGAACAGAAGATCAGACCGCCTGGGTACAGAACCACCAGAGTCTGAAGAATTCCCTGCCGATATGTGAATACGCAAGCATACCATACGCATTCTATCATCCACCCGCTATGGATATAAGAATCTTTGAAAGCCAGGTCCTGTCCGCAGTTACCGGGATAGATTACAGTGTAGACAAGCTATGGGAAGCGGGAGAGAGAATCTGGGCCCTTCGTAGAGCCATTATGGTACTCAGAGAGAACCGTACAAGGGAAGATGATACCTTGAGCCACGTCTGGTTTGAGCAAATAGCTGGTGGGGACCAGACACTGGCTGCACCACTGGATAGAGACCAGTGGGAAGCCCTCAAAGACAGGTACTACGGCGTACGCGGCTGGGACGTCAGCACCGGCTGGCCTGCCAGAGCCAGACTGGAAGAGCTGGGCATGAAGGACGTGGCTGACACGCTGCAGAGCGCCGGTAAACTGGGCCAGCACAGCCGGCAAGAGCCTCAGATAGCAAGTGCCCCCTCTCGCTGATTGTGACCGGTTTGAAACTTGGACCGTGGCCGAATATTCGGTCCAATATCCTGTTCACATTTCGCACAGGCAGGGGTTCGTGGTATACTTGAACAGACGCCCGGTCGCGTCATCGGGTCAAGACCGGAGATAGGGAAACCGTTTCTCCCGTCTATTATTGCCCTGCTGATGGCACCGGGAACTCGAACGAAACGGACTGCCCGTTCAGCATGAATCATTATTCCGTCTTGTTAACGAGATCTATAGGAGCTGGTTACAACGTACTGTAGCATCCCGGGGCTTGAACTCTGGAGGAGGGACTGGATGGAGAATATAGAACTGGAAACCACTCGTCGGGAGATGCTGGGAAAGGAAGTCAGGTTCCTGCGTCGCCAGGGTATTATGCCTGTTCATCTTTTTGGCCATGGTGTCGAGTCACTAGCCTTGCAGTGCGATGCCACAAGTCTGCAACAGACATTATCCAGAGCGGGGCAGACAAGGCTTATCAACATCAAAATACATGGGGAAAAAAAGCCAAGACCAGTCGTAGTCCGTGGAGTCCACCGAGAGCCGGTAAGAGGCGGGCTGCTCCATGTGGATTTCTTTCAGGTCAGTATGAAAGAGCGGGTGAAGATAGACGTGCCTCTTATCCTGGTAGGGGAAGCACCGATCTTGAAATCGAGAGAGCACATGATAGTGCAGGAGCTGAATACGCTGGCTGTCGAGTGTCTTCCGGCCAGTATGCCGGGTAGTCTGGACCTGGATGTCAGTTCTCTCTCAGAGCCGGACCAGGTCCTGCGGGTAAAAGATATTGAAGTCAATGAGGATGTCACGGTCCAGGATGACGCCGAGCTTGTTGTTGTGCGGGTCATACTGCGGCCGATAGCTAAGGTGGAAGAACCCGTGATAGCAGAAGAAGTAGCTGAACCTGAGGAAGAACCTTCACCGGCTGAAGGCGAGTAACCGGGAGAACAGTTTCCCTCGATATGATATCGGCTGGCCAGGCATTGATTCCTGGGTTGCAAATTCGGTTTAATTGCTGTATAATACATAATAGGTTTTAGAGTAGGTTATTGCATACTAATTCAACCCTCAAGTTACATCCCAACGGGTCCACATACAAGTGTCAGATGACCGAAACTCTTACCGAGTATATAAGAGAGGAGGTCATCCATGGCCTACGAAGACAGGACCATAACATGCTACGATTGTGGCGCCACTTTCACGTTCAGCGCTGAGGAACAGGAGTTCTTTGCTTCCAAGGGATACGAGAACGACCCCAAGCGCTGTCCCTCCTGTCGTGAGGCAAGGAAAGCGAACCGCCAGAGTACTGGTGGTTACGGTTTCAGGAGCCAGCGACAGATGTTCCCCGCGGTGTGTGCCCAGTGTGGCAAAGACACCGAAGTACCGTTCCAGCCCCGTGAAGGCAGACCGGTATATTGTAGCGATTGCTACAGCAAGATGAGCCTGAACAGGCGATAGTAGTAACCCGTATTCGAAGAAGCGCATGGACCAGTTACCTGGTCCATGCGTTTCACTTTCTGCTCCCTGAAGTCTGTCCGGGTAAGCCTATGGTTGTTGTCAGGTCAGGATTACTTGCCGGCGTATTCTGGGGATTAGTCACCGGTCGGCATCTCAGGGGGTGCGAACGACCATGCGATGTACATGCCGTACAGCCTCATCCCCCGCCGTACTTTTTCCTCAGGGCGGGTTTTTCTATCTTACCGGTCGGGTTACGCGGTACTTTATCGAAAAAGAATCGGCGTGGCCGTTTATAGCGGGGCAAATGCTCTTCGCAGAAGGCCAGAACATCGTCTGCGGTGAGGGTCTCACCGGGGTTTGGGTCGATTACGGCTACGGCTATCTCTCCCAGTCTTTCGTCAGGGATACCGATTACGGCAACGTCGTAGACCCCGGGATGACTCTGGATGATGTCCTCAACTTCTACCGGATAGATATTCTCACCGCCAGTAATCACCACGTCCTTCTTCCGGTCGGTCAGGTAGATGAAACCGTCATCGTCCATCCTAGCGATATCGCCGGTGTATAGCCAGCCGTTTCTCAGGGTCTCGGCTGTCCTGGCCGGATTCTTGTGGTACTCCTTCATCACACCATCGCCCCTGACGAGCAGCTCTCCGTTCTTTCCGGGGGCAACATCGTTGCCCTGTTCACCGACTATTCGTACCTGCCAGCCTTCTCCAGCCTTACCGATTGCACCTACCTTGTGCTCGTTCTCTATTCCGAGATGGACGCACCCCGGTCCGGTCGCTTCACTCAGACCGTAGTTGGTATCGTACTGCATTGCCGGGAAATACTCTTTCCAGCGTCGCACCAGACTGGGAGGCACTGGTTGGGCTCCGATGTGCATCAGCCGCCAGCAACTCAGGTCGTAGTCCTCAATCCTGAGTTCTCCACGGTCCAGTGCACCAAGGATATCCTGCGCCCACGGTACCAGCAGCCAGACGATTGTCCCTCTCTCGCTGTCCACGGCCTCAAAGATGCTCTGCGGGTTAACCTCGGTTAATATGGTAGCCCTGCCCCCGACGAGCAGGCTACCGAACCAGTGCATCTTAGCGCCGGTGTGGTATAGCGGTGGGATGAGAACGAAGTTATCTTCGTGCCGTTGATAATGGTGGCGCTGCTCGGTTATTGCGGCGAACTCCATGTTGCGGTGAGTGAGCACAATTGGCTTCGGGTCACCGGTGGTCCCGGAGGTGAAGTACAGACCGCAGGTGTCGTCATCTCCCAGCGGCACGTCCAATGATTGGGAAGACGCCTCGGCAATAAGGGCCTCGAGGTCTTCCATGCCATCGGGCAGGTCCTGCCCGACAAACAGGTAGTCCCTGATGGTGGACAGATGCGTGCGGATTTCGGCTATCCTGTCGATAAACTCCTCTCCGAGGACCATTGCCCTCGCCTCGGAGATATCAACGCAATACCGGATGTCCTTCGCACTGAACCGGAAGTTGAGCGGGACCGCCCAGGCACCGGTGCGGATGATACCGAAATAGGCTTCCAGCCAGGCTACCGAGTTCATCATCAGGTGAATGACGCGGTCACCCTTGTCGATACCTCTCTCGGTGAGCACACACGCTATCCGGTTCGCTCTATCATTGAATTCCTTCCAGGTAACCTGACGTCTTATCCCCTGGCTGGGCTTCAGCTCGATGAGGGCAGTCTCATCCGGGTACTCCCCGGCATTCCTTTCGAGCATATCAACTATGGTCATTGACCGGTAAACCTCCGGTGGCCCTGATTAATTTGGCGCTGCTATGGACCTGCCAGGCCGGGCAGGAATGTGGCTATTTTGGGCCAGGCTATCAGTATTGCTACGGCAATAATAAGAGCGCCGAGGAAGGGGAATATCCCCTTGAAGATGGTCTCCAGGGGCACGTCCTTGGCAATCCCCTTGATGACATAGACGTTTATACCCACTGGTGGTGTGATTACGCCCATCTCCGTTACCAGTACAATTATCACACCAAACCAGATGGGGTCAAACCCCAGAGTCATCACCAGCGGGTAGATAATAGGTATGGTGAGGGTAATCAGGGCGAGGGCATCCATGAAAAAGCCACCCAGCAGGTACATGAGGATTATTATGGCCATGATGGCCGTTGTTGGTAACGGCAGCCCGCCCACCCACTCGGCCAGCATGAAGGGGATTCTGGTCACGGCAATGAAGTGTCCGAAGAGGACAGCCCCGGTGATGATAACAATAACCTGACAGGTGACCTTCAGCGCATCTGTAACGGCAAAGCGGAATCCCTCCCAGGTGATCTGACGCCGAGATAGTCCGATGAGCAGCGCACCGGCAGCACCGACTGCTCCTGCCTTGGTCGGGTCAAACCATCCCAGGAAGAGCCCGCCCATTACCAGAGCAAAGAGGATGAGCATCTCGGTGGTGCTGCCAAGTCCGGCAATCTTCTCCCGCCACGTGGTCGGTTTTCCGGCCGGTGCCAGCGAAGGGTTACGCCAGCATAACAGAAAAACTACGGTTATAAAGAGCACCGCCAGCAACAGACCCGGGAAGACCCCCGCCATAAAGAGCTTCCCGATGGACTGCTCCGTAAGTATCCCGTAGACGATGAATATGGTGCTTGGCGGAATGAGGATACCGAGGCTACCGGCTGCGGCAACACTACCCGTCGCCAGTGAGTCATCACAGCCGTAGCGCTTCATCTCCGGCAGGGAGACACGGCCCATGGCTGCCGCGGTTGCCGTGGTTGACCCACAAATGGCGGCGAAGCCGGCGCAGCCGGCAATGGTTGCCATGACAAGACCACCACGCACCTGGCCAAAGAGCTTGTGACTGGCGTCATAGAGTCTGCGACTCATACCTGTGGTATAGGCCAGGGAGCCCATTAGCATAAACATCGGGATGACGGTAAGCGAATAGGACGAGAACTGCTCGAAGAAGTCCAGTGCAAGGCGGCTCAATCCAACGTCCGGCGATACCAGTAAGGCATAGCCGACCAGCCCGACGAATGCCATGGCGAATCCGACCGGCATCCCGACGAGCATGATGGCAACCAGGGCGACAACGCCGATAATGCCTGCTATGACGGGATTCACTTCTTCACCACTTGTAGAATTGCCCGCAGCAACTGGCCCAGCATCACCAAGCAGACAGGGATACAGCAGAAGGCTATGGCGTAAATGAAGGGGTGGAACGGGATTCGCTGGGTCATCGAGACCTGGCCGGTAGTCTGGACAATGCGGGCATATTCAAAGCTCCGCCAGGCGAGTAGCGCGAACAGACCGAGGCCGAGTAGAGATACGAAGGCAGAAACAGCCGACTGTACCCGTGGCGGCATTCGAGTCGTGAAGAACTCTACCTGGACATGGCCGCGCTCTAACAGTGTATAGCTGAGGGCAAAGGCCGTTACCAGTACCCCGAGGTAGCCGACTATCTCAATTGCTCCGGGTACCGGCTGGCTGAAGAGCTTGATGCCGACGATATCGGCAATGGTGATTGCCAGCATGCCCACGAGGGCGATACCGGCAATCACGGTCACCCAGCGTGATGATTTATCGGCAAACCTCTCAAGGCGCTCAACTATCCGTGACATAACTCCATATAACCAACAGGGTGCCCGTGGCAGATTACCTGCTGGGACACCCTGACTTGCTGCTATCTGCCGGTTGACTAGTCTTGCGGAAGGAGTGGTACCAGCTCATCCTCAACCCACTGGGCACTCTGTTCAGCTGTCGGTGTCCGGCTGCCCCAGTAGGCAACTCGCTCCAGTATGTAGGCCTGATACTCGGCCGCGCTTAATCCCGCTTCTGTCTTATCAGCTATATACTGCTCAATCAGTGGGTCTACTGCCACCTCTACCCAGCGGGCCATTTCTGCTTCAGGAAGCTCGATAACCTCCCGGTCACCACCGAGGCTCAGGAAGTAGTCAATGCCGGCCTTATCGTAGTAGTCCCAGACCTGGCCGTGCTTCAAAATCCATTCTTCACTGACATCGCTGAAAACCTTCTGAACGTCGACCGGCAGGGAATCCCACTTGTCCTTGTTCATAACCACGAACATCATGGTCGTGTTGCCGACATCGTAGCAGCCGGTCACGTATTTCACTACATCGGCCTGTTTCCACCCCTTGAGAACCTCCCGAGGTGTGAAACTACCGTTGACGACGTTCTTGGAGAGCATCTCATAAGCCTCCCCCTGGGAGGCGCCGTAGCCCTCCGCTCCGAGGGCCTCTACAATACTGGCACCAATACCGGTGGACCTTATTACCAGGCCCTTGAGGTCTTCCATGGTGCGTACGGCTTTCTCGGTGGTGAAGATGACTCCGGGACCATGCGCGTGGAAGTAGAGGGGGTGGGTATCATCGAGCTCGGCAGGCTTGAACTCCTGGTAGAAGTCGTTGGCGACCCTGGTAGCCACCCACCCATTAGGGTAGGCATGTGGCAGGTCAACCAATTCGCAGGCTGGGAAGCGCCCGGGCGTGTAGGCGAAGACGGACATGGCGATATCGGTAATGCCCTGGACCACGCCGTCATAGGTCTGCGGTGCAGATACCAGCGAACCGCCGGGGTAGTAGGTTATCTTGACCTTTCCGTCAGTCCTGCTCTCGACCTCTTTTATCCACTCCTCCGCCAGTATGGAGTGCAGGTGGGTGGGTGGGAAAAAGTTACTGTAGGTTAGCTCAATCGTCTCAAGTGGCTGTTCTTCGCTCTGGCAGCCCGGTAACACACATAGAGCCACTACCAAGGATACCAGAATTACCAGGGTATTTTTCTTCACCGGTTCAACCTCCGACAATAGAATCGCAGTTCTTAGACCTGACCGGACATCAGTCCCCATTCAAAGAGGCCTCCCGGATGGGAGGACTTCACGTGCGATGACGCTTCCAGCACGCTCGGTACACTGTATCACAACCCACTACGGCAGGTCAAAGCTGACCCGGAGCCTGCTGCAAGTTGTCAGCCATCCGTATCACCGAGCATAATCTGCCGATATAGGAGAAGGTATGGTGTGAAACAGATTACCAGGGTGTTTCACGTTCCTTAAGGGTCTCGATGAGATCAGCGATAGTTATCGCCGCCAGTGTCAGTGTCTGGTACATCCCGCGGGCACTGAGCCGTATTGCCAGCTTGGCGATTGCCTCATTGCTGGGGGCCTCCACGATATTGACGAAGTCGTACTGCCCCAGAAGGGCGTACTGGTCAATGATTTTTACCCCCATGAGCTCCATCTCTTTGTTGATTCCCTGGAGGGCTTCGGGGTCTTCCTGGATGGCCTTCCTGCCGGCGTCAGTTAGCGTGGTGAGCATAAGGTAGACGGACATTTCTTACCTCCCTGGATAGGGTCTCTGCGGGATTCCAGCAGGAATCCCGCCAGTATTATAGCAGGTCTGGCATACCTGTGTATCAATGCCGGGCTGCGAGTATGCGTACTAAAGTGAGTCCAGATTCAGAATGCCCACCTCAGGAGTGCTAGTGTAGTGCTTCCTATATATCGTTATTTTGTATGACGATGCTGATTCCAAACCCTTAATAAGGACGGCTCGACTGGGACCTACTTTCGAAGTCTCGGCAAACTAACGTACCGTTAGAAGCACTACACTAGCTCTATCGACGGATTTCCACGTCTTTGCGAGCGATCCTGCTGGTAAAGCCAGCAGGCCGAAGCGAGCGCCACTGAGTCCAGTGGCGCGCAATCTCACCTCCATTTCCATAGATTGCGGCAATCCCGTAGGGATTGCGTGTCCTTCCAGAGAAGGACCATGTCGCCTGCGGCTCCTCGCAATGACAGGTAAGGTCTCCCCCAAAGAATCGACGGGTCAGGGGAGTACGCGTACTAAAGTACGCATACTATTGCACATCATTCCGGTTGTGCTATAATATCAGACGAACGCTTACTGACGCTATAACAAAGGAGGTGTAGTTATGACAGAAGACTCGGTAATTACGGATGAGATGAAGGCCGCTATCGGCGTGGAATCGGAACCCTCCGTATACGAGATTGAGAAGGAACCGATAAGACGGTGGGCGGAATCAATCGGTGACCCCAATCCACTCTACCGTGATGAAGAATACGCCAGGAGCAAGGGGTACCGCAGTATCATTGCACCACCGGGCTTCATGGCCCAG
>Ga0307378_10011993_pt1 | contig 11126 bp, 9 predicted proteins | sample UN1MG_FD_202238 | JGI IMG/M metagenome (GOLD analysis project Ga0307378, IMG submission 202238) | Soil microbial communities from Risofladan, Vaasa, Finland - UN-1 | ecosystem: Environmental > Terrestrial > Soil > Coastal area > Acid sulfate soil | place: Finland: Risofladan, Vaasa | collected...
AACGCGCTTGCGCATCACCGAAGCTTGCAGGTTGTGGTTCTCCATGGCAAAGGCCAATTCGTCTTCCACAGAGTCCACCACGAACTGGCTCTCCGGATCCTGGAGGACAAACCCTACCATTCGGCTCATTCCTCGTGGCCCGAGTGTGAGCGGATCGAACTCAGCGACGCGGACCTCGCCGCGGAAGGTGCCGCCATAGAAGTGCGGTACAAGGCCGTTTAGGCACCGAAGCAGCGTTGATTTGCCAGACCCGGATGTACCCATTACCAGAAGGAACGCACCTTCTTCCACCTCCAGCGAAAGGTCTCTGAGTACCGGGGCTTCGGTGTCGGGATAGGCATAGGTTACTTGGCGCAGCTCAATCACGTCGGTGATCTCCTCTTCTGAGGGGCGGTGAGCACCGGTGTGACCACAGCCAGCATCGCCAGACCGATGAGGGGGTTGAAGTCGGGCGGAGAGACCTTGGGGTAGGGATAGAAGACCAATGCTTCCATGTTGAGAAGCCAGAAGCCGCCCACGACGAAGATCGAAGCCACGCTGGCCGCACTGACCAGCGTGTCGCGCCGTCGCCAGAGCTCGCGGCGGTATCTGCTGCGTTTGACTCTCCTACTCATGACGAGCACATTGCCGAGGAGAAGCCCGATGCTGGCTGCACCGAGGACAGCGCTGAGCCAGCGAGCATCCGGGTAGTAACCGAAGGAGAATGCCGCCACCAGAAGTCCGAAGAGAGCGGCGGCGATGAGCATCCTGTGCACAGTTCGGGGTCTTCCGGTCTGGTCGCTGGTACTACTGCCGAAACCACGAGCCTCCATGGATTCTGCCAGTTGGATGGCCCTCTCTAACCCCGTCGTGAGAAGGGGGACGAAAAGGGGCAAGAGGTCTCGTATGCCTCGGAAGCGATGTCCGCGAATGGCCTGGGCCTCTCTGATGTCCTGCAGAGCGGACACCATCTGCGGCACGAAAGCGATGGCGATAGACGCGATCATCCCTGTCTGGTACAGGAAGGCCGGCGTGAGGCGCAGCACGCGATGATGATCGACCAAAACATTGAAAGTCGCGAAGATGAGCAGTATAGCAACCAGGCTGAGAGCGCTTGTCAGCCCGAATACTATCGCTTCCAGGGTGATCTCGCCGCCGAGCTCCAGAAGCGGCACCCGACCTATGCGCAGCGACAGCCGGGGAAGGGTGAATAGAAGGGTATCGCCGTAGTTCACGGTGAGGGTGTTGAACAGGACGCTCACCACGGCGAGCAACAAACCAGCTTTCAGAAAGAGGCTCCAACTGGCCGCCATGGGGGACAGGCGGCCGAGGGTCTTGTAGGCGACCGCCACTGCAAGCAGCAGTATGGTGAGGTACAGAGGATTGCGTGTGATCATGGCTGGCAGCAGGGCGGCCCCCAGCCATATCATCCAGGTCAGTGTGTGATACATCGGTTGCCGCTCAGAATGGTCATCATCCTAGAACTGCGCCCTTGCACGCAGGTAGATCGCAAGCAGCAAGATCACTGTGGCCGCAAACGCCACCGTGCCGAAACCGAGGGTACCCGCGCCAACCCCCAAGAGAAGCAGGATCCCGTCCAGGCCCACGGTTTCGTCTGGTGCTTCTTCGGATGCTGTCGTCGGGATCGTGGGTTGGGCAATGGCAGCGTCCTGAGGTTCAGGTTCGGCGGGCGTTGCTGTCGATAGCATGGCGACCACTGTCGGTCTCGGGGTGGACGGTGGCGACGTGCGGGCCTCGGGCTGCTCAGCGGTAGGCGTCCCTGTGGGAGGTCGCGGTGGAGACGTTGCCCTGGATGTGGGTGTCGGCGGCGAGGCATGTGTGGCAGCGGGGTAGGGGGTGGCTGTCGGCTGCCGGACGCTGATGGTCACCTCGTAGTCGAACTCACCTGCCGCGTTGAGGACCAGGAGCTCGAAGGTGTGGGTCTCAGGGGGGCAGACATACCTGGCGTCGTCGGGACGGACGCCTTCACCGTCAAGGGCCACAACCTCTCCATTATCGACCATCCAGCGAAGTGTGGAGCAACCTCCGGCAACGATGTCCTCCGGGTCGGCCGTGAACTCTACCACCGGGGGCGATGGCCTGGGGGTCCTGGTCGGAGTCGCGGTAGGCGGACCGCACAGTTCCTCAAAGGTCGCCAGCGGCGGTTCCACGTCCGACCCGCCAACCTCACCGTTTCCCCAGGCCCAGCCCTCCACGTCTCCGGCCTGGACAGTGTTCCAGGAAGCGCCCATGCCCGAGTAGACCCACTCGCCCTTCTGCTGGTCCAGGTGATAGTAGGCCCAGTACTCACATGCGGCACCCTCACACTGGCAGAAGCAGTGCTCCTGGGGGTAGTTACACCCGTCCTGCTGGATCTTACAGATGGCGGCACCGAGTCCATAAGAGAGGTCCTTGACGAGAGACAAGCCTGAACCGTCCAGCACGTCTTCTCCTGTCATGCCGGGCCCGGTGTAGTCGATGCAGTCCGTGAAGACAGTTCCATCGCCGAACTTGACTACCAGGCCGACTTTCTGGCTCCCCTGGGCCATTGCCTGGGCCGCTGGATCGACTGACGCGACAAGGAGGGCTAGCACACCCGCAATGAAAAGCAGTCCCACTGCTGTCCGCTTCATGTATATCCCAACCAGATGCCCGGTCTGCCCGCTGGTATGCTTGTGCAAATCAGGCACCAGTGAACCCTATGCGCCTTCGTCCTTGGAGGCCCTCAACTTCAGGCTGGCGTAACCGGCGAGGCCAACGAGCCCGCTACCCACTAGCAGCATGGTGCCAGGCTCTGGCACGAACTCCTCCTCGACGGGGACAGCGCAGATCTCATCCAGGGTCATCAGCGTCTCGGGTTGCGTTCCCCACGCCCCGAAGACGTATGCTCCGACGTCGCCGTCGTAGAGATTCAGGTTTCCTTCGTGGTTCCAGGACCACTCACCGCCCGACGGGAGGTAGTGATAGTTCCAGAACCAGAAGTCTGGGTTGCAGAAACAGACGTCGTCGCCGGGGCAACCCTCGATGTTTTCGTTCAATGTCCCAAGGGGCGGGCGATCGATCCCACAGAGGGCTTTCCCCCAACCTGCAGATTCCTGCCACTCAACCTTGAACCCGCCCATGTGCTCGGCAGCGATGAGTGCTTCCAGGTACCTGATGGGTGTTGCTGTCTGCAGACAGTAGGTCTCGACCTTGCCGTCGCCGTACTCCACGTAGAATCCGATTGTTCCTCCGTTGGCCGCGAGGGCTGTGGCCGCTGGCAACACCATCGTGGTCCCCAGCATGGCAAGTACTATCATCAAGCGTCTTGAATGCCTCATTCCTTTGATTGTTCTCCTTTCTTTGGTAGTTGTCCATCCATCTTCGGGCTGCTTGAGTTTGCATTCTCCATGTGATCTACACCGCATGCACCTCGCTGTCCATGTTCTCACACCATAAGATTGGAGGTTTCCATCTAGCCTGTGTAGGCGCTCAAGGCCAGGGGCACGCACGCCTTGCCTTCGTGAACGATCAGATACTGGATTGGCGCACCAGATACTGTATCAGGGTCATAGTAGGAGATCTGGATCTCGTACTCCGCTCCTGCCTCGAGGTGTAGCCACAGAAGGTACGCGATTCCTGTCTTGCTCATGGGGCTGGGTGGGCTCCACGAAGTCTCTCCCGCTAGGCGGTAGCTTACAGATGCTGATCCGTTGTTGTTGTCGTCACCCGAGAACGGGGCAACAATCTGCAGGCCGTGGCCGCAGGTCAGGCGGGCATACGCGGTTCCGGCGATCGTGGCGTTTCCCTCGGAGAGCGGTTCATAGTCTGGATACAGTGGGGAGACTAGCGCCCGGACCGCTTCCAGAGTAGCCACCAGGCGGCTCTCGGGACTGCTGGTGGTGAAGGCGAAGCTGCCCGACGGCTCATGGAACCCCAGTAGGGCATCCCAGGAACTGAGTACGCCGCCTGTGTCCAAGGGTATGATGAGAGGCTGCTCACGATGCTTGCCCGCAGCTAACATTCCCTCGATGGCCAGCGCTGTGGAGTTGCAGTTAGGCTCAGGCCGTGTGGCGAGGTCTGGGTAAGCCCCTCCAGGGAAGCCCACGCTTTGGAGGAAAGCGGCAAAATCCTCGGCAACATCGGGCGAGTTGGGACCGCCCCCAGCGACAAGACTCACCATGCTGAGACCCGAGCTATCCACGTCAGCCGTCGTTGCATCCCAGGACCAGGGCCAACCACCTTCCGTAAGTTGTGCCTCCTCGATGGTCGTCACCGCCTTGGCGGGAACGGTCTCGCTCACGGCGTGCAAAGCTATCAGCGCCAGATCGTGGGAGAACACCTTGAATGGATGAAACCGACCGGTGGAAGCTTCGGTGTCTTTGAGCTCATCCACGAGGTGTCTGCCTGCGAAGTCGTTGGGATCACTTCCGGCAAGCTGCACTGCCCTGATCAGCTTGGCCAACTCGCCTGCCGGGCCGCCGGGCGGTGCACCCGCGATGTAATCGTCGATCGTTTGGCTATCAAGTGAATCAAGTGGGGTCTTCCCCGAAACAGGGTGCTCCCACTGTCGTCCGTCTGGGTCTTGGCCGCAAAGAGCGATGGCATATACGGCATCGGCAGTTATGCCGCCATTGCCGAATCCTCCGTCGTTCATCTGCTGCGTGTGTAGCCACTCCAGGGCCTTCAACGCCGAGAGGTAACGGCCCGGCAAGAGAAGAGACCTCCCCATCAGTCCCGGCACTGCGGCGGCGGTGATCTCAAGACCGGCTTCGAAGGAGCCATCTCCTGTCTGATTATCCAGCAGAGCGTGGAACGGCGAGCGCAGACATCGACGCCATCTGCTGCTCAACAGGTTCTCTCCTGCTGCCAGTAGCGCCTGAATCGCTCGCGAAGTGGACGCGGGGTCCGAGACAGAAGCCAGGGCCGCGCTGGAGAAGCCAGCGTCCTCGGTCTGTCGTTCTCGCAGGTAGAGTACGGCGTCACGCACGGGCTGCGAACCCGCCGACTCTCCGGCGGCAATGAGCGCTTGGATGCTGAGGGCCGTGTTCTCGGTATCACTCGGCTCCTCGGGCAAAGGGCCCCAGCCTCCGTCATCGTTCTGCTGGCCTTTCAGCCAGACAACCGCATCGAGTGGAACCGCGTCCCACGACACGCTCTTCGCCATGATGGCCAGCGCCTGGGCGCCTATCCCATCGGAGCTGATCATCCAGTAGCGTCCGCTTGGTTGACGGCAGCCCTTGAGCGTGGCGACGAGGTCCGTGCTAGCAAAGTCACGCGGGTCTTCGTTGCCAGCTACCACGGCGAGAATCAGGAGGGCCGTACCCTCTGCACTGTTCGTCTGTGTCACTACTTGGGTAGCCAGGCAATCCAGCGGAGACTTGCCGCTTACCTGAACGCTGCCTGGCTCTTCGTAGGCCGAGGCGAAGGCCAGGACTACCTCACAGGTGGTTTGCGGATCGGAAGCTGGGTCTCCGAAGCCTCCATCTGCGTTCTGTTGGTCATCCAGCCAGCGCAGGGCCTTGTCCGTGGCGCGCATTCTATCGATGATCTCGGGGCCTGACAGTGCTGCTTCGGCCGTCTGCGTACGCACGCAAGGCGTCGCTGCCAGCAGCAGGGCGGTGAGTAGCGCCAATCCCTTCCATGTCGCACTGTTCATCGAGGACCCCTAGAACGTGAATAGCCCCAACCTTGCGAGTTGGGGCTTCGAACAAAAAACAATCCCCTTATCGAGCCGACAAGGGGTATGCTCTGGCGGTCTGTTGACCGCTGCTCCTACCCTTTTCTCTCGAAGGCAGTCGGAGCGCGACTCGGGCGGGTATTCTGGCTTCTCCAGCGATACTGGAGCTACAGCTGCGGGACAGCGCCGGACTTTGACCGGCTTCCCCTCCACGTCCTTGCTTCCGGGCAATAGACACCCGAATCGCTATCTATTCGGTTTGAGTCAAGTATATCACTGATTCCTCAACTTGTCAAGGACGCAATGCCTGCTTCCGCTGGTTATTGGCCAAGTACACAGTCCGGGTTTGCGTCACCTGACTACAAGCACCGGCCTGTCGGACCCCAAGACGATCTGCTCCGTAGTGTCGGTGAGCATGAAACGCTGGAGCCCCGAGGCGACGTGTGCGCCAGTTACAATCAGGTCGTAGTCGCCCTCCCTGGCCTCGGACAGGATCTCGTCTATGACCAGGCCGTGCCTCACCTTTGCTCCTCCTTTGACCGACATGTTGTCCAGGATCTGGAGATCCTTTCTCAGATGCACTCCTTCACGAGCGTCAGAGAGGAGCAGAACCCCGGTGGAATACTCAAGATCCCTCACGTCCGACTCAGGGCGTAGCGCCAACTGGGACATGACGTGCAGCACAGTCACCGATGCACCGGTGAGAGCGGCGACACGACCGGCCAGTTCTGTGTCTTTCTCACCAGCTTCCGCGCCCCCCGTGCAGACCAGTATTTTGTTCAGGCCGCGTCTATTACCCTTGACAATCAGCAGTGGGACAGGGCAATAACGGGCAAGCCGCGCAGCTGTGGAGCCCAAGAGAAAGCGAGTGATCCCTCTGCGGCCTCTGGAGCCCACCACTACGAGATCGTACTCGTTCTCCTCGGTCTCCTCCAGGATCTCCTCTGCTGCGTGGCCACGCCTGATCAGCGTCTCAATGTGTGGCACGTCCTCGCACAGGGCGTTGCTGGTTCTCTGCAACATTCGCATCACCCTTCGTTCTTCCTCCGGGTTTTCCATCACCCCCAATAGGGTGACCTGATCCCTGGCTTCTCTGGCAATCAGCGCCCCGAAGCGCAAGGCCTCAGCCGCGCAGCTGGAACCGTCCGTACACATCAGAATCTTCATGAATGAGACCTCCTCGGAATCACAGGAGCATCAGGATTACTGGCACCATCAAGATCGTGGCTGCAAAGATGACCAGGTTCCTCGTACTGCCCCCGATCGCTGAGGTCAGGCGCAGCACCACGCGCTCGTAGGGGGCGTAAAGGAGACCCATAACGAAAAGGGAAACGATGCTGATGCTGGCGATCTGCACAAGCACAACTGCCGTGGCCTGTGGGTTGTTCAGCAGCAAGGCGACGAGCAAGGTGTCGATGAATGTGGAGACGTTGGCGCCCATGATGTAGGCGATGGCGTTCTCGCTCCTGATGTATCCCCGCGCCGAGAGCGGCACCAGTATGCCCAGCGAGATGGAGACTGACATGGACAACGCGGTAACGACGAGGCCCACGAGGAACATGACGATGGGGCGGTAGATAACGCGCGAGACCCCCCCGAACTGAGTGTTTTCCAGGTGCAATTCGGGCAGGGCCCTGTCGAGCAGGCTAAAGCTGACCAATACCATGCCTGCGCCAATGACGAAGGCCATCCATCCGGGGGTGTTGTTCGCCACCAGATTGACGATGGGGCCGTAGATCAGCTCGACGATGGAGGTGACGGCAGCTCCACCCTGGAGCCGGATCGGGTCAGTGATGCCGTTGGCGAGCAAGAGATAGCCGATGACTAGGCCTGGAAGGTGTAGGGAAGTGGTGATGACAAGAGAGAGAAGCCCCATGGATAGGGCTGTGAGGCGCTCCTGTCCCCTGAGAACGTAGATGAAACCGATAAGTAGCACAATGAAGGAGGCACCGAGGCGAGAGCCACTGATCATGGTCAGGGCCTCGATTTGCCCGATGATGCCCGTATCATAGAAGGTCAGCGCCACGGCAGCAACGGGGGAACCGCTGAGTATGACGTAGGCCGACAACCAGCCGAAGCCCAGACTGTTGAGGGGGTTGTCTACGTGCAACCATCCCTGGATGTATGGCGCGACTACGCTGGCGCCCTCCTTCATCAGCTGGATGGAGAGGATAAAGAGGGCTATGCTCAGGAAGCCCAGACCGATCTTCTTCCAGTTGGGCCTTCTCACGGCTATCTCCAGCTCCTAGAGTTCGCCCCTTACCTCGCGCTCGAGGCGGACGAAGAACTCGCTCATGAAGCGATGGCGTTCCTCGGCTATTGTCTTGGCGGTGGTGGTGAACAGGATGTCCCTGATTCGCGAGAGTTTGAAGGCAAATTCGTGGACCGGGGTGTGGCTGAACGATTCATCTCGGCGTGCCAGGGACTTGTTCTGCACGAGGTCGTGCACGTACTGGGCATCCACCTCAGCGCACAGGCGCTGCCCGTGTAGCCCGCCTACGACGTAGGCTCTTGCGATGCCCACGGCACCGATGCTGTCCAGCTTGTCAGCATCGAAGAGGACTCTCGCCTCCAGTGTTCGCGGTGCTTCGTCGTCCTGGTAGCGATGAGCGGCAATGGCGTGAGCTATGGCTTCGACTTTTTCTAGTGGCCAATCATCGAGGATTGCGCGCGCCTTTTCGGCGCCCACCTGGGCGTGGCAACGCCCCTCTCTCTGCTCTTCGGGGCGACCGATGTCGTGGAGCAGGACAGCGGGCCTGACGATCTCCATGTCAGCCCCCTCAGCAGCGCCGATGCGTTCGGCGAGGGTTAGGACCCTCAGGATGTGATCGAAGTCGTGGGCTGGATCGGCTTCCTGGTAGTACTGCCGCGCCTGTTCAATGCCGATAGGTGCCAAGTTCCCTCCGAGACAGCTGATGGGGTTTGTTCGCGAAGGATGGGTACCAGATCGCGGCTCGACAAGCTAGCTGGCAGAACCCGACCTGGACATAAAGAAGCGCCTGGCGTCAGAGACGTATGTAGGCAGTCTCCTCCAGAACTCGGGCGTCAGCCCCTTGCGCAGCAGACGGCTCGGACGCAGATAGAAACGGCGATAGGCTTCGTGCCATTTTCGTTCTACGAGTTCGGCTGTCAGTTCCCCAATCACGAAACGGGCCTTCTCGTCGTGGATGGCGAAGTCACGCCAGTCGTGACTGAAGAGCTCACCGTCTTCGAGCACCATCTGATACAACTCTGTGCCTGGAAAAGGAGCGGCGATCATGAAGTTGGCCAGGTCGGGGTCCAGTTCCAGCGCCAACCGGATGGTGTCGTCCATCGACTCTTCATTATCGCCCGGCAAGCCGAAGATGAAGAAGCCAATGGTTTGGAGGCCTGCTCGTCTAGCATTGCGAAAGGCATGGCGGACGTCATCGATGGTCTGGTTCTTCTTCATGATGTCGAGTACGCGCTGGTTGCCGCTCTCGACGCCAAAACCGACCCGCCTACAGCCAGCGGACTTCATCAGCTGGAAGAGCTCGGGGTCTGTGTTGTCGGCCCTGATGCCGTGGATGGTGATCCAGGGAACGGTATTCAGACCCTCATCTATGATGAGCTGGCAGATCCTCTTGGCCCTCTTGATGTCCAGGGTCATGACATCGTCGGTGACCCCGATTTCCGTGGCTTTGAGATCGACGACCAGCTTGCGCCACTCCCCCACAACGTTCTCGGGCGAGCGGGGTCGCCAGGTAGTGCCGGTGACAGCTTTTGAGCAATAGATGCACTGGTATGGGCAGCCACGGGAAGTGATGATGGTGTAGGCGCGCGCCTGGGGGTCCAGCCCATCGGTGAGCGGCTGCAGGTTGGTGTATCTCTCGATCTTGTACAGGTGGTGAGCGGGAAAGGGCAGGCCATCCAGATCCTGGGGAGGCTTCCGGGGAGAGTTGTGAACGATGTCGCCTCCCGAGTTGCGAAAGGAGAGACCTGCAATCTCGGTCCAGCTACTCGACCGAAAGCGTCGGGCACCGGTCGGGGCGTCCAGTTCGCCCCGATCCGCTTCGAGCCCACGCACGATGTCAAGAATGGTTTCCTCGGCTTCGCCCCGCACCACCATGTCCACGTCAGGCTGCGCCAGTGACTCACCCGGCATGAGAGTAGGGTGCGGACCGCCCAGGATGGTAATAGTGTCCCGCACCCGTGCTTCGTGGGCAGCATCCCAGGCTTCGTGGATGAGGGGAGTCACACTGGTGACCCCCACCAGATCGAAGCGCTCCCGGTCCAGGATCTCGCCGAGGGGCTGCTGTTCCACCGTTGTGTCCCACAGCTGTACTTGGTGTCCCTCACGCTCCAGGACTGCAGCGAGGTAGCCCAGCCCCAAAGGGATGTGCTTGCGGGAGCTCCACGTCTTGGACTCCGGGCTGACCAGGAGTATCTTCAATTCATACCTCCAGCAGATGGCTATTCTACCACAGGAAAGGCGTTTTCGCCATTTCCTGAGTCCTGTGCTAGAATTCCCGCTGAGGGCGAGGCGTGTCTATGCGAGAGGAGCAGGTCTTCTTCGCCAGCGTGGGGGCTGAGCCTCTTCAGCTTGAAGGCGTGATCCACGAGCCAACCAGTGGGCCGTCAGCACGGCCTGCCGTCGTGGTCTGTCATCCTCATTCGCTTCACGGAGGCAGCATGGACGTCCCCGTCATTGCGGCCACGGCACGTGAGCTGGCGAGAAGGGGAATGGTCGTCTTGCGCTTCAACTTCCGAGGGGTAGGTCGCAGCGAAGGGAGCTTCGGCGAAGGTGCCGCCGAGGTGGGAGACGTGGTTGGAGCTGTGGATCACCTGGTGACTTGGGATGGCGTGGCGAAGGAGAGAGTGTACCTCATGGGATACTCCTTCGGCGCCGCTGTCGGGCTGCGCCACGTGGAGTCCGATCCGCGCGTGTCCGCAATCGCTGCCCTCTGTCTTCCTCTGGGGGCGATGACCATTGGTGCCCTCGATGATGACTTCTGGCAGGGGTACGCCAAGCCGAAGCTGTTCCTGGCGGGCGATAGAGACCACATCTGTCCGTTGCCCGAGTTGCGGTCCCTGGTGGACGGGCTGCCGGAACCGAAGCAACTGACCGTGCTGGATGGCGCCGATCACTTCCTTTGGGGACGGGAACAGGAGGTGGCGGAGCGCATTGGAGATTATCTTGGGGGATTGTCTTGAGCTAGGGACATGGACATGATGTGACACGTGGTGAGCATGGGGAGGGGGTAGACAATGGCCGCAAGACAGAGGCTGGAGAGGTACCTCCGCGAGGAGGGAGTGTCGTTTGAAACGATGATTCACTCGGTGGCCTATACTGCCCAGGAGGTGGCGGCAGCGCAGCACACGCCCGGGAGGCAGCTGGCCAAGGTGGTGCTGGCGGATGCCGACGGCCAGTTGGTGATGTTGGTCCTGCCGGCCAGCTACCGCGTCGATTTCCCAAAGCTCAAGTCCGCGCTCAAGGCCAAGAAGGTTCGTTTGGCCATGGAGGAGGAGT
>Ga0307378_10011995_pt1 | contig 11125 bp, 11 predicted proteins | sample UN1MG_FD_202238 | JGI IMG/M metagenome (GOLD analysis project Ga0307378, IMG submission 202238) | Soil microbial communities from Risofladan, Vaasa, Finland - UN-1 | ecosystem: Environmental > Terrestrial > Soil > Coastal area > Acid sulfate soil | place: Finland: Risofladan, Vaasa | collected...
GTTCGGCCTGGGACTCGAACGGACAATCCAGTTCGTCACCGGGATGGCCAACATCCGCGACGTGATCCCCTTCCCCCGAACGCCGCGAAGCGCTGAGTTCTGAACCGACAGCAGACCGAAGGACCGGACTACCGGATGACCGATCGACCAATCAACCAGGGCCGTCTCACGGCACTCCGGTGTTCCGGTATCCGGCATTGCGGCCGTCCGGAGACGAGATGAAAGTCGAACTGCATCTTCACACCAGCCGCTACAGCGCGTGCGCCACGGACAAGCCCGCCGACGTGATGCGAGAGCTGATCGACTGCGGCTACGGCGCGGTCTTCCTCACGGAGCACGACGCGGTCTGGGGCGACTGGGAGCTGGCCGACCTTCAGATGTCCTTCCCCGAAATCCGCATCTACCCCGGCATGGAGATCGCGCTGGGCGCGGACAAGTCGCAGCACCTGCTGGTGCTGGGAACGGGTGATCGCACGTACCTGCAACTGCCGACGGCTGAGGACATCATACTCCGCGCCCGCCGTGAGGGACACCTGACCGTGCTGGCGCATCCGTTCCGCTGGCCGGACAGCCCGCCCGTGGTGCTGGCCGGGCCGGTCTATCCCGACGCCGTCGAGCTCTGCACGTGCAACCACACGGGGCTGATGACCGACATGTCGCGCCGCGCGGGCCGGCGACTCGATATTCCCGTCGTCAACGCCGGCGACGTGCACGCGCTGAGCTTCGTCAACCGATACTGGATCGAGACTCAGGACACCCCAACCGGCCCGGACGACGTCCGCCGGGCCGTCCTCTCACGGCTGTACAGCAACTGCACGCCCTCCAGCCGCGAAGCGGGGGACCGGGGCATCTCCCGTTCGGCCGACGGACGGAACTGTGACTAGCGGAGGTGACCCCCAGGGGCGTGGTGGTTTTCAGCGCTGGCGGAAGACGATCCGTCCCTTGGTCAGGTCGTAGGGGCTGAGCTGCACCAGCACCCTGTCGCCCGGAGTGATGCGGATGTAGTTGCGGCGCATTTTCCCGGAGATGTGGCCGAGGATCTCGTGCTTGTTCTCCCCCATCATGACCTCGAGGCGAAACATCGCGTTCGGCAGCGATGCCTTCACCGTGGCTTCCACTTCTATGACATCATCTTTGGGCATACGCATTATCCAGCCGTTGGTCCGACGGCGCCTACGCCGTCCGACGACGCGGGCACGCCCCCTCGCGGGCCCGCCGATTCGGCGTACCGTAGTATACGTCGGCCGAACGTAACGTCAAGCTGCATCCCTTCTGCCGGCCCGGCGCGGCGCTCGCAGGTTGACACCGCACCTCTTCTCGCCAATCATGGGGCGCCGGGCACGGCGCGCCGGAGGGCACGGTAGGTACTCATGGAAAGGTCGATCGACACCGATCTGGTTCGCCACATCGGCAAGCTCAGCCGCATCGAGCTGACCGACGAGCAGATCGCCGTCTTCAGCCGGCAGCTCGGGGCCATCCTCAGCTCGTTCGACAAGCTCCAGGAGCTGGACACGGCCGACGTCGAGCCGATGGCCCACGCGGTGGAGCTGCGCAACGTGCTGGCCGACGACGTGCCGGGTGAGTCGCTGCCGCCGGATGAGGCGCTGGCCAACGCGCCGCAGCGCGACGGCGATTTCTTCAAGGTCCCCAAGGTTATCGAGGATTCCTAGAAGACCCCCAAGACGGAGGCGCCGAGACCAATGTCGGAAACGAGCTTCGTGCGAACACGCGACCGGATGGAAACCGCGTCTGTCTCCAAGGCCCGAGGCGGCGATGGCACCTTCACCTGCACGCACGTGATGGACGCCCCCGCAGGCGGAGGCGGCCACGTGCGGCTCATCCATGAAGTGGTCATGCCGCCCGGCACGTCGATCGGCGTCCACCGCCACGAGGGCGACGAGGAGTACTACTACTTCGTCTCCGGGCGCGGCACGATGACGCTGGACGGACGCCGCCAGGCCGTGCAGGCCGGCGACATCGCGGCCGTCCTGCCCGGCGGCGAGCACGGGCTCGCCAACGACTCCGACGACGACCTGCGATTCGTGGCGATCAAGGCCGAATGAGCAGCCCGTGAGCGACATCCCGGACATGTCGGCGCTGGAGCTTCGCGACGCAATCGCCGCCGGGAAGGTTGGCGCCGCCGAGGCGACGCGCAGCTACCTCCAGGCCATCGAGAAGCACGAGCCGGCCGTCGCCGCCTTCAACGAGGTCCACGCCGAGCGGGCTATCCAGCGGGCCGAGCAGATCGACGCCGACCGCGCCGCCGGCAGGCCACTGGGGGCGCTGGCCGGCGTGCCCGTCGCCGTAAAGGACAACATGTGCACGCCTTACGGCCGAACGACCTGCTCCTCGAAGATGCTGGCCGCCTTCCGGGCGCCGTACCTCGCCACCGCCGTGGACAAGCTGGAGCAGGCCGGCGCCGTCGTCATCGGCAAGACCAACATGGACGAGTTCGCCATGGGCAGCTCGACGGAGCACTCCGCCTTCAAGCCGACGCGCAACCCGTGGGACGCCGACCGCGTGCCCGGCGGCTCGTCGGGCGGGTCAGCGGCCGCCGTGTCCGCCCGAATGTGCGCCGCCGCACTCGGCAGCGACACCGGCGGGTCGATCCGCCAGCCGGCCAGCTTCTGCGGCGTCGTCGGCTTCAAGCCCACCTACGGCCGCGTCAGCCGATACGGGCTGGTGGCCTTCGGCTCCAGCCTCGACCAGATCGGCCCGCTGACGGGCGACCTGGCCGACTGCGCGCTGATTACGGGCGTAATAGCCGGCCACGATCCGCGAGACTCCACCTCCATCCCCCAGCCGGTTCCGGACTACCTGGCCTCGATCGACACGCCGCCGGCTACGCTCCGCATCGGACTGCCCAGGGAGTTTTACTCCGAGGCACTGGACGCCGAGATAAACGAAGCCATCCACGGCGCGGCGAAGGTCTACAAATCCCAGGGCGCCGAGATCGTCGATGTCTCCCTGCCGCACAGCCGCATCGACATCGATGCCGCCGGGAACCTCAGCTCCTACGCGGTGGCCGCCTACTACATCGTCTGCATGGCCGAGGCCTCCAGCAACCTTGCCCGCTACGACGGCGTGCACTACGGCCATCGGACGGCCGAGCCGGTCGATGACATCATCGAGCTGTACTCCAGAACGCGGGCAGAGGGCTTCGGCGAGGAGGTCAAGCGGCGGATCATGCTGGGCACCTATGCCCTCTCGAGCGGGTACTACGACGCGTATTACCTGAAGGCCCTGAAGGTGCGCCGGCTGATCGCCAACGACTTCACCGAGGCGTTCAAGGCTTGCGACGTGCTGCTGTGCCCGGCCACCCCGACCACCGCATTCAAGATCGGCGAGAAGACGGCCGACCCGCTGACGATGTACCTGGCCGACATCTACACGATCTCTCTGAACCTGGCCGGCCTGCCGGGCCTCGCCCTGCCGGCGGGGCTGAGCCGGGCCGGCCTGCCCATCGGCATGCAGCTCATCGGCCCGGTCCTGAGCGAGGAAACGCTCCTCCGCGCGGGGCGGATGTATGAGAAGGCGTCGGGCGTGATGCGCCTGAGGTCTCCGATCGTTAACGGAAACTAGCGCGAAACGGCAAGCCGAGCACCGAGACGCAGGCAACCGCCTTGGCGTTTGGCGCGGGAATGATGGATGACTGAAGCGAAAGACAACATCCTCCCAGTCGTCGGGCTGGAGGTTCACGTCGAGCTGGCGACGGCGACCAAGATGTTCTGCCGCTGCCGCAACCACTTCGGCGACCCGCCGAACACGAACGTCTGCCCGGTCTGCATCGGCATGCCCGGGGTGCTGCCGGTGATGAACCGGCAGGCCGTCGAGCACTCGATGAAGGTCGCCCTGGCGCTGGACTGCACGGTCGCGGATTTCACCAAGTGGGACCGCAAGGGCTACTACTACCCCGACCTGCCCAAAAACTACCAGATCAGCCAGTACGACCTTCCGCTCGGCCACGACGGGCGCCTGGAGGTGCCCCTGCCGGACGGCGCCGCCAAGACGATCCGCGTCCTGCGGGCACACCTGGAGGAGGACGCCGGCAAGAACATCCACGATCACCCCGCCCACACCGGCGTGGACCTCAACCGCGCGGGCGTGCCGCTGCTGGAGATCGTCTCCGAGCCGGACATGAACTCCGTCGAGGAGGTGATGGCCTACGCCCGGGCGATGCAGCGGCTGGTCCGCTGGCTGGGCGCCAGCGAGGCCAACATGCAGATGGGGCACATGCGCTTCGAGCCGAACATCAACCTGCACATCACGCGGCCCGACGGCACGCTCGTCACCACGCCGATCATCGAGGTCAAGAACCTCAACAGCTTCCGCGCGCTGGAAGGGGCCGTCGCCTACGAGATCCAGCGGCAGTACGCCGCCTGGCAGTCCGACCCGAACTACACGCTGGAAGGGCTCGGCAAGCAGAATCGCGGCTGGGACGACGCCAGGGGCCAGACCGTCTTCCAGCGCGAGAAGGAAGAGGCCCACGACTACCGCTACTTCCCCGAGCCGGACCTTGTGCCGGTGGTGGTGGACGACGCCTGGCGCGAGGCGGTCGCGGCCGGCATCGGCGAGCTGCCGCTTGCCCGGCGCAAGCGCTACATGGACGAGTACCGGCTGTCATTCAAGGAGGCCGACGCACTGACCCATGACCCCGCAAGCGGCGAGGTTCTGGATGCCGCGGTCGCCGCCGGCGCCGACGCCAAGCGCTGCACCAACCTGCTTCTTGGCCGGATCGCGGCGGCCGCCAACGAAAAAGGCTGCACGCTCGCGGCCGTCGGCGTCTCGGCCGACCAGATCGCCGAGCTGGCAAGGATGATCGACGAGGGCAGGATCAACGCCACCGCCGGCGAGAAGGTCATGGCGGCAATGATTGCCGAAGGCGGGCGGGCCGCGCAGGTGGCCGAGAGGCTGAATCTGCTGGCCGTCACCGACGCCGCCGCCATCGAGCAGTGGGTGGACCAGGCCGTCGCCGCCAACCCCGGCCCGGCCGACCAGGTCCGAGCCGGCGACAAGAAATCCGCCAAGGCCTTCAACTTCCTGATGGGCGCGGTGATGAAGGCGTCCGGCGGCAAGGCCCCGCCCGCCGTCGTGCGGCAACTGCTGGCCGCGAAGCTGTCGCGTAAGTGAGCCGGGGCGAACGTATTGAAACCTGTCCTGCGGCCGCAAAAATCCGTTGACGATGGCATGGTCCTTGGGGGATACTTCAGAGAGGCCAGACCCGCGCCGAGGCGCAGAGCCGAGCAGGGAAGGGCTCGCGCCAGGCCGGTTGTGCTCTGGCGGTCGGCCAGACCCAAGGGTGTGCAGCAGCTACAGTTAGGAGTTGAGCCATGGCACGCGTCGTTCAACAGCGGACCAGTCCCCCGTACCTGTTGATCCTCTTTGTGTTCCTGTTCCTGATCGCGACGGCCATCGCGGTGGTGGTCTACCTGCAGGCCGACGAATCAAAACAGAAGCTCGCCAAGCTTGAGGAGACCACCCGGAAGCTGCTGACCGGCAAGGAAATGGACAGCCCGCGCGTCCAGGAGATGATAAAGAACTACGAGAAGGCCGCCGCGAACCCCGACAAGGGCCCGCCCGTCACCGTGATCGGGCAGTTCGAGGAGCGGGTCAACCGGCTGACGCAGTTGATCACCGGCGACGAGCGCCACCCGAACCCCGAGGCGGTGGCCGAGGACGCCTACAAGACGCTCGGCGACCGCCCCGGACTGGCCGTCGCGGTCATGAACGCGCACAAGGACCAGGACGGCCTGATCGCCCAGGAAAAGAAACGCACCCAGGAGAAGGAAGCCGAACTAGCCAAACTGAGAACCGACCTGGGCGCCAAGGACAAGCAGTTGACCCAGGCCGCCGCCGACGCCGCCGACGAGCGGCAGCAGCTCAACAACAGGATCAAGGGTCTCGACCAGAAGCTCGCCGACGCGCAGGCCGCCCACGAAAAGGCGACGGCGAACCTGGGGCAGGTGAAGAAGAACGAGGTCGACGCGCTCAACCAGACGATTTCCAATAAGACCGATGAGACCCTCAGGCTCCAGAAGAAGATCGGGGATCTCGAGATCGAGATCGTGAAGCTGAAGGGACAAAGGCCCATAGGCCCCGGGCCGGTGTCTGTTGGCCCCAAGCCCGACGGCAAGATCACCAAGGTCGTCGGCGAGGAGATCGTGTACATCAACCTGGGCGCCGAGAGCCGTGTTACGCCGGGTCTGACCTTCGCGGTGTATCCGGCCAAGGGCGTTCCCGAGGACGCCAACCAGATCAAGGGCAAGATCGTCGTCACCAGGCCTGATAAGGATCTCAGCGAGTGCCGGATCACCATGATGAGCAAGAGAGATCCGATCATGCAGGATGATCTGATCCTCAACATCGCGTTCGATCCGCAGCGCAAGTTCAAGTTCGTGGTGGAGGGCGGGTTCGACCTGTACAACACCGGCCGCCCCGGCGCGCAGGGCGCCGAAGAGGTCAAGGGGCTCGTCCGCCGCTTCGGCGGCGAGGTTAGCGGCGAGGTCGGCACCGACACGGACTTCCTCGTCGCGGGCAGCGAGCCGCCCTCGCCTCCCCAGCCCGCCGACGACGAGCCTCCGCAGGTGAAGGCCGCCCGAGATGAACTCCAGCGGCTCCGCGACCGCTACGATAAGGCGGTGGCCGAGGCCAGGCGGAACGGCATCCCGATCCTGAACGCCAACCGGTTCCTGGCCTTGACGGGGTACGAGCCGTCGCTGGCCGGCAGCCGCTAATCGCCGCCTGCTATGTAAGGTCGTCTGGTCGAATCCGAATTCGGCCGGTCAAGGGCGAGTTGCCGCAGTATTGACCGAAAGCCGGCCCATGGCTATGGGCCGGCTTTGAGGGGCAGCTCGGCGGTCTGCGGCCCGGCGGCCCACTGTCCAATCACGAATGGCGATCCATGAAGCTCTCTAAACGCATCTCCGCCGTCGGGGACAGCGCAACCATCGCCATCACCGCGATGGCCCGGCGGATGCAGGCCGACGGAATCGACCTGGTCAGCTTCGGCGCCGGCGAGCCGGACTTCGACACGCCCGATTTCATCAGGGACGCCGCCAAGGCGGCCCTCGACGCCGGCGACACCAAGTACACCCCGCAAAGCGGGCGCCGGCTCCAGCAGGCCATCGCCGAGAAGCTCGCGAGGGAGAACGGCCTTCAATGCGAGCCCGACCAGATCATCGTCACATTCGGCGGCAAGCACGCGCTCTACGACGCCTTCCAGGCGGCGCTGGACCCCGGCGAGAAGGTCCTGCTGCCTGGGCCTTACTGGAACAGCTATCCCGAGCAGATCAGGCTGGCCGGCGGCGAACCGGTCGTGCTGCCGACCACGCTCGACGACGGCTGGAAGATCACTCCCGAGCAGATCCTCGGCGCCGCCGACGGCGCAAAGATCATCCTCATCAACTCGCCGTCCAATCCGACCGGCGCGACCTACACGCCGCGACAGCTTGCCGCGCTCGCCCAGGCGATCCTCAAGACCGACCTTACGGTCTTCTCAGACGAGGTCTACGAGAAGCTCGTGTACGACGGCACGGAGTTCGTGTCGTTTGCGTCGCTTGATGAGCGGCTGCCCCCGCGGACCGTGACCTTCAACAGCCTCAGCAAGACGGCCTCGATGCCGGGCTGGCGTATCGGCTGGGCGGCCGGCCCCAGAGAACTCATCGCCGCCATGGGCCGACTCCGCAGCCACGAGACCACCAACCCTGTGAGCTTCGTCCAGGCGGCTGCACTGGCGGCCTACACCGACGGTCGCACGCCCGAGACGATCGAGTCAATGCGCAGGGAGTTCGAGCGGCGGGCGGCCCACATGCATGAGCGGCTCAGCGCCATGCCCGGCGTCCGCTGCGCCAAGCCGACCGGGGCGTTGTACTGCTTCCCCGACGTCAGCGCCCATTACGGCCGCTCGTTCGGCGGCGTGAAGGCGAGCGATTCATCGCGCTTCGCCGAGGCCGCACTCAAGCAGGCCCAGGTGGCCCTTGTGCCCGGTGCTGCCTTCGGCGCCGACAACTGCGTCCGCCTCTGCTTCGCCATGAGCATGGCCGACATCGACAAGGGCCTCGACCGCCTGGAGAAGATGCTGCGATAGTGGGCCCGACCACCCGGGCATCCGATAGTTAGCCCCCGGTCGCTCGCGACCGGGGGTGCTGGCCTCCGCGTTGCGAATCACCCGGCCGCGGCGATGGCCTTGTTCATATTCTCGACGCTGCGCGGCACGCCCGTTGTCTCGTCCTCTGCCGCCTCGTACTCCAGCGCGACCGTGCCGTCGTAGCCGGCCTTCCGCAGCGCCCGTACGCACGCCGGCAGGTCCACGTCGCCCTCGCCGATGGCCGTCGCCTCTAGCTTGTAGCCCAGCGGCGAGGAGGCGTCCTCGATCTTCCGGAAGTCCTTGAAGTGCACGTAGGCCGCGTACGGCGCCGCGACCGCCGTGCCGACGTGGCCTTCCTGCCCGCCCTGCATGTAGTTGCCCACGTCTATGGTCGCCCTCAACGAGGGCGAGCCGATCTCCTTGATCACCTCCACCTGCTCCTCGCCGGTGCACGGCAGCCCGCCGTGATTCTCGATCGCCAGGATCAGCCCCAGGCGCTCGGCGTCCTTGACGACCTGCCCCAGGCCGTCCATGACCCGCTGCCGGGCCGCCGCCGTCGCCGCTTCGTCCCCGCCATGCTCGCGCGGCATCGCGCCGCCGAATATCCGGCACACCGGGGCCTTCACCTCCGCCGCCACCTCAAGCCAGCCGCAAACCGTGTCCACCTGGGCCTTGAACTTCTCGGGGTCCTCCTGGTTGAAATTGTTCCCCAGCGACAGGCCGGAGATCGCAAACCGATGCTTGCCCAGCGCCGCGTTGATCGCGTCGGCCGCCCCCCCGGTCGCACCCATCAGCCCCGCGTGGAAGTCCACGCCCTCCACCCCCAGCCCCTTGACCTCTTTCACCAGCCGCTCGATGGACCACTGCTCGGCCTTGTATCGCCGGCGAAGACTGTAGTGACAGATTGCCGTCTTCATAGCGTCTCCCTTCTTATGGCTGCAGCACGCACCTCATCACAGGCGAAGGCCGAATTGGAGCAGATGCCCTGCCCCGATGCAAGGTGTGATCGCCACGACCTGCCCACGGCTCGGTCCACGGACAGCCGCCGAGGCCGCGGCGAGGCACGCGGGCGCCCCTGGGGACGGGCCGGCAAAGCCCGCCAGGGGCCCGCCAGCGGCCAGCAGCGGGCCAGTGGCGTATCGGTTGGCCGCCAGGGCGGGTTTTCCTTGACAAGGCCCCCACTCGCGGTTATACTATGGGCTGCTTAGGAGTATGCTCGTTCAGGCCCTGGGCCTGTAGCTCGATTGCTAGAAGTGTGGCCAGGCTCTGGGGCTGTGCGCTCGCAGAACATGCGGAGGATGATAATGCTTACTCGAAAAGCGACCCTTTGGCTCGTGCTGATTGCCCTTGCGATGTCGCTGTCGGTTGCAGAGGCCGCCCCGATCTCGTTCGACGGCCAGATCGACGCCAACGACTCATATCTCGCCACCATCACCGACGATGCCAACGACGTCCCCGACGACGACTGGGACATCGCCACCGCTCGGTTCGACCTGTTCGACGGGTGGCTGTGGCTGGGGCTGGAGGTGCAGACCGGGCCCATCGACACCGACGGCGACCACTCATCGATACCCGAGATGACCTGCATATACGGCAGCTTCGACAGCAATTGGCAACTGAACCAGGATTTCTACGTACTGATGGACGCCAACGGCATTCAGGGCGTGCAGCTCAACGGCGCGCTGCTGACGCCGGGCGTCGATTACTTTGCGGTGCTTGGCACCGGGGCGACGGGCGGCCTGGAGATGAAGATCGACGCGACGAAGGTGTTCGGCGCCGGCTACTCCACCCCGCAGAGCCTGACCTTCGCCCTGCAACTGGACGACACCGGCCGCCACGACGACGACCAGGTCTACGGCAGGGTGGACGTGCCGGAGCCTATGGCGCTGTGCCTGCTGGCTCTAGGCTTGCCGATAATTCTGCGCCGCCGCAGCCGGCGGTAAGTCGGAGAATCATCTTCGAACGCATCGGGCGACCCATTCGTGGCCGCCCGTTCTTTTTCCGTCCTATCGCCTGGGTGCGTATCGTCGCAACAGCACCGCCAGCCCGCCCAGCGCAACCAGCACGACCGAGCCGGGCTCCGGAACCGTCTGGTATATCCAGTCCGCGTAGTCCGAGACGCGCACGTCGAAGGCCACGTCACCGTACTCCGGAGCGATGCCGTCGGCGTTGAAGTCCGAGACGGCCTTGTGAATCCCCGCCACGAGCAGCTCGCCGTCAACGGACAGGAAGGTCGGCCCGCCCGAGTCGCCCCTGCCGATGACGGCCTCCTGCTCTTCGGGCAGGCAGTCGAATCTCATCTTCAGGTAGGCTGCGCTGCTGGCCTCGATCATGTTGTACCCGAAGCGCCCGGCGCCGCCGGGATACTCATCGGGTTGGGGCCGGCCGACCCCGCTGACGCCGAAGCCGACGACGATGCCGCTCTGCCCCACCTCGTCCCTGCCGGTGTACAGGCCGTAGCCGCCGAAGTCTGCGCACTCGGTGAGTTCCAGGATGACCAGGTCAACGTCCGCGTCGGGGTGCTCGTGCTTGGCGGCGATCGTGAAGTGGCGCATACCGCCCGCGTCGGGCAATGCGAACGTCGCCCCGGCGATGTCATCCACCGCGTGGCGGGCCGTCAGGACGTGCATTGGGCTGACGAGCACTCCGGTGGTCCCTCCGCAGGTGGACAAGTAACCGACGCCCTGGAATTCGGCCCTGCCAGCGGTGAGATGATCGTCGGGCGCATCGCACAGGATAACGGCCTGCGCTTCCGATGCCAGAACGACCAACAGAACAGACGCGAATACCGCTAGCCGACTCGCACAGGGACCAACTCTCCGCATGGGAACATCCTCCTGTTGGGAAGCCTCCTTGGGGCACACACCTCCGCCCGACACGTCTTGGGCATTGGGCTTATCGGCCAACGGGGAAGGCGGCTTTACTGCCTCGCGGCCAATTCGCACAAGCTTTGGCTGCGCAGGACAATCCCCCGGGGGTGCGGGCTGCGGTCAGCGAGGAAAGGTGCGGCCCGGCCGCCGAAACCGCGCCCGGCCGAGG
>Ga0307378_10011998_pt1 | contig 11123 bp, 10 predicted proteins | sample UN1MG_FD_202238 | JGI IMG/M metagenome (GOLD analysis project Ga0307378, IMG submission 202238) | Soil microbial communities from Risofladan, Vaasa, Finland - UN-1 | ecosystem: Environmental > Terrestrial > Soil > Coastal area > Acid sulfate soil | place: Finland: Risofladan, Vaasa | collected...
ATGTCATGAAACTTGATTTCAGAAATTTCCAACTCATTGGGTGACACATCAACACTATTGATATCTCTTGCCACAAAAACATCACATATTTCATTCTCGGCACCAATATCTTTGTACTCAACTTGATAGCGAAACTTGAATAAATATCTAATGTGATCGCAACAAACGCCGATTTCGTGGAGGATCCTGTCCTTTATTCTCTTCTCTGGGTTTATCTCTGAGTGGAAGTGGCTGGCAACTGTGCCATCCCAAAAACCGGGCCACAGACTCTTTTTTTTGCTTCTTTTTGCCAGCATTAGTTCGAATTTTTCATTAAAGACTATAACCAAAAAAGCACTGTGCAATATTCCCTTCCCTTGGTGGCATTTCTCTTTTTCTTCTTTTCCCAAATACTTGCCGTATTTATCGACAACAGTGATATATTCCGTTTTTTGACTTTGACTCATTCTTCTCTAGAAATTTATGGCAAATTTACTCTGTTGCTTCTATCACATATTTTGGCCGAAGTCAAAAATGGAGGCTGTGTGGTGTTAGCGCGGATCTCATCAACCAGAAGATTCCGCTGATCTATGCTGTATGCGGATTCATCATCCTGATTCTCTCTATTCTGACGTCACTGAATAGAAATTTTCGCAAATTTCGCAAACGACCTTAAGCGATATTCCGAACCTAACAATTCCAATGTAGACGCAGGTGAGAACGAGCCAGTGCTCTTTTTATTCAGCCGATTCTGAATCCTTATCCGTATAGGACCAATTCACATGGACGGTCTTCCAGCTTCCCTCTATTTGGGTATAAACCTCAGCGGCGTTCCATTTGCTTGACACTTTCTCTGTTCCGTCATCCTGCTGGTCGTAGGTTTCAAGGTTAAACGTAAGGATGGCTGTTTCTTCATGGACCTGAACCTTGGGATTTAGCATCTCATACCGATCGGCGAAGACTTTGCCAACAAACCGCTTCATATAGTCTTCGATAGCCTGTAGACCATCCAACCGAACTGGAATCCAAGGATCGAAATATGTGACTGTAGGGGCCATGAGTTCTTTAAATCTCTCGGGATCTCCATTGAACCACCTATCCAGAGCAGCACGCTCAAGGGCGATTATTTCGGCGGCGATAGAAGAATCTTGATTTTCTTGCATAATTCCCTCCTTCGCAGTTCGCGGTCTCTAGATATTCTTAGAATAAATTAGAGCCTCAATTGCGACTATTTGACATCTATCATATAAGAAAAATGAACTCAAATTCAAAAAGAGTTAAGATTCAAAAAGGTGTACGATGGAATTCGCATAGTATTGGAGGATCTTCGTTTCTCCGGGGGCAGCGTAGTAAAGATCGTCTTCCTCGAGCACAATGTGCCTTAGAATCAATGTGCGGAGACCGACCTCGATGGCGTAATCGTGATCGCTGCGAGGGATGTAGACGGCAGCACAGCACTCCTCAAGCCTATCGATTTTATGCTGTACTCGGGTTTTTAGTTCCAATTCTGAAAAGTTTTTCTCTGGATCTTCTAAAAAAACAGATGCAATTAAAGCTACCGGAACAACAGGGACAACTCTGCCCACTGCAGTCATCAGATCTTGCGCCAGTGTTTCAACCTTCTGGATCCGCTCTTCTTTGTTGAGGTTTAAAAAATCAAGGTTGTGTTCTTTAGTATACGACTTAATAGAAATCGGAGATCCAAAATTGACCACAGCATAACCATATCGATACCAACCCCTTCGTAATCTCAGCCTGATGGTTTTGAGGAGATAGAGCGATGAAGTTTTGATAACGTCTGTCTTCTTTTTTTTGCTTGTATCTGGATCAATAGATAATAATGACGACCGGTCCTCCAGGACTCTGTCATAATTGATCCCTACAGGAACAAAAACAAGATCACGCCCTTTATTGGGCTCGAAGGTCCTTAGCATATAATCCAGGATACCGATCTTCGGCTGACCCAATCGTCCATCTTTGCTCAGCTTTCCTTCGAGGAAAACGGCTTGCACGACTCCCCCTTCTGTAGCCATCTGAATGTATCGCTCAAGCACACGTCGATAGAGGGGATTTCCCGATCTGCGCCTCACAAAGAAGCCTCCCAAAGCACGCAGGAGCTGCTGAAGGGGCCACACACGTGCCCACTCTCCTACGGCGAAGCTCAGGGCCACTCGGCTGATAGTCAGATACCCGAGAAGAATATAATCGATGTTACTGCGGTGGTTCATGATAAAAACCACACTCGACAGTGGATCGACTTTTTTGAAAGCCTCTTCATCCACGAATCCCACACGAACACGGTAAAGCATCCGGCAGACAGTGCGGCTCACCCAGTTTCCGAAGCGGAAATAGACCAACGCATTAAAGGAGGGAACGATCTCGTGGGCGTATTTCTTGACCTTCTTCAGAGCGTTTGTATGCGAGACATCCTGTTCTTTCGCGAATGCCTCAAGCGCTTGCTGCACTTTTGTATCATATACCAGACGATTGATGATCTCACGGCGTTTAGTGAGTTTAAAATCGGGAAGGCGCAGATCGAGGCGTTCGTCGATCTTTATGAGAGTCTTTTTTGTGCGGCGTCGGAAAAACCAGCGGATAGCAGGGAGAATCAGGATGTGGAGGAGGGACCATAAAGCCAGCGCTCCTCCCGCAATAACCAGCCATAAGGGAAGGCCGATGGATTTAGTCATCAATCTTCTCTTTGGAAGACACCGTGCTCCAGGAAGTAGATCACCTGAGCGATGGTGTTTTCATTCTTCATGATGAACGCGTGGGTCAGTGGCAAAATAATAAAATCTTTCATACCTTGGATCTTCATGCTTTCGACTGTGACAACTCCATCATCCGGCCCTGGAAGTAACGCGGAGTACAGGGGATTAAAGCTCTTGTTTCCAGCGATTACGCCCAGCTCAAAATCCACAGGTCCCAAGCTCTGCACAAGACTGCCCTCCTCAAGGCTCAGCTGTGCTGCAGCAGGACCATAGATCCGTTCGAGAACAGTTTGATCCTTCAGCAAATCCACAAGCTCACTTCCCTGATTGGGAGGACTGATCATCACCACACGTCCAAGATTTTTGAGCTCATGGTGCTTCAAGTAATAGCGAACGATGATCCCTCCCATGGAATGGGTGACAAAATGTATCGATGATTGAGATTGGTTCCGGATCGGTTCGAGAACATCGTTTAATGTCACAGAGGCCAGGTATTCGATGGTATGATAGGTGGAAGGATAATCCACATTGACGACACTATAACCATGGGCTAACAGGCTAGCTTCCATCTTTTCCATGGACCCGCCCGATTGTCTCAATCCGTGAAGCAAAACAACATGAGCATCGATCTTTGTCCCAAGAGTTGGATTGGTTCTTTCCTCACACTGCACCAAGACAAGAACGAGTGAAATAAAAAAAACAAATCCAATTCTTGATGGGAGTTTTTGCATAAAGTCTGAACCCTGCTCTAATGCTTATATCACTGCCAAAATGAGAGGTCAAGCTTACCGGCGGCGCCTTTCCCGATAAAAGTGAAGACTGCCCTCATGAATTCGATAGCCATCCGAATTAATAACCGACATTGTAGCTTTTGAATCGTCTACCATTCGGGCACAGCCATATTCCCCTTTTTTATTTATGGCTCGGAATGTTTCTCCAGGAATAAAATCGGAGTTTATCGCTTTATATTTAGCGGCGATCATGTTTACTGCATCATCACAAGCCTGTTGGGGTGTTCTGCCCTCTTTCATGCGCATAACCATATAGTAGGAGGCACAGGATTTGATAACGTCCTCGCCTCTTCCTGTGGCACCAGCTGCACCAACTTCGTTATCTACATAGAGGCCAGCGCCGATGATCGGAGAGTCACCCACGCGACCGGGAATTTTAAAAGCTAGGCCACTCGTGGTCGTTACGCCTGCGATGTCCCCGTTTTTATCGACAGCCAGGACATTTGTTGTTCCTGTAGGACGCTCAAAGTCATAACCGCCAGCTGCACCGGATTCTTCGTCTTTTTTTTCTTTCAAATGATCCGGAGGTCCCCAATCGTCTCGGTCGCTTATTCGCTCTTTCCATTCGAGCCATTCTTTCCGAGCCTTTTCTGTCAGCAAGTTCTCCTCCTTGAATCCCCATTTCCTGGCAAACTCAAGGGCGTCCTCCCCTGCTAGCATGACATGGTCTGTACGTTCCATGACGACACGTGCGACAGAACATGGGATCTTTATATTTTCAAGGCATGCCACAGATCCGGCACTGTAGGTTTTTCCATCCATGATGGAAGCATCAAGCTGGACAATTCCGTCCTCATTTGGGAGACCTCCAAATCCAACACTCGTTCCCTCAGCATCTAACTCTATGATGTTTGCAGCTTTTTCAACAGCGTCAAGAGCCGTGCCTCCACTCATTAATATCTTCCAACCTGTTTCTGATGCTTTTTTTCCAGTTTCGTTTGTATGTGCAACGATCATCATGGGGATACTTCCAGACGGAATCGCCTGAAAAGCGGTAAGCTTATTGAAGAAGAGTGCTCCTGCACCTAAACCAAAACTCTGATTAAAGAAGTTTCGCCTCGATATTCTCTTTGCCACCACGTGACCTCCTTAATTGTTAGCGTTGTAGACTTCAATACATTATTCTCTTTGGGAAAAATGTCAAGAAAAAAAGGGGGACGGATCCTACATCGCAGTCTGTATCGGTCCCTTTAGAAAACGGTGCCTACAAGAAAAGGGGACTGTCACCTTTTTGCTTCACCCCTGTAAAAAGGTGACAGTCCCCTTTTTTACCTTTTTTATCTTCTGGATAAGCGAAATATGCCCATCTTGACCTGTTCGAATCATGGGATAAACCCGTTTCTGGGCATGGTCTCTTTGAAAGATCGACAATCTGAGAAAAATCATCGAAAGCAGCATCCCTTGAATGATCCGGTAGGCCAAATTTCTCCCTTTATTCTGTTTGATGACGAAGCGGAACCAACGCTTCAGAATGCTCTTCCAGGAGTAAAAGTACTCATTTATGCTGCAAAAAGCGGAAAAAACAGCTTCGGTTGTGACGCTTTTCGGCTCAAAAACGAGGTGGTCTCCCTCGTAATGAGAGAGATCTTCATCCACAATCCGGCCCTCAGACTCGACCAGTTGATGAAAAGGAGTACCCGGAATTGGAATAGAGATGGAGAGAAGGATAGAGCTTGGATCGATCTCATCGAGTTTTTTGGGCAACTCCTCATAATATTCAGGTGTGTCTTCATCCAGAGCCAGCATCATTCCTGTGAATGTCAAGATCCCACGTTCTTTGAGCTTTACGAAAAGTTCTTTGTACTCTGCGACTTTATTCTGCTTTTTGTGGACAGCGGCAAGACTTGGCTCATTCAATGACTCCAGCCCGATAAAGGCCATTCCGCAGTGGGCCTCAACAAGCAGATCCAGGAACATATCATCATGGAGGCAGTCGAAACTGAACTGCGCCCCCAAACCCCACAGTCTGAGCTTGGCGACCTCTTTGAGCAGCTCTTTGGCATAACCGATATCGCCTCCAAGATTGTTGTCCAAGAGCATGGCCATTTTGCGTTTGTGGAATGGAAGCTTTTCTGTCGCTGTCAGGTCGCGGATCACGTCCTCGATCGGCCTCATACGATAGGGTTTGTGCTCGATTGTGAGCTGACAGAAGCTGCAGCTATACTTACAGCCCCTCGTGGCTTCAGTCACAACCGGAACCGCGTATTCCGGCTCGACAAGATCGTAGCGCGGCGGCGGAATATTGTCCAAGGGCGGAGCGAACGGTGCCTCGTAAACCCTCTGTAATTTGCCGTTCACCATGTCTTCCACAACCTGGGGCCAGACTTTCTCGGCCTCGCCGACAACCACGGAGTCCATATGAGGAAAAACCTCTTCCGGAAAGGTCGAGGCATATTTCCCTCCTGCGACAACTGTCTTCCCACGCTTTTTAAATGTCTTGGCCACTTCATAAGCATGGGGTGCACAATAGTCCATGAAGCTGAGAGCGATAAAATCTGCATCCGTATTATAATCGATAGGTCTCACCATCTCATGAAGCAGATCGACCTCAACGATATCTGGAGTAAGCCCCGCCACCAAGGCTCCTGCGAGCGGTGGTGCCGGGGACCGGGCGAAATATGCCTCGTTTTCCCCCAGGTTTTGGAAAAGCACGATGATCTGTAATTTTGGCTTGCTCATTAGAGCCCTCCTTTGGTTCTTTCAATTTATTGGCAATTCTTGCCATGGATTTATCGACGAAGCGGGGCAGTAATCCCTGAACTGCCGACAAAGCCTTGCCTTCTCTGGATAGAACAATCTCATGTTTATTTTTTTCTATTCCCCGGATGATCGCCTTTGCAACTTTTTCAGAAGATTCATAGGGTCCGGCTGGCCTGCGCCCCCCACCGACGTGTTTTTCCTTCGCAAAGAACCCAGTCTGCGTATATCCGGGATAGACCACCACAACAGAGATGCCACTCCCTGAGAGCTCGGCTCTCAAGCTCTGGCTTAAGGCCGCGAGAGCCGCTTTACCTGCACTATATGCTCCCAGATAAGGAACGCCATGTTTGGCTGCCACAGAGGCAATATTGACAATACGTCCCTGCCCCCTTCTTTTCATGTGGGGAAGAACTTCGAGAACACAGTGAATAGAGCCAAAAAAATTGACATCCATGATCGTCCGAAAATCCGATATCGAAGTATTTTCTGTGTTGCCATAAACGCCTATGCCTGCGTTATTCACCAAGATATCGACTCCCCCCATTTGCTGTATGGATGATTCTATGAGTCGGCTCACATTTTCTTTGATCGCAACATCACATGGAAAAACCAACGGCATGGGGAGATGGGGAAAGGCAGCGCTGATCTCAGCAGCGACATGTTCTAAACGCTTGGCTCTCCTGGCCGCTAGAGCCAACACTGCCCCCTTTTTAGCCAACGCAAACGCGAGGGCCTTCCCAATCCCCGAAGAGGATCCTGTGATGAGGACCCTCTTTCCGTTAATTTCAGCCATAATATTCCCCCCATTATTAAGCATGACTGAAAGTCAAATCGCTCCTGTTTTTCCACATAGATCGCACGAGATAAGTTCCAAATCCGATGCAGAGGGAGTTGATAAAAACATTCATCACCGCCTCTTCCACACCCAAAAAATAGATCCCCTGCTGTGTGTTGAAGGAGATGTCCAAAAGACCGAGAAAGATGAGCGATGCCCCTCCCATGAGGGAAAACGCAGTGCCGTAGAATCTCTCTTTCAGCAATCCTATACCGCCAATGATCAACATGACAGCAAGGTAAAAATCCGCCAAAGGGAACGCCGATTCAAACGCGAGGTAGACGTCCTTCAAACGGGAGTCCTCGATGTTCGCCATATCCGTGGAAAAGAACACCACCCAAAAGGCGATAATCCCAAAAGCTACGGCCAATTCCATCACCGCAATGACCGGCATGACTTTTCTCGCTTTCACACGAATGCCGCCCAGTCTCCTCAAAATCCTATAAGTCACCGAAGCTGAGAGTGTAAGTGCCATTTTCCTTTTCCTCCCTTCTCATTTTTTTCATCGTTCTTTGGCCGATCTTTTTCAAGATGGGGAAAAGAACGAAAAACATCCTGTCTTCTCATGGTTATCTCCGTTCAATGAATTCCCGATGCCTCCGCCATATGGATCAGTTGTTTGACATAGGATTGTGGATCAGAGCCCGCTTGCTCTGACAGATTTCTGATGGCTGCTGTATCCAAAGGCGCGAGGCTATCAGAATTTTTTACACTAACTCCCACACCCTCGTTTACTTCTCCGATCAAAAGAGGAGACCAGCCAATCCTTTTAGCTGCATCAAAAAAATCTTTCTCCTTTTGTGGGCTGACTGTGAAGATGAGCTCATACTCACCATGAATGCCTGCAAGTACCAGCCACGATGGTATTTTTTTTAAACGTGTTATTCGAGAGGCTATGGGATGAAGGATCCGGGTCCAGTTGTCGTATAAGACAAATTGAAGGCCATTGAGCCGCATCAGCGTATCCACTGTGTGGATAACACCATCGCTTGTGTCCATGCAGCAGTTGGCATAATCCCGGATCACCCGGCCTTCCCTGATTCGTGCGACCGGTTTATAGAAAGAGCCAGGGAGAAGAAAATTCATCCTGCTGAGTTTCAGAAATGCAAAAACATTTCCCAGCCCGGCAGGGTAAGAAATGTAGAGCCGATCGTTGGCCTTGGCACCCATTCGTGTTAAAGCGGACTGTTTGGGGACAAGCCCGACGGCACAACCGGAAAGGAGGAGATCTTCTCCCTGGTTTGTATCGCCGCCAAGGACAAAGGTCTGGAGTGCTTGGCAAGCATCCGAAACACCCCGGGCAAATTTGGTGATAAACTTTTCGTTTCCATTGGGAGGATAGGAGATGGATAACAACAATCCCAGTGGATCAGCACCGACGGCTGCCAGGTCCGAAAAATTGACCATGGCCAGCATCCATCCGATAAAATGAGGATCTTCGTAAAGGCCGCTTCTGACCTCTTCGACGAGGGCATCGGTTGTGATGGCCAAATAATTTTCTGCGTTTTCTCCCAAATCGATAATTTCCGCATCCGCTTCATGGATTTTGCCGATCTTATGGGGTGCATTCAGAAAATTCCTGGCAATTCGATCAATCTCCATATTTTCAAAGATTTTGTCCATCATTGGCACACCCTCAGGGCATTGCGAAGCAGTTTGATTCGGATAAAACGGGCGAGAGAGACCTCGCCGTCCATTTCCAATGCGATGGGTTTGGATGGAGAGATCTCGATCTCTCGAGCACGCCAGATCCGCGTCTTTGGTAATCCCACAAATTTCCCCTGTGTCATAGAGAACATCGTTCTCACGCGGGCGGGGATGCCCATACTTTCACACAGAGCAACTCCCAGATAATCACTCTGGGCTGAGATCTCGAAATCGTAGCGGAAATTGCCGCTGACATTGGGATTGATGAACGCACTGAAGGTTGTGAGTTCGGTTTTTACCCTCTCGTCCTCCACACGGATCTCTGTCGGGATATTCTTGGCAGTGAAGAGAGTTTCGAGGGCCGCATACCAGATCGTCCCCTCGACCCACTTGGGCTTTAACCAATTGACGATCCTGTTTTCGGAATTGAAGAAATAATTGGCCTGCGCCACCAAACCCACACTGCAGTTGACGATAAAATACTTGCGCCTGCGGTTGTGATCCAAATCTTCATAATCGACGAGGCCAACGTTATGGAGCTTAGCTTGTTTATAATTCAGCTTGACCGGGACTTTGCCATTTCCGTTGGATTGACCGTTACCATTGCTGTTGGACAGGTTGTTGCCATTCCCCTTAGATTGGCCGTTGCCATTTTTGGTGAACGATTTGTGAAAATCATTACTCGAACCCAGGCCGATAGCTCCGAGAATCAGCTCCTTTCGTAAGCCATTTTCCAATGCCATCAGCTGATTGAGGATAAAATTTACAGTTCCATCTCCTCCGGCAGCCACAAATAAACGTTCTCCCCTATCGAACTCCTGCACGCATGTCGCCTGAAATTTCTTGAAACCGGAGATGATCGTATAATCTTTCCCCAAGTAGTTTTCCTCCAAGTCAGCCTTCAATTTTTTCCATTTCTCAAGGCCGCCTGTGCCGTTGCAGTATTTGTTGAGTAAAATAATCATGGTCTTACACCTGTGTTTTTTCGGGTCTGTATTTTAATGCGGCCTCAAAAATAAGATAAAAGACCGCTATAAAACCCAACCATTCTGGCTTGAGAGTTACGACGATGGCCAAGGCATAGAGAATAAAGGCCCGGACCACGTTGGCGATAGGGCCATGGGCCATGCTTTCATCGCGTGTGAGGTGGATCTTGATTTGGGCAAAAGCATTCACTGCGATGGCAACTAGGAAAATAGAGACCCCAAAAATGTTTGTGTGTGCTTTGTAAAGAGCTGAGGCCGTAAAAACAGCGGCGGCCACAGCCAAGATGTCGCTGTAGATCGCTGTAGCTTTCCATCCGAAGACGACGGGAAACGTCCGGTATCCTGTTTCTCTATCAGCGGTAATGTCTTTGAGATATCCCATGACGACAAAGTTTCCATAGCCAAAAAAGATGGCTGCAACTGCAAAAATGAATGCTGAAGAGAGATAAACTGCTTTTTGAGAAACATATGCTAAGTAGTCTTCCTTATCTGTCATCTTTCCGATGATTGGCAAGAGGGCGACGATCCAGGAATTCCAGAACGGTCCGGCCCACCATCTTTTCTTGAAAAATGTGTATCCGAGAAGGCCGAGAACAGCCACAACTCCAAGGATAAGAATAAACGGATTTAAATAGGCCAGAATCAGGATCCCCAGCAAGAGGCCAGAAAGGCTTATGCCGAGAACCTGTTTTTTGGAAATGATCCCCTTTACTAAGGGGCGATAGGGAGAAGAAATCGCATCGGTATCTGTTTGAAAACAATCCGTGAGCGCCTGTCCCAATCCATAAGAAATAAAAAGAGGGAAAAAAGCAAGGAGTGTTCTCGCCGCATTTGGAGATTCGATGAATGCAAGGCCAACCAAACCCGCAGCTCCAGAGACGAAAATGAGGTAGGGCCGCATAGTCAGCCAGGAAGCTTTCCAGAAGCCAACGCTCATAATATTGAAATGAGGTTTTTGCGCAGCCACATGAAATTTTGACGGGGGCGAGTAAAGCAGACCGGCTGTGATGATGCTGGCCTTTGTTTTAAACATTTTACTGGCGCTTGTCATCGTTTTCCCTCTCGTGTTCACTTTAAATGTAATCCCCCCCGAGAGAGAAGTTGTCAGGAAGATGTTAAGAGTTTGTTAAAAGTTTGTTAAAAAATGAGAGGCGGGCAACAGGTTATTGACCGCCCTTGAGTAAAAAGGGGACTGTCCCCTTTTTCCAGAGGTGAAGAGACAAGGGGACAGTCCCCTTTTTTAATGAACGCCCTTAAAAAGGAAATGCTTCTCGATGGTCATTCATCGCGTTAATCTAGAGACAAGATTATCGTGTCCCATTTTTAAAAGTAACTGCTTGTACCTTGGATCGGCTCTAACAGGATCCAATAATTGAGGAATTGTAAAATAAATCATATTGCCGTCACGTTCTGCATAGGCTTTTTCGAACCATTCAAAAGTCTTATCAATCTCTCCAAGGCCGAGGTAGATCAA
>Ga0307378_10011999_pt1 | contig 11122 bp, 7 predicted proteins | sample UN1MG_FD_202238 | JGI IMG/M metagenome (GOLD analysis project Ga0307378, IMG submission 202238) | Soil microbial communities from Risofladan, Vaasa, Finland - UN-1 | ecosystem: Environmental > Terrestrial > Soil > Coastal area > Acid sulfate soil | place: Finland: Risofladan, Vaasa | collected...
TATGCGGAGTTAGTGGAATTATTCTTACCGGTTATGTTGCGGCAGGAACCACTAGTGGGGGCATGAATTATGAACTTTCAGCCATTGGCGGTTGTGTTATGGGTGGCACAAGTTTAATGGGAGGCATCGGAACAGTTTTTGGAGCCCTAATGGGTACACTGCTTATGACCAGTATCGAAAATGGAATGAGCGTTATGAATATGAGTGTTTTCTGGCAGTATATCGTTAAAGGCTTAATCCTGATTTTAGCAGTTTATGCAGATGTAACATCAAGGAAAAACAAGTCTTTATAAGAGAGTAGATAATATTTATAAATAAATTAGAAAAAGAGGAAAAAATTTACACAATGAATAAAAGTAAAGCTATTTTCGGAAACTCAATCCTAATCAGAAAATGGAATTTAAGTAGTATTTTTAAAGCAATTCACAAGCAAGGTTCCGTTTCTCGAATAGAACTTGCAGAAATTACAGGATGTAGTATTGGTACCGTATCTAATCACGTTAGAACTCTGATTAAAAAAGGATTTGTGATTGAAACCAAAAAAGGCATTTCTTCCGGCGGTAGAAAGCCGGTACAATTAATGATTAATCCCAATAAAGCTTATATTTTTAGTATTGAGATCGAGGTTAATCAGATAAAGATAGTCATATTTGATTTAGAAATAAAAGTAGTAATGAAGAGCGTCCTTCCTATATTATACAAAGATGATTATATGAAGACTTTTAAACAGGTATTTTTTGAAATGGACAAGATGATAGAAGAAAAGAATTTGAAATTGGATAACTTCCTGGGAATTGGGGTGGCGGTACCTGGCTTGATTGACAAAGTGAAGGGTATCTTAGACTTTGCGCCTAATTTAGGATGGAAAAATGTTCATATTTCAAAGATTTTTAAAGATAAATACGGTCTTCCCATCATCTTAAACAATGAAGCAAAAGCGGCAGCTATTGGTGAAAGGGGATCTGTTTATCCTAAAATGAATAATATGGTATTTGTCTCTATTAACGAAGGAATAGGTTGCGGGATTTTTATAAATGGTAAATTATACAGAGGAGCAAGCGGAAACGCAGGGGAATTTGGGCATATTATTATTGATACCAATGGCCCTATATGTCATTGTGGCAATAGGGGATGTTGGGAGATATTTGCTTCGGAAAGCTATATTGTTAATAGGTATTTAGAATTATCTAATAGCAATAAAGAATTGACTAAAAAAGAGATATATCAATTAGGTAAAAATGGCGATAAAAAGGTCATTGAGATATTTATTGAAACAGGAAGAAATATAGGGATAGGATTAGTCAACATTATTAATGGACTTAGCCCCGAGTTGTTAGTAATTGGTGGGGGAATTGTAGAAATAAAAGATTATATCTATGAAGAAATTATTAAAAAACTTGAGGAAAGCGCTTTATCTGTTTCCTACAAGAAGGCAGAAATTAAATTTAGTAAACTAGGTAATTTAGCCGCAGTTTATGGAATGGCAGATTTAATTATTAACGAGAGCATTAAATTTATTTAATATAGGTTTCAGAGACGAAGGAGATCAAACAATAAAGGGTTCTTTTTATAAATTTTACAAATCAATTAATAAAATTTTCTTACCATTTAAGGAGTAAAAAAATGAAAGAAAATAAATCATTACATGCGATCTGCCGATGGACTTTTAATGCGGGGAAGGGTGGTTTTGTCCCGGATGACATGAGACCGAAATGGAATTCAAAAAATTTTAATACTGTTGATATGATTAAGCTGGTAAGAAATAGAGTTGCTCCGAGATTACCGGAGAATATAGAGTTAGGAATTGAAGTGCATTACGATAATGAGTTTGACGAGAAGAATAGCCCTGAAATTGCCGATGTCTTAGTAGATTCCCAGATATATCTGGCCATGGTCACCCCGGGAGCACATAAACCTTTCGCTTATGGGGGCATAGCTTCTTTAGACCCTATAGAGAGAAAATCAGCAGAAGAATTCGGGGAGAGGACGGTTGCTCTTGCTTATGGACCTCTTAGGAAAGCCTGGCATCCCGATCCCTCAAAATGGCCAACTTTTATCATTTGGAATGGTTCATTTGGATATGACCTTGCTTCTCTGGGAATTTTTCAAATGTACCAGAATCTTAAAGAGAGTATGGCAAAACTTTGCAAATATGAAGAAAAATTGGGAGGGAACCTCTATTTTGCCTTAGAACCAAAACCCAACGAAGGACACCCGGCTCTTTTAATTCCAACCGTAGCCAGTGCCCTGGTGTTTTGGAATAAATTAGAAGAAGAATTTAAAATTTCGCGTAATAAAAAGGGAGTGAACAAAGAGTTTGGCCATTCAGAAATGATAGGGCTTGACCACATATATGATACTGTTGAAGAAATAGATAACCATGCTTTGGTTCATATGCACTTAAACAGTCAGGGCTATAACGATGGTATCATTCTTGGCGGACCAGGGAAATACGATATCGACCATGGGACCCGGATTAATGGTATGAATATAGCCATAGCAGGTCTAATTCGGGAAGCAGGTTTTAATCGTTGGAAAGGTCATGATATGCAGGTAAGGCCATATGACAATGAAGAGCAGGGAATTGACAGAGTAATCAGGAGCGTACTAAGCTGGGAGGCCTGTGCACAAGCTGCTCAAGAGTTCGATAAAGAACTATTAATGAAATACCTTAAAGCCCGAGAAACCGCTAAAGCAGAGGATATGATGAGAGGATCTCTAGTAAATGCTCAAAAATATTTTGACCGAATGTATAAAGAGTGATTACTAAAAATATAAAGATTAAGGAGTAGGTGTTTTATGGATTATCTTTTAGGATTAGATATCGGTACCAGTGGCGTAAAAGCTTTATTAATATCAGTAGAGGGTAAAATCATTTCCAGTAAAACAGTTTCATATCCCCTGAAAACTCCCTACTCTGGTTGGGCAGAACAATCTCCTGATGATTGGTGGGAGGCTACTGTAAAAGTAATAAAGGAGACGGTATCTCATAATCCTCTTGACTCAAAGCAGATTAAAGGAATAAGCCTATCCGGGCAGATGCACAGTTCAGTCTTCCTTGATGAAAAGATGGAAGTGATTAGACCGGCCATCCTCTGGAGTGATACCCGTACCTCGGAACAATGTAAAGAGATTTATACTATAGCGGGAGGATTGGAGCAGCTAATTCGTTATGTATCTAACCCCGCCCTGGAGGGATTTACTGCTCCCAAAATATTGTGGTTAAAAGAAAATGAAGCGGAAAATTATAAAAAGATTAAACATATCTTTCTGCCCAAAGATTATATCCGATATAAATTAACCGGTGAACTGTTTACTGAAGTATCTGATGCTGCCGGTACTCTATTGTTTGATGTAATAAAAAAGAGATGGTCTACCAGCTTATTGGAAAAACTGGAAATTAACCAGGATTTTCTTCCTCCAGTGCTTAATTCATTCGATTTAGCTGGTAAGATAACTAATGCAATAGCCGAAAAAACCGGTCTTCAATTTGGAACTCCGGTAATTGCCGGAGGAGCCGATAATGCCTGTGGAGCAGTGGGAAGTGGGATAACAGAAGAAGGAAGGGTAATGGTTAGTATCGGTTCTTCAGGTGTAGTCCTGGCCCAGACTAACAATCCCCAGGCTGACCAGGAAGGGAGAATACATCTATTTAATCATGCCTGCCCAGATAGCTGGTATATGATGGGAGTAGTGCTATCAGCAGGTATATCCTATGAATGGTTAGAGAGAAACTTGTTCAATCATAGATTAAGTTATGCTAAATTAGACAAATTAGCAGGAGAGATAGAGCCTGGTAGCGAAGGATTGATTTTCTTACCTTATCTTTATGGAGAAAGGACTCCCCATAATGATGCCAATGCCCGCGGGGTATATTTTGGTATATCCGGAAAACATGACCAAAGACATTTTATAAGAAGTGTTTTGGAAGGTGTAGCCTTTGCTTTAAAAGATTCTCTGGAATTAATTAAAAATAAAGGGGTTAAGATTAAGGAGATAAGGGCTATCGGAGGAGGAGCAAAAAGCAGGATATGGCAGCAGATATTGGCTGATATCTTGGGTGAAAAGATAAATCTATTAAATGCAGAGGAGGGACCTGCCTTTGGAGCTGCTTTGATTGCTGGAGTAGGTATTGGCGTATATAGTAGTTTTGCAGAAGCAGTGAATAGAATTATTAAAGTTAAAAAGACTATCCTTCCCGGGATTCAAAATACCGAAAGATATAATCAAAATTATCAATTATACAAAAAATTGTATTACAGTTTAAAAGAAGACTTTAAAGAACTGAAAAATTTAACTAGCTCTGCCTGATTTATTTTCTTTTTATATCATTTCCCTCTCCTCTTAGAAGTTACTCTGACAAATCTCAGCGAATTATGAGGTAATGTATCTTATCTATACCTCTTATTGTAATCGAAAATATAACCGGTCCGGAGTCTCTATTTCAAATACGGCTATAGATCCTAGAAAAACCGATAACCTTATTCATAATTGAGGTCAGGGAAGCAAGTTTTCTGTAAAGATTATATAAAAATATTAAAGGGTAATGGTATCAGAATAAGTATATCCGAAAAAATCAATCCTTATGATAATCCACAGTCCCAATCATTCTTTAAAACCCTAAAACAGGGAAAGGTGTATCCATGGCAGTATAAAACCTTTTCATATATAGGTAGAAGGATTCCTTATTTTATAAAAAATGTATATAATAGAAAAAAGTCTCATTTCTCTTTGGGCTAAGCCTCCAGATGAATACGAAAACTCATGGGTAAAGCAAGACTCTTAGTGGTTGTCTTCTATAGTCCTTTAAGAAAATGTTCTTCTCGGGAAAGAATCGAAAATTATAGCACTTTTAGCTATCGATTCATGCAATTATTAGCTGAATTATGGTGAAAATAAGGTAGGCAATACAAGGAGGATGTGAATTAAATGATACAGAATAATAAAGAAATTAGATGGGGTATTATTGGGTGTGGTGATGTAACTGAAGTAAAGAGTGGGCCTGCTTTTCAAAAAGCAAAAAATTCTCGATTGGTTGCTGTGATGAGAAGAGATGGCGATCTTGCACGGGATTATGCCCGGCGCCATCAAGTTCCAAAATGGTATGATGATGCAGATAGTTTAATTCATGATGATGAGGTCGATGCGGTTTATATCGCCACCCCGCCTGCTTTCCATAAGGATTATACTTTAAAAGTGGCTAAGGCTAAAAAGCCGGTCTATGTAGAAAAGCCGATGGGTATGAATTATGCTGAATGTCAGGAAATGATATCAAAATGTCAGGAAAGCAAGATTCCCTTATTTGTTGCATATTATAGAAGGGCACTTGAAAAATTTATCAAGATTAAAGAAATCATTGATCAAGGACTGCTTGGAGATATTCGTTTGGTTTCTGTTTTATTCTGCCGGCCTCCATTAGAACAAGATTTTGAACCACAAAGACATCAATGGTGGCGAATTTATCCGGAGATTTCCGGTGGAGGATATTTTATTGACACGGCCTCTCACATGATTGATCTTTTATTTTATTTTTTAGGTGAAATGGAGTCTGTTTCCGGGAATGCCACAAATCAAGCTTGTTTATATCAAGTGGAAGATATCGTGAGCTGTCATTTTTTATTTAAAAATGGGGTTCATGGGACAGGATGCTGGTGTTATGCTTCCGGAACAGATATTGACCATACTGAGATTATCGGTAGTAGAGGGAAATTATCCTATAGAACCTTAAGCCCGGGGCCTGTGAAGTTGCAATTAGATGGTCAGCCAGAGATATTTTATTTTGATGATCCAAATCATATTCAACAACCTTTGATTCAAACAATTATTGATGAGCTTTTGGGGCAGGGAAAGTGTCCTTCCAATGGAAAATCAGCAGCAATGAGCAATTGGTTTGTAGACCAAATTTTTAATAAAACAAGATAAAATATAGAATATAGTTAAGGTAAAAAAGATTTAAAATTTTCATTGAATATAATCGTATAAAAAAATTCCCCCGATTTTAAATAAGACAGCAGTTATAACCGTATATTAAAATCGAGGGATTTTATTTTTTCTTCTCGATATATTTTTTATATTTTGTAAAATAAAATATTATGATATGGTAATAATAAACAGTTAATTGTAAACTTTTTGCATGATGAAAAAATCCATGATATTATAAAGCGGAAATAATAAAATAAGGACAGACACCTATTTATATCTATCTTTCTATAACCATTTTACTGGTATTATTCTTCAAGTTCGCAGCTTGCAACTTTTAAACTAAAAACTTTTTCTAAAAAGAAGGATTTTCTAAAATTTATGTCGAATAATAAATAATAAAGTGTACGAAACATCCCTATCCCCTATGCTCTAATAATATTTAAATACCGATATTACGAATTAAATATAATATTTTTTGATTCAAAAACTTCACTTATATATACTGTAATTGGTAAGTAAAAAAATACAGGTGACAAAATGAAGTACAAGAATATCCGGGAAATGTCGATGAGCTTTATTCCTATAGCGGCCTTTCTTCTTGCCCTATTGATTGGGACAATGATGATTGCCTTTCTCGGAGTAAACCCTTTGGTTGCTTACCAGGCCCTGCTCAAGGGAGCATTTGGGAGTACGAATGCTATAGCGGATACGGTAGTTAAGGCAACCCCCCTGCTTTTTGTAGGGCTGGGAATCTGCATTGCCTTTCGTGCCGGCGTATTAAATATCGGTGGGGAGGGACAGCTGGTAGTCGGGGCTCTTTCTGCAACCATAATTTGTCTTAATTTTTCAGATTTACCGGGATGGATACTAATAGTACTTGCTTTATTGGTTGGACTCCTCTGCGGAGCAATATGGGCAGGAATTGCCGGTTTTCTTAAAGCTTATTTTAAAGTCAACGAAATTCTAAGCACCATCATGCTGAATTATATTGCAGCCTATGGGATGAATTATCTTCTTCGCGGACCAATAATGGACCCACTTCAGATAGAACTTGGTTCATTTATCCCTCAAACTACCCGTTTAACTCGTATGGTCGATCTTCCCCGTCTTATTCCTACCCGCCTGCATTTTGGAACCATAGTGGCAGTTGTTTTTGCCATCCTGGTATATATTTTTCTCTGGCGGACGACCATAGGGTTTCGTATCCGCATGATAGGACAAAATATACAAGCCTCGCGAGCTTCCGGAATTAATGTACAAAAATATATGGTCCTTGCTTTTGTCCTGAGCGGCGCATTAGTAGGATTAGGCGGAGCAATTGAAGTGTTAGGAGTTCATCACCGGCTGTTTACCGATGGCTCGGTATCGGGTTTTACCGGTAGTGCGGGCTTTAACGGGATTGTAGCTGCCCTGTTTGGCCAGCTTCATCCTATCGGAACCATACCGGCCTCCCTGTTATTGGGGGCACTGCTTACCGGAGCAAATAAGATGCAGAGAGCAGTGCAGATACCTTCTGCTTTGATTGGTGCTTTGAACGGCCTGATTGTCCTCTTCGTAGTAGGAAGCGAGTATCTGCGCCGTAGCCAGGCCCGGCGGATGGAGCGAACTGCAGATTCGAAAACCAATTCCAAAGATAAAAATAAAAAGGAGAGTCAATAATGGAAGCCATTATTATTGGGATAGCAAAATCTGCCATTCGTCTTGCCACACCTTATCTCTATGCTTCCATCGGTGAAACCATAGGGCAGTTGAGTGGTGTTCTTAATCTTGGGGTAGACGGTGTTATGCTGATGGGAGCCTTTAGCGCCTTCTATACGGTTCTTAAGACCGGTAATCTTTGGCTTGGTTTATTGGTGGCAATAGTAGTCGGAGCGATATTTGGTCTTTTGATTGCCTTTATTAATGTTACCTTAAAAGCCGAACAGGGGATTAGCGGGATCGGAGTGTATATATTCGGCCTGGGATTAAGCAGTCTTTTATTCAGCACTATGGTAGGAACCGTTCAAACGGTGAGCGGTTTTTCCCCCTTGTCTATCCCCTGGCTTTCTAACCTTCCGATTGTGGGCGAAATCTTTTTCCATCAAAATATCCTGGTGTATGGTGCATTTGCCCTGATTCCTCTTGCCTGGTTTATCTTGAACAAAACTCCTTTAGGCCTTAGTATTCGAGCGGTGGGGCAGAACCCGGAAGCAGCTGATTCACTGGGAGTGAGTATTGTGCGTATCCGATATTTTACGGTAGTTTTGGGTGGAATACTCTCGGGAATTGCCGGTGCATCTCTCTCTATTGCACTCCTTAATGTATTTCAACAAAATTTAACGAATGGGATGGGCTTTATTGCCGTTGCCCTGGTATATTTTGGAGCCTGGCGTCCAACCACTGTTCTCATCGGTGCGCTTCTATTCAGTACTGTAAATGCTATTCAGATATGGGTTCAAGTCCGTGGTATCAATATTCCCTCTGATTTTACCCTGATGATGCCTTATATTGTTACTATTGTGGTACTTGCGGCTATGGCTAAACGCCGTATACATCCACCTGCGTCATTAAATAAACCCTTCGAGCGGGGGGAATAATGAGAGAGGAGGTGGTAAATAAGATAAAAAGATTTGGGAAAATATATGTTTTTTCTGTGTTTGTATTATCGTATAAAAAATGAGGAGGATAAAATAATAAAGATGAAAAGGATGATAGTCATTCTTACGCTAATAAGTATATTTGTATTATCGTTTGGGTTCGGAGCAAGCGCAGAACCCTTCCGAGTAGCATTTCTTATGCCCAGCGCTATTAATGATTTTGCCTGGAGCCAGAGCATGTATGAAGCCCTGCTTACCATTCAAAAAGAGATGGGCAAGGAAAATTTTGAGTTTGTTTATTCAGAGAACATGTTTGTAGTAGCAGACGCTGCTGCTGCTATTCGAGACTACGCCAGTGAAGGATATGATCTGGTCATTGCTCATGGTTCGCAATATGGTGCCTCTTTATCGGATATTGCCCCTGATTTTCCTGATACAAGTTTTGCCTGGGGTTCTACCGCAAATGTCTTTACTGATCTTGGCATCACCAATATATTTGCTTACGAACCTTTTTCTGAACAGGGCGGGTATGTTAACGGTGTCCTGGCAGCAAAACTTTCCAAGAGCAATATTTATGGAGTGATCGGCCCTATTGAGACCGGGGATGCCAAGCGTTATACCGAAGGTTTTAAGGCAGGTATAAAATCGGTCAAACCGGATGCTAAAATAAATGTAACCTGGATTGGCTCATATAGTGATGTTGCTCTTGCATCTGAAGCAGCACAAACTCATATTGATGCCGGAGCAGATGTTCTTACCGGAACATCACAGATGACCGTCGGAGCAATTGGAGTTGCCAAACAGAGAGGAGCTCTCTGGTTCGGATATGATGTTGACCAATCTGCCCTTGCCCCGCAGAATGTGGTCGCCAGCGTAGATGTTATTTGGACAATTGCAGTGAAGCCTATGATTGAAATGATTCAGAAAGGAGAGAGAGGAGGTAAAATCTTTACTCTTAACCTGGCTAACGGCGGTCTTAAAATCGTCGTAAATGAGGAAGCACTGGTAGGTAAAACTATTGAGGATATAGTTAAGGGAAACGTCGAGGTCAAAGTAGAGGAATAAACAAAGGTTAAGAGTGCCCATAGGGAGCTCTGGTTATATTTTAATATGAAAAAAAACCTATCTAAAATAACCAATTTAAGCAAAGTCGAAAAAGTAGAGATGCGGGGAATAATTAAGCAGTTTCCAGGTGTCCTGGCGAATGACCGAATTGATTTTGATGTCCATAGAGGAGAGGTTCATACCCTTCTTGGAGAAAACGGAGCGGGGAAAAGTACCCTGATGAAAATCCTTTACGGCATATATCACCAGGATAAAGGTGAAATTTATGTTAACGGAAAATTGGTTAACCTTCGTTCTCCGCTGGATGCCATTCGACTGGGGATTGGGATGGTGCACCAGCATTTTATGCTTGTATCCACCCTTACCGTAGCTGAAAATGTAGCTTTAGGGCTTCCTTCCTCGCGAAAATATCTTCTTGACCTTGATGTCGTCTCGGAACGCATTAAAGAGCTGGCCAAAGTTCATGGTCTGCATGTCGACCCGAAGGCAAAGATATGGCAACTCTCTGTAGGGGAGCAGCAACGGGTAGAAATAATAAAAATCTTATATCGCGGAGCTTCTCTCCTTATCCTGGATGAACCGACTGCTGTTCTTACTCCGCAAGAGGTGGAAGAACTTTTCCAGGTCTTGCGGAGTATGATAAACAGAGGATACTCTATTATTTTTATCAGTCATAAACTTCATGAAGTCCTATCATTAAGTGACCGTGTGACCATACTTCGTGACGGTAAGGTAGTAAAATCTCTTCCCATTGCTGAAGTGACCAAAGAAAAACTGGCACGTCTCATGGTGGGAAGAGAAGTCATTTTTCAAGTCGAACATCCCTCGGTAGAACTTGGTAAAGTATCCCTTGCCTTAGAAGGTATTTGGGCGCAAGGAGATGAGGACCTTCCTGCCCTACGGGGGATTAACCTTGAAGTGCGCTCCGGAGAAATTCTGGGAATTGCCGGAGTTTCGGGGAATGGCCAGCGTGAACTTGCAGAAGTCATCGCCGGTCTGCGGAAATCTACCCAAGGTAAAGTGTTTATAAAAGGGACTGATGTAACCAATTGGCCTCCTTCACAGCTTCTGGAGTATGGCCTTTCCTCTATTCCCGAAGAACGAATGCGAGATGGTGCAATACAAAAATTTACGGTGGAGGAAAACCTGATTCTTAAAGACCACATACACGCACCTTATGCCGAGGGGATATTTATGAATTTCAAAAACATTGCCCGGGAAAGCGAGCGCTTGATAAGCGATTTTGATATCAGGACTCCTTCCCGTTATACTTCCTTAAAAAGCTTATCCGGCGGAAATATCCAGAAATTAATCCTGGCACGAGAACTCTCCCGAAAACCGGTTGTTCTGATTGCTTCTCAACCTACCCGCGGCTTAGACGTCAGCGCCACGGAATATGTTCATCGGCAATTGATTGAACAGAGGACAAAACTAAAAACAGCCACTCTTCTTATTTCTGATGACCTGGATGAAATTTTATCACTCTCTGACCGAATTGCGGTTATTTACGAGGGCAAGATTATGGGAGTGGTAAAGCGAAATGAAGTGAGTGTTGGGGA